>Ga0209609_10002359_pt1 | contig 10821 bp, 9 predicted proteins | sample LakKivw325mmetaG_FD_184136 | JGI IMG/M metagenome (GOLD analysis project Ga0209609, IMG submission 184136) | Anoxic lake water microbial communities from Lake Kivu, Rwanda to study Microbial Dark Matter (Phase II) - Lake Kivu water 325m metaG... | ecosystem: Environmental > Aquatic > Freshwater...
AAGGAGGTGGTTTAATATCACTGTCGGCGAAAAAAAAGCCGGCGGCTCTAAAAGCTTTTTACACCTAAAGAACTACTACTTACTGTCCAAACAAAGGGGACAGGCTCATATAATATGGAAGTTGCATATAACAACATCAAAATCATGAACCCCTCACCATGAGGGGTAAATAAGGTTGAGATTGCCGCGCAAAAAACGCTCGCAACGACAAAAAGCCTCGGTTCGGGGTAAAGGAGAAAAAATGGCTCTGGTTTCCCTGGAAAGGATGAAGGAGATAATGGACGTTCCGCCTGCCGCGGAGATACTGCTGAATAAATCCGAAAAGGAAATCAGGTTTTCGCTCAACCTGAAAATGTTAAGGGATAAGATTCTCTGTTTTGATGCTTTCGTGGTTTATCACAACGTGGTTATGGGGCCGGCAAAGGGCGGCGTGCGTTTTTCTCCCGCAGTTTCAATGGAGGAGACAAGGAACCTTGCCGAGATAATGACGTACAAAAACGCCCTGATGGGGCTACCTTTCGGGGGAGGCAAGTCAGGCATCAGGTTCAACCCCTATAACATGGATGATTTCACGCGCATAGCGGTGATCAAAGAATACGTCCACATGATAAGGGAGGAGCTGTTCTCCGGGGCATACATACCGGCGCCGGATATGGGAAGCACTCCGCAGGACATGGCAACCATCTACGGCGAAACCCACAGGCCGGAATCGGTTACGGGCAAGCCGGTAATAGTCGGCGGGCTGCCGGGCCGGCTGCAGGCGACCGGGCGGGGAGTCTCCCATGCCGTCAAACTGGGAATTGAGAACATGATGGGCAGAAAATTGAAAGAGAGCCGTATTACAATACAGGGCTTCGGCAACGTGGGCAGGTGGACCGCATATTTCCTGCACCAGATGGGTGCGAAGATAACAGGGGTTTCGGATATAGGCGGGGCAGTTTACAACAGGAACGGCATGGACATAGGAAAACTGCTTGAGTATTCGCCAACCAGCAGGGATACGGTAAAGGGTTTCCCCGGAGGAGAGCCCATCGGCACCTCGGAATTCATGTCGCTTGAAAGCGATGTTTTTATCCCCGCGGCGCTTGAGAAGGTCGTGACTGCCGGGACCGCGCCGAAGATAAAAGCGGGGATGATAGTTGAGGGCGCAAACGACCCCACAACAGAGGAGGGGGAGAAGGCCCTTCTCGGAAAAGGTGTCAGGATACTCCCTGATTTTTTTGCAAACAGCGGGGGTGTGATAGCATCCTACATAGAGTGGCGAAATGCCAAGTCAGGCAACCAGACGTCCGACAAAGAGGTTTTTGACATGATAGACAGCAAGATAGAGGAGACCTTCCTTGCCGGGGTGCGGGCGAACAAAGAACTCAAATGTAACAGTTTGAGAGAATCCTTTTCCTCGCTTGCGTTGAATGCGCTGATTGAGGCAATGCGCGCCCGCCTATGGATTTAGCGGTATGGTATTGGTATCGGCGGGAGGAGGAACGTCAAATTTCTCCGGGCTTCCCACGACGAGTACCGTCAGTCTGCCCGGGAGAAGGAGTTCATTTGCCACACGTATCACGTCCTGCCCTGTCACTTTCTTGACGCCCTCAATAAGTCTGTCAGGATAGTCAAGAGGATATCCGTAGTACTCGTAACGCATGAGCCTGCGTATTATCTTGTCTTTCGTGTCAGACCAGAAGACCTCGCTGTTCAGAATGCCGTCCTTTGCGACCGCAAGTTCCTCGTCGCTGACGTTTTCTCTGACTGATTCAATCTCCTTTTTCATCAGTCCGATGACCTCAAAAGTTCTGTCCATGCGCGTCTGCGCCGAGGCGATGAAGAGTCCCGGGTAGTCAAATTCTCCCAGGAAACTTGCCCATACGTCGTAGGCGAGCCCCTTCTCCTGTCTCAATCTCCTTGAGAACCTTGAATACCATCCCGCCCCGAGTATCCTGCTCAGCACGACAGCGGTGAAATAGTCAGGGTGGTCCCTTCTCAGACCCCCGTGGCCCATCATTATGACCGACTGCGTGGCGTCTTTCTTGACTATCATGTTGAGATGCGCGGTTTCCGGGAATTGCACCTCAATCCGGGAAGGTTTTTCAATCCGCTCTTTCTGCCATCCTCCGAAAGTCCCCCTTACTTTTTCCAGCATATCCGCCGTGTCAAAGTCGCCCCATACGCCCAGGATGATATTTGATGGACAAACAAACCTGCCGTAAAATTCCACCAGGTCTTCCCGGCGGATGCTATCTATCGTTGCATACTCGGATATTCTGGCGTAAGGGCTCTCTTTCCCGTAAACAATCCTTCTGAATTCCCTTTCAGCGATACCTGATATATCGTCATTTCTCCTGCGTATCTCGCCCTTCTTTCCTATGACCGCGAGCGATATCTTTTCCTGTTCAAAAGACGGTGCCGTGAGGATATCATGGAATATGCCGAAGACAGACGGGAAGTCTTCCCTGTGTGAAAGGCCCTCCACCCATGCGATATCCCTGTCAATGCCGGTTGATATCCGTGCCCCTATGCGCTCAAGCGCGTAATCCATCCCGTCTCCGGAAAGCGAGCCGGCGCCGCCTGTTCTGAGCGTCTCAAAGGTTATCTCCGCCAGGCCTGTTTTTTCTGCCGGCTCGTATATGGCGCCGGTATGAATAAGCGCCTGGAAACTGACCAGGGGCAGGGTCCTGTCTTCCATGAGGAAGACGGTCATGCCGTTTGCAAGTCGCTCCCTGGTGAACTGCGGTTTCTCAACCGCCCGCAATTCCGGGAATCTCAACCCCTCCGGCTTTCTTTCAACCCTGCCGTATGTGCATCCGCCCAGCAGCATCCCCGCCGCAATTACTATCCACAATTTTTTCATATCTCTCTTAAACGGCATTTTTTATTCCCTCTCCACCGTTCCCACTATCCTGTCCTCCATCCTCATATATCTGTTCATCGCGGCAGTCACGTCTTCCCGCGTCACTTTTTCAAGTTTTTCCGTGTACCTGAACAGGTTTCTCCAGTCGCCCGTTATTGAACTGTACCACGCCAATTCTTCAGCCATCCCCCTTCTTTCCCGCAGTCCGGTCAGGAATCCCATCCTGAGCCGTGCCCTGGCGCCTTCAATCTCGTCTTCAGTCACAGGGCTCTTCTTCATCTTCTCGATCTCGTCCATGACCGCGGATTCAAGTTCGGCGTTCGTGTGCCCGGAGGCAGCCACAGCCCATATGTAGAACATGCCCGGATACTTCGGCGTCATGCACCACGATGCGGTTGACAGTGCTATCCGCTCCTCCTTGACAAGGCGTTTATATAGCCGTGATGTCCTGCCCCCTGCGAGGATTTCCGAGCATACGTCAAGAACCGGGCTGTCCGGGTGGCCTATATCCGGTACGTGGAAGCCGGTGAGGAAGATGGGTTCGGAATCCATCCTTACCGTCACTCTTCTCTCCGTTCGTTCCATCGGCGGTTCGGCGGGTATGGACGATTCCGCTTTTTTCCCGGCACGGGCTTTCCCGAAATACCTTTCAAGAAGAGGTATGAGTTCCGCGGGCCTGATGTCTCCGGCTATCGCCACGACGATGTTTGACGGAACATAGTGTGTTCTGTAAAAACCTGCCACCCTGCCCCGCGTCATATATTCCAGGTCATCCGGATAGCCGATGACAGGATTGCGGTAAGGGTGCACGCTGTAGCCAATGTTGTTGAACTCCTCCATCAGTCTTCCAAAGGGCGAGTTTTCAACCCGCATCCTGCGCTCCTCCCTGACGACCTCCAGTTCTTCGTAGAATCCCCTGAACACGGGATTGAAAAGGCGGTCCGATTCCATCAGCGCCCAAAGTTCGGTCTTGTTTGACGGGAGTTCAACCCAGAAAACTGTCATGTCATGACTGCAGTAGGCATTGAGTCCGCCCGAACCCTCCATATCCATGATCTTGCCGAATTCGTTGGGTTCGGCGTATTCGGCGGCCTTACCGTTGAGGCGTTCAAACTCCGCCTGGAGTTTCTGCAGGTATTCTTCACCCTGTTTTTCCTTTCGCGCCTTCAGCATCTTTTCATACACCCTGTCAAGTTCGGCGAAAACCTTGCTTTCCGCCTGCCAGTTTCTTGTCCCGATTCTTCTTGTGCCGTTGAAGGCGAGATGCTCCATGAGATGACTCATGCCGGTCTCGCCGTATTTTTCGTCAACGCTTCCGGTATTCACCTGCACATTGAAGGAGACCACGGGCGCGGTGTGGTCTTCAAGGATTATGAAATGCATCCCGTTGGCAAGGGTGTATTCCGTTATGTTTTTCTCGTAGTCAGCAAGCACCTGCGCATGCGCGGTTGACACAAGCAAGGGCAGAACCACAGCCAGAATAAAGGTCCGTCTAACCATGCCAACCATTATAGCAGAAATCGCGGAGAAAAATAAATTTGACAAAAAAAAGGGGGTGTGTAAAATTTATATTATAATGTTTGTCATTGCGAGGTGCCTTTTACCGTGGCAATCTGGCGTATTATGCCACTCCGACAGATTTTAAGCCGGAGTCCATAACCATTTTTCTTTCTCTCGCAATGACAATAGAGAGGGTTTTTCAGGGCTTTGCAAAATAGACTTGACAAAAAAAAACAGGCATGTAAAATATAATAAATGTAGAAGGATTAAAAGAGTCAACGGATTCCTGCTTACTACCCGCAGGAATGACAGAAAGAAGAAAAGGACTTGACAGTATTTTTCTGTTAAGGGTACAATTATAGAAATAACCTGCTGCACTCTGGTTTAATACTGCCGAAAAGGGGGTGAGAAAAGGGAAAGGCGCGGCCGGGGGGAACAAGCAGCCGGATATAGCAGGAGAGAAGGAAAAGATACCGCTGATGCCGGAAGGAGAGGTTGAGGCGGATGAGTATAGATAACCATAAGGAGATTGACAATGAGTAGATTAATAAAACTGATGATTGCCGTTGCAATAGTTGCGATGGCAATCCCGGCATTTGCCGCAGTTGAGAACATCAAGGTAGGTGGAGATATTGATATCTACGGTATCTCCAGAAATAACATGTATCCCCTCTCTCGGGAGTGGGTGGAAGGAGAGGATAATATCAACTTCTTCACAACCTCCGCAAGGGTATATGTTAAGGCAGAACTCACCGACAACGTGGAAGCGATGGTGAGGTTGATAAACGAAAGGGACTGGGGTTCTTACGATAAAGGTTCTCTTCAGTGGCGTGATCAAGAACACCAGATATCACTGGACCTTGCATACATCAAGGTGTCGGACATCCTTACCCCTGGAATGGCACTGACTGTCGGAAGACAGGAAATCCAGTTAGGAGAAGGCCTTGTTGTGGGCAGCCAGTTTATCCCGTTCGTGTCTTATATTAACGGGGATACGTGGAGTGCCGCACAGGACCTCGGGAAGCAGAAGGCGTTTGACGCGGTCCGCGTTGACTATGCAGCAGCCGCGGTACCCCTTGACGTGACAGCGTTCATGACCAAGGTGAACGAGCGGTATGACATAAGGGACCTGAACCTCTACGGCGTGAACCTGGGATTCAATCTCCAGGATAAGGCCCGCCTTGAAGGATACTGGGTGCGGTGCCAGGAGATGGGTGATTTAGAGGAAAACGTGACGACCATGGGTATCAGGGCAACCGGCAATTTCTCCGGGCTTGGCCTGAAGGGCGAGTATGCAAGGCAGTTTGGAAACTGGGGGCCGGACGGAGACGAGAATAAGGGCTGGGCGCTTCTCCTCGGCGGTGAATACCAGATGCCGACGGAAAAGAGCGCATACGTAAAGGCGCAGTTCAACCTTTATTCCGGGGACGATGGTTCAGGTGACAATACCCAGTGGATAAGCCTTTTCCCTGCCAATGTGGCAAGCAGAATCGGCGACATCAACTACGTGCTTACAACGACATATCTGGGTCCCCAGGGGCTTTCCAACGCCCAGGTAATCAATGTGGGCGGCGGAATAAGGCCTGTTGAAAGGCTGGGTGTTGCTCTTGACTGGTTCAACGTAAACTTCATGGAAGAGCCGTCCTGGACTTCCGACAAGGGAGTGGGCAACGAAATAGACGCATCCCTGGTCTATGACTATACCGAAGACCTCTCTTTCGGGCTCAAGTACGGCGTACTCTTCCTCGGCTCAGCACTGGAAGATAAGATTGACCAGAGGCCGTGGCAGTTGATCGCCAGCATGAAGATTAAGTTCTAACCAGGATTGATTGCGAGGAGTTTGAGGGGGGACCCCTTCGGGGGTGCCCCCCTCTTTTTTTTGCTGTAATCCCACTTCACGCATATAGTTTCGTTGGCTGCGTCGTTGACTGCCTCGACGTATTGTTTTCATACGCCTCGTTGTCTCCTCCTTGCCGCCTCACTCTACACGTGAATTGAAATTACATGTCTCTCACTCCTGCAATAAATTGAAAACAGAGAGGGAAAGTGGTAAGATTATGCAACCATGGAGAAGGATATTGAGGCATTGATAAGGAAATCCCTGCAGGAGGACATGGGTGCCGGTGACATAACGTCTGAATTCCTTTTTGACAGGAACTTCCCCGTCAATGCGCGACTGACGGCGAAGGAGAAAGGGGTTATCTGCGGTATCGGCATATTCAAGGAAGTCTTTCTCACTCTCTCCCGTGATTTCAGGTTTCGGTTCAGGGCTGAAGACGGGGATTCTGTTGAAAAAAACCGGTTAATCGCCGAGATAAAAGGGCCGGTCAGGGAGATGATGGTGGGTGAAAGGACCGCCCTGAATTTCCTCCAGCATCTTTCGGGAATCGCCACCCTTACGAGGAGATTTGTTGAAAAGGCAGGCGGCCGCGTTGAGGTCTATGACACGAGGAAGACTATGCCCCTTCTGAGAAGGATTGAAAAGTATGCAGTGAAGACCGGCGGCGGGAAGAATCACAGGTTTGGACTCTACGACATGGTGCTCATAAAGGGAAACCACATCTCTGCCTTTATGCAGGGAGCGGGAATAAAAGAACGCGGCGATGCGTTGTACAGGGTTGTCGGGAAGGCGAAGGAAAAGGCAGGAAGGAGATACAGGGTGGAGGTTGAGGTTGGAAATTTTGTAGAGGCGGAACAGGGATACCTGGCCGGAGCCGATATCATAATGTTTGACAATGCGGATGTGCGTGAACTGAAAAAGTTCGTGAAATTTCTCAGGGAAAACCCGGAGAGGAAGGTTGTTATTGAGTGGTCGGGCAATGTCAGTTTGGGTACCATTGAAGAGATAAGCAGACTGCCGGCGGACAGGGTCTCGGCGGGTTCAATTACGCACTCCGCAAAATCCCTGGATTTTTCACTGAAGATAATATAGAGGAGAAAGATAATGGACAGACTTTTTCTTACGCCGCCTGAAGTTTCTCAGGAACTTGTGCGCATCGGAAGCAAAAAGGCTGAGGCGGAATGGCTGGAACTTTTCCTGTTCGGGATACTTGCCGGGATTTACATCGGGTTTGGCGCTCAAACGGCTTTGAGTGTTTCCAGCGGCGGGATGCTTGATCCGGGAGTGGCAAGGTTTCTTTCAGGCAGCGTATTCAGTCTGGGGCTTATGCTTGTTCTTCTGCCGGGCGCCGAACTTTTTACGGGCAATATTCTTATGAGTATCGGGACGCTTTCAGGAAAGTATAATGTCCTCAAACTCTTTCGCAACTGGCTCATTGTGTATGCAGGGAATTTTGTCGGTTCCATCCTTCTTGCCTGGCTGGTAAATCAGACAGGGCTTATGGGTTATGGACCTGACTCTCTCACTCCCGCCGGGGCTGCTGCCGTCACTGTGGCCGGAAAAAAGATGGCGCTTGGCTGGGTTGCATCCCTGACAAGCGGTATCCTTTGTAATATACTGGTATGCCTGGCGGTTATTCTATGCATATCTTCTTTGACTATCAGCGGCAAGATTCTGGGGATTTACTTTCCTATTATGGCGTTTGTCGCCAGCGGTTATGAGCACTCCATTGCCAATATGTATTTTTTACCGGCAGGCCTCATGGCGGAAGGATGTTTTCTGAACAAATTTCCGTTGATATGGAAAAATCTCATTCCTGTTACAGTTGGCAATGTCATAGGCGGGCTGATACTTGTCGTGATTCATCCCAAGATGTTCAAGAAAATGCTGCATCAAAAATGAGCGGCGATATGTATATTGATACTCATTGCCACCTCAATTTTCCCGATTTTGACGCTGACAGGGATGCGGTTATCAGGGATGCCGGGGAAAATGGAATCGTCGGTATCATAAACATCGGCACGGGAATTGAAACCAGCAGGAAATCCATTGACCTGTCAAAAAGGTACGAACTCATCCATCCCACCGTGGGGATACATCCCACTGATGCTGGCGACCTTTCTTCTTCTGACCTGAAACTGGTTGAGCAGCTTGCAGGATGCGAAGGGGTGACAGGCATAGGTGAGACAGGACTTGACTTCTATTACGGCAGGTCATCGGAGGCCAGACAGAAGGATTTCTTCAGGGCTCACATAGAGATCGCCGGAAAACTCGGCCTGCCCCTCATTGTGCATCAGCGGGAGAGCAGGGACGAGGTCATGGACATCATTGAGAGCAGCGTCATGCCCGCAAAGGTTGTTTTCCATTGTTTCGGTGGTGATGCTGTGCTGGCTGATTACTGCAGAGAAAAAGGATTTTATATTTCATTTACGGGTATAATAACCTTTAAGAAGGCGGATGACGTAAAGGATATCTGCCGGCAGTACCCTGTTGAAAGAATCATGGCTGAAACTGACGCGCCGTTTCTGGCGCCGGTGCCGTTCAGGGGGAAAAGGAACGACCCTTCAAAGGTGCGTTACGTTGTTGAAGCGATAGCGAATGCAAGGGGGATGGGATTGCGGGAATGCGCAGAGCAGATTTTGCGCAATTCCAGGGAATTTTTCAGTATATGAAATAGACACACCAACGGGCGGCTTTTTGCATTCCGATTCTTCCCAATCGGGACGTTTCCCTTCAGACGCCCGCTTCAAAAACCGCCCGGCTGTGCGCTCCTGATTGTTTACACAAGAGGACTGAAAGATGAAATTTGAGGTGAAGACCTACGGGTGCAAGGTAAACCAGTACGAGGGCCAGCTGCTCAGGGAAAACCTTGAAGGCAAAGGGCACGTTCTTTCCTTTAACGGGGAGGCGGACGCGGTTCTTGTAAACACATGCTGCGTTACGGCAAAGGCAGAGAAGGAGGCGCGGGCATTCATAAGGAAATCAATCGCCGGAGGGAAGAAGGTCTGGGTGACAGGATGCGGCGTGCTCAAGGATGACGGCTTGAGAAAACTCTTCCCCTCAGCCGGGTTCTATCCCGACAAGAGGTTATTGATTGAAGAACTGTCGGGTTTGAGGACAATCAGCAGGTTTGACGGGCATACGCGGGCATTTGTGAAGATAGAAGACGGTTGCGAGAACTTCTGCAGTTACTGCATCGTGCCGCTGGTGAGAGGCAGGGTTGAAAGCCGTCCCCCCGGAGAGATTCTGACCGAAACAGAAAGCCTTGTCCTGAACGGTTACAGGGAAATCGTGCTGACCGGAATTGACCTGGGCGCCTACGGGAAGGAGACAGGCAGCGGACTCGTTCCTTTGCTGGAGGAACTCAGGGGAGTCAGAGGCTTGAAGAGGATACGCCTCAGTTCCATAGAGGTTTTTCACCTGAGCGATGACCTGGCGGAAGTTCTTGCCTCGGATGAAATCTTCTGTCCGCATTTTCATGTACCCCTTCAGAGCGGCTCGGACAGGATACTGAAGATGATGAACAGGAGATACAGTTTTTCAGAATACATGGGCAGGATGGAAACCATCAGGGGCAAATACGGCAAAGGGAGGAGGGTTACCTTCACCACGGACCTGATGGTCGGTTTCCCGGGTGAAAGAGATGATGATTTCCGGCTGACATGCAGGGCGGTTGAAGAAGCGGGTTTCCTGCGGGCGCATATCTTCCGGTATTCAAGAAGGGAAGGCACCGCTGCCTGCCTCATGGCGGGCGGAGTGCCGGAAGAGGTGAAGAAATCCAGGGAAAAGGAGCTGGAAGGAATCGTCAGGAAGGTGTCGGGTGACGTGAAGCGGATGTTCGCAGGGAGCCGGCTTGACGTTCTTGTGGAACGCAGGGCGGAAAACGGATGGGAGGGTTATTCGTCCGAATATATCCCGGTGGAATTCAAGGGAGAGGGGAATCTGATAAACGAGGTTGTTGCCGTTGAGGCGAAGGGCGTCAGGGGAGATTTCGTGGAAGGTGAAAAGATGGGAGGGATTCCTGATGGACATCAAGAGAATTGTTGAGACCGTGGCAGGGGTGGTCCTGATTGCCGTCGGTGCTTTGCTGACGTTCAGACCGAAACTGAACTACCAGAAGGAGAGCGTCTCCGATATGTTTGCCATCGCGGGCATCATCCTGATGATTGTAGGGGTTGTTCTCCTTTTCTCCCCCATGCTGCGGTAGTAAACGCTATACCCCTTTTGAAGAGGGCATGATAAGGTTTATGGCTTCAGTGCGCGTTCGGAAGTCCCTGAGGAAAATGCCTCTCATCGCCGAGGTGACTATCGTGGTCCCGGCTTTTCTCACGCCCCTCATACCCATGCACATGTGCTCCGCCTCAATGACAACCATGGCTCCCTGCGGGGTCAGCACCTTCATTATCGTGTCCGCAATCTGGTTGGTAATCCTTTCCTGCAACTGCATCCTTTTTGAAAAAACGTCCACCAGCCGCGCAATCTTGCTGATACCCACAACCTTCTGATTATCGGGCAGGTATGCAACGTGCGCCTTTCCGTAAAAGGGGAGAAGATGATGTTCGCACAGGGAGAAGAAAGGGATGTCTTTCACCAGGACAAGTTCGTTGAAATCCTCCTTGAATATCTTCCCAAG
>Ga0209609_10002361_pt1 | contig 10820 bp, 10 predicted proteins | sample LakKivw325mmetaG_FD_184136 | JGI IMG/M metagenome (GOLD analysis project Ga0209609, IMG submission 184136) | Anoxic lake water microbial communities from Lake Kivu, Rwanda to study Microbial Dark Matter (Phase II) - Lake Kivu water 325m metaG... | ecosystem: Environmental > Aquatic > Freshwater...
TTGTTGCTATAATATCTCTGTTTGATGGGGCTGTAGCTTAGCTGGGAGAGCGCCGCCTTTGCACGGCGGAGGTCAGGGGTTCGAATCCCCTCAGCTCCACTTAGATGGAAATCTTGGACAGTTTAGGTGATGCCACAAGAAGTAAACATAACCACTGGCAGTATCTATTTGCCCCCGATTCTGTAGCTGTCATTGGCGCCTCCAATGTCCCCGGGTCATGGGGATATGGCATAATGCGACATCTCCTTGCCTCAGCTAAGAGGAAGATTTACCCGGTGAATCCCACTGTCTCGGAAGTTCTGGGAATCGCCGCTTATGGCAGCGTGGTTGGTATACCAGGCTCAATTGATTTAGCAGTTATAGCTGTGTCAGCTTCGCAGGTTCCTAAGGTGCTTGGCGAGTGTGTACAGAAAGGGGTGAAGGCTTCGGTTATTGTTTCTGGTGGATTTGCCGAGACCGGTGACCAAGGGGCCAAATTAGAGGCCGATTTGGTCAAGGTCGCTAGGCAGGGAGGACTGCGCTTTATTGGACCCAATAGCATGGGGCATGCTGATACCTCCTCGCCGCTCTGTACCCTGGCTTGGATAGGAGAAATCACCCCCGGCCCGGTGGCTCTCATATCTCAGAGTGGCAACATGGGGCACCGGATAATTCACAACGGAATGAGTTCGGGGATTGGGTTCAGCAAATTTATCAGCACCGGTAATGAAGCTGACCTGCATCTGGAGGATTACCTGGAGTATCTGGCACAAGACGAGAATACCGAAATAATCACTGCCTATATTGAGGGGCTGAGGGAGGGGAGGCGTTTCCTTCAGTTAGCCAAAGAGACGACGGTCAAAAAGCCGATTATAGTGCTCAAGGCAGGCGGGACCAAGGAGTCTGCCAGAGCAGTCAGGTCTCATACCGCAACTTTAGCCGGCTCGGAAGCGGTTTATGCAGCGGCATTCAGGCAGGCGGGAGTGATAAGGGTGGATGATGATGACGAACTCTGCGATGTGGTTTCTGCCTTGCTTAATCAGCCATTACCTCGGAGCAACAGGATAGGCATATTAACTATCGGGGGTGGTCTGGGGGTGGCGGCGGCTGAAGCCTGTGAGAGGGAAGGACTGGAGATAGCGCCGCTTGCTCCATCCACCATGCAGAAGTTGAATGCTTGCTTACCGCCACGCTGGTCCCACGGCAACCCTGTGGACATGGCAGGTATAAGCATGGCTGAGAATCCGATTACCTTTTCCTGCCTTTGGGCACTAATGGAGGAACAAAACATAGACGCTATCTTATTACAGGCTCCGGTTGGACTTAGCACCGAGCGTCTATCCAGGATATTCAATGCCACAGAAATCAGGGCTTTCAGGCAGGCGGAGGAAAGTAACCTAAGTATGGTTGGGCAAAGGGTAAGAGAGCATGGCAAGCCGGTGTTTATGGTCAAGCCGGCGGTTGAATTTGCCACTGACCCGGAGGTAGCCTCTCTCTTCCGCAGACAGGGAATTCCACTTTACTCCAATCCCCACCGTGCTGCCAGGGTGGTGAATCATCTAGCCTGGTACAGGCGCTACCTTAATGCCATCGGAGCTTGAAAGCATTTCGGGAACAGTGCTAATATTGAGTTCAGCAGATGAGCAAGTTTATAGATGAATTGAGGCGGGTTTCACAGGTTGGGCTTCAGCCTATGGGGTTTAGGGCGGCACAGGCGGTGCCACAGAAACCCAGGCCGCTGCTTGTTGCTACTCTGGCTCAGGTTGATGTTGACCGTTTGGCTGATTTTGTGGCTGGGGCTGATGCCGGGCTACTACGAATCGCCGAATTAAGCTCAGGGGCTAAGACCCTCGGAGAAATATATCAGGCGATGCCCGATATCCCCTGGGGTGGCTGGATGAGAGATATCGGCAGAGAGGGAATAGGGCAGATGGCGGAGGCTGGCTGTGACTTTGTCGTCTTCCCGGCGGCAAATACTTCGCTGGCAATACTCCAAGATGACAAGCTGGGTAAGATTTTGGAGGTCGAGCCACTACTCAACGAAGGCTTATTGAAAGCAATTGATGACTTACCTGTAGACGCCGTGCTTATTGCCGGTGAGCAGGAGAAGGACCATTTTCTTACCTGGCATCATCTGATGCTGTTTCGGCGCTGTGCTGACCTGTTGACCAAGCCCGTGTTGGTCTCAGTGCCTTCAAATGTGGCAGCCAACGAGCTTGAGGCTCTATGGGAAACCGGGGTGAGTGGCGTGGTGGTGGAAGCCGGAGTTGGACATCCGGTGGGCAGATTAGCTAAGCTGCGCCAGATGATTGATAAGCTGACCTTCCCATTACCAAGCAAGCGGAGGAAAGCAGAGCCTTTACTCCCCTATATCCATGGCGAGACAGAGATGGCATCTGAAGAGGAAGAAGAGTAAAAGCATCAAGGGCTAGATTGAGCTAGTTGCCACGATTTTCCTTCGGTAGTAATGGCCGGGGCAATTACCATCTCAACCTGGTGCATCTTCTGGATGTTAGATACGCCGCAGACGCCCATTGCCGTGCGAAGCGCCCCGATGAGGTTTTGACTACCATCGGTTACTGAAGCAGGACCGAATAGAATTTGCTCCAGTGTGCCGGTAGTGCCTACCTTTATCCGAGTTCCCCTGGGTAGTGCCGGATGGGGATGGGACATGCCCCAGTGATAACCCAGCCCTGGTGCCTCTTTGGCTTGGGCAAGAATGGAGCCCAGCATTACGGCGTCGGCACCGGCGGCAAAGGCTTTACACAGGTCTCCCCCGTTGCGAATGCCACCATCGGTGATTAGCACCACATACCTTCCCGACTCGCGCAGATATTCATCCCTGGCAGCAGCGCAATCCATGGTGGCGGTTACCTGGGGGACACCAATGCCAAGGACTTGCCTGGTGGTGCAGGCTGCCCCCGGTCCTACCCCGACCAAAACCCCGGAGATTCCGGTTCTCATCAGCTCTAAACAGGCGCTATAGCTGACACAATTACCGACAATAATGGGCATAGGTATGGACTGGCGAAGCTCGGGAAAGATTAGCCCCCGGTAACTCTTGGATACGTGCTTGGCAGTGGTAACCGTGGACTGGACGACAAAAATATCAGCCTTGGCTTCAGCGGCTATAGAGGCAAAGCGTTTGGTGTTAGCCGGTGCCACTGAAACAGCACATACCGCCCCCGACTTTTTAATGGCTTCAATTCGTTCCCCGATGAGGTCCCCCTTTATTGGCTCAGAATAGACCTTTTGCAGTAAGGGGGTGACTTCAGCATCGGAAGCCTGAGCAATCTCAGCCAGAACCTCCTGGGGATTCTCATACCTGGTTTGCACCCCCTCTAGATTGAGAACAGCCAGCCCTCCCAGCTTGCTCATCAGGATAGCCATGTTGACATCGGTCACCGCATCCATTGCCGCTGTCAGGATAGGGATGGAGACGGTGAAGTCTTCTATCTTGAAATCAATATTTGTCTGGTCCGGATTGATAGTTATATCTCCAGGGACAATAGCAACCTCATCAAATCCGTATGACCGCCGCAGTTGCCTAAATTTAGGTTTAGCCATTTTGCCACCTTCTTAAGTTAAGAACTGTATCAGAAGCAGGGTCTGAAGTCAAGAGATTTTAGCGAGATTTTTAGAAACCTATCCCCCTGACCCCCTTCCCTTATTTATTTTGTTGAGGGAAGGGGGGTAGGTGAGAGAGGGGGGCTTCGCTCCCTCTCTAGAATCTCTTCCCCCTCATGCTAAGAATACATCTCCCTATTATGGAGAGGGGGATAAAGCGGGTTCCCAGGAAAATCAAAGATTTTTCTGGGTGCTTAAAGGAGGTGAGGTTGATAAACAATCTAGGTAGACGGGCGATTAACTGTGGGTTATAATAGCTAAATCGGGAAGATAGGAGACCATGCCTTCTCTTTATATTGTGGCTACCCCTATTGGTAATTTAGAGGATATCTCCTTGCGCGCCCTCCGTATCCTGCGTGAGGTGAAGCTAATTGCTGCTGAAGATACCCGCCGGACAAAGCAGCTTCTTAGCGCTTATGATATTAAGACCCCGATGACCAGTTATCATGAGCGTAACAAATGGCCAAAATTGGATTATATTTTAAACCGCCTTAGTGGCGGGGATGTGGCTCTTGTTTCTGACGCTGGAATGCCAGGCATCTCTGACCCTGGCTATGAGCTTATTGTGGCGGCTAGCCAGCGGGGCATTCCAGTAGTCCCCATTCCCGGACCCTCTGTGGTTATCACTGCCCTTGCCGTCTCCGGGCTGGATACGGGGCAATTTATTTATCTTGGCTATTTGCCCCATAAGGCTACTGCCCGGCGGCAGCTCTTGCAATCTGTTGCCAGTGAATATGCCACCATCGTAGTCCTGGAAACCCCCCATCGTCTATTGGCGGCACTGAACGATATGTTGAGTGTTCTTGGAGATAGGAGAGTGGCGGTTTGCCGGGAACTGACCAAGGTTCATGAGGAGGTTTTCCGGGGGAGGATAAGCCAAGTCATAGACCACTTTACCGAGCCAAAGGGGGAGTTTACCCTGGTTATTGAAGGCAAGAAAGAGGAGGAAAAACCGCAGTTGACCGAAGTTGTAGAGAAACAATTGCAGGACATGCGTCGCTCGGGGATGGGGGCTAAACAGGCGGTAGCCACGGTAGCTGGGGAAACCGGTCTATCACGGAAAGAGCTATATCGGGCTTGGCTCAGGCTGGGTTAGAGTTGTAACATGGAGAGGAGTTGATAAGTGCACCGGGGATGTACCTCTTTAGGCGATGTCCAGTGTGATGGGTGCCACCGCATTATCCTGTACCCTGAGCGTTATTTAGTTATTGACGAAAAGGACGGGATTGAGGTGGACAAAGGCGAGACATACCGCTATTGTGTTGATTGCTGCTCTAAGAAGGGTTATGCTCGTTATACCGAGGAGAAGGGGCAACAAGTACTTACCTTCTTCCCGGAAAAGCCTTAAGCTTATGCCCAAGTGGTGATAAAGTATAGCCAAGGATAGATTGTGAGCGAGAGAATTCTTGTTGCTGTAGCCTGGCCCTATGCTAACGGTCCGCTGCACCTAGGTCATATTGCCGGGGCATATTTACCAGCGGACATATTTGCCCGCTACCATCGCACCAAAGGGAACGAGGTACTGATGGTATCAGGTTCAGACCAGCATGGCACACCAATAACCATCAGTGCTGAACAGGAAGGGAAGGCGCCTAGCGAGATTGCTGCCAAATATCACCAGCAGTTTCTTGACTCTTGGCAGAAATTGGGCATCTCCTTTGATTTATTTACCGCTACCGGCACAGCTAACCATGCCCGGATAGCCCAGGGCATCTTCCTTAGCCTGCTAAATAAGGGCTATATCTATAACTCTACTGTATCGCAGCCCTACTGCCCTAATTGCCAGCGCTTTCTGCCTGACCGCTATATTGAGGGCACCTGCCCTTATTGTAATTCTCCCGGGGCTCGTGGTGACCAGTGTGATAACTGTGGCAAGCCGATAAATCCGGTGGAGTTAGTCGACCCCCGTTGCCGCTTATGTGCTGCCACCCCCCAGTTCAAGGATTCAGAGCACTTCTTTTTCCGGCTAAGTGCCTTCAGGGATAGGCTTCTGGCCTGGGTAAAGCAGCAGAGCCACTGGCGACAGAATGTGCTTAATTTCACTACCCGCTATCTGGAGGAGGGGCTAAAAGATAGAGCTATCACCCGAGACATAGAGTGGGGGATACCGGTGCCAGTGGCTGGCTTTGACAGGAAGCGCATCTATGTCTGGTTTGAGGCGGTCATCGGTTACCTATCGGCAACTAAGGAATGGGCTAAGTCTAGCGGGGATGAGGAAAGGTGGCGCTCCTTCTGGCAGGATGACGAGGCAAAAAGCTATTATTTTATCGGTAAGGATAATATTCTCTTTCATACCATTATCTGGCCAGCGATGCTGATGGGCTGTGGCAACCTTAATCTCCCCTATGATGTACCGGCTAATGAGTTCTTGACTATTGAAGGCAGGAAGCTCTCTACCAGTCGTAACTGGGCAGTCTGGCTACCTGATTACCTCTCCCGCTATGAGCCTGACCCGCTGCGTTACCTATTGTCTATAAACATGCCTGAGACTAGTGACGCCGATTTTTCCTGGGGTGAGTTCGTTCGTCGCAATAACGATGAGCTGGTGGCTACCTATGGAAACCTGGCTCATCGGGTGCTCACCTTTGTCTATCGCCGCTTCAATGGCTGTGTTCCCCAACCCGGGGAATTTGATAGCCATAGCCAGGCTCTCATTGCTAAGACCGACGATACCCTTAAGAGCATGAATGGGCTTCTTTACCGTTGCCATTTCAGGGAAGCAATAAGGTCGGCTATGTCCTTAGCTCAGGAGACCAACCGCTACCTGGACGAGAAATCTCCGTGGAAAACAATAGAGCAAGACAGGCAGGCTTCAGCCACGGCGTTATACGTTGCTATGTCAGTGCTCAGTTGCCTTAAAACAGCGCTATATCCCTTCTTACCCTTTAGCTCTCAGAAGCTACACCACCTCCTTGGCTTTGACGGCAATGTGGAAGATGGTGGTTGGCAGCTACGTTTTCCATCACCCGGGCAGGAATTACCCTCGCCCGCTCCCCTGTTTAGTAAGTTGGATGAAAAGCTGGCTGAGGAGGAGACTAGTCGGCTGGGGCAAGCCTGATATTAGCCGATTTATATTGCGAGGGAGACTATTGCAGTTAAGCAAGATTTATAAGCCGATTCGGCAAGATTTAGCCAGAGTGGAGAGTCAGCTAAGGTCTGTTAGCAAGGTTGATTTCCCCCGTTTGGCTGAACTGCTGAGCTATACGCTAAAAGGTGGCAAGGGAATCCGTCCTGCGCTTACTTTGCTATCAGGTAAGTTTTACCACTACAACCCTGACCTGCTTCTACCCATGGCTACCGCCGTTGAGCTTATGCACACAGCCACCCTGGTCCATGACGATGCTATTGACAACTCCGCGGTTCGCCGCGGTAGACCAACGATTAACCGTCTCTGGGGTGAAGATAGGGCGGTGCTCTTAGGCGACTATCTATTTGCCAAGGCCGGGGAGTTTGCCGCTATTACCGGGAATCTGCGAGTAATAAGGCTCTTTGCCCAGACCATTCAGATTATTTCCAGCGGTGAGATAAGCCAGACCTTTGATGCTTTTAATCTGGAGCAAACCCGTGACCACTACTTACAGAGGATTTCCAGTAAAACTGCCTCCTTGTTCTCCCTGGCTACCGAGTCAGGGGCTATCTTAAGCCAGGCTCCAGAAGAGTCAATCCAGATTCTAAGAGAGTATGGCTATAACCTTGGTATTGCCTTCCAGATTGTAGATGATATATTGGACTTTGTTGGCACCGAGGAGGAAATGGGCAAGCCGGTAGGCTCAGATTTAGCCCAGGGAACACTTACCCTGCCAGCGATGCTTCTTCTGGAGCACTACCCTGAGGGCAACCCGGTAAAGGAGTTGTTTAATAACTGCGATATGCCGGAAGGGGATAAGCAGAAAAGAATAAACCAAGCCATAGAGTTAGTTCGCCATTCGTCAATCGTTCGGGAATGCTATGAGGTTACCTCAGATTATTGCACCAAGGCTTGCCGCCGGCTTGAGCTGTTGTCCGATAGTCCCAGCCGTCAGGCGCTAAAAGACTTAGCTGATTTGGTGATAAGTCGGAGAAGATAATAGAATTTGATTTTCACTCCCCTTCAACCTGAATGCTGCCGTCAGTGTAGGTTTCCTTCTTCTTTGTCGGCATTATCTCCTTGAACCGGTCAATGGCATACTGGCAGGCGGCAAACCCCTCCCGGCGGTGGGCAGCGGCTACAGCAACCACTAGATTAATATCCCCCACTTTGAGCTTGCCTATTCGGTGGCATATGGCTACGTTTTCCACTTGCCACTTTTGCCTGATTTCACTGGCTATCTCCTGTAGCCTGTTTTCTGCTTTTCCCTCTGTGTCTTCATACTCCACGGAAAGAACTGGCTTATCGTGGGAGTGATTGCGAATCAAACCAACATAGGTGGCTACACAGCCGCAGCTATCGGTCTTAACCTTATTGACCACAAGCTCAGGGGAAATAGGCTTTGCTGTAATCTCAATCATGCCAGTATCACTTCATAACCATTATTTAGATAACGGCCTCTCCTACCAGAAAGCTTTAGGGAGCCTGATTTACTCTTAATTTATGGGGAGGCCGGAGCTTGCTTGGGAAGAAGTTGGGGTGAGACTCCGGTTTTTTTGAGCGCAGACTTAGCTTTCGCTTTCGTTGAAGCCTTTACTGGTTCGGGAGTGGATATAGCTGTGGCTTCTACCGGGACGGATAGAGGTTCGTTAAAGGCTGCTTCCAGCTCTTCGCCCTCCAGAGTCTCTTTGGCAACCAGTTTTTCAGCAATATGGACTAATCTTGGCTTGTTCTCAGTTAGAATCTTCTTGGCAGTAGTATAAGCACTTTGGATAATCTTGTTGATTTCTTCATCAATGAGGTTAGCCGTCTTATCACTATAGTCTTTTTGCTCAGAGATTTCCCGACCAAGGAAGACGAGTTCTTGCTTGTCCCCGAAGGCTCGTGGCCCCAATTTATCGCTCATTCCATAATCGGTTACCATTTTGCGGGCAAGTTCAGTGGCGACTTTAATATCATTTTGGGCTCCAGTTGTCACCTCATTAAAGATTAATTTCTCAGCAATACGCCCACCGAGCAACATAGCTAGCTCATCATCGAATTGAGAACGCGTCGGTAAATATTTGTCCTCGGTCAGTGTCTTGGTATAACCGAGTGCCATACCACGAGGTATTATGGTTATTTTCCGTAATGGTTCAATATTAGGCAGCATTTTGGCAACCAGGGCATGTCCTGCCTCATGGTAGGCGGTTATTTCCTTTTCCTTGGGGCTTATCTTACGGCTCTTCCTCTCCGGACCGGCAATCACCCGGTCTATTGATTCCTCAAGCTCCTCCATATCAATGACCTTCTTGCCCCGCCTGGCAGCCAGGATAGCTGCCTCATTGACCAGATTGGCAAGGTCGGCACCACTGAAACCAGCAGTCTCTTTGGCTAGCACCTCCAGATTGGCTGACTCACCCAGTGGCTTGCCTTTAGTGTGAACCTTGAGAATGGCTATTCGCCCGTTAATATCTGGGCGGTCTAGGATTACCCGCCGGTCAAAACGCCCGGGACGAAGTAAAGCCGGGTCAAGTATGTCTGGCCGGTTGGTAGCCGCCAGGACAATTACACTGGTATTGGTGTCAAAGCCATCCATCTCTACCAGAATCTGGTTAAGGGTCTGCTCTCTCTCATCATGACCTCCGCCCAGCCCGGCGCCGCGATGGCGACCTACAGCATCAATCTCATCAATGAAGATAATGCACGGGGTATTTCGTTTAGCCTGTTCAAAGAGGTCGCGCACTCTGGAGGCACCGACACCGACGAACATCTCGACAAATTCGCTGCCGCTGATAGAAAAGAAGGGCACCCCGGCTTCACCAGCTACTGCCCGAGCCAATAGCGTCTTTCCTGTACCCGGCGGACCTATTAGTAATAGCCCTTTCGGAATGCGTGCCCCCAGACTTTGGAACTTCTCACGCGACTTAAGGAATTCCACTACTTCATGCAACTCTTGCTTGGCTTCTTCTACCCCGGCGACATCATCAAAGGTTACTGTTGGCGTACTCGGTGGGAAGAGTCGGGCTCGGCTACGACCAAAACTGAGTGCTTGACTATTAGCCCCCCGCGCCGAGCGGAAAAGGAAGAAAAGCAAGGCACCAAAGAGCAGCAAAGGAATGAAACCTATCAGTAGCCCACCCCAGTCAAATCCCGATGGTTTTATCTCATAGTCTACTCCATCAAGCTTAAGCCCCAGTTCCTGAAGGTCAACCAGTGTAAGGTTACTGATAGAGGTCTTTAGCTCTGTGCCCTCAATAGTGGTAATGAGCAACTGGTCACCTTCGACTACAATCTTAGCTATATCACCATTTTGTGACATAGCTATAGCCTTATCCAAGCCAATCTCAGTTGGTTTTCCCGGTGTCAGGAAAAATTGAGATAGGAGCACTACAGCCGTAACCAGAATAATGATATATATTAAACTATTACGCATCCAACTTGCCTTCACTGTTTACCTCAACCGTTTATATTATACCAGAAATAGTTGCCAATGGGAAAAAATCTTGCCGCCTGTTTTCATAGCTTATGATAGGTTTCCTGGAGCAGTAGGGCGTCCTCTTCCAAGTTGGGACTCTCGCAGATTACTAAACCCTTGGCTTCATAATCCTTTAGCGCTTGGAGAAGTTCAACATACTGTAAGTCTGACTCTTTCAGGCTCAGGTGTTTTATTTCCCCCTTTTTACCGTAAGCAATGCCGGAGACATGGATATGCATATTATGCAGAGCTTCATCTCCCAGCCGCTGTTTAATCTTTTGCAGGACGGAGACAAACTCCGGGTAGGAATTGGAAATACCGGCTCGGGCGTGCCAGTGGGCAAAGTCCAGGCAGATACCCACCCCCTCCAGCTCGGTGCATAGGTTGAGCACCTCGTCTATGGTGCCAAACTCGCTGGGCTTACCCATGACCTCCGGTCTAACCCATACCCGATTATTTTCCCGTTTAAGCTGGTTCATTACCTGAGCCAGGTATCTCTTTACAGTGTCGTAGGTTTTTTCTGGTGGGTCGCCAAGATAGTAGGCGGCGTGGAAAACGATGCTTTCTGCCCCGCATATGGCAGCAATACGGGCGGTCTGAAGTATCCTCTCCTGACTGGCGATTATCTTTTCCGGCTCACGGGCATTGAGGTTGATGAAGTAAGGACCGTGAGCTGATAGCTTTACTCCT
>Ga0209609_10002366_pt1 | contig 10804 bp, 10 predicted proteins | sample LakKivw325mmetaG_FD_184136 | JGI IMG/M metagenome (GOLD analysis project Ga0209609, IMG submission 184136) | Anoxic lake water microbial communities from Lake Kivu, Rwanda to study Microbial Dark Matter (Phase II) - Lake Kivu water 325m metaG... | ecosystem: Environmental > Aquatic > Freshwater...
TGTAGCCCCGACCTTTTAAGGTCGGGGTCACGAGGCTTAAAGCCTCGTGGCTACATGCTAAATTATTTCACGGAGGCTAAAGCCTCGCGGCTACATGCTATATTACTGCACGGAGGCTAAAGCCTCGCGGCTACATGGAAATGGGAGTTTACGGTATCAAGTGGGAGTTACTTGTAGTATTCGCGGACACGCCGGAAGAAAGCCCGCACGATGAAGATAAATACAATAATGAAGATAACAGCGCCGATGGCCAGGTATATACCGGAGAAGAAACCGACCTGGAATGAATAGGGAGACAGAGACCAGGCGCTTTCATTGCCGGCTCTATCTACGGCTTTGACCCGCCAGTAGTAGGTGCCGGGTTCCAGCGTCATAACCGTGTTGGGCTCGGTGAGGCCGGTCTTTCTCATGCCCGGCTCCAGAGGGAAGAAGCGGAGGTCTTTAGCTACCTCGAGCTGGTACGTTACGCCGCTGGTGTCGGATATTCCGGTCCAGGTGAATATAACGGGCTGAGCGCCGAACCAGCCGAACCTCTGCGAAATCGGCGAAACGGGGTTCGGTGCGTCCGGAACCTTAGTTTCCAGCGGCAGGCCGTAGGTGGCCACGTTACCCGCCCTGTCGGTGGCGGTTATTACATGAGTGTTCTGTGAACTTTCCGGTATGGTGAACTTCTCGGTGAAATTGCCGGCATCGTTGGTTGTGGGAGAGTTCGAAACCGCTTTATCGTCGTACTTAACGGATACTGTGCTCTTGGCCGCGAAGCCCCAGCCGGTCAGCGTGACCTCGCTGCCGATATCGGGATGCTCCGGCTGCATGCTGATGGCCGGGATAATCTGCAGGTTGGCGGTTACATCGTTGCCGAAGGACAGGTTTTCATCGTAGGCCTTAAACTGGTGGTTGCCGGCCATGGTCTCGGGCACGGTGAACTGTGCGGTAAAGGTGCCCAGCTCATTTGTCATCGGGCTAAGGCCGGTATCGTTGCCGTCCAGGTTGACCTTAACTCCGCTGTGCTTGGCCGGGAAGCCGGTGCCTTTGACGGTCACCGTGGAGCGGGGAGTGCATTTCGTGGGGCTCACCGTAACATTGGGCTCAACGGTAAAAGTGAAGCCATACGGATTTTCGGGGCGGTAGCCGCGCTGGTACTGGACGAAGTTGTTCCCGTAAGGGGCTTCGGGGATGGTAAAGGAAACCGTCACGTCCTTTGTCCCTGTGGGAAATCTACCCTCGCTGATGACGGTGTAGCAGTAGGTTGATACCTCCTCGCTGCAGGGTACGCTATCAGGGGTGATGGCCGACTTGCTCCACAGGATAGTATAAGGCCCATCCAGGTCGAATCCGCCGCCACTTATGGTTATAGTTGCCGAAGAGCCGACTTTGCCGGAGTTGGTGTTTTGTCCACTAACTGTGGAGGAGCAGCTGCCGCCGGTTCAGCCATCGGCGAGAACGGCGCCGGGTAACAGGGATAGTGCGAGCAGGGCAATCAGCGCAGCGTAACCCAAAAATTTCATGGTCTAAATTTTATACTCTCCAGCCTAAGGCTTGTCAAGTCCGAGTGGAGATTACAGAGATTAATTGAGATTAACGGGATTTTAGCGGATATTACGGCAAGCTTCCAAAAAATCAGCAGCCTTTAGTGACCAAACGACATTATTCTCTTGAGAAAATAGAACATACGTGCTAGTATAGCTCGAGATGATAGGCAGCGCGCTTGATTTAATTCCCGATGACGTTAACTGGCGTGACCGCGGCTGCGAGTTCTACCCGTCGTGCTTGAACTGCCCGTTGCCCAGGTGTGTCGAGGACGAGCCCAGGGGGCAGCAGCGCTTAAGAATGGCCGCCCGCCAGCGACGCATGCTGGAGTTGAGACACATCGGCAAAAGCGTCAAGGAAATTGCCGAACTTTTCTGCGTCAGTATCAGGACGGTACAGAGGGCACTTGAAAATAAAAAACCAAAAGTAAAAAACCAAAAATGCAGATAGAAAGGGGAAAATCCCTCTCAATCTCCCTTTGCCAAAGGGAGAGGTTAGTTGCTCTAGTCGTTCGCCCTGAGCTGGTCGAAGGGTGCGTATTAATCCGCTATGGTTCGACAAGCTCACCACGAGCGGATTTTGTTGTTTCCCCCCTAGAAAAAGGGGGATTTAGGATTTTCAAAATAGATGACTGATTTTAATCCGCAATCGTTATCGCAGCTTGACCGGCCCAGGTTTGCCGCCTACAAGACCAACCTGGATTTTTATAACGGCGAGCAATGGCCTAATGCCTCCGGCACGGGCAAGACCAAAAACCGCCAGCTCGTTTTTAACTATGCCAAGATTGCCATCGATAAGCTGACCTCTTACCTCATGGAAGGCTTGAACTTCGCCTGCCAGACCAACGAAGATAAAAACTCAAAGACTAAAGACAAAAAAGAGCTGGCGCAGAAAGCGGAGCAAGTCATATATGACGTTTATTACCGGAATAATCTGCAGGAGCTCGATTATGAGACCGAGGTCGACGCCGCCATTCTGGGTGACGGCTGTTACAAAGTCACCTGGGATACGGTGGAAAATCGTATACGTGTCACCAGCCCGGATGTTGCCGGGATGTATGCCTGGTGGCTCGGCGACGACCTTTCCCGGGTGTGGAGGGTGGCCAGCCGCTACACGCTGAGCGCCGAGGAGCTGGAACAGCTTTATTCTTCCCGTTCGGGAAGGACGGATAAGAAAACGGCCGTCGTTACCGAGCTGTGGACTGACAGGCAGTTCACGCTGTTTCTCGACAACGAGCTTGTGGAAGACAAGCCCAACCCCTACGGTTTTATTCCCTTTGTCATATTTCCCAACGTCAGGCAGCCGAAGAATTTCTGGGGCACCTCCGATATTCCGCCGCTGAAGCAGTCGCAGCAGGAGCTTAACCGGGCGCTATCACAGCTGTCCCGCATACTGGAAGTATCCGGTAATCCCATCGCAGTTCTGGAAGGCGTAGACTCCGCCGAAGATATTAAGGTGCAGCCCGGAGCCGTGTGGACTATACCCGAAGAGGCCAAGGCTTACCTGCTCGACCTGCTGGCCGGCGGCGGCATCAGGCTGCATGTCGACTATATCGACATGATTTATCGCTGCCTGCACGATATTTCGGAGTCGCCGCGGGCGGCCTTCGGCGGCATGGGCCGTGACCTATCCGGCGTGGCTCTGGAGATGGAGCTGCAGTCACTGCTGCAAAAAGTCAGACGTAAGAGGACCATCCGCACCGCCGCTTATGCCGGCCGCTGCCGGATGATTCTACGGCTCCATAAGCAGTTCGGCGGCGAGGACCTTACCGGAGTAGATACCCGGATTGTCTGGGGAGGGGTGCTGCCGCAGGACAGAGACAGGTTGACACAGAACGAGCAGGTTCTGGTCCAGTCAGGCGTCCACTCCAGACGGACGGCAATGGATGAACTGGGGATTGTGGACCCGGAAACCGAGTTTGAAAAGTGGCTGGAGGAGAGGCAGAGAATTTTACAGATGAATCAGCAGTTCAGGGCACGCCCCATCCGGGGCAGCGAGCGAGAGAGAAACAGCGCCGGGGAGACGGAGAGCCTTGAATAAAACCGATAAATGTAACCAACAGGCTTTAATCTCGTAAATTAAATTCAACATGTAGCCGCGGGGTTTTAACCCGGCGACCCCGACCTTAAAAGGTCGGGGCTACATAACTAAGGCAAGGTCGGGGCTACATAAGTAAGGCAAGGCTGGGGCTACATAAGTAAGGCAAGGCTGGGGCTACATGTGGTGGCTAGAGATTCAAAGAAAGGAAAGGAGTAAAAAATTGGCAGATGACAAAAATGAATTCCAGGAACAAAAAGAAAAATCCGAAGGAAAAGAAAAACCTGTGGGCGTTAATCCGGAAGTGGCTCCCGCGGCTGTTAAGGAGCTCCAGGAAAAAGTAGCCGCGCTTGAGGAACAACTGGGGACTAAGACCGGCGAAGTTGCCGGGCTGGAAGACCGGCTGGCCAGGTTGGGCCAGGATTTCGAGGGGGCCAAAGCCGCCTACGCCTATGCTGTTGAGGACTATAAGCGGCTGGCGTCCAGCGCCAACCCTGTGGTGCCTGTCGAGGCCATTCACGGTACCACCGTGGAGGAAGTTAAGGGCTCGCTCGATCGTGCTTTAAAGCTCGTGGCCAGCGTGCAGGACTCGCTGGCCAAACAGGTCCGGGCTAACTCGGTACCGGCCGGAGCGCCGGTGCGGACAGGCCAGGATACCTCGGTAATGAGCAGCAAAGAGAAAATAAATTATGGCCTGGAACAAGCACGGAAAAAGAAAGAATAAATGGGGGAAAATCCCTCTCAATCTCCCTTTACAAAGGGAGAAGTTCACCCTTCGACAAGCTCAGGGTGAGCGGAATATCACCCTTAGAAAAAGATGGATTAAGGGGGATTTTGAAGGATGAGTTGAAAAATTTTGCAATTATTTATGTCGGTAACCTCGACCTTTTAAGGTCGAGATCACGGGGTTAAAACCCCGTGACTACATGTTCAGTGAATTTTTAGGAGGAGAAAATTAATGGCAATATCATTATCGGAAGCAGCCAAACTATCTAACGACGTCCTGTTGCAGGGCGTCATTGAGACCATACTTAAGGATTCACCCATACTTCAGAAGCTGCCGTTTGTGGAGATTGTCGGCAACGGCCTGACCTACAACCGCGAAAAAACTTTGCCCGCAGCCGAATGGCACGCGGTCAACGCCGACTGGTCGACTTCACCCACGCCGGACTTCGACCAGCTCACCGCGGTGCTGGCCATACTGGGCCAGAATGCCGATGTGGACAATTACATCAGGCAGACGCGGTCTAACATACAGGACATCGAGGCGGCGATAATCGAGCTCACCGCCAAAGCCGTGAGGCACGAGTTCGAGGACAAGTTTGTCTACGGCGACAGCGCCGGCGGCACCAACCAGTTCGACGGCCTGAGAAAGCTCATCGACTGCACGCAGGCGGGCAGCCAGGTGGTCACCATGGGCGGCACCGGCGCCACGCTGACGCTGGCCAAGCTCGACGAGTTGATAGATATCGTCCGGGGCGGCAAGCCGGACCTGTTGCTGATGAGTCGCAGGTCCCGACGGAAGGTGACGGCGCTGGTCAGGGCCAGCGGCGCTTACATGGAAACCGTGCGCGGAGAGTTCGGCGACTTCACCCAGCTGTACAACGGCATACCGATAGGCGTATCCGACTGGATAAAGGACACGCACGTATTGACCGGCGGCTATGAGACCGGCGTCACCGGAGGCACCAGTTCGGCAATCTTCGCCCTCCAGTTTGGCGAGGGGGCCGTGGCCGGCGCCACCAACGGCGGCCTGCAGGTAGAGCCTGTAGGAGCCATGGAAGGCAAGGATGCTTCCAGGACGCGCATCAAGTGGTATGTCACCCTGGTCGATTTCTGCAAGCAAAGGCGCGGAGTGCTTATAGGCGTGACGGACTAAATGTTAATGTCATTGCGAGGAAGACAAAATGTAGCCGCGGGGTTTTAACCCCGCGACCCCGACCTTAAAAGGTCGGGGCTACATGCGTGGTCGGTCGGGGCTACATGCGTGGTCGGTCGGGGCTACATGCGTGGTCAGTCGGGGCTGAATAGAAAGAACGACGCGGAAATCTCCTAATGGCGTCTGGCTATTAGATGAGATCGCCACGTCCTTCTGCGGAAGGACTCGCGATGACAGATTTTTTACGGAGTTGAAAATGGACCTGAATATGATGCGAACGCTGGTGCGGCGGGACGTCAAGGACGAGGATAACTCTAATTACCGCTGGCAGGACAACGAAATCGATAGAGCTATCCAGAGGGCACTGGCCGAACTTTCCCGCTACTGCCCCAGGGAGATAATGACCACCCTGCCCACCACCGATGGGTCACGCGAAATCGACATCTCGACGCTTGCCGATAGGGTAACGGTCGACCGGTTAGAGTTTCCGGTCGGCCGGACTCCCCGGCAGTTCCAGCATTTTGTTGCCTGCGCTGACATCCTCTTTTTGACGGGCGACACCGGAGGCGACGGCACAAGCTGCTGCGTTTACTGGGGCAAGATGCATACGCTGGATTCCGGTACCGGTACTGTGCCCGGCTACCTGGAGGACGTGCTGGCGCTGGGGGCCGCGGCTTATGCGGTGCTGTCTCAGGCGCAGTACCGGACGGATGTGGCCGGAATCGGCGGCGACCGGGCAGATACCGATTACCAGGGCTGGGGCAACGCCATGCTCAAGGAATTCAAGTCCCGGCTGCGAAGGTTCGGCAGGAGCCGGAAATTAAAGGTCGGCAGCCTTTACCAGGGAGACAACGAATAAAGCAAAAGTTAAATACCAAAAACCAAAAAGACAAATAAAAAACAAAAAAGGAAAATCCTTCTTATTCTCCCTTTAGCAAAGGGAAAGGTTCACCCTTCGACAAGCTCAGGGTGAGCGGATAGGGATAAGGCGCAGGATGACGGGAAATGTCCCCATTAGGAAAAGGGGATCAAGGGGGATTTTCGTGTGGAGTGGAAAATATGGCGAAATCAAAAGTTGAAGAGGGACTACCTTTATTAAAGGACGGCCTGCCCGGCGAGGCCTTTGCTATCGTCGGCGATAAAGAAGACCCATCGACCTGGAAACTGCCTCATCACACCCGGGCCATTTTACGGGTAGCCAGAGGGAAGGTGGGCCACTACCGGACAACGGACTGGGAGCACTTGGCGGCCGCAGTAGCCGCGCTCAGCCGGGGCGGGTTCAGAGGCAAAAGGGTGGAGGCCACCGAGCAGCAGATACTTGATGCCGCCAGGCACCTGGCCAGGCATTACTCCGAAAACGGCCGCCCCGTACCGGACACACTGGCCGCCCTTGTGGAATAGCGAGTTTTAAATGAATGTTCACCAATGTAGCCACGAGGCTTTAGCCTCGTGACCCCGACCTTAAAAGGTCGGGGCTACAGTAGGGGATGTGGTCGGGGTCACTTATAAAATCGGGTAGTGCAAGAGGGGCGGAGCCCCTCTTGATTAATCTATACTCCCTCTCCCTTCAAGGGAGAGGGACAGGGTGAGGGTGAAAAAAAGTAATAAGTTAAAAATAAAAGGTTAAAAGTCAAAAGCTAAAAAATAAATTGCAAAATCTAAGATAAGGAGACAACATGCTACAAAAATTTTTAGACGGGAAAAAGAAATACAGCGCTTTCATCATCACGGTGCTGGCCACGATGATACCGCTGTTCATCCAGGAGCCTGAGGCACAGAACACTTTCATGGAGATGGTGCCGTCTATCGCCACGGCGGTCGCCGGCATCTTCTACATTTTGACCCAGGGTAAAATCGACGTAGAGAAGGAAAAGGTTAAGCCTGTGGACGCTCAGGCGGGTATCGTCGCCAACGATGCCGCAGCGCCACTGCCGGCGGCACAAGTCCAGGAAATCCAGCAAATCCAGGAAACACCGGCGGCTATTGAGGTCCCGGCATTCGACCCCAAGGCTTTTCATGAAAGCGTGATGGCCACCGTTAAGGAGACGTATACGGAAGTAAACCCCTGTACCATCTACTACAAGGCCAGAGATAAAGGCGCCGTTACCGACTGCCAGCACATATCGCAGGCGCTGGACTACTGGAATTATCTGGTCGACCTGGCGGTTGATGCCAAAGACTGGATAAAAGAACAGACGGAAAAAAAGAAGGGAGAGTGCGGCAGGAGCCCGGAATACTATGTCTTCAACCGTGACTTCAATGCCACGGTCAGGGCGGCCAACAGCCTTTCCGAGCTTGATGCATCCGGCATAGACTGGAAGGCCAGACTGGCGCCGTTTAACAGGACGCTTTACGGCCTTGGCACGCTGGCGGCGCAGCTGCTGGAAAGCAGTATCAAGGCGTAATTGTTTGGCGTGAAATGCGTAAACGAAATGGCAACTTGATGATTTGCAGATTGGTATGCTGGAAGATGCCGCTTTCTCAGCGGGCGGTATATCGAACCGGGGTCTTGCCGTGTAGCAGTTAACCGCCGACGTACTTAAACGGTGACGGGGTTAGTGCGATGTACAGCATCATGACGACCAAGACTCCGATGGTGATAAGTCCCATTACCGTGTTTCTAGTTAACATCGTATATTCTCCCCGTAAAAGGACTGTGCGAATTATAGCAGCTAGTTTGGCAGTTGGCTAGTAGCAAATTATAGGAAATTGGTACTAATTAAAAAAAGAATTAACGAACATATCAGATTTTAGCGGATTTTGTATGCAATGAGAGGTCATCAAAAAATATCAGATGAGAAACTTGAGTGAGGAGCTGCTGGAAGAGCAGAAGAAACCGATCCGGAAGCCGCTGGTTAAGTTGGAGGTTCAGGCTTTCGGCCACCCGCTGCAGTCCTCCGGGATTCAGTGGGAGCAATTCGGCTGGCAGCGCTTTTATTCCGGAAGCGAGGTTAAAGATTCCCATGGCGTCACTATGCCCGGAGACGGCTCATTGGTTCGCATCCGGAAAGACGGTATAGCACTTTACCTGTCGCGCGTAACGAGTCCCGGTCCCAGCTCCACTTATTCGAGCTGGGGTTCATCTTTTGGCGGCGTTGCGTCTAATGCCAAGGTCGGTATCGCTTCCCTGGGCAGTGAGGTCATGGTCGCCACCATGGACGCCGCTAATCTCTGGCGCCGGCAGTCCTCGGACTACGGCGCTACCTGGGGATCATGGACGCAGATGTCCAATACCCGGCCGTGCGAGAGGGGCATTGCCATTGCCTATAAGCCCAACGGCGATTGTGTCATAGTCCACGCCACAGACGTCAACGACCCCATGAGCCTGTATATTCAAAAAAGGACTTCCGGCACCTGGAGCTCAGGCCTTGGCCAGCGCGGCGGTTACGACGCCGAGATCATCGACCTGGCCATGTACTACGACGGCGATTGGAACATTATCGCTTTGGTCCAGACGGGCAGCTATATCTCCGTTGTCCGCATGGTGTACGGTGACGGTTATAAAGTGACGGCCGGCACATGGGCTGATGATGTCAAAATCGGTCTGGGGAGTGCCCGGGTCGATGTAGCAGCTCAGGTGAGGTTGCGTCAGTTTCAGGTCGGCTGGCCGGTCGGTTTCCGGCAGATGCAGCCGTTCGGTCCCTGGGCCCCGCGGACAGCATCTACATACTGGGAGAGGCATCAGGCAGTATACGAAGCACTGGCCGGCGAGACCCTGGACGTCTCAGGTCCTTATCTACTAAAGCCAGCCACATCATGCGGGCGGCCGCTCTTGTCCCTGGCCAGGCAGAATCAGCCCTGGATATTCAGGCTGCAGCCTGGTACTGATTTCTACGATTACAAGTGGAATAAGGCCAGCGTCATGGATTCAAGCGCCTCCAGGGGTATGGCTTTGGCCGCTGACCCGAACGCCGTTTATCTCTGGGCTACGCAGCCAAATGAGGTATGGCGCGCCGAATGTCCGGGTTCGTGGAGTCCACCAACAGGCGGTACCGGCGCCGGCGCTAAGATTACCATCCCAGCTTCGAAAATCGCCAGGATCCTGGAGACGGTAGATCCGGAGCAACCGTCGGCCCTGGTGGTAGAGCTGGACAATTCCAAAGGTACCTATAATAGCCCGGGTACCGGCAGCCTGGCCGTGCTAAAGCGCGGCAGCCGTGTCAATCTGCACCTGGGCTATAAGACCTCCACTGGTGACCAGCTTTCCGAGGCCGCAAGGTATTTTATCGAGGGCATGTCTTATAAGCGTGATCCGAATTGGTCGGCGTTTATCGTGAGCTGTACCGACGCCTGGGGGTATCTGCAGCATTACCAGTTCAACAAGCCGGTAGAGTGGAACATGGGCTCAGATGACTTCACCTGCTACGAGCTGATTGAGAAAGTGGCCCAGGCAGTGGGGGGCACGCTCAGCTACAAGTCCCGGAGCAGTCTGATTACCAGTTTGTACCCCCGGATTGAAGTCGGCGCTGGGGAGTCGGCGGCCAGCGTGTTGAAGCGTTTACTAAATATGGTACCGGACGTTATCTATTTCTTTGGGCTTGACGGTTATATCGTTTTCCCGCAGTCGGGAGATACCGTTGTTTACAAATATCGTTTCCCGCAGTAGTAACAAATGTAGGGGCGTACCTTCAGGTGCGCCCGAAAGGAGAAAAGAACATGGCCAATAGTCTATATGCCAAAGCCAAACAGGCGCTCATTGCCGGTGATATCGACCTGGACGCTGATACCATCAAGGCCGTCTTTGTCGATGGTGCCGATTACACACCGAATATGAGCACGCACCAGTATCTCAGTGATATCCCATCGGCCGCCAGGGTAGCCACCAGTGGAGCACTGCAGAACAAGACGGTCACCGATGGCGTCTTTGATGCCGATGACATAACCGTGACTTCGGTTTCCGGCGACCAGTTCGAGTACGTCGTCCTCTATAAGGATACCGGCGTAGAGGGCACAAGCCGGCTATTATTGCTCATAGACACGGCCACCGGTTTGCCCTGCACGCCCAACGGCTCTGATATCACCATCCAGTGGAGCTCCGGGGCTGATAAGATTTTCCGCTTGTCTTAGCATAGTGTCATTGCGCTTGACATGTAGCCACGGGGTTTTAACCCCGTGACCTCGACCTTAAAAGGTCGAGGCTACATGGGACATAGAAGGCCAGAAATTATGATTTAGGATTTACTCGGAGGGTTAAAATGGCTACTGGAAAACTGATCGGTGCCGCTGATGCTACCGCTGCCGATAATATAGGCGCTAACTATATCTCCATTGACCGCTTTCAATGCTCCGTCTCCGGTCTATGCTCAGAGATACGTATCAAGGTCAGCACCAGCCTGCACGCCAAAGTCGCCATCTACG
>Ga0209609_10002367_pt1 | contig 10804 bp, 10 predicted proteins | sample LakKivw325mmetaG_FD_184136 | JGI IMG/M metagenome (GOLD analysis project Ga0209609, IMG submission 184136) | Anoxic lake water microbial communities from Lake Kivu, Rwanda to study Microbial Dark Matter (Phase II) - Lake Kivu water 325m metaG... | ecosystem: Environmental > Aquatic > Freshwater...
CAACACATCCTGGATCCCGGCTGCATCGACCTGACTTGTCAGTGGGACAACCTGGTTTCCGGTCAGGATGCGTGATGCCGCCGCAGTTGGGTCAGTGGCTTGTGCGTCGGCGCTTGGTGCGGCTTCGTTTGGAACCAGTATCTGACCGAGAATCTCTGGAATCTCGTGCGCGGCAAGACGGTGGCTCTGACCAACGCCCCTCAGGCTGCCGTGGTAGACGACAAGCGTCCACCACGCGTCCCGGAGCTCGTTCGTCCATCCGTTGGCTTCCGGCGCAGCCAGTGCAGCGCCCGCTACATGGGCCAAGTTCTCGCGCCAAGACAGGAATGGATTATCGCCGCACAGGCCAACGTACAGCCTGCCGGGTCTTTCCTGGTCTGTACGGGCAAAGAATGAATCATCACAGGAATGCCCTGGAGGAGGGAATACCGCCATTTCCCGGCCGTACAGAACTCTGACCTGCTTCGCCGCATGCCGGATGGTTGCGGTTGAAGCGATGTACTTGGGACGAATGCCCCGGTATTGCAGCACGGAGTCCAGCGCGGCCTCGTAGATGCCAGCGAAAGACCCCAGCGGACCGGCGATGAGGTGCAACTCGTCCTGAATGACGACCTCTGGAGGGCGTCGATTCGGATGCCCAAGAAACGCTGACGCACGCTCCTCCCATGTGAGACGAGCAAACTTGTCCACCGTTGCGAGGAGCAACGTCGGGGGGTGCTGGTAGAGGTGTTCATCAATAACGTGCAGCGGCAGGCCGCTGTGGAAATCGCAGTCCTTACGGGTACAGAAGAACTGGATGCCGGATCCCGAGGCGCGGATTCCGAGCTCGATGCAGGCGTCCGGGTGAAGGGGTGACGGGGCAAGCGGGGTGCCGCACCATGGGCACTGTTCGAGGAAAAGGCTCTGCTCGGGGCGTTGGTCGCGCTGCAGTTGCCCTAGGATCTTCAGGGCATTGGCATTTCTGTTCGGGGTGCTCGCGCCGCCGACCCACAGGCCTCCGGTGATGGGTTCCGATCCCAGTTCGTCCGGCAGCTCTCTTCGTATACGTTCCAGTGCGCAGATAAGCGCAGTCGCGCGTTGGAATTGCTGCGCAGTGAGCAGCCGAAGCGTGTACCGCATGATCACGGAGGTCCCGCCACCCGACCCGGGCCAGCGCAAACGACGGTATAGAACGAGCACTGCAATCAGCGCGAGATAGGCTTCGGTCTTGCCGCCGCCGGTCGGAAACCACAGGAGGTCCACGAGGTCACGGTCCTCGCTTTCCTGGTCGATGACAGATTCCAGTGCCAGGAGCAGAAAGGCGACCTGAAACGGTCGCCAGCGGAAGCGATGACTAGAGGGGAGCGGACGCTGACCCTGAGCCATACGGACGTGCATCATCTGGTCCAACATGGCGCGTTGCGCCAGGGAAAAGGCACGCCGCACCATTGCGTCACTTTCCAGAAGGTCACAACCGTTCCGGAGGCGATCAACGGCCCGCCGCTGTCTCCCCGATATCCGTCTTGCCGTATCCCTTTCTGCTGACGTGAAAGTCTCGGCACGACCAGATGCTTCAACCCACTGCGCGTAAAGATCAACGAACTCTCTCAGATGGCCGATCACTTTCGCAGGTTCCTCTTGGCAGCGGGACAGGAGGTCTATGTCCAAGGCCTCCTGTGGAAGGTCGGGGTTCTGTGTCGTTACGAGAGGCACTTCGACCGCCGGAATGAACCGTGCATGCAGTTCCTTCACATCCCCGTCTTGGTCCAGGGACCAGTCGGCTGCGACCGCGTGTCCGATGGCAAAGACCTGTCGGGATCGGTACTGCAGTTCGAGTTCCTGTTCTTCATCCGAAAGCAACATTCCCTCAAGCTGGGGATAAGGGAGGATGCGGCCTTTGAGCGGGGAGCAGGTCAGGGACGTCTGGAAAAGGCATAGCTTCGCGAGTTGCTCGCCATACCGAGCACTCCCTGAAGGGCGATGGTTTCGGTTAACCAGCGAGACGGTTATCAGCCAATTCGCACCATGTTTGCGCCAGCGTGTGCATATCTCTGCCTTACCATCGAGAATGGGCCGACGGATGGTTGTCGGGTGAGCAGGTGGAGTGAGAACGCATTCGCCGGGACCAGTGGTAATGGGAGATCGATGCCAGCGGACCGACCTCTCCTGGCTCACTGCACCATCGGGGCTTTCCTCTCGATGAGTTGCCTCAGCCACCGTGCTGTCACCTGTGATCTCGGGCCCAATGCCGGAACTCGACGCGGCGCGCATCTCCGTACGATCGTAGACACCCGCGGTGACAGCGGTCTCGATGCAAACATCTGGGGAAACAAGAAAGGAGAGGCCGATCGATGAGCTTGGCAGGATCGCCAACGAGTCCGAGTTCTCCCCTTCCTCGGCATCGGCTACGGTCTCGGTACCAGCGGAACGAGACGTCGCCTCGCTCGGCAGAATCTCGCCGCTCGGCCGTTCGCCACTATCCGGAGAAGGCGGCAGTCCTGCCGGGGCAAGGATCCCGCTGCAGTAAACACTCAGGGGCGACCGGTCGATCTCTTCCTCGTCGCCGCCGCGAGGCCCCGTCAAAGTGGCGCGCATCCAGGACAGCCACATCTGTCGCGCGTCCGCATAACCTTGCCTTAAAGACTCCGCACCCATGCTGCACCTACTGCCCTCTCGGCATCCTCTTGTGGCGCATCCCTCTTACCCACGCATCAACTTCCGAAGCCCTGAACTTCCAGAGACCACCGACCTTGCTGGCAGGAAGGCCCCGCCCGCGAATCCAGCGATAGACCGTGTCCTTGCTTAGGTTCAGATGTCGCGTGATATCTTCGAGACTGACCCAAGGTTCCACCTGCATAGCACACCTCGCGCAGAGTACCAGCGCTGCGACACGTTGCCAACTATTACAGACTAATGCCGATCATTCAAGCCGATACGATGCTTCCGATCATTGATGCGTTACGACACACCTGCGTTCGGCCATTTTGAACCTGCGACCGCTTGCCTCCTCCAGCCCCCAGTTCTACAATTCTGGCCGATGAGAGACGTTCAGCAACGCAGCAGCCAAGTTTCCGACAGTCCCTCTGTGCTGTCCGCCGTACCGCCGCAGGGCGCCGGCCAGACCGACGAGGCGTATCGGGCGGTATTGGTGGACGCCATTGCCCTCATCGACAAGACCAAGCGCGACATCAAGGCGCAAATCCATTCAGCCGCCATTACGGCAAAGGCCGAGCAATGCAGCATCGATCAGGTGTGGCTCAGGCGTGCCAAGGACAAGAGCGACCACCTGACCCGCGAACGGGATGAGGTGCGCCGTGCGCTCGGCGACGTGAATCGCCGGATAAAGGACCGCCGCGTAGCGTCGCACGGCCGGCCCATGGAAACGGTCACCGAAGCCTTCATGCGCCTGGCCAAAGCAAGGCTTCTGCCAGAGGTCTACGAGGATCTGGTGCAGGATGCCAAGGATGCCAGCGGGACGGACGCGTGACAGTCCTCGAAACCTGGACGGCGATCGCGTATAGTCGGTCGCTATAGGACCTTCGGGAACACCATGGACACACAGAACTTCAGACCGCCCGGACCGGCGGGCAGAGGAGACAAGTATCTGCGCGATGTCGCTCGCGAAGTGCAGCGCGCCATCCGGACCGCTCAGCGCGAATTGCAGTTCGACACGCTGCGCCTGGATTCGGCAGGCCTTGCGGAACTGAGCGGGCTGTTGGCTGAGTTCGCCGAGGACCTGCACAACGATATCGGCCTCTGGCGCGCATACGAAGACTGGAACCAGCAGTGGTTCGGGATGCGCTTGCCGATGACTGAAGGAGGCGCCGACACCCAGGCCGCCGCGATCTCCACTGACCGTGTCAGGCATTTACTCTGGGTGCTTTTCACGGAGTTGGACCCCGACCTGACCCTGGCCCCCACGCACGCGGACCTGGCGCATGTGGCTGAGGTTGTCGCCGATGTTCTGGCGCAGCGAATGGCGCCTATCCCCCGCAATTCCGGGGTCAGGTTGTTCATGGCGACGACCAACGAACACGGGTGGGACATCAAGCGGAAGCTGGTGTGGCTGGGTACGAAGTCGTACCTCTTTCGCACTGCCTACCGACGCTATCTTTCCGAACAGGGGGGCGGCAAGGATGATAACGCCATCGGCGAGACGGACGATTTCATATGCCAGGAATGCACGCAATGGTCCGGGATGGGCGTTCTGGACCTGCTGGCCGGAGCCCTGCAGCTGACGGCGGAACAGCGGACCGTTCTCCGCGGCTGGTATGAACGCCACGCCGGGTTCTACAGGGTAGACGCGGTGGAGCCCGAGGTCATCAGGGTCACGAACCTGGTGAACGACGAGCCATATGTCGTCATGATGGGGGCGGGTCCGCAGCCGTTCAGGCCCGCCGCCGTCATCTTCGGGAGCCTGGTTTCCTGGGGCGGCTACTGGTACTGGTCGGGCGCGCAGCAGCAGTTCCCATCCATGGACGCCTCGGCCGTGGCGGACCTGAGGAAATCGATGATCACCAAGTCGCCCTCCATCGTCTATCGCTACCGGAAGGATCTGCTCGCCAAGGCCGAAGCCGCCAACGAGCGGCACTACCGGCATTTCCTGGCCCATCACCAGGGCAAGGATCTGGTCGCATACCCGGATGGTTTGAGCATGGCGGCGGACGAACAGCGCCGGTTCAGGCTGATGTACGAGGCAGAACCGCGGGAAACCGTTGACAGAATCATGGCGGAGAGAGGACTCAACAATCCGTGGCCCAAGATGACGTATCCGGACCGTATCCTGATCTGCAAGGACGGGGTCGGGCTGCATTATGATCGGCAGCAGGGCGTCGAGATGATGATCGGCTTCAACGATATCGCCAACGGCTTCGCCAAGAGGGGCAGCAATCTCAGTGAGGCCGAAGCCGAAGGAATCAAGGAATTCGTGCGGTCGCAATCCATATCGCCGGCCTTCGTACGGCGGATGGTGCAGGAGCACGGCGACGCCTCGCTTCGGACCGCTTTCCTGCTACGCGACCGTAGCGGCGAGTATGCGTTGGAGTATCTGTTACGACGTTACAAGGGCGCGGCATTCCGCACCGTCTACCCGAACATGTCGCTGATGCAGTGAGTCGCCGCAGTGAGGAAGCCAAGGATGCCGAGAGGATGGACATGGGCGCCCGGAAGGCCGAGCCGCGTGCCTCCAGACGTGAAGAATGCGCTGAGCGCGAAAGCCCAGGGACTCATCGATTCCGTGCTCGTGCGGACCCACGTGAAGGCGCCGCCGAAGAAGCCACGGTTCAACTACATCGTGGGCTTCGAGACTCGCTGGCGCGGCGGCTTCTTCTACCTCGTGGCGAAGTATGCGTCGCCCGGTCCGCGCGCCATCTCTCCGTTCTTTGACCAACCATTCGCCAGGCTTGCCTACCAGGCAGACGGCCGTTTCCGCCTGGCGTACATGCGGCACACGGGCCAGTGGTGGGAGATCCGGTCGGGCCTCGACATGGACGAGGCGTTGGAGATCGTGCGGCAGGGCGGCCTGTTCAGCCCATAGCCACCGCCGCATGTCGCTGTGAGTTCCTCTTGAGGATGTTCAGGAAGCAGTGCTCGAAGGGCAACCCCTCCGCGGCACAGATGTCCCGCATATCCCGGAGCAGCCGTTCCTGCTCTTCGGCCGGCATGCGCCAATAGCTCCCCCGCTTGTCAGCGAAAGCCGGCGCCAACTGTCGGTGGAGTTCGCGGTCAACGGCCCCCATGACGGGCAGTTTGAGAGGCTTGCCGATGATGTATGCAGCTCCGGCCTGCTTTGCCCATCGGACAAGCGGGATCAGGTCCTCGTCACGGCCTTGTAGCACCGGACAGGCTGGCACGTTCCGCGGGAACAGCGGGTCAACCCGGATGGCGACTCGAACACCCTTTGTCACGAGCTTCTCAATCGCCCGCATCCGATCGGACACTGCCGGAGCGCCCGGCTCCACGTGACGGGCGGCGTCATCGCGGAAGAACGCGATGCTCACCTGAACCTCCACCCCAAGCTCCCGGAGGAGTGCCGCGTATCGTTCGTCATCCAAGAGCACCCCTGGATTCTTCGTCAGAATGCCGAAGCTTGAGAACATATCCCGGCAGCCGGCCAACCGCTCCAGCATGAAGAGAACATGCCGGTGTTCTCGTTCCAGATGTGCCTGCAAGATGTCGGTCGAGTTCGCCATGCTCAGGTGACGAGGCGGGAGCCCGAGATCATTCATGCGCCGGAGACATGCGTCGAACTTCCGGCGGAACCCGTCCTTGACCCTGCCGCCGTCCTTGAACTTTCCCCGGAGGTAGGACCGGCCGTAGCAGTATCGGCACATGTGGCTGCAGAAGCTATAGGGTGCGGATTGCCACAAGATGCCCAGCGGGTAACTCCTGCGATCGCACCAGGGATCGTACAGCCCAATCGCCAGGCTGCGAAGCTGGGGTCGCTGGCCAGGCTTTGATGGCTGGGCGAAGAGGTAGGCGAAGAAACGCCGGGCGGACTCCGCGTCCAACCCGGCAAACAGGGACTGTTCTTGCGCGTCTAAAATTGTGATGCTGTATGCGCCTTCGTCCCCGCCGTCTGATCGGCTCTTCAACATCGGTTCATCCATGATCATAGGATTCTCGCAACTCCTTTCCTCCCGTCCTTTGTGTCTTCCTCCGTGGGTTGCACCAAAGCTTCTCCCGGACCCTACGAGCCGCAAAGCGCCCGCCCAATCTCTGGATACTCCTCGGCCACATTTGCGAACGCCTTCTCCATCGCCGCGTAGATCTTATCCCACGGCTTCAACCCGAGTTTGTCCAGCGGCTTGCACAGCAGGTCATTGTGAGGCAGGCAGCGGCTGAGTTCCTCATTCAGCTTCTTCGATCGCGCATCGGCCTCGTCCCTTGTGTAGAGGGTCTTTGATCGAATGAGAACGCCCGTGGCGAACCGACCTTCGAATCTGGTCGTGTAGACCCCCTTGATGTAAAGATCGTGCTGGTGGCAGAACCGCCTCATGTACTCCAGCACCGCAGCCCATCGCTTGTTTCTTGGCGTCATCCAGAAACACATCGGGCGGCCAGTGGCGATGTAGAAATCACAGGGTTGTTCCATGTTGTTGCCTCCGTGTTCCGATAACCATTCGTGACACTGTAGGTGCGTTTGTCTCACCTTTGGGCAGTCCCGTTCTGTACGGAGAACACGCCCAGGCAGTATTCCGGGGGATGGAAGATGACCACTGCCGACGGAAACGGTGCTCCGTTCTCGGCTCCCTGGAAACGCACGCGCCCACGCATAAAGCGTATGTCCCCCTTCATCGCATACCGATGCCACCAGGCCGTATCGGTTCTGGCTGGAATGAGGCATACCACCGTGGCCCCATGCCGGGCTGATTCGAACGCCTTCCGCATCCAATGTCCGATCTCGCGACCGTAAGGGGGGTTCATGAAGACAATCTCGGTTCCCCAGTCCTTCGCCAATCCATTATCGTAAACGGTGAAATGGCGTTTGCATTTCGCGTTCTCATCGGAGCAGCAAGGATCGAGGGTGAACCCGAACTCGGCGTTCAGTGCGTCAAATAGCCAATCCGGAGTAGCCCACTCCGTGGAATTCGAGGAGAAGTGGACGGCGAGTGACGCTGGTTCACCCGTTGATGGCACCCGTTGCGCTGCCTGAGTCGCCTTCACTCCCGAATCCGCTCCTCGTGTGTCCTCTCGTGTCCACTGTCGTCCAGGAAGATGCCGAATATGCCTTCAGGAACGCGTGTCACGTGGGCTTCCTGAAGGGATGCCCCCACGTCTCAACTTCGGCGGGACTTCCTGTGGCCACGAACCACCGGATGCTTCATCGGGTCCTTGTCGTGCAGTTGGAACAGGAAATCCTCCATCCTTTCCGAAAGAGTTCCTAAAGGATTGTCGCCAATATCCAGGTATTCCAAGGACGTCAGGTGGGTGAGTTCCTCCGGCAGGGACGCCAGTTGGTTATGACGCAGATGAAGCCGGCGCAGGCTTCTCAACTGGCCAATCTCAGGCGGTATCTCGCGCAGCCGATTCTCGGTCAGATAGAGATCCCTCAGCTTGCAGAGATGGCCGATGGCGCCCGGTAGTTCCTCTATGCCGCAGGCGCCTACGGCCAACCAGTCCAGTTCGGTCAACCGGGTCAACTGCGGCGGGAAGCCATCCAGTGCCTCGTTTAGCAGCGACAGACCGCGCAGCTTGGGGAGACGCTCGATCTCGTCCGGCAGCGCTCTGATGCCCGTTCTGTCCATGTGCAATTCGGTAAGACTGCCCAGTTCGCCGATCCACGGGGGCAGCGAACCGATCGGTGTGGCGACCAGCCAGAGGTCTTCAAGTGAAGTCATGTTCCGCAGCACATCCGGCAGTGATTGCAGCGGATTCGCCGTAAGAACCAATCGCTTCAGGCGTGTCAGGTTCCGGAAGGTGTCGGGAAGTTCGGCGATCTGATTGCCCTCCAGACGGAGGCATTCGAGGTGCTCGAACGTGCCTATCAAACGGCACGCCTCCCCGGTGAGACGGTTACCGGTTACGTCCAGCCGTTTCATGTCCCGAAATGCACCGAGTTCTGGAGGCAAGCCCTCCAACCCCAGGTTGATCAGTTCGATGGATGTCATCGCTTCGGAGTACCCCGCAGGGATGTCTCTGTCCCTGTCCGCTGTCATTGCTGCTCCCTTCCGCAGGTCATGTGCCCACGTCAATGAGGCGTCCGTCTCATATTCCGACGGCAGAGAAGACGCACCTTCCTGAATCAGCGGCTCCGCACTCGCGATCCCATCGGAGCCAAGGCATTCATGGCGACGCTCTCTCCGTCGCAACTGACTGAAATGGAAAGTTGTATATAGTGTGTCACAACTCCATGGTAGTGATGCCACCTACCATCGACACTGGAAACGAGAACTTGGAGGACAAACTCGCGAGTATAGAACGCCATCTGCAGGACATCCGCCACAACGTGGCAGACATTCTGCACAGCGTTCAGCATGAGCTTGAAGCCGTGCGCGAACGTGAGTTCTGGCGGGATTACCGCGAGACCTACCAAAACGAGTGAGAGGCCACGGGGCCTCTTACTCCCTTTTCCCATGTGCCACTGTGAATGATCCGTCTCCGCCTCCGGCGGATGACCACGGAGGATTCACGCGTCAAGCGATCTGACATCATTCGATCACGCGACAACACGTATGGCCCGATTTCCGACGACGGAAGGGCCGACAAGACGATTTCTGTAGCGAAAGCTGCATTCTTCAGATCAGGACATCCGACAGCCTGATCTCTGTCCACACGGGTCACGAGACCCGTCTTTATTGCTCCTGGCCCGGCGCATCAGTCGGGTCCTGGTGAGCAGCATTTCCTGAAACCGCCCAGTTCCTCCCCTTCACGAGGCGGAACTGTGCGGCGATGAGCCAGCCACCTTCTGTCAGCAAACAACAACACCGCCGGCATGGCGGCCAACAAACAAGGAGGTACGAGACGATGCACATCACGATTGAGACTGTCCGCGACACCCTGCGCCACGGACTTGGCCATGATTCGTTCACGGCCGGGTTCGTGAAGTCGGTGATCGAGGATCCAAACGTCCCTACGGCATGCATCAACGCCAAGGGGGTGCTTCGGTACAACCCGGACTTTGTCCGGATGAACGTGAAGACCGGCGTGGACCTGTTCTGTTTGACTTTCCACGAGGTCCTTCATCCCGTTTTCGGGCATTTCATTCACCCGAATGACGAGGTCGCGAATATCGCATGCGACGCGATCATCAACTCCGTGATCAGCAACCTGTTCGCGGAGGCATCCGGCAGCGGCGCGCTTTTCAGGCGCATCTATCCCGAACGGGACCTGCCGGCGATCTTGCGGCCGGACAGCGATCTGCGGTTCAGCCGGTACGGAAGACTATATGAATATCTGCACCCGCGCGCGCGACAGCAGACCAGGCTGAGCGCCGGCGAGGTCATCCAGACCCTGCGGGCCCTGATGCCGAGCACACGGATGGACATCCTGTTGCTTGGGTCGCATGGGACGGCGGGGGCCAAGGGCGATGGCCGAGAGGGTATTCCCACCGCCACAATCCAGGGCCTCTCCAGGGATTTCCTGCAGAAACTGCCGGCCACCAGCAATGGAGCCGGCTGCTGGGACCACCTGAAGGATCTTCTGGTGGAAGTGCTCAAGACCAAGAAGACCATCCGGCAAAGCCTGCTCACGGGATACACCACGCGCAGGAAGATCGAGGGCTTCTTCGATGTGGGGCAGCGGATGCGGCGCATTACATCGCCGTTCCCGATCAACCCGTCGCGCCGCGACCTGGTGCTGCTGAGCGCCGGCGTCTGGCCAGGGTTCTTCAGGAACCGTCAGCCTGAGATTGTTCAGAAGCCTAAAGGCATTGCCGTCTTCCTGGACGTGTCGGGCTCGGTCAACGACTACCTGCCCGAGATCATCGGCATCCTGTCCGGGCTGCGGAACCGCATTCGGACTGTTCACCTCTTCAGCAACACAGTTGTGGATGTGCCGTTCGCGGAGTTGTGCAAGGGACAGGTTCAGACCACCTACGGCACGGACTTTGACTGCATCGCCAAGACGATTCTGGACAACGAATACGAGCGTGCGGTGGTGATCACAGACGGATACGGCGGGCTCAAGGAGGAGAACAGTGCGGCGCTTGCGAAGGCTGGCAGCCGCATCCTGACCATCCTCTTCGCCGACAAGAAGGAGTGCCCCGAGTTCGAGCCACTTGGGGAGGTCGTGAAGCTGGAAGACGTGACAGAGGAGTGAAGGAGAAGGCGATGGAGACTGGAAACTCGAAACTGGTGAGGGCGAAAGGAGATAGCCGTGGCGAACT
>Ga0209609_10002369_pt1 | contig 10795 bp, 5 predicted proteins | sample LakKivw325mmetaG_FD_184136 | JGI IMG/M metagenome (GOLD analysis project Ga0209609, IMG submission 184136) | Anoxic lake water microbial communities from Lake Kivu, Rwanda to study Microbial Dark Matter (Phase II) - Lake Kivu water 325m metaG... | ecosystem: Environmental > Aquatic > Freshwater...
ACCCCCTCCAGCGTCTTCATAAACCCATCCTGAACCAAAGTGATCATTCCCTCCTTCACCGCCTGCGCCTCAATCTCCTGCGCCGGACGACGTTCCAACACCAGATGGGTAATTGAATCAGACATCAACAGTACCTCGAAGATACCAACTCTGCCCGAGTAGCCACTACCCCCGCAACGCTCACACCTCTCACCCTTGGAACCGCCTCTCATCAACCTTATCTTTCCTCCCTTCCCCATGGAAGCCTTAGCACTGCTAACAAAGAGGGGGCCCAAAACACCCTTAATCTTCTTCTCCACTTCCGGCAAAGCTTCATATTCTTCCTTACAATCTGGACAAACCTTCCGCACCAACCGTTGCGCCTCAACAGCAACCACTGTCGAAGTAAGAAGGAAGGGCTCAACCTCCATATCCATTAGACGAGGTAGCGCTCCAGCAGCCGAGTTCGTATGAAGAGTCGAGAAGACAAGGTGACCGGTAAGAGCGGCATGAATGGAGAGGTTGGCCGTTTCATTATCTCGCGTCTCTCCTACCATAATAATGTCGGGGTCTTGTCGTAGGATCGAGCGCAATCCGGTGGCAAATGTCAGTCCAGCTGCGGGGTTAATCTGCGTCTGGTTAACACCGGGAATCCTCACTTCCACCGGGTCCTCAAGGGTAATAACGTTTACCCTCGGAGAACCTATCCTCGAGAGGGCCGAAGCGAGTGTCAATGTCTTACCGGAGCCAGTCGGCCCAGTGATGTAAATGATGCCGTTCGGCCGACGCAACACTTCCTCCATCCGCCGCAATGCCGTCCCCCGCATCCCCAAGGCGGCAAAGTCGGGAATTCTCTCCGTCTCTTCCAACAACCGAATTGCCACTTTTTCCCCTAACGAAGTGGGCATTGTCGAAACCCGCAGATCAATTTCCATTCCCCGAAACTCAATCTTAAACCTCCCGTCTTGAGGGATTCGCTTTTCGTCAATCTTCAGATCAGAAAGAATCTTTACCCGAGAGATGATTGAAGGATGCAACTCCAAAGGAAGGCTCAATCTCTCATGGAGGACACCATCAATCCGGTACCGCACCCGGGTCTTCCCTTCGACCGGCTCTATGTGGACATCGGAAGCTTTGTTCTGAGCAGCATAACGAAGAATCGAAGAAACGATGTCCGCAACGGGGGATTTGCTAATTACCTCTGGCTCGCGCTCGATATCCTTGGCCTCCTCGAGCTTGAGCGGCGTCGCCCCTGCCTCTTCCAGCGCCTTCGTCACCTCTTCCCCAAGAGTCTTCTGGTATTGCGCTTCAATCGTCTTCGCCAGTAACTCCTCTTCGGCAAGGAACGGCTTGATCCTCAGCCGCGTTTGACGCTCGAGAAATTCAATCACCTGCAGATCTAAAGGATCACACATCGCTACCGAGAGATAGCCACCCTCCTTATTGAAGGGGAGAAGGATGTGACGGCTCGCCGTCGCCTTGGGAATCAAATTCAAAACCTCCTCAGGAATATTTAAAGTGGAGGGATCAATATAGGGGATATCTAAAAACAGCGCCTTCGCCTCGGCCAGTGCTTCGGAGTTGACTAACTCTCTCTCAGCGATGATCTCTTCAATCGGGCGGCCGGAAGAAACTTGCTCCAGCTTGAGATCAGCGACCTGTTCCGCCGTCAACAGCCCCCGCTCGTGGAGAATATCGGCGATGCCCTCCTTGGTCGTTAAAATCGCTTTAGCCATTAATCTTTAAGTCCTCCACCCACGCAGTGCTAGTCAAGTATCACACAAAATTCAGACGGGTTTCAATGCGGGGTCCCGCCGGGCGCCCTTCGCCCCCTCGTCCAAAGCTCACCCGAGGAACTCCGCAGATACACTCCCGTGTGCCGTTACCACCTCCGGGCACACGCAGTACAAATTCAGGAGTTTACCAGCGCTCGCTAACGGTGCTATCCTTGACCTGACGACCATGCCAAGCATTCTTATCCACGGAGGCGACAAGAGAGCAAGAGAAGCTGCCGCCCGCGAGCTCCTCACCAAAAAGGGCATTGAGAAAGAGGTCCACTTAATTAAACTAGGGGAGGGGGAGGAGAAGATCGGAATCGAAGAGATCCAAACACTCCTCCCGCACCTCCATGTCCGCACTCGGAACGAGCGGAGCATACTGATCTTTGAAGCGCAACGAATGACGGTGGCTGCCCAAAACGCCCTTCTCAAAACACTCGAAGAACCGCCAACCCACATTACCTTCATCCTCACCGCCCCCCACCCGCGGCTCCTTCTCCCCACCGTAGTCTCTCGCTGTCTAGTCACCGAAACACAGAAGGAAAGGGGGACGCAAGGGGAAGCAGGAACAGCTAAATCAAACGCGGTCGGAGAAATTCTCAACGCCAGACCAAGCCAACGACTGGCTCTCTTCAAAGAAGATTATGGCTACAATCAAGAAACTATCTTTTCCTTTTTGGAGACAGCCGAGGCGGCATTAGGCCAGCAGCTGAACCTAAAAAATACCCGACGGCTAGAGAAGCTCTGGCAGGCCAAAAAAATGCTAAGAGAGGAATCCGCTAACCAAAAATTGGTTATTGATGAGCTCCTTCTTTCTTGGTAAAATTCGTAAGGCGAATCGGGCAAAATAAGTAGGGAGGTGAGTCTGCGCGCCTCTTTTACTTACGGCATCTTACCCTTCGCGGATACAGAGGCTCCCTAGGCCTTAGCAGTCTATTTCTTTATGCCTAAGAAGCAATCAAACAACAAAATTGGCGATTACACTGCTGCTCAAATCCAAGTCCTTGAAGGGCTTGAGCCGGTTCGTAAAAGGCCGGCGATGTACATCGGTTCGACCGACCAGGCAGGTCTCCATCACCTAGCCGTTGAGATAATCAACAACTCGATCGACGAGGCACTCGTTGGCGCCTGCGATCAGATTGAGATTACGCTGAACAAAGACGGTTCCATCACCATTGGCGATAACGGACGAGGAATACCTGTTGAGCCCCACCCGAAATATAAGGTATCGGCTTTAGAGTTAGCAATGACAAAACTCCACGCCGGGGCAAAGTTTGGCGAAGGCGGCTACAAAGTCTCCGGCGGACTTCACGGCGTCGGATCATCAGTTGTCAATGCCCTTTCAGAATGGATGCGCGTCGAAGTTAAGAGAAGCGGAAAGCTGTGGATGCAAGAGTACTGCCGAGGAAAACCCAAGGCGCCGGTCAAAGCGATTGGGAAGGTATCGGCCGATGAGACGGGCACAGTTGTCACCTTCCTTCCTGACAAACAAATATTCGGAAAGGAAATCAGCGCCGACTTTAACTTCCTTTCCGAACGGTGCCGGCAATTCGCTTACCTTACTCGCAGCCTTTACTTCAAAATCAAGGACGGGGTCAACGACCGGGAAAACGCCTATTTCTTCGAAGGCGGAATCCGCTCCTTCGTCGAGACTCTAAACCGGAACAAAAAGCCTCTTCATCCTCCGTTCTACACTAACAAGGTGGAGAGAAAAGTAAATATCGAAATCGCTCTCCAATACAATGAGGGTTACACCGAAAATGTCCTTGCTTTTACCAACAATATCTTCAACCCAGAAGGAGGAACTCATCTTACTGGTTTCCGCACCGGCCTGACGCGAACGCTCAATGACTTCGCCCGAGAGAAGGGACTCCTCAAAGAGAGTGACGACAACCTTTCGGGAGAGGACATTAGGGAGGGCCTAACGGCAATTATCTCCGTCCGACTTGATGTAAAAGACCTTCAATTTGAAGGACAGACCAAGGTCAAACTTGGAAACCCCGAAGTTAAGCCGGCGGTCGAGACCGCCCTCCGAGAAAAGCTTTACGAATTCCTCGACGAAACACCCCAAGCTGCCCAAAAAATCATTCAAAAGGGGGTTATTGCCTCCAAGGCTCGACTTGCCGCCCGCGCTGCCCGCGAAAGCGTCATCAGAAAGGGAATTCTCGAAGGCTTGGGGCTCCCCGGGAAGTTGGCTGATTGCCAGGAAGAAGACCCAAACCTAGCAGAGATATTCATTGTTGAGGGCGATTCGGCCGGCGGCTCAGCCAAGCAGGCGCGCGACCGAAAGTTCCAAGCAATTCTTCCCCTTTGGGGAAAGGGCTTAAACGTGGAGAAAAGTCGCCTTGATAAAGTCTTAGAACAACGAAACACGCGCGACCTTATTATGGCCCTCGGCATGGGCATCGGCGACGAATTCGACATGGCAAAACTGCGTTACGGCAAAATCATAATTATGACTGATGCCGATGTTGACGGCCAGCATATCGAGACGCTTCATCTCACCTTCTTCTTCCGCTACATGTGCGAGCTGATTAAGCAGGGGCACATTTACCTTGCCCAACCGCCCCTATTCAAGGTAACGCGGGGGAAAGAAAGCGTTTACGTCTCCTCCGAGGAAGAACGGAAAGCAGCGCTGGAGAGGATGCCCGAAGCCCAAGTGCAGCGATTTAAAGGTTTGGGAGAGATGAACCCCGAACAGCTCTGGGAAACGACAATGAATCCCGCGACGAGAACGCTGAAACTTGTTACCATCGAGGACGCACAGAAAGCGGACGAAACCTTCACTATGCTAATGGGCGAAGAGGTGCCGCCGCGAAAGAACTTCATCCAAGCCCATGCCCTAAAGGCGGAGCTAGATGTGTGAGACGTTCCGGAGGCAGACGTTCCCCGGAATGGCAGCCAGCTTAGAGAACGGTAGCAATAAGAAGAGAGACCATGCCGGCAAGCTTCATGAAGATCAGAAGTGAGGGGCCGGCAACATCTTTGAGAGGATCACCAACAACGTCGCCGGTAACGGCGGCCTGATGAGCAAAACTTCCTTTTTCGCCTCTTCCCTCAATCAACTTCTTGGCGTTGTCAAGAGCCGTTCCGGTGTTATTGAAGAAAGGCCCTAGCAAAGCGACGCTGGTCACAATTCCCACGAGCAGCGCCCCCAGAGACGCGGCACCTAATACCAGCCCGACCGTCGCTGGCACCGCCACGCAAAGCACCCCAGGCAGTATCATCTCCCGCAAGGCGTTCTTAGCCACGATATCGACGCAGGCAGCGTAGTCGGGCTTTGCTTTGCCTTGCATTATCCCTTTGATAGCCCGAAACTGCCTCCTGACCTCGTCGACTACCCGCAACGCCGTCCTAGACGTGGCACCGATTGTTAGCGAGGCAATGAGATAGGGAAGAGAAACTCCGACCAACACCAAAGCAGGAGAGAAGGGGAGCGTAACATCAAGCGCTTTCAATCCCACCGTGGCAAAGAAGGTGGAAAACATCACAAACGCCGTCACCGTCCCCGAACACATGGCGTATGCTTTGGTAATGGCCTTCATTGTGTTTCCGACGGAATCCAGTTTCGAAAGCACGCTGACAACGCCTTTCTCCGCGTCGGACATCTCGGCAATCCCAGAAGCGTTGTCAACGATTGGGCCGTAAGCATCGGCCGCCATAATATAACCGATGAGCATGTCTGTTCCGATATTGACAGCTACCACTGCCAACAACGGCGCGGCGCTGGCCGTGGCAAAGGCAACGCAGACGGCCGCAGCAATTAGCGCTATTGGGAGAACAGGACTTTGAAGTCCCATCGCCAACCCAGTGATAATATTCAACGCCGCCCCCCGCTCCGAAGCTTTAGCGATCGCTCCGACCGGCCTGCTGCTAACCCCGGCGTAGAGCTTAGTGAAGGAAGAAACAACTACCGTCAGTAAAATTCCCAAAGAGGAGGCGACAAAAATACTCAAATCATTGAGAAGAAACTTCGCCACCGCAAACGCCCCCACCGAAGCCAAAGCCGCCACCAAAATTATCCCGCGGCTAAACGCTGCCTCCGGATCTACTTTCTTCAGGCGACAGACAAGAATAACCCCTAAGAGAGAGGCGACAATACCAACGGATTGCAAAAGAACGGGAAACAGCAAGACCTTTGAACCGAATTTATCAACGAAGAGAAGAGAAACCAATGTTCCGGTGATGATATCATCGGAAAAAGTTTGGAACAAATCCGCCCCGCGGCCGGCGCAGTCGCCGACGTTGTCACCGACGAGATCGGCAATAACTGCTGGATTTCTCGGATCATCTTCGGGAATGTTCTTTTCGACTTTGCCTACCAGATCGGCACCAACATCGGCAGCCTTAGTGTAAATGCCACCGCCGATCTGGGCGAAAAGTGCCGCCAAGCTTGACCCCACTCCAAACCCTACCAAAAGTGCCGGATCGTCAAATATAAGGTAAAGGGCCGAAAGGACAAGAAGGCTGATGCCGGTGACGGAAAAACCCATTACCGCTCCGCCGGAAAGGGCGTTCCGAAAAGCTTTCCACGGCAAAGCCGATGCCTCGTCGGCGGTTCGAAGATTGGCCTTAACGACAGTGCTCATTCCCACCATAGCAGTGGCCAGAGAGCTAATGACACCCAGCAAAAATATCAGCGCCATCTTAATACCAAGAAGGAAGCCAAGGGCAACTGCCAGCAATGGAGCAACCAAGATAATCGTTCGCAGCTGCCGCAGAAGATAAGCTCTGACGCCAACGGCGATAAAGCTGGCAACTTCCGCCATTTTTGGCGAGCGGACCCGACCCCTTCGAAAGGAAATGGACAACGCAAAAGCGCTTAAGAGCGACGTAGCCCCAACCAAAAGCGGCACGACTATCAATGACATTACGGGACGTATTATACAATAAGTGGTCAAGTTTTTCATTAGCGCCAAGGACTTTGATAGTTGGCAAAAGACTTATTCAGCAGCAGGAAGTGCTAAAATTCGACTGACTAGTCATTCTAAGCACTAGCGAAGAGAGTTCCGGACACTAAAATTATGCCAGAAGAACCAGATAAGGAACAGCAAACCAAACAAGGAAAAATTCTCCCCGTCCCCGTCACCGACGAGATGGAGAAGGCGTACCTCGATTACGCGATGAGCGTCATCGTCGCCCGCGCCTTGCCCGACGTCCGCGATGGGCTGAAACCGGTCCAGCGGCGAATTATCTACGCTATGAACGAGCAGGGGATGGGACCAGCGTCGAAGTACCACAAATGCGCCGCCGTCGTTGGCGAAGTCCTTAAGAAATACCACCCTCATGGCGATCTTGCTGTTTATGACGCTCTGGTCCGAATGGGACAAAACTTCTCCCTCCGCTACCCGCTGATTGACGGCCAAGGGAATTTCGGCTCGGTTGACGGCGACAGCCCAGCGGCGATGCGGTACACCGAGTGCCGCCTCGCCCCAATCTCCGATGAGCTGCTTAGCGACATTAAAAAGGAGACGGTAGACTTTATTCCCAACTACGATGCGACAACAACTGAACCGCTAGTCCTGCCGGCGGCCGTCCCCAACCTTCTTCTCAACGGCTGTTCCGGTATCGCCGTCGGAATGGCAACTAATATCCCTCCTCACAACCTTGCCGAATTGATTGATGCCACCCTCGCCATTATCAAGGAGGCGAAGGTTGAAGGCGACGTTGACAACCCCACTCTCGACACCGATCTCAGCGTTGAAGACCTCCTCAACCACATCCAAGGCCCGGATTTCCCGACGGCGGGAGAAATCTACAACCATGAAGAGATCGCCCGCGCCTACGCGACGGGGAGGGGACGGATCACCATGCGCGCCAAGACCAATATTATCGAGGAGAAAGGAAAGACAAAGATTTTAATCACCGAGATTCCTTTCCAAGTAAACAAGGCGCAGCTGATCATCCGCATGGCAGAGTTAATCAAGCAGGGAAGAGTCAAGGGAGTAGCCGCCCTGCGAGATGAATCCGACCGTGACGGAATGCGCATTGTCATTGACCTGAAGAAGGACGCCCGCCCGAACGCTGTCCTCAACTACTTCTACAAGCACACCCCCCTTCAGAGTGTTTTTCACGTCAATATGGTGGCTCTGGTAAACGGCCAACCGCAAACTCTTACCCTTAGGGGTGTCCTGGAGGAATTCTTGAAACATCGCTGCGCCGTCGTCGTAAAGAGAACAAGATTTTTGCTCAAAGGCGCAAAGATGCGCGAGCACATCCTCCAAGGCTTGAAGATCGCCCTCGACCACCTAGATGAAGTCATCGCCACCATCAAAAAGTCCAGAGATACTGACCACGCCCGCGTTAGATTAATGGGGAGGTTCAGTCTAACCGAGATTCAGGCCCAGGCAATTCTCGACATGCCGCTAAAACGGCTCTCTGCCCTCGAACGCGAGAAGATTGAACAGGAGACAAAGGATATCTTGGAGGAAATTAGGCGTTTGGAGGCGCTTCTTGCCAGTCCGAAGAACATCTTTGCCGAAATAAGGAAGGAGTTAATCGAAGTCAAAGAGACCTACGGCGACGAGCGGCGAACGAAAATCTTCAAGCGTAAAATCGGCGAGTTTACCGAAGAAGATCTCATTCCTAAAGAAGACGTGATTCTCACCGTTACCCAATCGGGTTACATCAAGCGAGTTAAAAGCGAAACGTACCATCGTCAGGGCAGGGGAGGAAAGGGAATTAAAGGAATAACAACCAAGGAGGAGGATATCGTCTCCGACATCCGCGTCGTTTCGACCCACGACGATCTCTTCTTCTTTACCAATACCGGCCGGGTCTACCGCCAGAAAGTTTATGACGTGCCGGAAGCGGGAAGAACAGCTAAAGGAACGCCGATCGTCAACCTTCTCGATCTCGCCTCGGAAGAAAAGATCAGCGCTATCCTCCCCTTATCCAAAACGGACCCGATGAAGTTTGTCTTCATGGCAACCAAAGACGGAGTGGTTAAAAAGACGCCGATTGACGATTTCGCCAACATCCGCCGAACGGGAATTATCGCCATTCGAATCAGAAAAGACGACGATCTTTCTTGGGTGAAAGGGACCAACGGCGAAAGCGAGATCGTCCTCGTGACTAGGAAGGGACAGTCGATTCGCTTCCCGGAGAAGCAAGTAAGACCAATGGGACGTGCCGCCGGAGGGGTAAAAGGCATCCGCCTCAGAAGGGAAGATAAGGTAGTAGGAATGGGAGTGGTCACCGACCCCGACGACCAGATGCTGATCATCTGCGAAAACGGGTTTGGTAAACGGACAAAACTCTCCCACTACCGCCACCAGAACCGTGGCGGGTCGGGAATCCTCACCGCTAAAGTAACTAAAAAGACGGGTGAAATAGTTGACGCCCGCATCGTCACCCCAAGCGTTCAGGATATTCTTATTATTTCGGCATTCGGAAAAGTAATTCGCCTCCCCCTCAAGAGCGTCTCCGTCCTCGGTCGGGCAACACAGGGGGTAACGCTGATGCGTCTGGATAAAGGCGATAAAGTCGCCTCTCTGGCAATATTGGTCAAGGAAGAGGAAGAAGCACCCGAAGCCGCGTCTGGCACGGTCAAGAAAGAGAGTCCCGCCCACGGCGGGACGTCCGACTCCGCTAAAGCTACGACAGATAAAAAGTCCACCATAGCCTCTGGCAAGGGTGGAAAACCGGCCGCCAAAAAAACGGCCAAACCGAAGAAAGCAACCGCTAAGAAACCCGCCAAGAAATCAGCAAAGCCTAAACCGAAGCCAAAAGCAGTCGCCAAGAAAAAGAAGACCAAGAAAACCATTAAGAAGACCATTAAAGTGGCAGACAAGCCAAAACTTGCCCGCTTCAGAGGAACCCCCAAGAAGAAGCGCTAGTAACGCCGGCCGTAGCAGGAGGGGCCATCGTGGACGACCTGCACGTCCGCAATGATCTGGCGTCCTGTCAGGAGTACAGGACGCAAGCTGACGCCGCCATGGCGGCGGCGGAGGAGATCACTTTCCTCCGCAGCGAAGCGGCCGCCGCCGAGGCGGCGAGGGACGAGGCGATCGCCGCCAAGGAGAGTGCAGAGGCGGCGCAGGCCGCCGCCGAGGCGGCGACAACCACTAGCAGCAAGGCTGCCAGTGCCAGTGCTAACACCAACGCAAAAGCAGAGCTCTTCATATCTCCCTCCTTCACCCCATACCCTACCACGTAATCCTATAGCAAGTCAAGGGGCTAAGACACTAAATTTGATCCTATACAGCCACTGCAGACAAACTGGGGAAGCGGGCAATCTTATAGGAAGGTGGTTATAAAAGACCCACACCGGGTTAGCAGGGAAATAACCGTCCAAGAGGCACGGGAGATTTCGGATCGCTACAACACCTCACTGATGGTTGTTGACCAGAAACAACGGCTAATCGGAATCGTTACCCACCGCGATCTCATTTTTGAAAAGCCAGACACCAAAATTTTGGCGATTATGACCAAAGGCAAAGATCTAATCACCGCCCCGCCCAACACCGCCATCAAAAGGGCGCAACGGATTCTCCACCGAAACCGCATTGAGAAGCTTCCTCTTGTCAATAAAGACGGAACATTGGCGGGGCTAATAACCGTTAAAGATATTCTCAAGCGAACGGAGTTTCCTGACGCCACCAAGGACAGCGAGGGGCGGTTGCGGGTTGGGGCAGCGATTGGCGTTCGGGACGACTATTTTGAAAGAGCGGAGATGCTTATCGACGCCGAGGTCGACGTCATCGTCGTCGATATCGCCCATGGGCACTCGGACATGGCCATCGCTGCTGTTAAAGGCCTGAAAAAACGCTTTCCTGAAGTAGAGGTAATCACAGGTAACATCGCCACTCCCAGCGGGGTTAAAGACCTTCAGAAGGCGGGTGCCGACGCTGTCAAAGTCGGTGTAGGCCCAGGTTCGGTCTGCACCACACGCGTTGTCGCCGGGACCGGCTTTCCCCAGCTGTCAGCCATCCTTAAGTGTGCTAGGGCTGCCAAAGTCCCGTTAATCGCCGACGGCGGCATCCGCTACCCAGGCGATGTCACCAAGGCCCTCGCTGCTGGTGCCCAAACAGTTATGA
>Ga0209609_10002373_pt1 | contig 10790 bp, 9 predicted proteins | sample LakKivw325mmetaG_FD_184136 | JGI IMG/M metagenome (GOLD analysis project Ga0209609, IMG submission 184136) | Anoxic lake water microbial communities from Lake Kivu, Rwanda to study Microbial Dark Matter (Phase II) - Lake Kivu water 325m metaG... | ecosystem: Environmental > Aquatic > Freshwater...
GCGCTTGGATTCCTGCCCGGCGCGGTGATCTCCTGCTTTCTCGGCACCGTCGCGACCACCCGGCAAACGCCGGGCATGCGCGTATTCACGTTCGTCATCGTCGCCGTCTCGGTGGGATCGCTGGCTTGGCTCCGCCGAACGCACCGACTTCCGACGAAGCGGGCGAAATAGAATCTGACAGGATGGCCTCATAAGCGCGGGCTTGACTGCAACATCCGAAACATCTAGCATACAGCCAATTTCCTAGCCCGCGAACCCTGTCCACCTTTCTCATGCCACACCCGTTCAAATCGCCGCTCTTCACGCCCTGGCGCGACCCCGTCTCGGGCGTCGAAAGCTTCATCCTGACCGCGCGCGTCGCGCCGGTCCAGCAGTCGTTCTACTACGTCACGCCCAGCCTCACGGCGGACGGACGCCATCTCTGGGTCCGCTGCGCGTTCCCGCCGGGACGCCATCACATCCTCGCCGTGGCCGACCTCGAGGCCGGTACGTTGCGTCTCGTCCCCGAGGCCCAGCCCGACGGCGGCCCCCACGTCGATCCGCGAACCGGCGACGTGTACTGGACCTGCGGCCTCGAACTGTGGCGGCGCGGCCCGCGCGAAGCGGACAGGCCTGAACGCGTCAACGTCTTCCCCGCGGAACTGGCCGCGCGGCGCAAGCCGCAGTATCTCGCCTCGCATCTCACCCTCTCGGCCGATGGCAAGGCTTTCGCCGCCGACGCGCGCTTCCCGCGCGAGTGGCTGATCGGCGAACTGCCTCTCGACGGCTCGCCCTTCCGCCTGTGGCAGCGTTTCGACCGCTGCCACAACCACGCCCAGTTCAACCCCGTCGATCCCAATCTGATCCTGATCCCCCAGGACCACTGGTGGGATGAAGTCTCCGGAGAAGGAGGGATCACCGACGACCGCCTCTGGATCGTCCGCCGCGGCGAAGCGGCGCGGCAGATCCTCCCGGACGATCCCCTCCCCTCCGCCAACCGCGGACACGAATGGTGGGACGCCGACGGCCGCCACGTCTGGTTCCTCGACTATACCGAGGGCCCCGGCCAAGGGACCAAGAAGGTCGACATCCACACCGGCAAGGTTGAGACCGTCTGGCCGCACGGCCATTCGCACTCGCATTGCGACCGCACCGGGCGCCTGCTCGTGGGCGACATCGTCTCCTCGCCCGCCGACGCCTGGCAGGTGGCCTTCTACAACGCCGACACCGGACGCGAGACGGCGATCGTCACGCAACTCCCGCCGTGTGCGATGCGGTCGACCTACCACATCCATCCGCATCCGCAATTCTGCTGTGGCGACCGCTACATCTGCTACACGACCAACGTCCTGGGCACCGTCGACATCGCCTTCGTCCCCGTGGTCGATTCGCAAAGTAACCGCGCCTTTGGCAGAGTAGGTGCGCCGGGAGGCGCATTTAGTCGATCCAAAAAGGGCGGTTTGGCAAGGCAACGGGCTCGGATTCGCGTTGCGGCCCTGTTTCTTTGTTCCTTTCAGGCAAAAAAAGGCCAAGCTCCGCCCTAAGGACCCCGTTCCGTGTTTTTCGGACATGGAGAACGCGCCCCCCGGATCAGGCTCTCGGCGGTTTCCCGCCAAACGCCTGCGAAGCCGTGGTTTTGCGGCTAGATCAGATGCGGTTTGAGTACGATGTCGTTGGCTGGGATTTCGCGGACGCTGAGCTTCTCAAGCGTCTCCTTCCCGAAGAGGGCGGAGAAGACCTCACAGGGGGTCTTCTCGCCGAGCACGGGGCGGGAGTAACTGTTGACGTGCGAGAGCACCTCGTCGACCTTCTGCTGATCGAGGTCGTCGAAGGAAGTGCCCTTGGGCCGGACGAGGCGCAAGAACTCGTGGTTGCGCTCCACATGCCCCTTCTGCCAGGAGGCGCACGGGTCGCAGTAGAAGAGGCGTGATCGGCTCCGTCCGCTGGGCGCGGCCTCGATGGCTGCGGGGTTCGAGAACTCGGTTCCGTTGTCCGTGAGCAGCACGGGAAAGAGCAGGAGGAAGTGTTCCTGCCCGAGCAGTTCCCAGAGCATGTTGAAGATGTCGATTACAGACTGGGAGTCGTTGCGTTCACGCAGAAACGCGAGCATCAGGCCGCAGGAGACGAACTGCATGGTGAAGAGCACCTTCCCGCCGACCCTCCCGATCACGGAGTCCATCTCGACCACGCGCACGCCCGGGTTCTCCCCGATGAAGCGTAGGTAGTCCTGGTAGGTCCTGCCGAGACGGCATTTCGAGTCCACCTTGTGCTCGAGGGGTTTCTTCCCGCGCCTTGGCCTGAGCATGCAGGATCGCGGCATGTCCCCCCGCTTGGGCGAGGGCAGCAGTCCCGAGTTGATGTATCGGTAGACGGTCTTCTCGTTGACGGTGAATCGGTCCGGGTTGTGGGTCATGACATGGTGGACGGACTGTCCGTTCTTCACGAGCGGGCCGAGCGTCTGCGCGATCATAGCGAGCTCCGCCTCCGAGATGTTGGCCCCCTTGCGCGAACTCACGAGCGTCTCCCGATAGTTCCTGTGCGCGAGGTTGTGGAGGTAGTAGCGCTTGCGCAGCACGCAGCGCGGTTCCTGCTCGCAGCCGTTGCAGACGTACGGCGGGAGCGCGAGCCGCGAGCAGACGCGCTCGATGAAGTCCGGGCAGACGGCGTTGCATCGATTGCAGGATGCGCACCTGCGCACGCAGTTGGGCCTGTCCAGGCAGAGCTGGATTCTCGTGCAGACCTCCCATCGGTCGCAGCGGTTGGAGATGCGGTGCGGCGCCCCTTTGTCACTGGGTCGGCTACGAGTCTGGATCTCGCGGCTGACGGTCTTGAGCGACTTTCCGATATCGCGTGCGATTTGCTTGAGGGACTTGCGGTGTTTGAGGCCGTGCTCGATTTCGAGACGGTCTGAGTCTGTCATGTGCTTTGACATGTGTTTTCCTTAGTTGTTGTAATTGATGGGGCGTTCATCGCTCCGGCATCCCACCATGATGCATGAACGGGATTGGCAAAGTAAACGCGCGTCCCCCCGCGGGGGGACGATGGGCACCCGCCCGATGCGGGCTGCGCCCGCATCGGGTCCCCGGGTACCCTCCCTTTCCAACACCCGTCCTTCGGCAAACTAACCGGCCCCCGCTTCTTGGCAAACTAGCCGCGCCCATCCCGCTGCGCGGGAGGCGCGGTTAGTTTGTCAAGTCACGCCCAAATGGCAGGCCGTCACCAACGGCAAGGCCAAGTTCGTCTGGGATTCGCAGCAGGGCCGCGAATGGTTCTTCGATCTCGTGGCGGATCCGCAGGAGCGCCACGACCTGAGCCGCGACCCCGACGCCGCGCCGCGCGTCTCCGTCTGGCGCGACCGCCTCGTCGCCATTCTCGCGCGGCGGCCCGAAGACGGGCTGGTCGAGGACGGTCGCCTCGTTCCGGGCAAGACCTTCGCCGCCGTCAAACCTGGACTGGCCGGATCCGTCTGAGCCGCATCGCCCGGGGGCTTGGCCGCCGCGGCGCCGAAAGTTCCTTTACATCCAGCGCCTTCGGCGGAAGTACGCGAGCAGCCCCGCGGTCACGCCCAGCATGACCACCCACACCACCAGGTAGCCGTAGCGCCACGACAGCTCCGGCATGTGGGCGAAGTTCATCCCGTACACGCCGACGATGAAGGTCAGCGGGATGAAGAACGCCGACATCACCGTCAGCACCCGCATCGTCTCGTTGAGCCGGTTGCCGTTGCCGGTGAGGTGGATGTCCAGTGCGCTCGTCCGGAACCAGACCCGGTGCCTGCCCGAAAGTGTGTGGAGCGTAGTGAGCAGTGAGGAGTTGTGGCTGGGGACACCCCAGACCCCGTTGAACCTGATTGAACCGGGGCCTGGGGCAGAGCCCCAGCGGAAACTGCTCACTTCTCACCTCTCTCTACTCACTGGTATTCGGTCTGTCATCCCCTCGCCTACATTTCCCGACCCCGTCGACTGACCGAATACTGCAGGGGTTTCATCGGTGAGCGGGCGTCTCAACCGGTTGCTGCGGAGCGGGGTGGGGCGACGCCGTCCCGGCGAGCCGACATTCGGGTGCAACGCGCCCGCTTCGGCGTGGACGCGGCGTCTCGCCGCGTCAGTGCCCGCAAGCCCGATTGCGAAGACAAGGCGGGGCGACCCGACACCAGTACCGACGCGGCTACGACGCGTCGCCCACTCGAAGGGCTTCGCCGTTCGTCCCGGGATTCACACACCCTGCGGCGGCGCGAAAGGCGCGCAGTTCGTCCATCAGCTCGGCGATCAGCTCGTCCACCTTGCGGATGCGGTCGACGCGGAACGCATTGGCGCCGCAGAAGAAGAGTCCGTCCTCGCGCCGGCCCTTCACGGCGTTCACGAGCGCCTGGGTGATGCAGTAGGGCGCGTCCGCCGGGGCGCAGCCCCGCAGGCAGCGCACGCACTTGACGATGCGTTCGCGCACGCCCGAGGCGACGCGCTTGACGAACGGGGACTGGATCGCGCGCGCGGGCATGCCGACGGGACTCACGACGATGCCGATGTCCTCCTCGCGGGACTCGATGATGGCCTGCTTGAAGCCGTCGTCCGCGTCGCACTCCTCGGTGGCGATGAAGCGCGTGGCCATCTGGACGCCGTCCGCGCCGCAGGCCATCAGCTCGCCGATGTCCTTGCCCGTGAAGACGCCGCCGGCGGCGAAGACGGGAATCTTGCGCCCGACCGTCTCGGCGAACGGTTTCACCGCCGCGACGACGTCTCGCACGAGATCCGCGAGCGGACGCGCCGTCTTCCCGACGAGCTCGTTCGCGGAGAAACCCAGATGTCCGCCCGCCTCGGCGCCTTCCACGACGACGAAGTCCGGGAACCGGTTGTACCGGGTCTGCCAGGAGCGGCAGATGAGCTTCACGGCCTTGGCCGAGGAGACGATCGGGGCGAGCAGCACGTCGCGCCCCTCGGCGAACGACGGCAGCTCCAGCGGAAGCCCCGCGCCCGAGATGATGGCGTCGGCGCCCGCCTCGACGCTGGTCTTGACGTAGCGCGCGTAGTCCTGGCAGGCGACCATCACGTTGACCCCGATCAAGCCGACGCCGCGCGCGATCTGTCTGGCGCGCGCGATGGCGGTGCCGAGCTCGCGCATGTTGGCCTCGACCGGACGGGCGCCGAAATCCTCGGCGCGGTAGCCGGCGTGCGCGGCCGAGAGCACGCCCATCCCACCGCAGGCGGCGACGGCGCCCGCCAGCCGCTCCAGCGACACGCCGATTCCCATTCCGCCCTGGATGATCGGGACGGACATTCTCCGCCGTCCAAACTCGACCTCGTACATCAGCACACCGCCCTCTGGAGACGGTCGTAGGCCTGCTCGTATTCCGCGAAAAGGGATCGGATGATCTCCGCGCAGGGGAGGATCTGCTTGCACATCCCCGCCACCTGGCCGGCCATCACCGAGCCGGAGTCGACATCGCCTTCGAAGACGGCGCGCCGCAGCGAACCCAGCGTGAAGTGCTCGAGCTCCTCCTTGGTGGCGCCTTCCTTCTCCCGCTTGATGTAGTTCATCGCCATCTTGTTCTTGATGATCCGGACCGGAACGCCGTTGATGCGTCCGGTGACCGTCGTGGCGGTGTCGGTGGCGCCCACGACCGCGCGCTTGTAGTTCTCGTGGACCGGGCACTCCTCCGCGACGAGCAGGCACGTCCCCACCTGCACACCGCTGGCGCCCAGCGCGAAGGCCGCCAGGACCTGCCGACCGCTGGCGATGCCGCCGGCCGCGACCACCGGGATCCCGACCGCGTCGACGACCTGGGGCACCAGGGACATCGTGGTGAGCTCGCCGATGTGGCCGCCCGCTTCGCACCCTTCGACGATGACCGCGTCCGCGCCGAAGCGCTCCATTCGCTTGGCCAGCGCCGCCGAAGGCACCACCGGCACGATGGTGATCCCCGCCGCCTTCCACGCCTCCATGTACTTGGCCGGGTTCCCCGCCCCGGTCGTCACGAACTTCACGCCCTCCTCGACGACGGCCTTGGCCATCTCGTCGATCATCGGGTGCATCAGCATCAAGTTCACGCCGAAGACGTTCGGCGTCATTTCGCGGCACTTGCGGATGTTGTCCCGCAGCATGTCCGTCGTCATCCCGCCCGCGCCGACGAGTCCGAGCCCGCCGGCGTTCGAGACGGCGGCGGCGAGCTGCGCGGTGGCGATGTTCGCCATGCCGCCCTGGATCAAGGGATACCGCATCCCAAATTGTGTTGCTATCGTCATGTGATGCCTCCAAACTGTTGTAAATTTCTGAATCGGGGTCGCCGCGCCTTGGCCGGAGGCATGCGCCCCCCCGCCCGCGGCCCGTGCGTCAACCGACCGGACCTCGTTGTCGCGGGAGCCCCCCGAAAAAACGAGCCGCCAGTCTCTCATACCCGGACTCGCGAATCAAGAAAATTTAAAAAAACAGCGTGAAAACATTAAAACATTCATTTTAAATGCAATATTCAACCTGGCTCGAATCGTCCAGATCTCTTTCGCGCGACTTCAGAATCTCCGCCAGCGTGGTTTCCGAAAGCGCCACGCGGATCTTGGCGTTCACGCCGGCCCAGGCCTTCCGGGCGGGACACGTGGGGACCTTGGAGCAAAGCCCCGGTTTCTGCACGCAGGCGACCAGACTGATCTGGCCCTCCATCGCCTCGACGACGTCCAGCAGCGTGATCGATTCCGGAAAACGTCCCAGACGGTATCCTCCCTTGGCGCCCCGCACGGAAACCACCAGTCCCGCGCGGCGCAGCGCGATCAGCAGCCGGGAGATGTACTTTTCCGAGATCCCCTGCGAGGCGGCGATCTCGCGAGCCAGCCGCGGCGCTTCGCCGCCATGCAACGCCACGTCCAGCAGGATGCGCAGGCCGTAACGCCCTTTTGTCGACAGTTTCATCGCCTATTCTCCTTTCCGTTTTGCTTTCAATTCGATCCGCTCTTTTCGCGTTATTTAATTACTACAAAATAGCTCATAATTCAAACAATGTCAACTCATCAACGCGAGACGCGCCGCGTCAATTGCGCCGGATCCCTAGACATGTCGTTGACCTGTAAGTCATTATTAAAATTCTGCTCTTTTCAAAACAGGGGCCAGGCCCGTAAAAAAAGTCGCGTGAAGAAGTAGGGATTATGAAATCATCCCCTTGACAGGCACCGACGGCTTCGATAAAGTAAGCGACATTTCCTACCACGAAGGTAGTGAATTGAAGGTGAAAAGACAAGGAGACGGGACAATGGAAAAGATCTACAACAACGTCGGCGAGCTGATTGGCAACACGCCGCTCGTGCGAATCAACAAGATGAACGACGGCGGCGCGGAAGTCGTGGTCAAGGTCGAGTCCTTCAATCCCGCCTCGTGCGTCAAGGAGCGCATCGCCCAGTCCATGATCGAAGCCGCCGAGCGCGAAGGCAAGCTCAAGCCGGGCGGACTCATCGTCGAGCCCACCAGCGGAAACACCGGCATCGGGCTGGCCCTCATCGCCGCGATCAAGGGCTACAGGCTCATTCTCACCATGCCCGAGACGATGAGCGTCGAGCGGCGCCAGATCCTCCAGGTCTACGGCGCCGAACTCGTCCTCACGCCCGGTCCCCTGGGCATGCAGGGCGCCGTCGACAAAGCCGTCGAGATCCAGGCGAACACGCCCGGCTCGTTCATCCCGCAGCAGTTCGACAACCCCGCGAACGTCGAAGTCCATCGCAGGACCACGGCGCGTGAGATCCTCCGGGACACGGAGGGTCGAGTGGACGTGTTCGTGGCCGGCGTCGGCACGGGCGGGACGGTCTCCGGCGTGGGCGAAGTGCTCAAGGCCGAAGTTCCGGGCGTGAAGATCGTCGCGGTCGAGCCGGACGCCTCGCCGTTGCTTTCCGGAGGCAAGGCCGGTCCGCACAAGATCCAGGGCATCGGCGCGAATTTCATCCCGAAGAACTACAACCCCGCCGTCGTCGATCAGGTCGAGACCGTCTCCGCCGAGGAGTCGGGCGCCGTCGCCCGGCAGGCCGCGAAGGTGGAGGGGCTGCTCGTCGGCATCTCCTCCGGCGCCGCCCTCGCCGTCGCCCTGCGCCTCAGCCGCAAGCCTGAATACAAGGGCAAGCGGATCGTCGCCCTGCTCCCCGACACGGGCGAGCGGTATCTGTCGACCTGGCTCTTTGACGCTCAATAATACGTTGATGGCGCTGTCTCCAAGCTTTGTCGTGAGCTTTGTCGATTCTTAGTCTTAATCCTAATCCTAATCGTAATCGAGTACGTGTACCAGTACGTGAACGTGAACGACGCGAACCATTCGGACTGGAGTCAGTTCAGCCGAGAAATGCGATCCTGTGCGGTGAAAATGGGGTCGACAAAGCTCGCGACAAAGGAAGTTACACGCACTTCCCGAAGAACCGAAAGTCCATAGAAAGGATGTCACTATGACGAATAAACAATACCGACTTGAAACATTGGCGTTGCATGCGGGGCAGAGTCCGGACCCCGCCACGAACGCCTTCGCCGTGCCGATCTACCGGACCACGGCCTATCAGTTCCGGGATTCGAAGCACGGCGCGGACCTCTTCGCGCTGAAGGAGCTGGGCAACATCTACTCGCGCCTGATGAACCCCACGAACGACGTCCTCGAGAAGCGCCTCGCCGCCCTCGACGGGGGCGCCGCGGCGGTTTCGATGGCCAGCGGCACGGCGGCGATCTACTTCGCGATCACCAACCTGCTGCGCGCCGGCGACGAGATCGTCTCGACCTCCAACCTCTACGGCGGCACGTACACGCAGTTCGACGCCATCCTCCCGCAGGGCGGCATCCAGGTGCGGTTCACGCCGGTCAACGACTTCGCCGCCGTCGAGGCCGCCATCAACGGGCGGACGCGCGCGATCTTCCTGGAGACGCTCGGCAACCCGCTCCTCGACATGGCCGACCTCGCGCGCTACGCCGAGATCGCGCACCGCCACCGCCTGCCGCTCATCGTCGACGCCACCTTCACGCCGCCGACGCTCCTGCGGCCGATCGAGCACGGCGCGGACATCGTGATCCACTCCCTCTCGAAGTGGATCGGCGGCCACGGCACGGGCATCGGCGGCGTGGTGGTCGACTCGGGCCGGTTCGACTGGACCGAGCCGAAGTTCGCGCTCTTCAACGAGCCCGACCGCGGCTACCACGGACTGCGCTTCGCGCACGACCTCGGCCCCCTCAACCCCGTCGCCTTCGCCCTGCGTCTGCGCATCGTGGGCCTTCGCAACCAGGGCCCGACGCTCGCACCCGACGCCGCCTGGCAGTTCATCCAGGGCGTCGAGACGCTCCCGCTTCGCATGGCGCGCCACTCCGAAAACGCCCTGCGCGTGGCGGAGCACTTGAAGCGCCACCCCAAGGTCGCCTGGGTGCGCTATCCGGGACTGGCGGACGACCCCTCCCACGCGCTCGCCGCGCGCTACCTCTCCGGCGGATTCGGCGGGATGGTGGTGGTCGGCGTCAAGGGCGGACGCGAGGCGGGCGTGAAGCTCGTGGACAACATCGCGCTCTTCGGCCACATGGCGAACGTGGGCGATGCGAAGAGCCTGATCATCCATCCGGCCAGCACGACGCATTCGCAGCTCGGCCCGAAGGAGCAGGCCGCCGTCGGCATCTCGCCCGAACTGCTGCGCATCTCCGTCGGCCTCGAGCACATCGACGACATCCTCGGCGCCCTCGACGACGCGCTTGCGCTGATTTGATCCTGTCGGGATCGCCAAAAAAAGTGGTGCTTCCGGGTTTTGCGTGTGATTTTTTCGGCTCTTCCACGATTTGCGGAAAAGTCAGAGACATTTCTTGATGTTCAATCCTTCCTTTGAAGCGTCAGGGCGCACACGGCGTGTGGTTTTATATAGCGGGTTAAGCGTCTCTCGGCGCAAAAGTTGGCCTGCACCCATTTGGTGCAACGCGAAGAGATTTGCGTGTACGAGTACGTGTACGAGTACGAGTACGGCACGAAATCGTCATGAAACCGGCTCTATTCGCACTTTTACACGCACTCGTACACGCCGATCTCCCCATCGCCAGGGTTCCAACTGCTCTTTTTAGGCTTAAGCTAGCGCCATTCGGGGCTGCCCGCAAGAAGAGAGTAAAACCTGCGGGGTTCCGCCTGGAGAGCTTTGCCGCCCCCATTTTCAAGGGTTGAGAATCGACAAAGCGACAAAGCTTGTTTCCTGAATCGGGTATTCATCACTCATCACTCATCATTCATCACTTCTTCCCTGCCCGTCCTGTCCCCGATAGGTGTCGCGGACGACGCCGGCATCGGGCTGGAGGCTCTCGGGAAGGCCGCTGATGCGGTTCGTGTAGGCGATGAGCTGGTTCACGCGCTCCATGCCTTCGAAGGCGAGGTGGATGAGTTCCTTCTGGGAGGAAGAGAGATCGCCGCACCGGCCGGAGAGCAGGAGGTCGAGCGCGCCGGCGGAGACGGTGACGGGCTGCAGGATCTCCTGGTTGATTTCGGCGTACTGCACGAGGAGATCCTTGCGGGTGAGGTTGAAGCCGATGCCGCGGCGGCGCGCGGCGGATTCGATGCTGGCGATCGTCTGCCGGTCGGCCTCGACCTGTCCGGCAAGCCGGTTGATTTGCTTCCGGACTTCGACCGAGGAGGACTCGAGGTGGTGGAGGATGCGTTTGATCGCAGAGAGGATCTGCCGCTGCTCGATCTCCGGCGGAAGGGCGCCGGAGTTCTCGAGAAGAGCCGCAGTGGCGCGCAGCAGATCCGCCATCTTCTTGGCGTTCTCGCGGCGACGGCGCTTCGCCGCGTCCTCCGCGCCGGCTTCGTCGGCTGAAGAAGGCGGTGCGAACGACTGGGG
>Ga0209609_10002374_pt1 | contig 10790 bp, 8 predicted proteins | sample LakKivw325mmetaG_FD_184136 | JGI IMG/M metagenome (GOLD analysis project Ga0209609, IMG submission 184136) | Anoxic lake water microbial communities from Lake Kivu, Rwanda to study Microbial Dark Matter (Phase II) - Lake Kivu water 325m metaG... | ecosystem: Environmental > Aquatic > Freshwater...
TTGTTATTTGAATCAACAGCCACACCCATGGCGTAATCTTCATATGTTTCGCCTATCACTCTGTCCCACAGCTTTGGCGTATCCGCACTTACATCAAAAGTCAAAAAACCAACAAACAAAACCAAAATCATAACCCCGATTTTTATGCTCTTCATTTTCATGTTATACCATCTGAATTCCCACTTAAATCCCCATGATTACGCCTTCGCCTCAATCCTGTAAACGTAAAACGTCGTGTTTGATGAAGATTCGTCAAAACCCGGCCCAATGGTGAATGCCTCCGACCACGCTTCAAATTTAAGCCCGTTTATTTTGTTGCTTCCGGGCGCGTTTCCGTTCCATGTTCCGGAGTTCCCTTCCGATATCGGGTCGTCCTCATTCATGCAGTCCGGTCCGCCGGGATCCTGCGTCAGAATATCCGTCAGTGTCCCGCCCGTGTGCTGAAGAACTCCACGCACCTCCCAGTCGCCGCACGCGTCCGGTGACAATTCCCTTATGTGATTTTCAGCAGCCCATTGTACCTTCACCTGCTTGAAACAATTTTGCGGCATCAGGAAAAAAGTCAGGTACTGCGTTCGGTCTTCGGATTCTTCGCCATACGGATCCTCGTCAGATTCACGGACGTATGAATTTATGGTGATGTTTCCGGTCGTTCTGACAAAACCGTTGTTGTTGAAATTGTCGTCATCGTTTTCCGTATAACCGTTTGTTGTGTTGGCTGCATATGCCGTAAAGCCGTTGTTGTAAACATCGACCCATCCGGATGGGCATTCAACAGCACCGCACCCCGTGACGCTCACAGTTACTCCACCTGATGGTATCTCCGTGCTTCCGTTGCTGTCAGTCGCTCTGGAGCGTATCGTGTAATTCCCATCCGTTGCAGGCGTCCAGTTGAAGGTCCAACTTGTGGTTCCGTTCGCGACGCTCCAGTTCCCGTTTATGCTCACTTCAACAAAACTTACGGTTCCGTCAGGGTCACTCGCATTGCCCCGTATGGTGTGCGTAGTGCAGTCCAGAACATCTCCCCCAGCGGGATATGTTATTACAGATACCGGCGGCTCATTGCCGGAAACAAGGCATTCCAGATTCAGTCCATAAATCCTTGCATGCGGGCAGTCGAGTTTGAGCTGATAGTCGTCCTTACAAACGCCCGATGCACCGCATCCCCTCACGCCCTGCCAGTACAGGTAGTCAACCCATGTGCGCTCTCTGTCAAAACCTACCCCATGTTCCGCGAATTCATACGGATTTATGAAACTCTCGATGCCTATCTGCGTGGTGTTGAAATACTGCAGCGTTTTGTTTGCGTATTTTTCCGTGAGGTTCGAGTTTCCGTCCAGACGGTCGAAGAAACTCGCTCCATCGGAATAATTCTCACTGCACTCATGCTCGTAACGCGTGATATTGCTCACGTAATAGCACGAGTAATTCAGGTTCGAGCTGTTTACGCCGAGTATCACCTCGTGTTCGCCACCCTCGTTCTTCACGAGTATGCAATAGCCGTCGCTTATGTTCGTCGCGTTGCTTGCGCCGCAATCCATTTCACGGGGCGGGTTGCCCGGGTATTCAGACAAGTCGCCGGTGTCGGAAATCCACGGAATCGTGATATTGCATGTTTCGTTTTTTGCAAAATCGTGCGAAGGCCCGTATTCTATCAACGCAGCAAAGTGCTTCGGCGAATCTATACTCAGGCAGTCCACAATTTTCTTGTTGCAAACGCTTCCGAAACTCTGGTCCATCCCCAGAACCATGCTGCTCAGGTTTTCAGCCGGCGTATCATCGCAGAAATCCTCAAGCGCGTTCGGAGTCCCGCCTATCGTGGAGTAAAGAACAACAGTGCCGCCGCCCGTTCCCTGACCTTCATCCTCGCTGCATCCCGCAACCACCGTCAGGTTCGCAAGCTCGGTGCAACCGTAAATGTATTTGCTCACAAGCGCGTCCGTGTTCAAGGAATACGACGGGTCTTCAAGGCCCGTTATCTCTGTCAGGGATTCCGCATCCATTTCGCCGCTGTAAAAACACATCCCGTTCCTGTCGGAAATGTTTCCTTCAAGTTTTGCAATCAGCGCGAAATTCCAGGCATCGCTCTGCACCACCGTAAGGCTCTTGACCGTTATGCTCGCGTTGAAGTTGCTGTATATACCATTGGCGTTCATCAGCTCGACCCACTTCAGAAGCGTGTGCTCGACCATGTAACTCACGTTCTCGCCGTTCAGGGTTCCGCACAAAACAAGTTCTGCAATCGCCGCATCCGCTCCAGTTTCACCGTAAACAAACTGGGTGCAGTTGCGGAACGTATAATTCTTCAGTCCGTATCCCTGTGTCACTACATAATTCGTCGCATACACCGCGGCGCGCCTTCCAAAAATCGCCATCGCCCTGCCGAGGTCGCGTTCCACGTCTCCAACAAAATAGTAAAGTTCATCGCATCTCACCTTTCCAACTGTATCCTCGGTGCGGGTCTGCTCCGTTCCGAAGTAATAAACCAGGAGGAAAATCAGCGGTATCACGAGAAGAATCGTGGCTATGGTAAAGAAAAAACCCTTTCTCGTCCCGGAGGTTTTTTTGCGTGCGTCCATCATACCCACACTATAAGTTTAATCCGTATCGGACCCCATAAAGACCTCACGCCGCCTATCTGCGACGTGTCCAGGAGCAGCATCACTTGGTCGAACTCGATGTCCACTCTGCCATTGTCGTCGAGGTCCAATCCTCTGAACATCCTGTATGCGGCGTCATCAATCGCATCGCTCTCGTTGTATAACACGGTCTGGTTCGTGTAATAGCATTCCTTGCTGCCGGAGTAACTTTCCGGAACCTGTATCCTCGTGTCCCTGCCGCCCTCAAACTCAATCTGCCAGTTGCATCCGGCTCCGCTCGGGAACACGTCCCCGTAACCCGTAAAGCGCTTCACGCGTGCGGTGTATATGGCCCTGTTGTCCACCGAGCATCCGGTCACGTTTTCAAATGAATCTGCAGTACTTATATTTATCGTGTTTACCGTACCAATCTCAATAAACCCGGGAGGAATCTGCACCGTGTATGGGTCGCCCAGAACCGTGTAGTTGCTGCCGTAATCCCACAGCCGGTAAACATTCTGCCACGATTCATTTACGAGTATGAACAGCCGGTCGGTCCAGTGCTCCGCGGAATACGACGTGACCTTCGCGTCGGAAATCCGCACAAGGTCCGGAACCGAAAAATTGCCCAGGCACGAACCGAAACGCTCGCTGTCCTTGGTTATGCTTATCTCGCCGTATCCCGTCACGTTCTCCGGCGTGAATGAAAATTCAATGTACGAATCCGGATACAGAATCGAAGTCAGGTTTCCGGTGATGTTCACTATCTGCGAGCTGTAAGTGACATTCACTATCTTCTGTGCGATGTTCGCGTAAATCTGTTCCAATTCCTGGGTGCTGTTGCTTGCGTAAAACGAGCCGTTTCCGCAGCTCGCAATTCTCTGCAGCGTGTCCAGACCGGCAGCACCGCCGAAACCCACAGCATACACCGTGATGTTGTAATTCCTCGACGCATTGCACGCCGCCTGTATCGCGTCGTCCTTTGCGTTTATGACGCTGTCATTGTTCAGATCCGAAAACGCGTTGTTGCACCGTACGTTTGCCTCGCCATCGGTCATCGCAAGTATGAATCTTTTTTGCTTCGGATCTCCGGAAGAAAGAATTTTGGTCGCATTAAGCAGGGCGCAGCAGATGCACGTTTCGCCTCCCGCATAATAACCGTCGATATCCGCACTCAACCTTGAAAAATTACTCGTCAGCGCCCGTGTCGAATACGTCTTGTCACCATAACTCGCAAGCCCGACCTTATTTCCTACAACCTCCAAAATTCTCTGCGTGAAATTCCTGTCCAGAACCTTAGCAAGTCCCACGCCCGTAAGGTTGCATTCAAAGCATTGGTTAGGACAGTTGAGCCAGTCAATCTGGGGCAGACCGTCCGCAGCATAAGTCACGTGTCCGTTCACGTATTCCTGGTCGCACGAAACGTATCTGTTGAACGAGCAACTTGTCCTGTTTCTACTCGTACACCTATACAGACTGCAGCTTCCGGGTGGCGATGGCGCGTACGGATTTGATGAGGTTCCGTTCACGCCGAAGTACGCATAAACCGAGCTTCCACATGCAATACCGCACCATTCTCCGGTCTCCGAAGTCTCAAAACAGTACTGGCATCCGAGATTCGTGCAGTCGTAACAATATGCTCCGCCACCGGTCCTGTTAGTTGGCGAATCTGCATAGTCGCCATACGAAATGCATGCATAACACGGCAGGGTGCACGCACTTCCGGAGTTCATACCGCAACCATAACTCCGCCAGCAACCGTATGAGCAACCGGAACATCCGTCGCCGGCGTGGCACAGCGTGCCGTCAAACTTCACGCACTCGGAAGTACAGACGTGCTTCGCCTCCGCAATACCCTCTGGAGTCGCATTATCCCTGTCGTATACCATAAACCAGTTCCCTTCCATGCACCTGTCCTGCCACATGCTGAAAGACAGATCCGTTGTGATGACGATGTCCGCATTTTTCCCCTCAATCACGGTGATGTTCCTCACGCCCATCCGCAACGGGACAGTTTTGCTACTAATCGCGGAATAAGAAACCTTGCCTGAAAAATTCGCATCCGTCAGGTTTACCCGTTGTTCGTTCGGACTTCCGTATCCCGTAAAAACCTCCGCACTGCCAATCGTCAGGTACGTGGTCGCATTATTCTTGAAATGCAGATATGCATTCATGCCGTTCAAATCTCCGGGAACGTAAAACGAGTCGTACAAATTCACAAGCCCGTTAATCCCTGGGAAACGGTATCTCATCACTCCGGTTACCGGCGCAGTATCCAGCTCGGACGTGTTGTACACGACCTTGACAAAACCGCCGCCGATGTACTTCTGGCTCAAATCGGACGAGGTAAAATTGAGCTCCAGCGTGTTGTTCCCAGCATGGAAATTGCCGATGCACGTGAGGTTGGCCTGTACGTTCGCGCTCATGTGCGCACCGACGGGCGTAAAGTTCCCGCAATTCGCGCCGTTCACGAACAACCTGAACCCCGAACCGGCATCAACCTCAAGGTATGCGGAAAGCACATTAACGTCATTCGGAAGTTCAATTCCGCTCGCAAGGTTACCCTCACCCGCAAATCCGCCGAAGTACGCGAATTCGGACGTGATTTTTTCCGTGATGTTCGCCAGAAAAACCCTCGAAACGTAACCCTCAGTGGCGGTGCCTTTCTTGTACCCAACCAGCAACCTGAACGAGTGCGTCTTTGCAACCGCACGGTCTTCGGTTTCGTTAAACCGTTCCAAAACGGTGTCGTTCTCCACAACAAGTTCGTATCCGATGTGCTCCGGAATCAGGGCGTCCAGGTAGTATGCCGTAAGGTTCGTTACGGAACTTAGATTGTCCTCGGCCCATGCCTCGCCGATGGAATCGAGAACGCCCTGCTTGTTCATCACATCCAACGCATCCTCCGAAACATAGTGCAGTCTTTTGAACGTCGTGGATGCGGTTTTTGCGTATTTCGTGTAGTAAATCCCCATCAGTCCCGCAAACACCATCATCATGAACACCAGCGCTACCAGCGCGTCTATCACCACGGTGTAACCCTTCCGCTTCATTTTATCTCCAAACCGTCAAAACGCTCCTCACAACAGTGTTGTTAAAAACCCCCGCCCTTTTCATAGTGAATCTGCCGGTTTCATTCACCGGACTCTTGCCCGTAACACACGGAGTTCCGTTAACACTCACAACCGAACCGCTCAGATTCTCGAGATAAAAGTAAAACTCGTACAACCTTATCCCGAGCAAATGCTTGTTATCCTCGTAGTTCGTTTCGTTCCCCATGAGCGCGACAAAACCCATGACCTTTTCCGGGTCCATGTCCCCGGAATCATTGACCAGACCGACGCTCATCACGTCCGCAGTCGTCCAGTCTTCCGGGAACCCGGGAGTCTTCATCAATTTTTCGCTCACATCAACAGCAAGCCGCTCCATGTCGTACATCTCCTCCGCCGCATTTATATTTCCTGTCGTATTGGTCCACAGGAGAAGGACCATGGTCAGCACTACCGCAAAAATCACGTATGCAAGCAAAAACTCGCCGCTGAACAACTGCCCCTTACCCAATGTAAATCACACCCCCCATGTTAGTCACCTTATTCGTGCCCTTTGAAAAATTCCCCGTGATGTTCGCTGTCACGACCTGCGTCGCCCACCTGTAACTTCCCCACGAAATCTCCACCACGTTCTCGTAGGTTGTGATATTATACTCCTCGCCGCCGAACAGGCTTTCCGGCAGCGTGAAATATTTGTAGTAACCGTCGCCCTGCTGCGCAATCATGTTCACGTTGTCCGCAGCGGAGTTCGCAATCCGCATCGCATCCAGGAACATTTTTATTTCGTTCGCCTCGCGGTTCTTCTCAACCGCATACGCGACAAGAATGACAAAAATCAGAAGAAGAAACATCACCGTAACTATAAGCTCGAGACCTGCCTGACCGGAGTTTTTTCCAGAATGGGGAAACATCAATTATGTATTAAATTTAGTAAATATTAGTTGATTTGTTATAATACTAACATGGCATCTGCTCGTTATCGTAAATTATCAAAAATAGATAAAACATCTCTCATCCCTCCCCTACTCGAGAGGGGAAGTGAAAATCCTTCCGTGCAGTTAGTTTCAATAAAAGAGGCCATGGACTATGCGCATGAGATTTTGACTACATGCGAGATACCCCTACCCGAAGTGAAACGCGAACACGTTGATGTAAGCCGTTTTAAAGTTGAAGAACAACCGGAAGGCAAATACGTCGGGAAAACCGGCATCTGGCGTGACACAATATCCCTTATGTTCATGATAACTACTCCTCACCTTAACCTTCGTCACAAACTTCTCATAGTTTGTCCTAACCGGGAGAGGGATGCTCTAACCATTAAGGCGGTTTATGGTGATGATAAGGGCCCTGCCGAGGAATCGGGATTGTATTATGATGGTAAATTGCCACTTCCCTGCAGAAAGTTCGATATTCGGGAAGCCATTGAAAGCGCTTTCAAATCATTTGAAGTGGCTATGAAGTGATCAAAACTTAAGTTTATTACAACTTCTCCGCTTCATCAATCAGCATTATCGGAATGTCGTCCTCCACGCGGTACTTCAGTTTGCATTTGCGGCAGATAAGCGCGTGCTCCTTCTTCGTGTTCACGTATTCCAGGTCCCCCTTGCACTTCGGGCATGCGAGAATGTCCAGCAGCTTCCGGTCGAGAGCCATATTAGATATTATTAAAAGTAAATAAATACTCTATTAATGTCCATCGAAAAACCGTGGGAACTTTCGGGAGAAGAGTTATACCGGGCATTCAATTCTTCACCGAGCGGTTTATCCGAAGAGGAAGCCCATAAGCGCATTGCCGAGTTCGGTTTGAACGAGCTTCTGGAAAAGGACAGGCGGACAACCTTCTCCATTTTCCGTTCGCAGTTTGAAAGTCCACTAATATACATCCTTATATTCGCTACTGCGATCGCCTTCTTTCTTAGCGACACCATCGAGGCGCTCGTGATTCTTGCGATAGTCGCCCTGAATGGCGGACTTGGCTTCTTCCAGGAGTTCAAATCCGAGCGCGCGCTGCAGAGCCTGGAGAGATATGTATCCTTCAGCGCGGTGGTGACACGGAATGGGGTGAAGAAGGACGTTGATTCCAGAGAGGTTGTCCCCGGTGACATAATCACCGTCCACGTCGGCGACAAAATCCCAGCGGATTTCCGCATAATCTCGTTCGAGGAATTCGAAACAGACGAGTCCGTTCTTACAGGCGAATCGTTCCCCGTCGAGAAAAACAATCAGACACTCACCCTGAAAGATCCCCGGCCAAACGAAATCACGAACATGGGTTTCATGGGTACCATCGTCAAAAGCGGCCATGCAATTGGTATCGTCACCGCGACCGGAGAGAAAACCTTCCTTGGAAAAACCGCAGTCACCCTGAGCGCAAAGGTTCCCCAAACAAACTTCGAGCTGAACATACGTAAGTTCGGGAACATGCTGATTGCCGTCACCATCCTGATGACAATTTTCGTTTTTCTTGTGAACGCGGTTCTCGGCAGAAATTTGCTGACATCATTCCTCTTCGCGCTCGCGCTCGCTGTCGGCATAACCCCCGAAGCCCTCCCCATGGTCATAACCATCGCGCTTTCTACGGGAGCACTTGAACTCGCAAAGAAAAAAGTAATCGTAAAGAAGCTGGTTTCCATAGAGGACCTTGGCAACATGGACGTCCTCTGCGCTGACAAAACCGGAACGCTCAGCGAAAACAAACTCATTCTCGGGAATGCAGTTTCCCTTGACGGCAAATACTCCGAAGACCTTCTCGAAAAAGCGGTTCTTTGCAACAGCCTGCTCGGAAAGAGAGGAAAGCTGAGAATAACGAATCCCTTCGATGAGGCGATTTTCGAACTGGCAAACGAAAAAATCGAGAAGACCCAGCTGGATAAATTGACCGCAACCATACCCCACCAAATCCTGGACTTCGACTTCGAGAGAAGGCGCATGAGCGTCGTGCTGAGGGAGGGTGGCGAATTTCTACTGCTCACCAAGGGCGCAGCCGACTTCGTTGTTCCCGCATGCTCGAGAAAATTCAAGAGCGGAAGAGAAGTCGGCATGGAGAAAGGCGACGAAAAACTGCACGAAGCCTACGCCAGTCAGGGTTACAGCGTTCTTGCATTGGCGGTAAAGAGGTTCTGGACGAAAAAAACCTTCACTCCCGAAGACGAAAACAACCTAACGCTTTTAGGTTTTTTGTTGTTCACCGCCCCGCCGAAGAAAACCTCGATACACACGGTCTCGGACCTCCAAAAACTCGGTGTTGAGCTGAAAATCCTGACAGGCGACGGGCCCATCGCCACGAAGAAATTGTGTTCCGACATCGGGTTTGTGATGCGCGAGAACCGCATCGTGCTCGGCTCGGAACTCGAGCAACTCGGAAAAACGGAACTCGAGGAATGCGCCGAAAAGTACAACGTCTTCGCGCGCGTCACGCCCGAACAAAAATACGCCATAGTCCTCGCACTGCGCAGGAGAGGCCACACGGTCGGCTTCATGGGCGACGGAGTGAATGATGCCCCCGCGCTCCGCGCAGCCGACGTCGGAATTTCCGTAAACAACGCGGTTGACGTTGCAAAAGACGCCGCAGACATGTTGTTGTTCAACAAGAGCCTCGAAGGCGTGTTGACCGGCGTAAAAATCGGCAGGAAGGTCTTCGGAAACATCACCAAATACATCCTGAACACCATAAGCGCAAACTTCGGAAACATGTTCACAGTCGCGATTTCCTCCCTGGTGTTAAAATTCTTGCCGTTGCTCCCGTCGCAAATCCTGCTGAACAACCTGGTATCCGATGTTCCCCTCCTCACAGTTTCAACGGACAACGTGGACAGCGTTTTCCTCCGCAAGCCGAAAAAATGGAACCTTAGCTTGATTTCAAAATTCATGGTCCAGTTCGGTTTTCTGAGTTTCATTTTTGATGCATTAACAATCGCGCTCCTGATATACTGGCTTCAGGCACCCGAAGACCCGTTCAGAACCGCATGGTTTTTGGAATCGGTTTTGTCAGAAATCATAATAACCTTTGCAATCCGCACGCAGCAACCGTTCTACAAAAGCCCCCCGAGCTTCCTGCTGCTCTTGACATCGGTGTTTGCATCCGTTTTGGGCATCGCGGTAATATACTCCCCAGTTGCGCATCTCTTCGGCTTCGTCCCGCTCGGCATTAACTACCTGATCATAGTGGCAATCGCGGTGTCGCTTTACTTCGCGCTAGCAGAGACGTGCAAACTGATATTCTTCAGGAGAAATATGATGTGATTGTAACATATGGCTATTAAGCGATGTTTTCGGACTATCTAAAATATTATAAATTTCCGAAAAATATGGGTGGAGCGAACCGCAGGTGAGCGAACAGAAATCGCTGTTATGCTCTCTGACCGAAGGGAAGACGAAATTTTAGTGCAACGATGCTAAGCAAAACCGCAGAGTTCCAGAGGTCGCAGAAAATTTGTTGTTGCCGTAGTTTTTTTCTTTAAGGGATTGCAGTCTATTTTGAATTTTGACCTTTGACCGAAAGCTTTATATACTTGTTATGAATATATATTCATTATAACAGTATGGAGGTGGATGAAAATGCCAGGACTAGATGGAACAGGACCATTGGGATTAGGACCTCTAACAGGTAGAGGTTTGGGACCATGTGGTTGGGGAATGCGAAGAGGATTTGGCATAGGTTACAGAAGATGGCTTGGTTTAAGATATGTAAGACCTGTAACTTTAACCAAAGAAGAACAAAAGAAAATCCTAGAAGCAGAGCTTAAAGAAATTGAAGCAGAAAAACAAGAAATAGAGGAAAAACTCAAAGAGTTGAAATAATGCCAAGACCGAGACTTTGCAGAAGAGTGGGTTTCCAACCGAATGTAACCTACTTCAAACCAGTAGGAATCAGAATGATAGAGCTAGAGGAGTCTATCCTAGCTGTTGATGAATTTGAGGCTGTGAGGTTAAAAGATTTGCTTGGTTTAGAGCAAGAAGAAGCAGCTAAAAAAATGAATATCTCACAGCCAACTTTTCACAGGTTGGTTTTATCTGCAAGGAAAAAAATTGCCGATGCAATTGTAAATGGTAAAGCAATAAAAATAGAAGGGGGTAACTATAAAATGCCAGTTGCAAGAATGGGTGGGGGTTTTGGAAGAAGAGCAGGAGGGTCACCAACAGTTTGTGTTTGTCCAGTTTG
>Ga0209609_10002376_pt1 | contig 10783 bp, 12 predicted proteins | sample LakKivw325mmetaG_FD_184136 | JGI IMG/M metagenome (GOLD analysis project Ga0209609, IMG submission 184136) | Anoxic lake water microbial communities from Lake Kivu, Rwanda to study Microbial Dark Matter (Phase II) - Lake Kivu water 325m metaG... | ecosystem: Environmental > Aquatic > Freshwater...
GGGTGCGGACGCTCCCGGAACCGGCGGAAGCCGGCGCCGCCGGTTCCGTGGAGGACATCCCGCTGGCCACTCGGGACCTGGTGCTGGAACACCTGAAACGCGTCACGGGGCGTGCCCGTGTGCAAGCGGAGGATCACCTGGCGCGGGACCTCAACCTGGACAGCCTCGCCTTGGTGGACCTGGCGCTCTGGATCGAGGCGGAATTCGGGTTCCAGGTCGGCGATGGCGGGGGACTGGAAACGGTGCGGGATGTCCTGCTGGCGGCGCTGTCGGTGAAGACGCGGATTCCGACTTCGCGCGGTTCCATGAGGGGGCGGGGGCGGTCAGGAAGATGTCCTGCGCGCCCGGTCCGGCGAGCGTGAAGGATAGCGGGAACGTATTGGTGACGGCGGCGCTATTGGTGGTTGTGGCGGCGGCGGGTTGGAGCGCAAGGCCGAGCGGCAGGGGTTCCCGGGGTGAAGCGGGTTCAGCAGGGGCCAGGAACGGCAGTGAAAGACCGGCGGCAACGAAGAGGCGGATCCAGTGTCTTTTCATAGGAGTCTTTGGATCGATAGCCGTAACCGTCCTTTTCAGGATCAGGGATTCAGGACACTCCGCAAACGCATGACCGCCGTTGCGGCGTGGTCCGGTGGCAATTCGTCAAGGGTATCGCGGATCATGTCCGCCGTCACGGCCCCCATTCCCAGCATTTGGCGAACGAAGTCGAGATCTTTGGTCCTTCCCGCCAGCAGCTTCCCGATGGCGAGATCAACGGGCGCCAGGCACCACCCGGTTGTGCCGCCTGTGTTCTCGTTCGCCACGCGAATGAGGCGGTGTTGCCATCCGGACGGCAGGAGTGCGGTCCCGGGACCCACGCCATGCGCATAGTACCCGAAACTCTCGTGAAAGGGCGAAAGCTCGCCAATGCAACCGTCAATCAGATCCGCCTTCCCGGGATCCATCAACGGATACAAATCCGCATCCATGGACGTCATCAGCTCGGGCGGGGCATCGGGGCAAGCGCCCAGAAGGGCCTGGCTCCCAATGATCACAAGATCCCGGCACCCCGAGATGCTGCCACTGGCTCGGATGATATGCTCAAGCTGCTTGCGGTTCATGCTGGAACTGACGATAGAGGGCCCACCGCTCCTTGTTTGACAGAATGCCGCAGAAGGGACTGCTTTGGCGCAGCCGCCGTCCTTCTTCCCCCTCGTCGATGAGCACATTCCGGATGGAAGGCCAGTCGCCCCGGAGGATGTTCTGCCATTCCCGGATGACGGGAGAAGGGGCTGCAACAAGCCACCGGGCGCATGTGTCCCTGGCCGTCTGCAGCCCCTGGCGCCGGGGATCAGCGTCAATGGCCGCGACAATGGCCCGCGCCAGTGCAAGGCTGCGCCGGTCAATCATGTCATGGCTCTTCATGGGTTCAGGCTATCACCGGCATGGGGGGGAATGCAAGATGACGGATGCATCTCCGAATCTTGGCGCCGATTGAACCTGCACTGCCACAGGGACGGGATCGTCTGCGAATGCGGAGGGACCCGGCGCCCGTGGACTACCCTTTTCCGGGTGCTGTCCGGGTGCTTGCTGAGGCCGGAGGGATGCGGTAGTATTGTCGGCCTCATGAGTCCGGTGCGACGCATACAGCAGGAACACGGGATTGTCGGACGCGACCAGGAACTTGCCCTTTCGCTGGCCGTGCTGGCCGCCGGCCGCCATTTGCTCCTGGAGGGAACGGTCGGCGTGGGAAAGACCACCGTGGCCCTTGCCGTCTGCAAGCATCTTGGCCGCAAGGTATTCCGGGTGGACGGCGACGAGCGGTACACGGAGAACAAGCTCACGGGGTGGTTTGATCCGCCGCTGGTGCTCAAGCAGGGCTACAAGCCGGAATCCTTCGTGGCCGGTCCGCTCCTGGAGGCCATGCGCCATGGGGCGGTGCTTTTCATCAACGAGCTCAACCGCATGCCGGAGTCGGTGCAGAACGTCCTTCTCCCGGCGCTCGACGAGCGATACCTGCTCGTGCCGCAATGGGGCGAGGTGCGCGCCAAGGCGGGCTTCCAGGTCATTGCCACGCAGAACCCGGCGGAGTTCATCGCCACCGGCCATTTGTCCGAAGCCCTGCGCGACCGTTTCGAGCATGTCGTCCTCGACTACCAGACCGCCGGCGAGGAGTTCCGGATTGTCCAGCGCGAGACGGGCTGCGCGGACGACGAACGGGTCCGCGAGGCGGTCGCCATCACGCGCGCCACGCGCACCCATCCCAAGTTCCGCAAGGGCGCGTCCGTTCGCGCGGCCATCTCGATGGTTTCCATCGCCGCGCACCTCGATGGGCCCGATCCGCTGCTGGCCGCGGCGCGCGCCGCGCTCCCCACGCGGGTGGAACTGCGCGATGACAGCGATACCCCGCTCGATGCCGTCCTGGCCGAGATCGTCCGGGACGTAAAAAAAAACTAGATCCGGTCCCGCCTGAACCTGAAACCGGCGTTCCAGCCGGTTTTGCCATCCGCTGCGAGATGCCCCGGCGGCGCGGGGCGGCGAACGAACTTCCCGACGACCCGATCGGCGCCCTGGCCCTGCGGTACGGGCTTGACAGGAATGAGATGGACGGGTGGGATGTGGCCGAGAACCTGAGCCAGATCAACCGCGAGCTGGCGAGCCCCGCTCTGACCGAATATGCCCGGCGGATGGCCGTGCAGGCCGTGCTGCGGCGGGCGGCCCGGCTGGTGGGACCCATCCGGCCGGCCGAGAAAACGATCGTGGAACCCCTCACGGAACCTTTCCGCGGCGAACTGGACGTGGACCGGACGCTCGACAACCTGGCCAGCCGGGAACTCCCCGACCCGCGCGACTGGATTGTCCGCATCCGCGAGGAGAAGCACGTGCCCGTGGTGCTGATGATGGACGTCTCGCTCTCCATGTCCGGCCGGAACCTCGCGCTGGCGGCCCTGGCGACCGCTGTGCTGGCGCTCAAGGTGCGTCCGCAGGATTTATCGGTGGTGGTGTTCGAGAGCACGGCCAGGACGGTCAAGCGTCTTCACACGCGCGAAGGGACCGAGGCGGTTGTCGAGGGGGTGTTGTCGCAACCCGCGCGCGGCTACACCAATATCGGGGATGCGCTCCGGCGCGGGTGGGAGGAGGCCCGGCGCGGCCGGCCGCGGCCCGCGACGGGGCTGCTGATCACCGACGGTGTCTACACCGTGGGCGAGGACCCCACCTCCGCCGCCGCGCAGTTCGGCCGTCTGTTCGTGTTGCTTACCGAGGACCACAAGATGAACGTGGAACTCTGCCGCCGGATGGCGCGCGTCGGCAAAGGCGACGTGTTCCGGGTGAAGGGGTTTGAGGATCTTCCTGCCCGGATGATCCGCGTGGCCAACCGTCTGCTGCGGTGAGGGTCCCGTTGACTTTCGGGTCCTTCAGGGCTTCCGGAAATACAGCGCCTCAAGGCTGCTATTGACGCCGGGCGCGCCGAAGAGGGGCAGGTCCCGGATGCGCATGATCTCGCTCAGATCGCGGACCGCCTTGCGCGAAAGTTCCTTCAGGGTCCCCGCAGCCAGTGCCCGGAGCATGGAATCCACGGTGCTTTCGAACAGTTCCACGGTCAGCAAGGTCCAGTAGATATCTCCGCGGGTCATGGTCACCAGGCCATGGTTCTCCATGATGAAGCTGTTGTACTTCCGGAGGAACGGGGCGAAGTTGTCGGCCAGTTGCTGCGTCAACGGCTGTCCGTAGGGGACAATGGGGACCGGCCCGACCTCGGTGGTTGTCTCGGGGTAGAAGGGCCGCATCAGGAAACCGGGGTTTTTCATGATGGCGGCGGCACAGACGCAGGGCGGATGGCAGTGGACCACGGAAACGACGTCCGGCCGATCCTGGAAGAACTTCAGGTACATCGGCTTTTCGCCCGTTGGCTTGCGGGTCCCTTCCACGGTATTGCCGTCGGCGTCGAGGAAGACGATGTCGCGGGCCGTGATATCGCCCTTGTACATCTGGGTGGGCGTGATGAGGATCAGGTCATCCTCCAGCTTCCAGGCGGCGTTCCCGCCGAAGGCGGTGACGAACCGGTTCGAGGCGAGCCGGTGCAACACCTTGACGAACATGTCCACTTCGGCCTGGTATCGTTTGCTTTGTTTCATGCAGGGGCTCCTGTTGTGATGTTTGTTTCTTGAAAGGAATGGGGGTCAATCCTGGAAATCCACCATGGCCTTGATGACGCCTTGCTCATACCCTGCGACGAGGTCGAAGGCATCCTTGGTCCGGCTGAACGGGAAGCGGTGGGTGAGCATCACGTTCACGTCCACATCGCGCCGGGCGATCATATCGAGGGTCGGCTGGACGCAATGGTTCTGGCGCCGCACATTCTGGAGGCACAGCTCCTTGCGGCGCAACTCGTCGATCTTGAACGACACGCGTTCGAGGGTGGGGGGGATTCCCACCAGCATCAGCCTGCCGCCCGGCTTGAGCATCCCGACGCCCTGGTCGAGCGCCTCCTGCTGGCCGCAGCACTCGAACACGACATCGAGCTGGGCCGGCTCCAGACGGCTGACGGCATCCACCACGTTTCCGGTATCGGGATTCCCGGCCCAGGACGCCCCGGCCTTCCGGGCCATGGCAAGGCGCGAATCAATCTTGTCGGTGACATAGATGCGTTCCGCGCCCTGGGCGCGGGCGGCGAACAGGACGCTCAGCCCGATGGGACCAACCCCCAGGATGCCGACCGTGGCCCCGCGCATGGCGATGGAACTCCTGACCGCATAGACTCCGATGGCCAGCGGCTCCGAGAGGGCGGCCTCGTCGTCGCTGACGGACGGCGGGAGCGGGAAACAGGAGGCTTCCGGCATCACCAGAAACTCGGAAAGGCAGCCTTCCGCCTGTTTCGGGCAGCCGAGAAAGCGGAGTTTCCGGCAGGTATGGGGACGGCCTGCCAGGCATTGATCGCACTTCCAGCAGGACATGGCCGGTTCCACGGCGATGTGATCGCCCGGTTTGACCCGTGTGACGGCGGCGCCAATGGCCTTGACCACCCCGGCGCCCTCGTGGCCCACGGTGAAGGGGTATTGGACGACCTGGCTCCCGATCTTGCCTTCGGTGTAGTAATGCACGTCGGAACCACAGACTCCCACGCGCGTCATCTGAATGAGCACATCGGTGTCCTGCTCCACTGCCGGGGTCGGCACCGTGTGCATTTCCATCTTCCGGATGCCGGTTAACCTCATCGCTTTCATGCTATTTTCCCGTCACGTCCTTCAGAGCATGCCCGCCGGGGGGTGATGACTTACGGTGCACTGGCCATCGGCTGTGAGTATTCCGCGAAGAAAGGGGCAGATGTTAGCCGAGGCGTGGGGATGCGCAAGCGTTTTCTCGGCGCATGTCACCGCAAACGCACGACTCAGATGATCTCCAATTCATCGCGTCCCGGCAGTTTCGGGAACGCGGCGTGCGGTTCGGCCTGGTATCAGAACGCGGTCGAGGCCATGTCGTCCTGGTTGGGCAGGGTACCGAGATTGAGCCCGAGTCCGTTGAATGTGCCTTTCATGCTTCTGTCTGCTCCTTTGTTGAGTACATCATAACCAATCGCGTGGTATCTGGTGACGCATGACGTGCGGGACGGCGTAGATGGCATACGAATGCAGATCCTCATGGATCGAGCTTGGCTGCCCGCAGAACCGAATGCCATAAGGGGTCCGGCCCCGCTTTTCGGACAGGAACGAGCGCAGGCTGAGCAAACGGCCGGTTGCGCCACTCTTGACTTCAATGGGAATCACGGCGCCTGCAAGCGGCAGAAGATAATCCACTTCCGCTTCGTTTCATGGCCGGAGACCACCACTGTCGTGTTCCAAAATCAAGCCCATGTGAGGATAATGGCGTTCCAATTTCAATGCATATAGCGTCGAGATATGCGCCATAATCAAGACAATTCGTGCGGGCCGCTCTGCAGAAGTAATCCTCAGTGTCGTTGCTCCCCGCCCTTCTCTTGCGGCAAATACTCTGCAAACGCTTCATACATCGCGATGACATTGTCCAGCGGGGTCTCCGGCATCACGCCGTGGCTGGTGCCGCCGATGTAGCCGCCGTTGAACTTGCCGAACAGGGACACCAACTTATGCACTTCGCGTCTCACATCCTCCGGTGTGCCGCGCACCAGCGTGCCCTGCACGTCCACCCCGCCGTTGAAGCACACCTTGCCGCCGAACTCGCGCGCCAACTCGCGCACATCCATGGCCTGCGGTTGCACCGGGTTGAGGACGTTGAGACCAATGTCGATCAGGTCGGGGAGAATCGCGGTGACGTTGCCGCACAGGTGCATCCAGACATGCGCGCCGCCGCCGATCAGGTATTCCACCTCGCCGGGCGTTGTAACCGCAAGACTATTCGTACCCACGGACTTGAAAACATGCGCAATCCAGCTTATCCCGTCCGCGTCGGTGTAGTTCGTCACAACACCGCCGACCGCCTTCACCGGCCCCTGCGCCGCCAGGGCGGAGAAACCCAAACTCAATACCAGACCACTCGCGAACATGAACCGTTTCATTTGCATTGCCGTGATCTCCTTCGGCATCCAAGGTTAGATGCAGTTGTGTATGATACAGTCTTGCATCATGCCAGGCCGTATGACAAGATGCGCCACATGAACCCATTCCGCTATGGCGAGGTGGTGGTGGACAAGGATTTCTGTCCCCGCCCGGAGTTGCTGACCGCTCTGCGCGAACACATCGAAGCGTCCCACAAAGTCGTTGTTCTTGGTGAGCGCAGGACCGGAAAGACCTCGCTGATCTTCGAAGCGGCGCGGCGCATGTCCGGGTTGCGGATGATCTATGCGCAGCTTTGGGCCGTAAAAAGCGTCGCCGACGTGGCGGACCGCCTGATCAAAGGCTTCTCGACGGCCCAATCCAAAGGCGGCTGGATTGAGCGCGTCGCCGGTCTGTTGGCGCGACTGCGACCCACGTTGGAATGCGATCCTCTGACGGGCGCGCCCAGCTTGAGTCTCGCGCCCGGCGCCGTGCTGCCGCCCAGCGGATTGCATGCGGTGCTCGACGCGGTGGAGCAGCTTGCGGCGCACAGCCGGATGGTCGTGGTGCTGGACGAGTTTCAGGATATCCGCGGCGTGCCGGAGGGTGACAAACTGCTGGGAGAAATGCGGGGCCGCATCCAGCAACAGCGCGCCATACCCTACATTCTGGCGGGCAGTATTCGTCATGAGATGGAGAAGATATTCCTTCTCCCGGACAGTCCTTTCTTTAAATCGCTTCGAATTGTCGAGGTCGGTGACCTGCCTCGCGAAGCGTTTCAGCGATTCCTCGATGCCCACTTCCGGTCGGGAAACCGCATGCTGGACGCCGACGCATGGACGGACGTGTTCCGTCTGTCCGTCGGCAATCCGAACGACACACAACAACTCTGCGCCGCGCTCTGGGATACATCCGAGCGCGGTGCGCGTCTTTCGTCCGGTGATGTCACCAAAGCCCTGCGGCACATTTTCGCCACCGAGCGCAAAGGCTTCGAGAGCCTGGTCAAGCCGCTGACGTCTAACCAGATGCGATGCCTCAGGGCTCTTGCCAAGGTTGGGGGAGAACAGCCTCAATCGAAGCAGTTTCTGGCGGCGGCGGGAATAGCACTGCCGGCGTCCGCGCAACGCAGTCTTGGGCGACTCGTGGACATCGGCATCGTCTATGGCGCTGATCGGCATTACAAATTCTTCGATCCCTTCTTCCGACAGTGGGTTTTGAGTAATCTGGCGTAGTAGCGTCGCCGAGAGTTTCCCCCACGCTCTTCGCGACACCCCATTCCCGAGGCGAACCGTTTCATTTGCATCCGGCGTGCCGCGCACCAGCGTGCCCTGCACGTCCACGCCGCCGTTGAAGCACACCTTGCCGCCGCCAGTCGTCGGGGTTCATCAGCAACCCGCGCTGTCCTTCTTTCGTCGTCACGCATCGGCCCGTTTGGTGGCTTCCTCGCTGCCGAGAAGTCCGACTGTCCGTTCCGCTACGGGAGCGAGCGGCGGCAAGTCGTTCGTCGGGCGGTCGAGGTAGAACCAGGCGCAGCTTGACCAGTCGTCCCGGCGCTCGAAAAGGCCGTAGCTGTTCTCGGCGTGGGCCAGGACTTTCTGCTCGCCGGCCTTGAGCGGAAACCAGGCGGAGCCCTTGCGCCCGCGGTTGGCCTGGCCTGCAGCCCCCTTGGCGCCATCCCAGTTCTCCGCACTGGCCCAGCGGGTCTGAACGTTCTTCGGCATGGTATAGAGTGTATCGTTTGTCATGGCGTGTTTGTCTTCCTTGTTTTCTTTCCTGTTGTGCACGGCATCCGGATGAATCGCTTCGCGCTTTCAAACACGGCTATTCATAACGGATACACCCCAAGACAGGGAATAGACAGGATTATGGAAAAGATGTACTTTCTTCTGGTCGCGTTATGCAAGGATTCAAACATTTCTTTCCGGTTCCGCCGATCCGATCCGCCGAGCTGACCTTGCGGGGCATAGGCGTTCAGGAGCACATGGAGCCCTGCATTATCGACCGGCCGACGGGCACAGGCGACTATCTATTGATGCTATTTTATGATGAGGTCTGGGTCGCGGCGGAAGGAAAACCGGCCCGCCAGCTGCGCAACACACTGATGATCTGGACGCCGGGAATACGCCAGTATTATGGCGACCGGGAGCACTCTTACAACCACACCTGGATCCATTGCGACGGCCGGATTATCAAGTCGCTCCTTGGGTCCACAGGACTGCCACGCAACAAGCCCTTTGTCATGCCGGATCCAGCCGTGATGGAGCGTTGCCTCCTGGCCGTGCACGAGGAACTGATGCGCCACGCCCGCCCCGACGCGACGATTGTGCGGAACCTGCTGGAGAACTGGCTGAGGGAGACGGCGCGGGCCATCTCCCGCGACCAGGGCGAAAGGGAGGCCATCCCGCCCGCCTTCCTGGCCGTCCGGCGCTTCATTGAATCCGAATACCCGGAGCCCATCCGCCTGCCGGACCTGGCCAGACGGGCAAACCTGTCGGTCCCTCATTTCTGCGCCGAGTTCAAACGGCTGTTCGGCACACCGGCCATTGACTACCTGATCCGCCAGCGTATGCATCAGGCCGGCTACCTGCTGAATGACCGCAATCTCCGGATCAAGGAAGTGGCGCGCCGCGTCGGCTACGCGGACCTCTATTATTTCTCACGGCTGTTCCGCAAGCACTACGGCGTCAGCCCGCGGGCCTTCCGGACGCCCAGCCGCCGCGCCGATTCCGCCTGACCCGCCTTCCCCCGGGCGGGTGTTTACCGCCGACGGCTGCGGGCACACTGCAGTGCCGCGCCATGCAGCGTGTTTCGCGGAGCGAAACTCTGCTGCATGGCGCGCCCACGGAGAGTCATTTCGAACCTTTTCCTCGATTTCATTGGGGAAATGCGAATTATCGCCGAATTATTCAGGGTGGCGTAGGCGGAGTGGAATGGTCCGGCATGCTCGCACCCATGGGTATTCTGCACTTTGCAGAGGCAGTTTATGGATAGGCATGCGGTGATTAAAGCTTCATTCGCCGCAAATAATGCGGTGACTAGTTGACGGAGCGCACCGCAAATGGCACTATGATTGGCGGCATGAAGACAAGGTATGTCCATCAGGAACCCGACTGGCCGATGCTGTGTTGGGCGACGGATGAACTGGCGGTCCTGATAGCCGAGACGCGTCACGCCCAGGGCCGGCTGCTGGGACGGATGGAGGGGCTTGGCTTCCGGCTCTGCAGCGAGGCCGATCTGGCCATCATGACGGATGAGGTCGTCAAGTCGAGTGCTATCGAAGGTGAGATTCTCGACATGCAGCAGGTCCGTTCATCGCTGGCCCGCCGGCTCGGGATTGATGTGGGCGGGGCTGTGCCAATCCCGCGTGCTGTGGACGGCATTGTGGAGATGATGCTGGACGCGACGAGGAAGTTCGACCGGCCACTGACAGCCGAGAGGCTGTTTGGGTGGCATGCGGCGCTGTTTCCGACAGGGCGCAGCGGGATGCGCAAGATCACGGTTGGGGCCTGGCGCCCGGCTGAGGCCGGTCCTATGCAGGTGGTTTCCGGACCCATCGGTCGCGAGAGGGTTCACTTTGAGGCGCCCGACGCAACGCGGCTGGCCGGAGAGATGGACGCTTTCCTTGAATGGTTCAACGCTTCGCTGCCCATTGATCCTGTGATCAAGGCGGCTACGGCGCATTTGCGTTTTGTTACGATTCATCCTTTTGAGGACGGTAACGGCCGCATCGCACGCGCCATCGCGGATATGGCCCTGGCCCGTGCCGATGGCCGGCCGGAGCGATTCTACAGCATGTCGGCGCAGATCGAGGCGGAACGCCGGGCGTATTACGAGGTGCTCGAAGCCTCCCAGAAGGGCGGGCTGGACATTACCCCGTGGCTGAGGTGGTTCCTCGAATGTCTGGGCAGGGCCTTGACGCGCGCCGAAGGGACGTTGGCTGCGGTGCTGCGCAAAGCACAGGTTTGGCAACGGATCGGCACAGCACCCGCCAACGAGCGTCAGCGCAAAATGATCAACCGGCTTCTCGATGGGTTTGAGGGGAAGTTGACAACATCCAAGTATGCCAAACTGGCTGCCTGCTCGACCGACACCGCCCTGCGCGACATTCAGTCCCTCGTTGCTCAAGGCGTGTTGGTGCGGAATGAAGGCGGCGGCCGCAGCGTCAGCTACCGGATCACTTGTTTCTGAATACACTCGCAACTCTTTGAAATTGAACATCCAACATCCAACACGGAATGTCCAATGTCCAAGGGGCGAGAAGCATGCGAATCAAGCGACCGCAGGACTGTTATTCGCCC
>Ga0209609_10002377_pt1 | contig 10780 bp, 6 predicted proteins | sample LakKivw325mmetaG_FD_184136 | JGI IMG/M metagenome (GOLD analysis project Ga0209609, IMG submission 184136) | Anoxic lake water microbial communities from Lake Kivu, Rwanda to study Microbial Dark Matter (Phase II) - Lake Kivu water 325m metaG... | ecosystem: Environmental > Aquatic > Freshwater...
CTTTTTCTCATTGCGGGCAGGACATAATCCAGATGTGCGTCAATCGCTTTCTTTCCTTTCGCCAGTATTCTTTTGTCAATACCTCCGAACATTGCAAGACCCGGGAATCTTATGCCCATCTCAACCACGTCGCAACCGGATGCCACTTCAAAGGGACTCATCGCATCCATGCCTATGGACTGGTAGAGGGGTATGACCGGCAGGGCATGTCCGTCAGTATCCACATGGAAATAGAGATGTCTGTCCTTGTCCAGTTGTCTGGATTTGATATTGCAGATCAACTGCCGGTAGTACGGAAACAGGAATTCCTTTATCATGTCGGGTGATATCAAGGGTCCCTTGTTGTAGCAGATGTCTTCGCCTATGAAAAGTTCGTCAATGGTAAGTTGTTCCTGGTGTCTTGATATCAAGGAATCTGCCAGTTCAAACCATGTTTTCATGCAGTCGTTTATCAATTCCGGCTCGTCATAGAACTTGTATAAAAGTCCCTCCGGTCCCATGAGACTGCGCAGGTACATGTAACCTCCCACGACCATCTGCGATATCATCTTACCTGTCCGGGCTTCTTCCTTGGCCGCGTCCAGTGTTTCCTGCAGATTATTGTACCGTTCCGGGGTTTCCGGGTTGAGGCGCCACTTGCATCTCTCTTCCCAGGTTTTCATGTCTCTTACGGGATGGTCAAGGTACTCCGGCATGAAGCCCTGCCTGCGCCCTTTGAAACAGAGCACATGGCGTCCGGCTTTATCCCTGACAACTTCGTAGTCACCCCGGTCTTCTATAATCTCCTCGGTGAAGGGTGGCATGAAACCGGCCTCGCACCATCCGGCTCCACCCAGGTGATGATTGCCCGGCTCCTCAAAGCCGAAGAGTTGTTGCAGGGGGACATCAGAAGGCATTCCCTGTTCTTTTTGCCACAGTTCAAGGGAAAGAAAACCGAATTCCCGCTGGAATAGCGGCGCGCCTGGCTTAATTTGATACGTGTCTCTCAGTTTTCTCGCGCTTTCACACATTTCTTCCCGGGCAAGCATTCCGTATATTCCGTCGTTCTGTCTGCCCATGGTCTTACCTTCTACAATCATTCCGCCGTTTTCCTCGCCTGGTATCCCGGAACCGCACTCTGACATCCAGTTCAAAAATATATACATAAGGGTCGCGTTCGGTTGGAGGCTTTGGCATGGAGAATTCAAGTTTATTGCCCCCTTTGCGCAGGGCAGTTCCCGGCAGGTGGAATTCTATCAGTTCGTGAGACTTGAGCTTGAAACCTGAAGGAATCCTGCCTGCTGGCTGTCTGCGGCGGCTTATCGCGCTTTCCTGAATATCAGAGCTGTTCAAGTTATACGTCAACAGTCCCGGAGGCACGACCGATGACTGGTGATACTTAACGGACGCATGTGGGAATGGAACAGCCATCTGTCTGAAACTTATCGTAACACGCGAGTCGGGACCGCCGATGTCTTCTCCATAAGTTGGAAATTCTATCGTTTGATGATATTTTGCGGGGCGCATTGCCTCCACGTAGAGCGGCAATTCTTTCCAGAAGTGATAGAGTTTGTCTCGATGCAGGAGGTTGTATAACTCCTTCAGGTATTCTGGCGGAGAGCAGAAATTGGGCCGGGGAGGCATGTTGAAAAGATAAATGCCGGAGATATCTTTTGAAAGATAATTCTGGACTGCTGCTCTCAGTCTCAATACAAAATCCCCGGGGGCTCCGTAATTGTGCGGGGGAGCGTCTGGATTGGTGAAGATATCGTGAAAGTTTCTCCTGTCAATGTGGGTGGCGCTTTCAACCGCAGGATAAAAAGGTACGCCGTTCTTCCGACATAGCGAAAGCCATGGCTCAAAGTCTGCCCTGAAGGTATTGGCAAGGTCGGTCAATACAAGTATGTCACACAACCCCTCGTTAATCCATGTGTGCAAATCAATGCCTGCGTGTCGCAGCGCTTTTTCGGAGAAGACCGTCCTGACCATCACGGGAACGGGTTTGCCTCTTTCTTTCCCTATCCTGTCAAGTTCCGCACGAAGCCGCATAATAAATTTTGTGAGGATGCCTCTTTTTTCCCATGCTTCCTCAGGCTGGAAGAGGTAGGGACAGCGTGAAAAATCAAGTTCCACCCCGTCAACAGCATAATTTCTTGCCACCTCGCTTATTGAATTGAACTTGCGGTTTCGCACCTCATCAAACGAGAAGTCCATCCCCGCATTGTAATAGGACTTGGCATCCGTCTCTCCCCAGATGCGGTATTCAGGATGCGTTTTCCAGAATTCAGGCGCAAGCGGACCGTCGGGATGAGACTTATGATGGGTATCGTTCATTCGGAAACTGGCATAAAAATCAATGCGCTGTCTATGGGCGTGTTCAATCAGGATTGGCAGGTAGTCGATACCCTGCTTATAGAGCGTATAAGCGAGGTCGGTCTCTTTGCCGTCAAAACCAGGAATATTTTTCCGTTTTTCATACATCTCATATATGGTCTCTATCACGTCCGATTTGTAGCTGGTAACCTCTTCAGCCAGACACCAGCAGAGACAATCAACGGGTGTTCCTTTCAGACTTGCCACCGGTCCGGCAACCTTGCTCACGTGATGTGGTTTCTCAACCAGCTTAAGACCGTCTCCGTCATCATTTGAGATGCAGCGGTACACAGGAACCTCTATTCTCATTTTCATCCTCCGTTATATGTTTTTTCGCAAAAGTTTGTGGCACATTCCCCGGGAACAGGTTCTTCCTGCAAATCTCATAGAGTCTTTCGGGGATGGGCTTTTCCACCTGCAGGAATCAAAATGTTCAATTATAGTATCTTTTTCTTCCTGACCGCAGCAGTCTTTTCAATACCTTGCCTGTTGGTGTCCTGGGCAATTCGGCAACAATCTCTATGATACGCGGTATCTCATGCCGGCCGAGGTGTTCCGAACAGAATTTCAGAATTTCCCTCCGTGTTGCGGTTGCCCCGGGTTTCAATACGATGACTGCTCTGGGAATCTCCCCGTGGACAGGGTGGGGTTCCGGAACCACCGCGGCTTCTGCGACTGCCGGATGTCTGCGGAGAACGTTTTCAACCATCCTGGGGTATACGTTCATTCCGCTGACGATGACCATGTCCTTTTTCCTGTCAACAATGTAAAAATAGTCTTCCTCGTCGCGGTATCCAATGTCCCCTGTGCGAAACCACTCGCCGAAAAAGGATTCCCGCGTATCTTCCGGCCGTTTGAAGTATCCCTTCATGACATTTTCACCCCTTACAACCAGTTCTCCTGTCTCCCCCTGTTTCAGTTCGTTTCCATTGTCATCAACAATCCTCATATCAACTCCCGGGACAGTCTTTCCGATGGAGCAGAGTTTGCGCTTGCCACCTATCGGGTTTACCGCCGTTACAGGAGAACACTCGGTGGGGCCGTCGCCTTCGTAAATCAGCACATGGTATTTCCCCTCAAAACGTTCCAGTATTTCCGCGGGTAGTGCATCTCCTCCTGATATGCAGAAACGCAGTGAACGGAAATCAGGGATTCTTTCATCAGGAAGGTCTGCGATCATTTTGTACATGGAAGGGACGCCAAGGAAAATCGTGGATTCTGTTTCCCTGATTACCTGGGCAACGTCACCCGGGGCGAATCTTGGGACCGCCGCGATCGTTGACCCTGCGGCAAGGGGGGTGATCATTCCGGCTGTGGCTCCGAAAGCGTGGAATAGAGGCAGAACCGTGAGGAAGACATCTTTTTCGTCAACGTTGAGGATCTGCAGAACCGAGTTCACGTTGAAGAGCAGGTTTCTGTGTGTCAGCATTGCTCCCTTGGGCTGACCGGTGGTTCCCGATGTATATAGAATCGCCGCAACATCCTCTTTCTGGTCCATCAGGGGAATCCGGAAGTCATCCGGCCCGCTTCTGAGTATTTCGCCAAGGGTTGAAGTTCCCTGGATTCCGGGTTTGCCGACGGTAACCATGAATCGGAGGTCATGCAGAGTGTTTTTTATTGACGAGATATTATTTTCAAATGCTTCAAAATAGACAAGTCCTGCCGCCCCGGAATCCATGAGTATGTACTGAATCTCCTCCGCGCTGAGGAGGAGATTCACGGGTACAACGGTAGCACCTGTCTTGAGTATTCCGAAATAGGCAATAACAAACCACTGCGAGTTTACACAGTACAACCCTATCCTGTCGCCTTTTCCAACACCTTTTTCCCTGAGAAAATTCGCAAATCGGTTTGAAAAAGATTCTATCTGGGCATAGGAGACCGGCATCTGCTGGAAAATTACTGCGGTCCTGTCTTTCAATCTGAGGGCCGAACCCCGCAGCATTTCGCCCAGTGAATTGAATTCATCGTAAAGTGGAATCATTATTTATTGACGTAAACGGTTTTCACGATTGGAAACCCGTTGAAATTTGTTGCGGATGCAAGTGTATATGCACCCATGTTTTCTGCGTAAAGCAATTCGCCCAGTTCCATCCTCGGCAGGAACCCGCAGGGATTCTTCCTGTCGTTCGTGCTTGGGGATATGGTGTCAAAACCGTCGCACGTCGGTCCAAAAATAACGCATTTTTCTTCCTTCCCTTCCTTGAACGATTTCAGAGGATATATTTGATGATCAAATACCTGTCCGGAGAAAGTCCCGTAAATGCCGTCATCCACGTAATAGGATATCGTTCCGTGCCTGAATGCCCTTCCGACGACTGTCACGACAAGCGTGCATGTATTGGCAACGAGAAATCTTCCTGGTTCGGCGATGAACTCTATATTGTCCGGGAACAATTTTTTCATCTCCGCGTTGAGTTTTCCGGCCAGTTCCTCAAACGGAATGACATCAGAACCATACTCCTCTGCGGGAAACCCTCCGCCGATATCCAGAATCCTTCTGCCGGTTTTTGAATTCCGTATCCTGTGCCCTTTCTTTTCGACCTCGTCAAATACCTCGGCGGCGAAATTCAATCCGTTCCTGTAATTGTCAAGGTTCGTGCACTGGCTTCCAACATGAAAACTGAGTCCCTCCACCAGAAACCCCATCTCAAATGCCTTCAGGGCAAGGTTCACGGCATCTTCTCTGCTTGCCCCGAATTTGGACGAAAGATTGACAACGGAGCCTTTGTTTGGAACTTCTATCCTCAGGACAATTCCCGCACTCGGGCAGTGTTTTTTTATCTTTTCCAGTTCATCGGAATTGTCAAACGTGACAAGCGGTTTATAGGGTTCAAGTTCATGCAGTGTTTTTATCATTTTTATCGGATGGGCGTAGATTATTTTCTCCCATATGAATTCCTGCTGTTCCGAAGGGAGCATGTGCTCAATGTTCTCGCGCACAAGGTGAAATTCCGGCAGGGACGCGACGTCAAAACTTGCTCCGAGGTCAAAGAGGGTTTTCACAATCAGGGGATTTGAATTTGCCTTGACCGCGTAATAGACCTGAACGTCGGGGAAGTTTTCTTTGAATCTGAGATAGTTCTTTCTGACCTGTGCCAGGTCTATGACAAAAACAGGGGTTCCACGCGCCTTCGCTATTTTCTGCAGGACAATCTGTTTTGTTTCATCCGTCATTGTGAATGCCATGGGTTCCTCCGTCTTATCGTACCACCATTATGGCACAAAAAGAAAGTTCTTGAACTGCCAGGGGTCGGATTCGTCAGCACTGTTCTCCGGATTCTCCCTGAAGAAGACCTTCCTGTTTTTGAGTGGCGTCCAGTTATAAGGTCTGGAAACGAATCTTCCCAGCCAAGGTTTTGCTATCTCAAGCACGTAATCATGAGGTAGATCATCGGGGAGGCAGAGCCCTTCCCTTGGATTTTCAATCATCCACATTACCGCCGTGACAACACCCAGTGCCACCTGTATGGTAGTTGCATTCTGTCCCGGGGCGAGTTTCCTTGCCTCTTCTATGTCAAGTATGCTTCCGGTCCACCACGAATTGTACGTGTGCCCCATCAGAAGCGCTCCGAGAATATCTGCCCCGGAGACGATTTCGTGGTCTTCCAGAATTCTCAACTCGGGTTGCATTTCATAGTTCCTGCACCTGAGTTCATGGAGCGACGAAAGTGTCTCGTGGCAGGGCATGTATGCGTAATGAACCGTCGGTCTGTAAACAATCCTGCCGTTTTCCCTGACAGTGAGGCTGTTGGAGATGCCGAATGTTTCACCGTGCCTTATGACCATGCCGACAATTTCCTGTTCAGGAATCCATGAACGCACCCAGGTGTTCATTCCCATTTGCGCAAGGAATATCTGATTCCTGGGTCCGTAGGGAGGAACGTGCGCATTCCTGGGAAGGTATTTTTCGTGCGTGCCCCAGCCCATTTCTGCGGGTGCCGTTCCTTCCTCTCTCAATCCTTCTATGCTCCAGGTGCCGACAAACTCGTTCACTCTCTTGGGCATGCTGGTCACCTGCGTGTCCCGCTCGCTGCAGTGTATGACTTTTACTCCGATAGACATTGCAACCTGTGCAAAATTTTTCGATTCCATAAGTTGCACGAGTTTCTTGCCCGCGGAGTCAGAGACTTTCCTATCCCTTATTATTCTGCGGGTTATGTCAACGAGGGCCTGTTTGGTGAAATGCGAAATCAGCCCTGGATTTGCTCCGTGGTCAACAATGGCGGTTGGAGAGTTTTTCCAGTTCCTGGTCAACCTGCGAAGTTCCATCTGCCTGAAGTAAAGAGATTTTTCAAAGGGACTTTTTATGAAGATGCTTCCCTCGGAATCCCACTCCTCCACGGAGGTATTTACGTACAGAACGTTGTTTTGATGGCACCATCCTACTATGTCCGAGCAGCCGATGTTCCACGCAAGATCTATGAGTAACCCGCCGTTTTCAAGATATCTTGAAAGGATCCTGCCGAGGTTCTGTTCGGTTATTCTCTCCCTTGAGAATCTTATGCCCCTGTCGGTCCATTTCTTAAGAGCTTTTCTCTTGTCTTCAAAGTCAATGATTGTTATATTCTTGAGAGGGACATCCATATGCTGCAACAGGATGGGTAGCGTGCACTTTGATACAGAGCCGTAACCGATTATCAAAACCTTGCTGCCAAATCTTATCTTCCTTACAGCATTTTTCATTCTTTTTGCCTCCGTTGCGCCGTATTCCCTTTGCAAATTTCAAAAATTGCAGATTTGTTTCTTGCCTTTCAATCCGGCAAAAATGAAAAACTTTTGTTTTAATATATATTTATTTCTGGCCGATGTCAAACGTTGCCCGGGGCAGCAAATGATGGTGTGCGGGATGCAATATTGTATGTGTTTCATGAAGGGAGGATTTTCGCTGCGGTCATTTTTTCTGCCAGCGGTCCATTGGTTTCAGGAAGGAATAAGGTCCTTTTCCGTCCAGCCATGCTTTCGCTGCCGTATCGCCTTTCAGCCATGAATCCCAGAAGGCCGTGCTCAACGCAAGTATTACGCGGTGGTGATTGGGATTCCTCTGCTCGGTGTCTCCCGGAAGCGAACGGTCAGAAAACGCGGAATGCTCGGCTTTATACAGCACGACCTCATATTTTCCTCCAGGGGGAAGCGCGGGGAAGACAGCCAGGCGTGACTCCATGTCCGCATTGCCGATGATTGACAGATCCATGGTACCGGTCATGAGCATCCACGGGATTTTCACGCTGCCGAATGCTTTTCGCGCAGATCCCGAACCGGACGGACTGCTCGGGCTCATGAGTACCGCCGCCTTGATTCGCTGGTCGGTGAATGAGAAATCAAGAGGAAACCTCTGTCCGCTGACCGCCTGTGTTGTGATTGCCCCGAAGGAATGTCCGGACATTCCGATACGGGCAAGATCCTGCTTGCCAGACAGCACGTGTCCTGGAGTTTTATTCCACTCGGCAAGTTGGTCCAGCACTGCGCTAACATCCCTGAACCTGAGGAGGGAATTCTTAAGATTTGCCGCCTGTTTCATGGCTTTCATACGCTGAGAAAGAGAAACATCCTTCCATACAGAGTCGTCGCTGCCCGGATGCTGGAGGAATACAGCCACATACCCGCGAGAAGCCCAGTGATTTCCCAGATAGGAATAACCTTCACGAGAACCTCCCAGCCCGTGGCTGAAAAGTATAACCGGAGAGGCAGTCATTGCCGTGGGGAGATAGACGCGTACGGGGATTTCCCGGCTTCTTGATTCGTCGTTCACCGTCAGGTCAACGTTCTCAATGCTGTACGATGAGGAAACCTGCAGGGGGTCATAGGGTCCGGAGTGCAACATGAAAGGGTGAGATAGAAGCGTCAGGATTACGGCGGATACATATGACAGGTGCAGATTTGTCATATTTTGCGGGTTGAAAAGAATCCCTTTTTATTTTAATCCCCGAAACCTGTAAAGTCAATGGATTGTCATGAATTGAAGTCACATGGCATAGCGGTTGGTGATAGGTATCCTTCTGTCCCTTCCAAATGCCTTCGGTGTTATCTTGACCCCGGGAGGGGCCTGTCTTCTCTTGTATTCGCTTCTGTCAACCATCCCCATCACCTTTTTCACCGTCTCCGGCTTGAACCCAGCCGATATTATTTGCGAATAACTCCTGTCTTTTTCAATGTATTCCTTGAGTATGCCGTCAAGAATTTCGTAGGGGGGCAGGGTATCCTGGTCCTTCTGGTTAGGTTTCAGTTCCGCGGTTGGCGGTTTTGTCAGCACACCGGCAGGGATGACCGAACCCAGCGAGTTTCGGAATACGGCGAGTTTGTAAACCAGGGTTTTATATACATCCTTCAGCACCGCGAATCCGCCGGCCATATCGCCGTAGAGTGTCGCGTAGCCCACGCTTATTTCCGACTTGTTGCCCGTGGTCAGAACAAGCCATCCGAACTTGTTGGACAGCGCCATCACTATGTTGCCCCTTATTCGTGCCTGAAGGTTTTCCTCGGTAATATCCTGGTCCTTGCCGGTGAATGCAGGTGCAAGTGTTTCAAGGCATGAAACGAATATCTTCTCCATGGGGATTTCCAGAAATCCTATCCCCAGATTCTTTGCCAGTTCTGCCGCATCCATTCTTGATTCCTCTGAGGTGTACCTTGAAGGCATGAATACTCCGATGACATTATCATTGCCGAGCGAGTCAGCGGCCACTGCCGCAACAAGCGAGGAATCTATACCTCCGCTAAGTCCCAGCACGGCCTTCCTGAACCCGTTCTTCACGGCGTAATCCCTCAGTCCTGTAACAAGCGCGAGATATACCTCCTCCTCGTCCGTCAGTTTACGGTGTTTCCGGACTGCGGCAGGAGTTTTGCCGTCCCCGCTCCTGTGGGGGATGGATATCATCCTGCCGTGACGGCATTCATCCAGAGACATGTCGCACATCAGCAGATTTTCTCTGAAGGATTCAGCCATGCGGAGAATTTTTCCCCTGCTGTCCATGATGAAACTGTTTCCATCAAATACAAGTTCGTCCTGTCCCCCAACCAGGTTCGTGTAGCACATGGATACCCTGTTCTTCAGGCATTGCTTTCTCACCATCATTTCTCTCTGGAGTCTCTTGCCGTGATAATAGGGAGAGGCATTTATGTTTATAAGGAGTTTTGCCCCTGCCTTTGCCTGTCTTCCAGCAGGTCCGCTGTCATGCCAGATATCCTCGCAGATATTGACCCCGAATGACATATTCTGAAATCTGAAGACACATGTGTTATCTCCGGAGGCAAAATACCTTTTCTCATCAAAGACACCGTAATTTGGCAGTAAGGTCTTGTGCAGTATTGCAATCTTCTTTCTGTTGTGCAGCACGGCTGCGGAGTTATACAGCAATCCTTTCCTCGCGTCAACGAAGCCGACAATGGCAATAATGTCTCTTATCTCCTTTTGCAGTGCGGACAGGGCATGCATGTTGTCGCTGATGAATTTCGGCTTCAGAAGGAGATCCTCGGGAGGGTAGCCCGTTATGGCAAGTTCGGGGAAAGATATGATGTCAGCCTGCTCCTGCATTGCTTTTCTGATGTACGAGATTATCTTTTCGCAGTTTCCTTCTATATCTCCCACGGTGGTATTTATCTGTCCGATCGCTATCCTGACGTCTGTCATGATGAACCTATTATACAACATTATCGGACGGATTCGTAAATCTCGTTGAATTTCTCATTGCATTTATTGAAAATCTCCAGTAACTGCGGGTCAAACTGGTCAGGCTGGGACTTGGCGTCTCCCAGGGTGAGAATCCTGCAGGCGGTGATATGGTCAACAGGCGGTTTGTACGGCCGGCGGCTGCGAATGGCGTCGTACTGGTCGGCAATGGCGGTTATCCTGCTTTCCAGCGGTATCTCCTCTTTCTTCATTCCGTAAGGATATCCTGTCCCGTTCCACTTTTCATGATGACTCAGGGCAATTTTTTCGGCAACCTTCAGGAACTCTGAATTTGAACCTTTCAGGATATCGGCGCCTATGATGGTATGCCTTTTCACTATCTCCGCCTCTTCAGGAGTCAGAGAGCCGGGTTTCAGGAGAATCCTGTCAGGTATGCTTATCTTTCCAAGATCATGCATGGGGCTGGAAATATAAAGTATCTCCGTCCTGTCGGCAGAGAGCCCCAATTCTTCAGCCAGAACTTTTGCATAGAGCCCGATTCTCCTGAGATGCGAGCCGGTTTCTTCGTCCTTGTATTCGGCAACCACGGTCAGCCGCTGGATGCTTTCAATATATGCGCGCTTTATATCCTCTCTTGACAGACCCAGACCATCCAGCGCTTCCCTGAGTTCATGGGTGCGCAGAAGGACTTTTGTCTCCAGTTGTTCCTGGTATTCTCTGTTCTCAATTACCAGACGTCTTTTTTCAAGAACGCTTTCCACCGCGTGCACTATCTCCTCTATGCGCATGGGCTTGAGG
>Ga0209609_10002382_pt1 | contig 10777 bp, 9 predicted proteins | sample LakKivw325mmetaG_FD_184136 | JGI IMG/M metagenome (GOLD analysis project Ga0209609, IMG submission 184136) | Anoxic lake water microbial communities from Lake Kivu, Rwanda to study Microbial Dark Matter (Phase II) - Lake Kivu water 325m metaG... | ecosystem: Environmental > Aquatic > Freshwater...
CGAAAGGGTAAGTATCACTTTTTCAGCGAGCAAGAGATTCGCCGTCTGACCGGAACCAAAGAAGTCGAATCCACATACGCCAGTCAAAACTGGCTTGCGACTTGGAGAAAAGGAGATAGGGATGATAATTCAATTTCATAATGGAACATGAGCACCTTACATATCCTGAAGCGCTTAAATACCTTGCCAGGAAATACCATATCGAGCCTACAATCAGATAACCATTCAAGGCTCCCAGGAAAATCCCCAGGAATGAATCCTGGAAGCGTTCGCGTGCAAAGCGTTGGCCACCGATCCTGGGCAGGTTGGGGGTCTGGTATCCAAAGAAGGTCAGGATCACGATAATTGCCACCCGCATCCCAAATTGCTCGGGCGATCCTGGCGTGGCAAATGTATCATTGATCCCCTGTACATAGGTTTCCAGTACCGTGATGATGAATAGTCCCAATACCGCACTGGCGGTCACCATCATCTCTTTTGCCCAACCGCGCATCGCTCCAATGATTGCGAACAGGATCACGAAACAGAAAAAGATGAAGCTTAGATAAACCATTGCTCGCTCCTAATTTGCCGCATGGTTAACCTGCCTGGTAGCTTGTTGATTTTGGGTCTCCACCAGGCCAACCAGCAGGCTAGCTATCTTTGCTGCCGCCTGCGGCTGGGCAAGGGCTTGCATCGCCTGGGACATTTGTTTACGCCTGGCAGTATCCGACATCAATCCATGAATTTTGGGCACTATCTGTTCCTCAAGCCGCCCATCTTCGATCATCTCCGCAGCACCACGCTTTACCAGGTAGCTGGCATTCACCCGCTGGTAGCGCCATGCATATGGATAAGGTACCAGGATGGCAGGTAAGCCGAATAGGGGCAGCTCACCCAGTGTCGAAGCGCCTGCTCGTGTCAGTGCCAGGTCTGCCAGGCGCATAGCCGCCCCAATTTCATCATACAAGAACGGGTAAGGTCGGTAGCGGTTAAGCTGCGCTTTGAGTAGGTTTTTCCGCGCCTGCTCAATCATCTGCCAGTCCAATTTTCCGGTAATATGGATGATCTGCATCTCCTGAAGCAGCATGGGAAGCGCGTTGCCCACCGCCTTGTTGATCGACCTGGCGCCCTTGCTTCCTCCGAAAACCAGCAAAACCGGCAGTTCTTCCTGCAATGCAAAAAATGTGCGTGCTTCTTCCTTCGTCCAGGCGTCGAGGGATTGCCTTAATGGGTAGCCCGTGACCACCTTGTTGGGGTGTGTGGGGAAAAACGCCTCTGATTCCTCCACACTTAATGTGATGCAGTCACTGAATCTGGCAATGGTTTTCAACGCCAGGCTGGGCTCGATGTCTGGCACAAATGTCAGGCTCTTGGATCGGCCTGAAAATCTGGCAGCCACTGCCATGGGGACGCCTATAAAACTGCCTGTGAACAACAATATATCGGGATGAAATTTGCGCAGGATGCGCCTGGAAGCAAAGAACCCGCGGCTCAGCTGCCACAGGTTTCCCGGAAGGCTGCGCGCACCTACTCCATGCAAGCCTGCAGCCGGGATGGATTCGAAGCGCAAACCCTCGCGTTTCACAATGTCGGCTTCCATGCCGCCATTGCCTCCCACCCATAGCACCTGGAGTCCATCAGCGAGAGCCTTTCCCTGGTCACCCATCGCTGGCTCAGGCTTGAGGCTCATCAGCAGTTTGAGGACGGACAGGGCGGGATACACGCCGCCGCCTGTCCCTCCCGCGCAGATTAACAACCGCATTCGATCCCTTCTCCACTCGTACTTTTGATTTTTCGGCCATCCGAGAGATATTCAACACGATCCCCACGGACGACATAACCACTAGCAGGTTTGAACCTCCAGCGCTGATGAATGGCAAGGCATTCCCGGCGAAAGGCAGCAGCCCAACCATCACCAGCATATTGACCATCGCCTCCAGCGTGATCCAAAAAGAAAGCCCACCGCACAACAGCATCCCCAGACCATCTGGGGCTTTGCGTGAGATCACCCAGCCACGCCACATAAAAATCATGTATAAAGCCACCAGGATGCCCGCTCCTAACATGCCGGTTTCTTCACCCACCACCGCAAATACACTATCGGTATGTGGGAAGGGCAGGCCATTCAGCTTGGTTTGCGACTTGCCGATGCCCACGCCCAGCCAGCCCCCTCGCATAAATGCTTCCAGCGATCGGCGTACGTGTTCGGAATACTGCAATGGGTCCTTGAGTCCGGCGAGAAAACTGCTCATCCGATCGGGACCTGTGGGGAATATGCCCGATTTCATCACCACCACCCCCACCAAGATCCCAATACCCATCATGAACAGGAAGTGCTTCAGCTCGCCTCCTGCCAGGAAAAACATCAGCGTGCCCAGCAATCCAATGGTGATCACGGCACTCAGGTCAGGCTGTAAGGCAATTAACCCGCCCACAATTCCCATGATCACACTCAATGGGATCATCGCCCAATAGATATTCTTAAGCAGATCCCGCCGGTTGTGCAGCCAGATGGACAGGTAAATGACAATACCAAATTTGGCCAGTTCAGACGGCTGGACGGAGCCGCTAAAAAGGCTGCGCACCGATCCCAGGCGCGTATCCTGGATGACCAGCACCGCCATAAGTGCAAATATCGCTGCTGCCATCAAGGGCAGGGCAAGCTTCTTCCAATAGTGGTAATCCATCCAGGCCAGGAAGATTATTACCAGGCTTCCCAATCCCAGCCAGCGCAGTTGGCGCATAAAGATATATGATTGCGAGCCGTACACCTGGAAGGAGTAATCTGCGCTGGCGGAATACACCATCAGCATCCCGAATAGGATCAAGGCAATGACCACCAGTAAGAGTGGCACATCGATCCCCAGTCGTGGTGAGCGGTGAGTCTTTATCGATGTACGGTCCATGATCGGTTTATGATCTCCCTTCACTTGCACGATAAATCATGCACCCAACGTTTGAACGCTTCGCCGCGCTCTTCAAAATCACGGAATTCATCGAAGCTGGTGCCACCGGGTGAGAGCAATACGATATCACCCGTCTCAACAATGCGTGCCGCGGCATTGACGGCCTCTTCCAGCCCCGTGAAACTTTCGATGGTGTAGGGTCGGGTGCTCGTTTCTCCTCGATTGACCACCGCGGTTATCTTTTCCGCTGCCTCTCCAAACAGGATCAGGTGATCCACGCGGGTACGGATCAGCTCTGCCAGCTCATCCCACGGCAGGTTTTTATCGCGTCCGCCGGCTAAAAGCACGATGGGCCGACCGATATCCTCGGGCGATTCGAAGCTGTGGATGGCGGCCATCACCCTCTCGGGAGCGGTGGCGATGGAGTCGTTGTACCAATCTGCGCCTCTCCAAAAATTCACCCACTCCAATCGGTGAGCCACACCGGCAAATGAAAGGATCGCCTGGCGCATATTCCCCACCGGGATGCCAACCACCAGGCTGATGGCCATGGCTGCCAGCACATTCTCCACGTTATGCCAGCCTCTCAGCGGGATTTCCAGCTGCCGCACGACATGCTCGGTTTCGCCGCCATCCCTCAGGCTCAACCATTCACCATCCATAAATGCACCCTGCATACCGGCGGGTGGTTCTTTGCCTCCAAAAGAAACTACCTTCCCTCTCACTTCATCCAGCAAGCTCCACGCAATAGGGTCATCGCTGCCCAACACTGCCGTGTCGCGTGAGGTCTGGTATTCCAGGATGCGTCGTTTAGCGGCGATATATGCCTGCATATTTGCGTGCCTATCCAGGTGGTTGGGAGTGATATTCAGTATGCAGGCGATATTCACCGGGATGCTAATCAGCTCCAGCTGGAAGCTGGAGAGCTCCATGATAGCTAAATCATCTTTTTCCATCTGGTCCACTACTGCCAGCAGTGGGGAACCGATATTACCCCCCACCCACACGTTATGAAAGATCGGCTGAGTATCGCGAAAGTGAATATGGGTTTCAAGGATCTTTCCCATCAGGCTGGTGGTGGTTGTTTTTCCTGCCGACCCGGTGATCCCGATGGTCATGCACGGGCATTCTTCCAGGAAGATTTGCGAATCGTTGGTCAGTTTGATGCCGCGCTGTTTAGCCTCCTGGATGAGGGGGATTTCCAATGGCACTCCGCCCGAAACGCATAGCATGTCTGTCCCCTCCAGCAGCTCCAGCGGGTGGGCGCCTGCCACCCAGCTAATCTTTGATGCTGCCTGAGGGTCAAGGTCGTTGAGAGCCTGCCTGGCTTCTTCCAGCTGCCCGGCGGGTTTTTTATCGTTTATCACCACTCTAGCGCCATGCAATGTCAGGAAGCGCCCCAGGGCAATTCCTTGCCTGGCAGCTCCAATCACAACCACTTTTTTATCCTTCCATTCAGTCATTCCAGGCATCGCAATTCTCAACCATTCATCCAATGGCAATTGCTGCCCCAATAATGGAGGCTAATATGCCAATCAGCCAGAAGCGCTGGACCACCTGGGTTTCACTCCATCCCAACAGCTCGAAATGGTGGTGCAGGGGAGCCATTTTGAACAGGCGTTTTCCCTTGGTGAGCTTGAAATAACCCACCTGCAATATCACGCTGATCATCTCACTTAACGGGATCACTGCAATGACGGGCAATAAGATCCACTGGCCTGTCATCAGCGCCACCACTGCCAGGGTCGCTCCCAGGGGCAAGGAGCCAATGTCGCCCATAATCAGCAATGCTGGGTACACGTTGAACCACAGGAAGCCAAATAAAGCACCCACCAGTGTAAAGCAAAACCTGGCCAGGTACAATTGCCCTTGTAATAATGCAATCATTCCAAAAGCCGCGAAACATGTTGCTGCAATCAACCCTGCCAGGCCGTCTAACCCGTCGGTAAAATTGAGCGCATTAGAGAAACCGACGATTAACAGCGTTGCAATGGGCACGTACCAGATCCCCAGGCTGAATTCCCGTTCCATCCATGGCAGGTACACCTGGGGAACATCCAAAACGTACTGCAAACCAATGGAAATGATGATGGCTAGCACAATCTGGATGATGAATTTGCTCCGCGCCTTCAACCCGCGTGTCTCGCCCCTCTGGCCTCTCAGTTTTTTCCAATCGTCCACCGAGCCCAAAAGTCCAAAGACAATCAACGTGCCCATGGGTAAGAATATGGAACGCCCTAACACGGTAAATCCCAGGAAGGAAGCCGCATTGAATAGCACGGTCACCAGCAACACCGGCAGAATGAACAGCACTCCCCCCAATGTTGGTGTTCCCGATTTGAAGATATGCCGCTGCGGGCCTTCCACACGTATCGATTCGCCGATTTTCAAGTGGCGCAGGATACGTAACAGTGGCTCTCCCCAGATAATCGTCAGCATAAACGAAAATCCCGCCAATGCCAGGGCATAAGCGCTCTCTCTCATTCGGAATACTCCAAAGCAGAAACAATTCGGTCCATTCTCATCAGATTGGAACCTTTAACTAAGATCACATCCTCCGCTTTTAGGTTTGTTTGTAAGTATCGAATCACCTGCTCAACGTCATCCAGCCTGGTGATTTTTTCTGCCGCTAAGCCGGCTTCATGGGCTGCATCGGCAATGATCTTGCTGCGTTCTCCCAGCGTCACCAGTTCGTCCACGATCTCTGCCGCCCTTATCCCCACCATCTCGTGCCCGCGTCTTTCATACTGGCCTAACTCGAGCATGTCACCCAGCACCGCCACTTTATAACCAGGCAGGTCATTCAGTAAATTAAGCGCTGCCAGCATCGATTCAGGAGAGGCATTATAGGTATCGTCCAGGATCAAGGCGCCGCTTTTCGTCCGTACGGGGATCAAGCGCAGCTCATTGCTTGATGAGCGCAAACCGTTAACGATCTCCTGCCAGGTGAGCCCATCCACCAGGCCGATGGCTGCCGCTCTTAAGGCTGTTTGCACCGAGTGTCTGCCAATCATCGGCACTCGAATGTGCAACACCTCTGCCGGGCGATTTTTCTCTCGCTGGTAATGCAGGTCGAAGCGTATTCCCTCCAATCCCACGCTCTCGACATTGTCTGCCCACAGGTCCACGCCCTGGTTAAGACCGTAGAAAAACACCCTGGCGCGGGTTTGATCAGCCATTTTTCTCACCAACAAGTCATCATAATTTAGGATGGCGTAGCCATCTTCCGGTAGCGATTTAACCAGCTCGGATTTTCCACGGGCAATTTCCTCCTGGCTGCCGGCTCGCGAAGCATGCACCGTGCCAATCAGGGTGAGCACACCAACCTGTGGCCTGGCCAGCCTGCACAGGAATTCGATCTCACCCGGCACGTAAAAACCCATTTCCAGCACCGCCCGTTCATGCTGCTCGGTCATGTTTAGAATGCTGAGCGGCAGGCCGATCTCATTGTTCAGGTTGCCCTTGTTCTTCAATGTTTTATAACGCTGGCTGAGCACTTCCGCAGCCACTTCCTTGGTCGTAGATTTACCCACGCTGCCGGTGATGCCGATCACTTTAAGGTTAAGTTTGCCTCGCCAGAACTGTGCGATCTGCTGCAAAGCGATTAACGCGTCATCCACCACGATACAAAACGGCTCATTGAGCCTGGCAAGCCTGTCATGGAGTGCTTCTGGCTGCAGCTTGCTTCGCAGGTCCATGCAGGCCAATTGGTTGCTCATATCCCGCTTGACCAACGCGTATCTTGCCCCGGCCGAGAAAGCCTCGCTGACGAAGTCATGCCCATCATGATGTTCTCCCGGCAAGGCTACGAAAAGCATCCCTGGTGTAACTTGCCGCGAATCGATCTCTGCGCCGGTGATTTTTCCGGTCGCCTGCTGCGGGCGTATGCCCGTCAATGACTCGAGAACATCAGCCAGAGAGATCACAAATTATCCTCTACGGTTTTTCCAATCCCTGGCGCACGCTGTCGGGAGGAATATCCATCAGCACCACCAGGCGTTCAACCATATCGTGAAATACCGGGGCAGCTACTACAGAGCCCCATGGAGAGCTGGTGGGTTTCTCAAGCCACACGTAAACCATGAAACGTGGGTCTCCCACCGGCCCCCAGCCTACAAAGGATGCATTGGTCAGGTCGCTGGAATAACCCATGGGTGTGGCCACTTCCGCAGTACCGGTCTTCCCAGCCACCCGATAGCCTTCCACCAGTGCATCAGATGATTCACCTTCCAGCGATTGGGCCAGCATATCGGTCAGATGGCGAGCCGTCTCGGCGGTGATTGGAGTGCCAACCACTTGCGGTGTTGGCGTGTATTGAAAACCTTCTCGCACCATCGAGCGCATCACGTGCGGCAGCATCATCTCGCCTCTGGCATTTGCCACCGAGGAGATTGCCATGACCATTTGGATGGGGGTGACCGCTACACCCTGGCCAAATGAATTCGTCCCCAATTCTGCTTCGTACCAATCGGTATCTCCGGGAATCTTCAACCTGCCTGCTGCTTCACCTGCCAGGTCAATCCCTGTGATCCGCCCCAGCCCAAAATTCTGCATGTACTGGTAAAACGGGCCTGCCCCTAATTGGGTGGCTACCCAAGTAAGGCACACGTTCAGGGAGTGCGCCAAGCAGCCTTCCATGTTCTGCGGCCCCCATGCACCCCAGTCCCAGTTGTGGATGGTGATACCGCCAATTTGGATCGAGCCTGTATCCAAGAACTCGGTATCAGGCGTCACTGCACCGTCATCCAGGGCTGCTGCCATGGTGAGTACCTTGAACACGCTACCCGGCTCATAATCCTGGCTGATTGCCCGGTTGAATGGAATATTATCGGTGAACACATCCGCATAGTTGTAATACTCGTTCAGGTTTAGTCTGGGCGTAGTTGCAATTGCCAGCATCTCTCCGGTATTGGGATCCATCACCAGGACGACCCCACCGTCTGCCCCGCTGTCTTTTACTCCCTTATCGAGCACTTCCTCTGCAGCTGCCTGGATTTCACGGTCAATGGTCAAGACGATATCAGCGCCTGCCTTAAGCTGCGGGATCTCGGTCACTTCATACGGGTCCAGAGTCATCCACACCGATTGAGGCTCTCCAGCCAACAGGTCGTTGAATTCCTCTTCCACGCCGAACATACCATCGCCCTCCCGGTTCACGAATCCCAGCAGGTTTGATCCCAGCTCATTCTCCGGGTAATAGCGCTGCAGGCGCGGCCGGTACACCAGGCCATTCAGGCTGGGTTTCCCGGTTTCGCCATAATCCACGTCTGGCAAATCGTCGTAATTACGCGCCCATTCCTGCAGCTGCGAAAGCTCCTCAGGCGTAACGAAATCTGCCAGCTGGACGTATGTGTTGCCAGAAATCTGTGCCTTATGGATCACGTTGTAAATGTCATCCGAATAACCAGCATAGTCATACTCTGGATGATTTTTCAATACTGAGCTCATTGCGAATGCGATAGATTCGGGGTTATCTACACTACCTACCTGCGCACCAATCTCATATACCAGTGTGCTGCCTGCCAATAAACGCCCCCAACGATCGTAAATATCACCGCGCGGGGGGTAGAAAGTATGCAGGGTGCGGCTGTATTGCTCACCCTGCGAAACAAACTCATTGCGTTCAGGGCTGAACTGCAGTCTGATTAGCTGGACGATAATCATAACACCAGCCAACACAAATGATACTAATATTAAATTAAAGCGCCAACCGGTCAGAGCCTGACCGGATTTTTCCCACGATGAGTGTTTGGTTTCTGATTTCTCGCCAACGGGTTGCCGGTTGCGCAATCTACCGCTTGGCACTGCCTGGTCAGCTAAATAGCGGCTCATGGGATTGCCTCACGTAATATTTGGGCAGAATTTTGCACCTGTTCGGTCACCCAGTCAAATAACGATTCCCGAAACTGTGGATCTATCACCTGTGCATTCACCACGACAGGTAACGGTGGAGGTGCCAATGACGTGGTCTGCCTCTCCATATATCCCGGCACCTCGATGTACATAATCTGGTCCGCTGGTAACTGCTCCAGGTCTAAGTCCTTCACGCGCTGCTGCATTACCGTGTATGAAGTCAGGTAAGCCAATTGGCCGTTGAGGTTGGCAATCTGTTGCTCCAATTCCTCGATCGGCAAGTAATTTTCACCCGCATCACCAGTCAAGTAGTGATATCCATACACGCGCACTTGCATCTCCTGGATTTGCCTGCCCACCGCCGAGGCTCGCGCCGTAACATTCAGGTATATCCCGGCCACGATGGCCACACTTACCAGGATCAATAGCACGACCCCGATCATGTACATTTGTTTCCGCCATGGCGCCTGTGAATAAGCTTGGGTAATACGGTTAATATTTTCCATCTATTCCACCTATCTAAAAACCCGCTATCCTTTGATAATCATGAACTGCTTCATTTTTATTCTAACGTCCCAACTTCGAACCTCAACCATCATCAAAAGGAAACGGGTTTCTAGTGCAGGCTTGCAATTCTTATGCCACTTTGTCTACGTTTTCTCTTCAATCCTTTCCGCCACCCTCAACCGGGCACTGCGGGAACGCGGATTTTTCTCTACTTCTTCCTCTTGCGGGCGGATGGGTTTGGCTGTCAATACCCGCAAGCTTGCCCGATGGTCGCATGTGCAGTCCGGTTGCCCGGGTGGGCAAATGCAATTCCTGCTCTCACTGCGCATGAACTGCTTGACGATGCGATCCTCCAGCGAGTGGAAGGAAATGACTGCCAGCCTGCCCCCGGGTAGCAACACCTCAGGGGTTAGCGGTAAAACCTGCTCGAGCGCCTCCAGCTCGCCGTTCACTGCGATGCGTAATGCCTGAAAGGTGCGTGTGGCCGGGTGAATACCACGCTTCCCGCCTCGAGTGGTTCTTGCCACCACCCTTGCCAGCTGGATGGTCGTGGTGACAGGCCTGGCTGCTACGATTGCCCGTGCCACCTGGCGCGCTCGCCGTTCTTCACCAAACCGGTAGAGTAAATCAGCCAGCTCAGCCTCACCCAACTGGTTCACCAGGTCAGCCGCACTCACCTCTCCCTCAGGGTCGAAGCGCATGTCCAGGGGAGCTTCCACCTGAAAGGAAAAACCCCTCGAGGCTGTGTCGAGCTGCATGGACGAAAGTCCCAGGTCTAACAGCACACCATCCACTTTCTCCCACTTCAGCTCCTCCAGCCGCTCCCTGAGGGTGACATAAGAAGCCTGCACTAGGTGCCACCGCCCGCTGAATTCCGCCAGCTTCTTGCCCGCTAGCTCGAGTGCCTGTGGGTCCACGTCCATCCCGAGCAGCTGGCCATCCGGGCTGCTTGCCTGTAAAATACCCCAGGAGTGCCCTCCTGCCCCAACGGTGCCATCCACGTACAGACCTCCCCTGTGAGGTTGCATCGCGTGTATAATCTCATTGTAAAGTACTGGTTGGTGTATCATCACCAGGTAAATTGTAAATTAGCCAGAACTGGTAGAAAGATCTAAAACCTTAAACCGCTCGGTATTCGCCTCTGCCTCATCTAATGACTTCTGTTGAACTGCCCATTCACCCGCCGACCATATCTCGAAATAATTACCTTGCCCAATCAGCACAACCTCCTGATCACTGGTTATCCCCGTTATCTGGCATAAGAAAAGGGGAATCAAGATCCGTCCCACTTTGTCGATATCTACCTGAGAGGAAGAGCCAATGATCAGCCTGCGCAAGGCACGGTTCAACGGGTCGGTAATACTCTTCTGTAAAATAGTTCCAACTAAATTCTCGAAAGCTTTAGGCGTCAGCACCATCAGGTTACGGTCAAATCCCCGGGTTATAAATGCGCCTTCACTCAACAATTCGCGAAAACGAACCGGCACGGTCAGGCGGTATTTGTTATCAATGCTGTGTCGGTACTCACC
>Ga0209609_10002383_pt1 | contig 10775 bp, 11 predicted proteins | sample LakKivw325mmetaG_FD_184136 | JGI IMG/M metagenome (GOLD analysis project Ga0209609, IMG submission 184136) | Anoxic lake water microbial communities from Lake Kivu, Rwanda to study Microbial Dark Matter (Phase II) - Lake Kivu water 325m metaG... | ecosystem: Environmental > Aquatic > Freshwater...
CTTTGAGTCTGGAGCCGGCGCCTCCGGCCGTCACGAAGTCGCGTAAGTTGCCGAAAATGCACTTGGGGGTCGTTCCACCCATAGTTGGGCCCGCAGTTCCACCCGTAGTCAGGCCCGCTCTTCGCCCGGAAGCTCTACCCGCAATTCCACCCGCTATTGGACAGACTGCGGGACCCGAAGTACTACCCGCTGCTGGGCCCGCAGTTCTACCAGTAGCTCGACCCACTCCTCCACCCGCTACTCGCTCCGGAGCTGCACCCGCAATTGGAGCAGTTACTCGACCCGTTCCTCCACCCGTTGCCGGTCCCGTTGCTCCTCCCGTTATTCGACCCGCAGTTGGACCCGCAGTTCTACCCGTAGCTTGCCCCGCTACTCCGCCCGCTGCTGGAGCCGCTACTCGACCCGCTACTCCACCCGCTCTCGCTCCCGCCCTGCTTCGCTTCTGAACTCTGGACTGTCCCGTCTTCGTCGCGACTTGACTCGGGCCGGCTTTCCGGCTATAACTGCCACGTGCTGAAGCAGCTTACTGGTGGCGCGACGTGGCTGTGAACGCAGCTACCAAGGCAGAGAAGAGCCAGGAGCGTTTCGAGAACGCCCTGAGGGACCTGTTCGTCGGCGCGCCGGTTGAGGGGCAGTCGGGCTTCATCAACCTGATGCGCATCAAGTCGCGCTACTACACCGACGGCGTGTTCCCGAAGCTCAGCTCATGCCACTGAGGTGAACGTGCTGGACGAATGCAGACTAGTCAGCCACATGTCACGAATCAGCGATTACCGTGTAGCTTGCCAGCATCAAACAAGGAGAGCTTCGTGAAGAAGCTCAGGCGTACCTTCTCCGACTACAAAGAGGAAGCTCATCTCTGGATTACGCTGTCCTCTGGTGAATACTATCCCGACATCTTGCCGCGCGCCTGTGAGTTGTACCGACCGGTACTCGTGATGTTCGGTCAACTCCTTCAGTCGGCTCATTCCTCCCCCGACCTGTTCATGGCGATCGCCGACGTTCGGGAGCAGTGGATGCGGATTCAGCTTTGCCGCGTATTTCGCAAGTACGTGAGCCCGGATACGGCGGTTGAGATGCTGAAGAAGAAGGGTGCTGCCAAGCAAATCTGCGAGCGGTTTGGGAAACGCTTCCGGCCTGTACCAGAGGTCCAGCACGCCTTCGCCACTAGGCCGATGCCCGACGAGGCGCTGTGTGCCATTCTCTGGGAATACAAGGACCGCGGCAAGAAAGGCTACGACCTCACCGAGAGGCTGTTCTCCATCTTGAGAGAGCGCCTCACGATGCTCGACGTGCGCGGCCCTGAACGCGCAGGCAAGGACATACTCATGGGTACGGTATTCTCCGACTACCCCCGTCCTGACCGACCCGTGGACTTCGCAATCTACGAGGGGAAGCAGTTGCTCGCACTGGGCTTGGCTCACTACGACTCTGACCGCGGTGGCAGCCAGGAAGATCGAGGGCCAGGCGACTCCCGCGACTTCGTCCGTGAAGTGCTTGAATACACTGCCGCCAAGCGACTGAAGACGAAGGTGATTCTGCTCAATGACGGACCGGGGCTTCTTCTCGGCTCAATGTGGAACGATCATGCGAGAATCGAGTCGATCCGTCCGGGAAGGGTCAGGGTCGTGACGCTGCGCATGGTCCCGGAACGGATTACACTCGAATGGCTGCACTCATGAGGTACTCAAGGAAGTAGAGTGGCCACTGGCGTACCGAAGAAGCGACCTGTGGACGCAGGTTCTTCGTCAGGACACGTAGCGTCCCTCAACGGTCGCGTGCGCCTAGACTACGCCGGAAAGCGGCCGGAGCAGGACATCCTCTCCGTTCCCGCGGCCAGGTTTGAGACATTGTGGCAGCCCGAAGAGAATCGCCTGGCACTCAATCGCCTGTACTACGCCGAGAATCTGGGCGTGCTCGCGACCCTGTTGCAGGACCGCCCGGTAGCGGGGAAAGTCAGGCTGGTGTATATTGACCCGCCGTTTGCCACCCAGTCTGTGTTTCACTCGCGCCAGTTGAACCACGCCTACACGGACAGCCTCACGGGTCCAGCGTTCGTGGAGTTCCTGCGGGAGAGACTGATTCTCCTGCGAGAATTGCTGGCGGCGGACGGTTCGATCTACCTGCACCTTGATGAGAAGATGGTTTTCGAGATGAAGCTGGTCATGGATGAGGTGTTTGGCGTGGGGAACTACCGCAACTGCATAACTCGCAAGAAGTGTAACCCAAAGAACTACACGCGCCGGCAGTACGGCAACGTAGCTGACTACATCCTGTTCTACACCAAGACTGATGACTATGTGTGGAATCGGCCAGTTGAGCCCTGGACGCCGGAGCGCGCCGAGAAGGAGTACCAGTACATAGACGCCGAGACAGGCAGAAGATTCAAGAAAGTGCCAGTCCACGCGCCAGGCGTCCGACGTGGCGAAACCGGGAAACCATGGCGCGGGAAACTGCCTCCTCCCGGAAAGCACTGGCAGTTCAAGCCAGCTACCCTTGACGAGTTCGACGCGAAGGGAGAGATCTACTGGTCGCCAACCGGCAACCCGAGAAGGATCATCTATCTGGACAGCAGCGAAGGTGTAGGTATTCAAGACATCTGGCTCGACATGCGCGATGCCCACAACCAGAACATTCGGATTACCGGCTACCCCACTGAGAAACCGCCAGAGCTTCTTCGTCGTTTCATCGAGGCTTCGTCTAATCCCGGCGACCTCGTCCTCGACTGCTTCTCCGGCTCGGGGACGACTCTGGCCGAAGCCGACAATCTCGACAGGCGTTGGGTTGGGGCGGACAACAGCAGCGAGGCCATCTGCACGACCCTACGTCGGTTTGCGGAAGGGATTCAGCCAATGGGCGATTTCGTGAATCGGCTGGCCAGCGAGAATCGCGACGAGGCCAGTCCGGCGCGGACCGCGCCTTCGCTCTTCGACCAGATCGAGGTCGTTCACGACGCCAAGCGAGAGGTCTATGTGCACAGGCCGATAAGGAACTTCGTACTGCTCCAGGAAGTCGGGATTCAGCCCTTGGCTGAGCTGTGGCGGCAGTATGTTGGCGCAAGTAGAGTGGATCAGCAGCCAGAACCGACCGCTACCGCAGACGCCTGCCGCGTCGCCTCAAGGACGCCAAGCCTCGAGGGGGACGAACGACATGCAGGTTGACCTGTCGCGGCTGTACAAAGGCATCGACCTGCCCGAGACGCTCTCGAACCTGACCGGCAAGCGCATCCGTGGCTCCCGCCGCCGCACTCGCACCACCAAGGTCGAGAAGATACTGGTGCTGAAGAAGCAGGCCGACTCTCTCCACACGGTCAACGACGGGCCAGTCGCTGTCTGCGACCTGCGGGCACGCAAGCCCAAACCTGCCAACACACGCGACAGACGTCTGGAATGAACAGCAGGCTGCTAACCGCCCGACACCCAGCCAGCATTGGAGAGCCAGCTACGAAGACGTACCCTGACCTGCCACGCGTCCTCACTAGGGCGAACGTCAGGAAGGCCATTGGGAAGTACACGACCGACATATCGCACCTCAGCCTAGGCAAAACCGGACGGCTACGGGGCAGAGAGCTTCTGCAAGCACTAAAGCGGAAGGAGGTCGGAAGACAACCATATCCTGGTGTTTCGTGGTTCGAGGCGGCCAACCGCGTCATGTCCGACCTTGTGCTTCTGTACGGGGTCAGATGGCTGCTGAACCACCGCCGTGACTACCCCTTTGGTTCCTACAAAGTCCAGTACGGCAACGAACAGACGCAGCGTTTCGATATTGTAGCTGACAGCAGCATCGGCAGACTGGCAGGCGAGGTGTTCAACGCCTCGGAGAGCTTCTTCCCCCTGAAGATGCGGGCAACATTGGATAAGCTGCACGCGCTCCCCGCGACGACATACAAGGTCGTTGCGTTCAACGCGGAGATGAGCGGCAAGTGCAAGTTGGAGCGCATCAAGGACGTAACCCTGATAGCGGTGGATGCCACTACCGGCCGTTCCGGCTGCATTCGCGGCACTGTGGGCCGCAAACCGTGAGCCGGATTCTACGCCAGAGGCCAGTTGCTGCCAGCGGCAAGCAGGCGCTTCGGCTCAGGCGCAAGGTCCTCCGCGCACTGAAGGAAGCTGGCTTCAAGATAAATCCCCATGTCCGACCGTCGGGATTCAGTAAGACGACACTTCGCAGGCTCCAGCAGAACGCAAGGTTGGAGCAACTCGCCAAACACAGAGTATTCCTAGAGGAGTACTCTGGACAGGCGAAGCATTATTGCAGGGACGGACGTGAAGTCGACCCGGCGAGTATAGACCTGGAACTCAGGGAGGTTCAACGAGATTCTGAAGACGAAGCGCTGTTCCGTTGGTGGAACTTCATCTGGTGGAGCATTCCGTATCAGCATCCTTACGGAAGGCAGATGAGGTTCCTTTTGTGGGACAAGGCCCACGATGCGCCCTTTGGCCTGCTCTCTCTGCAGAGTCCAGTATTGAGAATGTCCGTTAGAGACCGTTGGCTTGGCATACCGAACGGTGAACTGGACCTCTGGGTCAACAAGTCCTTGAGTGCGCAGCGCGTCGGAGCCCTGCCGCCGTACAACGACTTGCTCGGCGGAAAGATGGTGGCTTTGGCTATGACTTCGAATGAAGTGAGGGAAGCCTATAGGCGGAAATACGGAGGCTGCGTTTCCATCATAGAAGGCAGAGAGCTTGAACCGGACCTCCTGTTCATCACCACAACGAGCGCGTTCGGAAGAAGCAGCCTATACAACCGGTTGAAGTACAACGGCGAGCTTGTAGCACAGTGCCTGGGCTACACCCGAGGTTCTGGGACGTTCCACGTTCCTGATAGCCTCTACGAGGAGATCATCGCGCTCTTGGCCGCCGAGGGAGTTGACGTCACCCGAGGCTTCGGTCATGGCCCCTCTAGGAAACTCAAGCTCGTAGGCCTCGGAGTTAGCCGGTTGGGCCTACCGTCATTCGAATACCATGGTATCAAACGCGAGTTCTACCTGTTTCCGCTTGTGCGGAACCTGAGGGACGTAATCAGTAGAGATGAGAAGCCAGACTGGCTGGACCGGCCTTTTGACAGACTAGCGGCGTACTGGAAGCACGCTTGGGCGCTGCCGAGGGCGATTCGGACACAAGGCTGGAGGGATTTCAGAAGCAGGGAATTCTTCTACCGTACCAAGGTTATTCTCAGGAGTGCGTGAATGGAGCAGAGCGAGCCCAGCCCCTTCGCAGAGTTGCCAGAGGCCTTGGTTGAAGAGATGCTCTCAAAGTGTGAGACGGTAGGCCAGGCACTTTACGGCTCTCTGAAGGAAATACAGGAGAGCAAGAACAAGATGAGAGAGCAGCTCCTTAGAGCGGAGATACTGAAACGGGACTCAGAAGCTGGGTATCCAGGCATACCTACAACGTGCGGGGTCGATGGCTCGTACGCCGTCGAACGTCTCCTGGCAACCGATCTGGTCGCCTGCGCAGCGGTGGCGATTGAAGGACTCACCCCTCCATCGGAGAAGCGGCACTGGGAAAGGCCTCGCCACAGGGTGTTCATTGATCCCGAGAAACACGACCCAGATACGAGCGTCGTCGCTAGGGGTGTAATGATGCAAGCAGAAGTAGCGCTCGCGGCCAAGGCGCCGCACGACGTTGTCTTCATGGACGGTTCCCTGACAACACCTCTGATATTCATGAACCAAGCCGTTAGCAAACTCCCTGAGTTGGGCGCTACGAGCATGGGCAAATGCCTGTCGGCAGACTTCTATGGTTTTCTCGACTCCTACAAGATAGTGTTGGAATCCTCAAGAACAGACAAGCTCTGGGTGAGCATGCCGAAGTACACGACAAGGCGGGAGCTGGGCAATAGATTCCGCTGGTCTGCTCACTATGATGACCGCGCGATACTCACGCACGTTCTGATGTCGGGAGAGTTTACTGCACCTGTGCCTTTGGAGCAGCCATCAGAGCCGTGGCACTTGGGGGAACCGGGCGGTGGCAAGCAGCTCGAGGGACCCCGGAGAGCGCTCCTTTCCGCGATCGGTAGGCTTCACGTCATTCACTACCGACCCCACACCTGGACGCCTGCACTTAGGATCGAGATGTCGGCCTCAATAGCGTCCAATCTATCTCGGATAGCGGTGCTTCTACAAGCGCTCAAATACCAGTGCGGCACTCCCGCAATCCTAGAGCCGTATCCGCTGTACATGGCAGACAGGATGGTAAAGCACCTGGGCGCTGCTATCCCGGCATTCAGACAAACAGCCACAAGGCGAATGGCCGAGCTTCACGAGGGTGATACAGGTGACATCTTTTTCAGCATGCACGGGTATAGGACGGAAACTGGGAGATAAGCCATGAGCGCTGACACGACAAGCATTGAGCAGTTGACAGGCTCCGCCGAACGAATAGGGACGATGGGCTCGCCGTCATCAACGAGCAAACTCTCGCTCGACATTCTGGGCACAGCCGCCGGCAGAAAACTGGTTGGTGAGCTAGCCTTTTTCAGATTCACTCAGGACGGCAAACCGAACTACGCGCTTGGTCAGATTACCGAAGTACAACTGAGGAACACATGGCTTGAGGATCCGACAATGAGGTCTCTCGCGCGGCAAAGAGGACACGTCAATCCCATAAGCGGGCAACAGGACACCCACTTGGGTGACATGACCGTTAGCGCAGTCTTTGCGGATGACCAAGGTCAGTTCGAACCAAGCATAATGGGCACTGTGCCAGCCACCGGTACATCAATACAGCTGGCTTCGGACCCCATACTTGACAGACTGCTTCAACGGTATCGCGACGAAATGTTCTACCTCGGTCACGTCTATGGTTCAACGCCCCGCCTACCTATGTGGTTCAAGCACTTCGGCATAGGTGCCCATGGCGCTGGCGAAGCGTATCACCTGGGGATCTTCGGCAAAACGGGGTCCGGGAAATCCGTCCTGGCCAAGATGATCCTGCTCGCCTATGCCAGATATCCAGAGATGGCCATATTTGTGATAGACCCTCAAGGCGAGTTCAGCAAGGACCTGGGGGGGAGCTATCAGTCGAGGGATTTCCCCTGCCTCTGCGGCAGATTCTCGGGACCCAACAGAGACCTGTAATATTGGCCGGCGTGCGAAGTCTCGTCCTTGACCGCTGGGATCTTTTCGAACACATACTCGCCCAATCTGACTTCTTTGAACGACTTGCCATTCACACAGCAGATAAGAGGAGTCTGGCTGCTGAGGTCCTTAGGGAGCATTTGGAGAGAAGACAAGTCAGGCTCTCGAACCTGCATCAGAGAGCATCATTCGACACTGCGTGGGCTATCTTGCAGGACCAAAGAGCACTGCAGCAGATATATTCAGGCGCTGAGTATCGAAACCGTCTTCTCGACATGGTCAGCAGCACTGACTCCAGCTCGCATTATCAGAACTACTGGCTTCCGGTCTGCAGGCTGTTCCAGCCTGACCGGGCGGGAGCAATCTCCGTTGACAGTCTGCTGAGACAAGCATTCTCACAGGAACAGCGATCTAGGCCGCTGATCGTAGTCAACGTTTCACGAGAAGAGGCAAGGGGACTCCTTTGGAATGACACGATACAGGCTCTCGTGATCAAGCGGCTCCTCGATGGCATCAATCTACAAGCGGAACTCAATTACCAGGGCAACACGAGCCTCAATACACTTGTCGTGATAGACGAAGCACACAGGTTGGCCCCGCGGGAGCGTCCGGAGCAGGACGAGCTAAGGCAGGTTGGCGAGACGCTGGTACGAGCGTCCAAGGAGACGCGCAAGTACGGACTCGGCTGGATGTTCATCAGTCAGACGCTGTCGAGTCTTCACCGAGAGGTTATCGGGCAGTTGCGCATCTTCTTCTTCGGCTTCGGCCTTGCCTTGGGAGCAGAATTCGCATCACTGCGTGAAATCATCGGCGGGGACCCGAATGCGCTCAAGCTGTATCAGTCTTTCCGCGACCCTCACAGCGCATTCGACATAGCCTCGCGGCAATACGCCTTCATGACGATTGGTCCAGTCTCTCCCCTCTCATTCTCGGGGACACCGCTCTTCCTGACGGCATACAACACGCCGGACGAGTTCCTCAGAGCAAACGGCCTTGAGGCCCGCGCGGTGTGAATCCCGAAGTCTTGGATAACAGGAAGACTTCCTAGGGATGCGAGACCCATGATACGTCCCGTGATCGAACAGATCGCCACCTTGATGGGTATGGCTTGCGACCCGGTGCGTGGAGTCGCTTCACCAGCGCGGGGACGGACGAACACCAGAAGGGAATCTCTATGACCAGGAAGGCAACTATCAGCGCCACTCCTTCAGAACAGACCAAGCCGGAGTGCTTCGCGATCATGCCCGTGTCTGACCCGGAAGGGTATGAGAAGGGGCACTTCAGACACGTCTATGACGACCTTGTCTGCCCCGCTTGCGACAGGGCCGGTTTCAGTGCAGTCCTAGCGAGCGACGTGAAGGAGACGAACCTCATCCATCTCGACATCCTCCAACGACTGCTGAGGACGCCCATGGCCGTGTGCGACCTCATCTCCCGCAACCCGAACGTGATGTTCGAACTGGCCTTGAGGCAGGCCTTCGACATGCCAGTGGCGCTCATCCAAGAGTACGGAACCCCGCCCGTCTTCGACATCTCGCCTTTGCGTGCGAAGGAGTATCATAGAGAGCTGAGGTACCATGATGTTCTAGCGGACCAGGTCACCGTATCCGAGGCCATTAGGGAGACATTCGACGCATCCAGGTCCGGCAGAGGCGCGAACTCGATCGTCACGCTGCTTGCCCTAGGCAAGGTGGCCCGACTGCCGGACCCAAACCGACCTGAGATGCCTCTAGACCTACTCAAGCTGATATACGAGGAGATATCGGACCTGAGGGGCGAGATCAGAGGCCCCAAACCGCCACACCCGGGGTCCACCACCGATAGACTCACCTGGACGGATATTCCCTTCTGGGACATCATCGCCAAAGCCAGCTACATCGAGGGCAGGGCGGGCGAAGCCGCAACCCCAAGGCAAATCCGTGAGGTCCAGCGTGAGTTGAGCCAAGTCATTACAGTCCTGGAGTGGATGATGCACGGCAGTCCAGACAACCTGTCTCAGGAGGCCCGTGCCATCATGGGACCGTTCTACGAGCGCCTGTTAAGAGCCACTAAGACGCTTGAAGGTAGGGCCACTGACCTGACCCGGAAGGCCGGCGACCAAGCCGAGTAGCGGGAGGGTAGCTGGCCAGCAGAGTGGATTCGGTGTTCGACGAACACAGGGACCGAGTCGGATTCTCCCTGCGGCACATCTGTTCCTTCCGCTTGACGCCTGCCGCGCTTGACACGATGCCTGATTCGTCCATAATTCACCTGTGGAAACGAGAGTTGGCAAACACGTCCAGGGAGTCCTGAGCCTGACGCGTTGCGCTACTACTTCGCCATGCAGGTATTGGGGCTCGCCGGGTCGTGCGCAGTCGAACCTAACCCGGAGGCGGTAGTGAAACTGTTCCTCGCTCACAGCTTTGACGACGCTGATTGTGGCTTGGTCGCCTGGTTCAGGAGATTCCTTGAGAAACACCTAGCAGACGCTACGATCGTCTCGGCGAAGGAGCCGAAGCCGCTCTCAGTCATCAAGAAGATACAGGGCATCGACGACTGCGATGTTGTGTTTGGCATTCTCAGCCGGCGCGGACAGTACAAGGTCACGGAGGGAGAGCAGTGGGGCAGCGTCGCGTATGTGATAAGCGAACTGGGCTATGCCTACGGGCGAAGGAAAAGGGTGTGCGCAGTTGCCGAGGAGTGTGTGGACCTGAGCGAGATCGGACTCGTGAAAGACGTCGTGGAAGCGCTGCGCTTCAACAGGGACTCGCTTGACAGCCCCGATTTCAAGAAGGCCCTTGCCTCGTACTTGGAGGATCTGTCCGCGCCGAAGCCAACGGCCATCGCATCCTACATCTACGCCAACTTCGTCAAACACACGTACGTACACGTTGACGGGAGCGGGACCATCACCATGAAGTGCTGTGTCGAAGCCACGAACTCTGACTTCCGCCGCACCTCTCACACGTTCAGCCCCGGAGACTCGGGAAAGAAGGGACTGCGCTTGCCTCCGGTGCGCAAGATGCAGGATAACTTCCTGAAGGGCAAGAAGCCGTACCTGGCGTTCCGCGTACTGGCCGGGCTCACGGATGCTCAAGCCTCTCAGGTGAAGATTGAGGAGTCCGAAGAATCCCGCCCCAAGCTGCGGAAGTTCAACGTTGTCTTCCCGCAGAACACGCTGAGTGTCGGTGACCAGGTCACGTACGAATGGACGGTGTGCTCGGATGACCTATTCCCGATGTCCAAGAAGGACCTGGCACCTGGCAAGCGGGAGCAGGATCTGGACTACATTGAAAGCGCGCTGCAGTCACGGACGGGCGATGTAGAAAGCTGCGAGCTTGTGATACACCTCCCGCACGGCTGCGAGCTCGACCGGCAGCCGTCGCTAGAAGTGTACGATGCCTCCAAGGACAAGGTCCCCGTGGACTGCAGGCCGAGGGTCGAGCGGTCGGCCCTGTTTGATTCATACATATTCCGGCTGTCCCTGCGGGTGCCGAATGGAACATACCAAATTCGGTGGCAGCCGAGGTAGCCAGTATCGACAATGACCCAGTTGCAAGCCATGACTTGTGGCGTCAGAAAGTGCTTGACAGCCGCCCTTCAACGCGCTATAAGTTACTGGGTCCTCCTGGGTATCTCCACGGAGATGCGCGGGAGGCGATGGGATGAAGAGACGAGGGCGCGTGCATGGCTACGCGCAAACGCAGTTTGGAGA
>Ga0209609_10002385_pt1 | contig 10767 bp, 11 predicted proteins | sample LakKivw325mmetaG_FD_184136 | JGI IMG/M metagenome (GOLD analysis project Ga0209609, IMG submission 184136) | Anoxic lake water microbial communities from Lake Kivu, Rwanda to study Microbial Dark Matter (Phase II) - Lake Kivu water 325m metaG... | ecosystem: Environmental > Aquatic > Freshwater...
GGTTCGCGAATCAGCGGATGCAATCGAATAAGGATCAGCATTGATCCTAACAAGACCGATCCCAAACCGAGGAGAAATACCGGCCAGTTAAAAACATCGGGGCAATAGCTAAAAGCTATATTCAAAAAGTGCTGATTCTCTGCCGGGTTCCAGAACCGGGTGCCGAAGCCGGCCTGGATCAAGAGCATCGCATAATTCCAGATAAAACTGATAAAAACCAAACCCGCTCCAGCGATTAGAAGCAACCATTCGGTAACTTTCACCCTTACTCCGCCACTGTATTCCTCCAGAAAAAGCAGATTAGTGCTCAGCCAAATCATCGCCAAGGAGACCAGAATTGGAGCGATAACCGGTCCGAGCCAGGGTAGTGGAATTAAAAATAGAACATCCCAGGTCAGAAGTGAGGACGGCCAGTTTAAAAATATTTTCAATGCCAGATAATAAATTAGATCCCAAACTGCAAAAGAGTATAGGAAATAACCCAATTTCTGGATAATCGTTCGCCCGGCAAGAAAGCCGATTGCGGCTAACATGACGAGCGTGGCAATTTCCCTGACCAATTCAACGATGTAAGTATGCGTTTCGAAGGCACTCGGGGGAAATTCAAAGCCTTGCGGGTAATACAATTCCCGTAAATATATCACCACAATCGCCTCGAGAACCCCCATGGCAACCCCAAAAACGCTAACCCAAAACATTCTATCTATTAAGTGCTTGGAAATTAGCTTCATATCACACCACCGACTTATCTTGAAAATTTTAACACTTCTAAGGGTAATATGCAAAAACAATCAAACCGGATTAGGAATATCAATAAAATCAACTTTGATACTAAACTTTTCCCGAATATGTTCCCCAAGTGCCCTAATCCCGCAACGTTCGGTGGCGTAGTGTCCCGCCGCCACAAAGTGGATTTCCTCCTCTTTAGCATAATGCATCACAAACTCAGAAGCCTCCCCGGTCAAGAACATGTCAAGCCTATCTGCAACTGCCTGTCTGATTTCCTTTGGAGCGCTGCCGGAAATAATACCGATCCGCTCTATTTTTAATGGACCAAAGGGGAAGATGATAATCGCAGGATTAATTTTTTCCCGGATTAAACTAAAAACTTCCTCTGCTAACCGGGGTCTAATCCGACCCTTGATTCCGATCCAACTGCCACGATATTCACCAAAAGATACACAGTCCGTCACGCCCAATAATTTTGCCATTTGGGCTGCGTTACCAATCTCGGGGTGAGCATCAAGGGGCAGGTGATAAGCAAACAAGTTGATATCCTTCTCCAATAACATTTTGACCCGCTGCTTATAACTTCCCTGATATACCGGCCGTTCAGCATCCCAGATGATACCGTGATGAACAATGATGGCATCCGCTTCAAGTTCAATGGCTTGCTGGAACAGCTCTGCCGAAGCGCTCACCGCAGTTACGACTCGCTGAATATTTTCGCGCCCTTCAACTTGAAGACCATTCGGACCATAATCAGAAAAGCTCTTAGTATTCAGAAAATCATCCAAATAGTCTAATAATTCCTGTCGCCTCATCTAACCTCCCAACCACTTTCGGATAAGCTATATATGTTAACTTAAATACAAAAATTTTTATCAAAATTGCTTTGTACAAGGCGTCACTTTAATTCTGGCTATACTCTCACAAAAAATTTTATTAGATTAGCGGGCAATTGAGAAAAACCAACTTGAACACCGAAACCATCAAACCGCAACTTACCTGTGAAGAGAGCCCCAAGATGACCGAGATTGCCATCCCTCTAGAGAAACGCGAAGAAGCATTATTAGCGAAAATCCGCGAACGGTTTAATGAAGTCCAAGAACTGATTGAGGACATGCAATCAAAACTGCCCACTAAGAGCAAATAACTCTACTGCTCCACTCTCTATCCATCAACAGACCCGACCATCGGTTATTCTCACCTAAACTGTATCCCCGACTCTTCTGTTAAAGCCCCAGAAAAGTTGACAATGGGAAACTATCTGGACCAATTTCAATCCATGGATAGAGGGTAGCAGTGATTTTATATCTATTTTTACTTATATTACTGTATCGGGAGCATTCTCAAATATGTTTAGAATTGTTACCAGCCTGGATGATTTGATTAAGGTTTTCATCGTCCGTGGAATCGTGTTTCTTGAAGAACAGCGGGTTCCCTACTCAATCGAAATGGACGAGCATGAATATCGTGCACTTCACATCCTGGGGGAAATTGACGCCGAACCGATTGCCAGCGGCCGGTTGCGATTTTGCGGCGAATGGGCTAAGCTGGAGCGGATTGCAGTTCGTAAACAATATCGCAACAAAGGACTTGGGCACCAGCTAGTTGAGTATCTGCTGCAAGTCGCCCGTCAGCATGGTTTTAGGAAGTATAAAATGCATGCTCAGGTACAGCTCCGTGATTATTACGGCAAACACGGATTTAAAGTTCAGGGCGATAAGTTTAAAGAAGCTAATATTGATCACTACTTGATGATTCGAGAGGACAGTAATTGATATCTCTAAAAGCAACGATGGGCCAAGTGGTCTTATTAATATTGAAAAACCAGACAACAATTCCCCCCAATTTGTCATCCTATTATAGTACCCAATAGCGCTATGCAAAAATCTGCGAACACTCACAATAAACCAACCTTCATCAAAGACCTTTTCAACCGGCGGTTTCCGCAGATCATCTTGATCTATTTTGGAGCATGTTGGACGATCCTCGAATTTACCAGCTGGATCGTAGAGCATTTTGTGCTCTCGCCGCATTTGATCGATCTGAGTTTTGTGACTCTAATCTCACTACTTCCAACGGTCGCAATGTTAGCCTATTTTCATGGCCGCCCCGGTCGGGATAAATGGACCAAGACGGAGAAAATCGGCATCCCGATTAACATTGTTTTTACCGTTATCCTGATTGTGACAATTTTCGGCGGGAAGGAACTTGGTTCAGCTACTACCGAGGTCGCCGTCCAGGACGAAACCGGCCAGACCCTCAGGCGTCAAATTCCCAAAGATCAACTGACGAAAAGATTGGCAATCTTTTTCTTCGAAAACGAGACCGGCGATCCGAACTTAGACTGGCTTCAATATGCTATTATGGCTGGCTGTCACATTGATCTGGACCAGGATCCCTTCTTTTCGGTCTATTCTGCTTATGACAATGATATTTACCAGCGCATTGTTCAGGCGGGCTTTTCCGAAGGCATGGTAATTCCACTCAGTCTCGAGAAAAAAATTGCTCAGGAAATCGAGCGTGAATACTTTTTAGAAGGATCAGTCAAGATTCAGAATGACACCCTGGTAGTTGCAACCTTCCTTTATGAAACCACCCGGGGCAAACTCATATCCGAGCATACCATAAGAGAGTGTGATATTTTCAAGCTGATTGACCAGATCAGCTTGCAAATCAGAAGGGATCTTGGGATTTCCAACTGGCATATAGAAAGTTTGGAAGATTTGCCTATAACCGAGTTGTTCACCCGCTCGCACGCTGCATTCCAAGAATATATCAAAGGGTCAAATCTGATTAACTTGAAAAACGATCTCGAAGGTTCGCTCGCCCATTTTTATAATGCAGTTAAAACTGATCCGTCGTTTGCATTAGCCTGGTGGTCCCTTTATACTGTCAATATCAACCTCAATCGCACCACCGCCGCAATCGCAGCACTCGACGCGACAATGCAGAATATCTATAAACTGCCGGAAAATCTCCAATATTTGGTTAAGGAGGAGTATTATTTAGTAACGGAGGAGCCGGAAAAGCGCTTGGCCGCATTGAATATGTGGGTAAAACTTTTCCCCGACGATATTCGCGGTCATTTCCGGCTTGCCGGGGTATATTTCAGGCGCAATCAGGTTGACCAAGCCATCGAAGAGTATAATAAAATCCTGGCCATTGATCCATCCCGGGTATACTACTTCAATTATATCGGGAGTGCCTATTTGCAAAAAGGTAATTTTAAAGAAGCAATCAAATATTTAAAGCAATACCAAAAACATTTTCCAAAAGACTATCGGCCATACCTGGCTTTCGGTAACCTTTACTATACCATGGGCCAATATGATGATGCGCGACAATCTTTCACCAACGCCTTAATGCTCCAGCCTACCGAAATATCAATCATAACCCAACTTGCCAGAGTAGATCTGCGGGAGGGAAAATATGAAGCGGCATTAGCTAACATTCGGAATGCCGAAGCCTTAGCCAAAACACCAATTGATCGCAATCTAATAAATGAAGCTCTCCAGGAGTATTATCAAACCAGGGGCCAAATTAAAAAAGCATTAGAATACAGGGATAAAAAATCTGCGGAGCAGCAGAAGTACCTGCGCCCCCTGGAGGTAATTACCAACCGTTTAAAAGACCATTCCTACGATCTATATTGCCTTAATGGAACAGCCGAGCTTGGATTGAATGAACTGGATAGCTATCGCCAGCAGCTATCCCGACCCTGGTCAAGAATGGTATGGTTAGGCTATCTGCAAATATATCTCGAGCAGCAAGATACTGCCAGGGCTATGAAAGCCATTGAAGAGGTTAAGCGGGCAATTCTAATTTTCGGCGAAGAATCCAATCTGAATGTGGTTCATCACGCACGGGGAAAGATACACGAATTGCAAGCGGATTATCTCAACGCAATTCTGGAGTATCAGCAGGCTTCTCAGTATGATCCCACGGATGTCACGGTTTTGACCGATATCGCCTGCTGCTATCGAAAATTAGATGAGCCCCAGAAAGCCCAAAAACTACTTGAAACCACCCTAAGGGTTCTCCCGCTGGATCCCTATGCGCACCTTGAATCAGCCCAAATTTGTATCATCAATGGAGAAATTCAGGCGGCTCGGGAACATCTTGAGATCACCCTGCGAGTCTGGCAGGATGCCGATCCCGGTTTCTCACCAGCAAACATGGCTAAGATACTGCTACAATCAATTCAGCCACGGGTTTAATCCGATTCGGCCTCCTGCGGTCAAAGAAGCAAATCGATTATTGCCCCAATTAATCTTTAATTCCCTTTTCCAACCCAAACTTATTCGGGCCTCGTTCCTGGCGGCGCAGCTGAATCGCAAAAAACAATCCCAGAACCCCGGTAATTGAGAATAGCCACATTCCTAAGCGATAATCGGTAACGCCGGCAACGTCAGTACTGATATCGTTCGCCCAACCTACTAAAAAATTGAAACCTGCCAGACCAATATTCTGGATCATGGTCATTAAACCATAGCCCGTGCCTAACTTTTTCTCTGCTACAATCAGAGCCACGGAGGGCCACATCGCCGCTGGTACCAGCGAGAAAGCTACTCCCATGACAGCCGTAAAAAAAAGCGGATGGATCTTGGTATAGACCATTCCCAGATAAACCGGCACTATCAGCAACGATCCTAAAATCATCAACGATGCCCGTTTGCCATGGCGATCAATATACATTCCAAACAGCGGTGTCCCAATCATGGTTGCCAAAATGATTATACTATTGGCAAAACCGGCCGCCTGAATCGGCAAGCCATGCTGCTCCTGGAAGAATTTAATCGCAAAAGTTCGGAAGGGGAAGATGGCCGAATAAAAGGTAACGCACAGCAGCGTGATGTACCAGAAGGATTTGTTGAATTTAAAAATCTCAGAAAACTTTATTCTTTCCTGCTTCTGTTCCGCCCCCATTTGAAAGTACGACCGGGCTTTATTATCCATCAGTATATAAAATATCACCGCCAGCACCGAGATCACCCCAAAGGCACTGGCAATCATCAGTGGATATTGGTATGAGTCAAAGTATCTCTGCGCCCAGGTAGGAGAGTTGTCTGCCGCAAAGGAGCCAAGCCGGGCAACCGTCAGGTTTATGCCAAAAGCCAGCGAGAGTTCCTTCCCCTTGAACCACTTCGCCAGCACGGTGGTGATTGCCACAATCAAAGATTCAGCTCCCAGTCCAAATACCAATCGTCCCAAAGCCATGAGCCACAGTTGACCTCCGCCAAACGAGGTTACTACTGCCCCCACCATGCAGAGTACTGAAAACAACAGTGATGATTTTTTCGTGCCAATCCAATCAATAATAACACCCCCGATCAGCACCATGACTACATTGGGAACACTATAAATACCCATCAAGAGACCAATATTAGTATCCGAAAAACCCAGCTGCTCCTTCATTAATTTTGCCACTGGCGCAATACTATCATAAACATAATAATTCCCAAACATTGCCAGGCTGATAAACAATAAAACCGACCAGCGGTAAAGTGCCGTAGGTTCCTGTCTCAATGTCGCGCCTTGATTAACACTCTCCATCGTAATTACTCTTTGCTTAAATTGTTACAAAAACTCGGGTAATCTAACTATTTCAAGCCAATAATGAAATGGACCGCCTGACTAAGGTTGTCAATCCAGAAAAAGATAGTTATATTTTAACCGTCTTGATTAATAATCATAATAGGAGCTAATCATTATGGCTTACAAAATCACCGATGAGTGTTCCGCCTGTGGAATGTGTCTACCCGATTGTCCCGAGGGAGCTATCACCAAGGGCGATCCCATCTATAGCATAGACCCGGGGAGGTGCACTGAATGCGGTAATTGTATAGAAGTTTGTGCTTTTGATGCAATTCAACCGGCCTAAGCTATTTTCTTAAGGTCAACCCAAGCAGATTACTTGTTGGACAATAAAATATTTACCCCTCAATTTATACTCAAATTCCACAAAAAAAGGAACTGTTTGATCCATTCCAATGTGAGCAAAATAGGATTCATACGTTCATCTGATCTAATGACATCAAAGCGCAATGCCTGAACATCTGCAAGACTTTCTAAAGGAAATCCCACAGTTACTCAAGGTTATTAATAACCAACAACCATTGTGCCTGTTATTCAATTACGACGAATTGCTGAACAACTACCAAGCTAACAGTCAGGCAATAACGGCAAAATTCTTCACCCTTTCCGACTGCTCACGACTCCTCTGTGGGATTATCAGCCGGAAGCCATTAGAAATGCTTCACTCAATGCACTTGTCTGATAAAATTATTCTGGCTGGCAGTTTTGGACTGGAGATCGACAGTCCCACTTTCGGGTGGCATTATCCCCAATTATCTCTGCTACGCCACCACCTTGACAAAATCTATACCGCTCTCGAACTGGAACTGGGACCAAAGTGGACACGGGAATACACCATTCGCAATGGAATGGAACTAAAGATTAGGTCTCCTCAATCTGAAACAGCAATCCAACAGCAAATAATCCAAATAATCAAAAATTCTATCAACTTATCACCTTTGCACATAATCCAGAATCAAACGTCAATAAGAGTAGCTTTCGCGGCCGATTGGGACAAAAGTAAATGCATTGAGAAAATTTTTTCGTTGCTTCCCCGGGAAAGCGGACTGAGCCCGATCCTATGCTATTTTGGAGCCGAGCTCAGTGACGAACCGGCTTTTCGCCAAGCAAATCTGTACGGATATTCGATTCTACTGCGCGAAAATATCGGACGACGGACACTAGCTCACTACTACATCAGAAACATCTCAGAACTGAATAAGCTTCTGATCCGCCTGAGTAATTGAATTACGCCAAAGCTCGCTCAATTATTACACTGACCGTAAAGGTCTCAGAAAAAAATCTGCCTCAGCCTGAGATCATAAAAAATCCCGCTGATCATGATTGCGCAGCGGGAGTACTGCTTGGATAAAAATAAACGAAGGGCGTTAATTCAATACGCTGACACTTTTTTGGTCACGACCTACCGATTTAAAAGTAACAACCCCATCAACCAGTGCAAAGAGGGTATCATCGCGACCAATACCAACATTGATCCCCGGGTGAATTCGGGTTCCACGCTGACGCACAATAATCGAACCGGCAGTTACATATTGACCACCAAATCGCTTGACCCCTAAGCGCTGAGCGTTACTGTCTCGTCCATTTTTCGAGCTGCCGACACCCTTTTTATGAGCCATTGCTGCTATCTCCTATTCTTTTGTTGCGGATTTAGGCTGTTTCTTCGCAGCTGCCGCTTTGGGCTGCTTGACAGTCTTTGGACTGGTAGCTTGTACTTCCAGGACAGTATAGGGTTGGCGATGACCGCGCTTAACTTTATATCCTTTGCGGCGCTTCTTCTTGAAAACAACCACCTTGGGTAAGCGCTTATGCTCCAACACCACTGCCGTTATCTTCGCGCCCTCAATATAGGGCGTTCCGATTTTCACTTCCGTGCCCTGCCGAAGGTATAAAATCGAATCTGCTGTATATGATTTGCCAACCTCAATATCCAATTTGGGAACGGCAATTTTCTTCCCCGGTTCTAATACAACCTGATCACCAGCGATATTTGCAATTGCGTATAAATCGTGATTCATAATGCTTTCTAATAACGGGTTTCAAAAAGGCGGGTAAATTTAGATAATAGCCATAGATTTGTCAAGCCTAATATTGGTCGGTAATATCCTCGCCGGTCTTGGTTAGGAAGACCCTAAAATCGTCAATCGGAACGGTTTCATCCTCTTCGACCTTGATCCTGATAAAATTTTTCCATTGAATCTTACGGATCAGATTGGGGATAGAAATTCGCAAATAATCAGTCATAGTCGGATGAAGATGAAGCACCAACCGCTTCTTGCGAGCCTTCACCTTGAAACGGCGGAACCAACCTTCAATTTTTGTTACCACTGATTCTTTGGAGGTTATCCGACCCGAACCATGGCATATTGGACATTCCTCGCTGACACTATGCAGGAGATTCAAGCGCGTCCGCTGGCGGGTCATTTCCAGTAACCCAAATTCGGAAATTGGAGATAACGAAACTTTTGCGCGATCGTTTTGCAGCTCTCTCTTGAACTCACTAAAAACCTTATGCTTGTTGCCAACATCTTCCATATCAATAAAATCAATCACGATCAGACCCCCGACATTTCGCAGGCGCAACTGCCGGGCTATCTCCTTAGCCGCCTGCAGATTTATTTTCAGTGAATTATTCTCATGATCCTTCTTACCAATAAATTTCCCGCTGTTTACATCAACTGTCGTCATTGCTTCGGTATGCTCGATGACAATGAATCCGCCACTTTTCAGCCATACTTTTTTATTCAGCGATTTCTCAAACTCTCGCTCAACATTATGCTCCTCAAAGAGAGGATTGCGTGAGCTATAATGTTCAATTTTTCTCAAGAACTGCGGGGAAACGCTTTTGATATAATCATGCAGCTGCCGATAGAGCGATTTTGTATCAACAATAATTTTATCCACATCGGATGTGAGGAGGTCGCGGATGACCGTTGATGTCATCCCCATATCCTTATAGACACAGACTGGCGCCTCGGATTGCCGAACAGTTTCTTCCAATTTGACCCAATGCTCCATGAGGTTATCCAAATCGAATTTTAAATCTTTTTCAGATTGCCCTTCGGCCACCGTCCGGATGATCAAGCCGAAATCGGCAGGCTTAATGTGGCGGGCTAAATCTCGCAAGCGTTTGCGTTCTTCGCGGGCCGCAATTTTCTTCGAAATACCAATATAATTCTCATGCGGTACCAGCACCAAAAACCGCCCCGGTATGGAAATGTCTGTTGTTACCCGGGGTCCCTTCTGAGCAAAGGGTTCCTTAATCACCTGCACCAAAATATCCTGGCCAGACTTAAGGGCCATAGTATCGCTCCTCTGCCCGGTACGGCGTCGCGGTTTCGGCTGCTTTTCGGCTTCTTCCTCATCCCGCACAATATCCTCAACCATCGAGCTGACATTTGACGGATCGTTAATCTCCGAAAAAGGTAAAAAGGCATTTACCCGGTAGCCAATATCCACAAAGGCTGCCTGAATAGCCTCAAGCACATTTTCAACTTTCCCCTTATAGATACTCCCAACCATGCGATCTCGTTCTGGTTTCTCCACAAAAAATTCCACCAGTTCCCGGTTTTCCAGAATCGCAATGCGGGTTTCTTTACTGGTTTCACTCATTAGAATTTGTTTTTCCATTATCCGTCCCAATTAATATCATTTATTTTGCAAATAGGTTTGCTTGCGACATACTCGATAGCCGCCTTTTAATCCGAGATGGGCCAGCAGCTCTTCCATCCTGATTGTCTGACCAGCAATGACCCTGGTCTTAACCGCAAGAGCTTGCCCGTTGAGATTGACTGTCTCAAGATACTCTTTCAAATCAATAGTTTTCTGCTTACCATCACGGCTGCGCTCAATCCAAATCCGGTTAGTCGCATTAATTTCCACAATCTTATCACCCAGGTTAGCCGGCACTTTCTGCATTAGCTGCACTTGGTAATCAAAGCCGATTACAGATGAAAAAATCGAGGGCAGTTTAGTTAACAGCAGCTCGGCTGATTGAATCACCAGGCCTGGTGGCAGAATCCGATTTAGACGCGCAACAATATCTGGCGTTTCTTTTAGTAAAACAAGGTCAATAATTTCATCCTCTGCGGTATAGCCGAGAGGTAGGGGATAACCAGTCGCGATTTTGGGCCTACGGTTATAGCCCTGGGTAAATCCCAATTCGAGCCCCGCCCGACGCATCGCCTGTTGCAGTAACCGCATTAGTTCTAAATGTGAAACATAACGCAGGGCATCGGTTTTACAATAGCGGATCCTATACCGGAACTCCGCCTCCTGACTGGGAACAGCCTTTGAGGCATTTTGATCATTATCAACAAAAATTTGAGATTCCGGAACCAGATCCATCCTCAAATTGCCAGTATCACAAACCCCACAACCGGTACAGCCACTGCGGCAATCCTGGGTTATAACTTCCTGATAAGCTCGTTCACGCTCCTTCAG
>Ga0209609_10002386_pt1 | contig 10765 bp, 10 predicted proteins | sample LakKivw325mmetaG_FD_184136 | JGI IMG/M metagenome (GOLD analysis project Ga0209609, IMG submission 184136) | Anoxic lake water microbial communities from Lake Kivu, Rwanda to study Microbial Dark Matter (Phase II) - Lake Kivu water 325m metaG... | ecosystem: Environmental > Aquatic > Freshwater...
TTTAGAGAGGTTATGCACCCAAGTATCTATTGGTTGTAAAAAATAGTAATCTTCTCTATCTAATAAGTAATTCTCTAATTCATAAATATAAACAACATCTCTCAAAATTAGGGAAGCTATTTTAGGGCCAATTGACCATATTCCATCCAGGGTTCGATATGCCTCAGCAATCTTCTTTGACTTTATTTGTTCGATTAAGAAATATAATATATTTTTTTCATTGTTGAACTGAATGAAATTCACAAGGCTTATTACCATTAATCTATCACCTTCTTTATTTACCTTGTTCTGTTTTAATGAATCATATAATCCCTTATATTTTGTTCTAAGGTTGTCTTTATCAGTTATTCTTGGTGAACTATAAAGTAAGATATTATTATTTCCTAAGAAAGAATCAAGTGCTGTTTTGGCTCTTTCTTCAAACCTTGATGATATTTCGTCTCTTCTACCCTGATAAAATGAATAATATAAAACAAAAAACAAAGCACTCTTTGGAGATTCCAGATAATCATTTTTATTTCTAATTCTTTTTTTAAGAAATTCTTCTTCATAAGTTTTGTAAAACCTTGCTATTTGCGTAATCAAAGTTTTTGTGTTCATAAATATCTTGCCTTAAACATTTATTTAAAATTTAATTAAAGCTGCACGCTGGCACCAAGCGTTCTCAAAGTACCCTAATATCAATTGATATTATCAAAAGAGCCGTCAGACTGTGTGAAAAACAGTAACAAATTCTTTGCTAATAAGGAAAACTTTGAAAATCATCTTCTCCTTTTTGCTCTTTGACAAAATAAAAGGAAAGAAAAAAGGAAATACCAGTCTATTATACCAGTATTGCCTTCTTGTTTTGTCTTAATCTTCTCAAGATTTCCTCTGTTCCCAGGATATTGATCACCCGCTTGAGATTATAGGCCAAAAAGGATAGTGCAACTTCTGCACTGACTGAGACCTTGCGCCTGGTCAGAAAATAGGAGGCACCCCATGCCCTTTTGATGGTACCGAAGGGATGTTCGACAATCATCTGCCTGAGCTTATAGGTTGCGAGATTCTTCTGGGTCTCCTGGTCAATGCGATCTAGGAAATCCTGGCTTCTATGCCGGAATACGGTCCTTCCTCTTTTTGCTCTGGTGCATCTGGACTTTACAGGACAGTTCTGGCAGGCTTTAGAATTACGATAATCATCACCGAGAATCTTATCATGTTTCTTTCGGGTCCGGTAATAGGAGAGCTTATGACTGGCAGGACAGCAATAGCAATCATTATCCGGGTCATAGCTAAAGCGATCGGGATAAAAATCCCTATCCCCGGTACCGTTGGAATAGGTCATGAGATTCCAGCTGATCACACTCATCCAGTTCTTGTAAGTAGCCGGCGATCTTCTCATTGATGTAACTGAGATGGCGGGCTAGTTTTTTCTGGCTATAGTTGTTGCGCTTGGCATTACAGGCCCGAAACTTGGAGCCATCGATAGCCAGTAGTTCCTTGCCGAATAATTGCCAGGAATTACATAGACGGATGAAATCCCGGAAGACTTTTACCAGGGCCTTCTTGTTATCCTTACGGAAATCGGCAATGGTCTTGAAATCCGGTCTGAGTTTTCTCATAAGCCAGATGACCTCCAGGTTACGTCCACTTTCGGTCTCCAGCCTGCGGGAGGAACGGATATGATTTAGGTAACCGTAGAGGTAGAGTTTGAGCAGATCGGCCGGATGATAGGGCGGCCTTCCGGTCTTTGAATCAGTTGCCCGGGCAAAGTGCAGTGCTTCTAAGTCCAATTGATTGATGTATTCATTGATGATACGTACCGGGTTGTCTTTATCGATATACTCCTCTATACTTTCGGGGAAGAGGATGGTCTGGTTTCTGTCTTCACCTTGGATATAACTCATGGCATTCACCTTTTTCTTTCTTTTGTATTATTTTTTATGGTTATATTATACCATGTTAGGTGGTTACAGGCAAATAGAAGGTGACTTTTCACACGGTCTGCCGTCCCCTGTTCTATTTGTTTAAATGACAAGCTACGTAATGTCCGCCATTTATATCCACCAACTGGGGTTCTTCCTGTTGACAAATGGTTTCAGCAAATTTACATCTGGGGTGAAAACGGCAACCTTTTGGAGGTTTGTAGGGACTCGGAACTTCTCCTTCTAAAATAATTCTTTTTCTTTGTAGGGTAGGATCAGGAATAGGTACCGCTGAAAGAAGTGCCTCCGTATAAGGATGTTTAGGGTGCTCGTATAGTTCCTGAGTAGTAGCCATTTCCACAATCTTTCCTAAATACATCACTGCCACTCGATCAGAAATATGCTTTACTACGCTTAAATCGTGCGCAATAAATAAATAAGTAAGTTTAAATCTGTTCTGTAAATCTTCTAATAAATTAATTACCTGAGCCTGGATAGAAACATCAAGTGCAGATACAGGTTCATCGCAGATGATTAATTTCGGATTCAGAGCCAAAGCTCGTGCTATTCCAATTCTTTGTCTCTGTCCTCCACTAAATTCATGAGGATATCTTCCCAAATGCCTTTCACTTAAGCCCACTGTTTCTAATAGATCTCTCACCATCTGTTCTTTTTTCTTCTTACTCTTGGTAATCTTATGAATCACAAATGACTCTCCAATTATCTCCTCTACAATCATTCGGGGATTTAAAGAACTGAAAGGATCCTGAAAGATAATTTGTATATTACGTCTTATCTTTCTTAACTCTCCTTTGCTCATGGTAAAAATATTTTTTCCTTCAAAATCTACCTCCCCTGCAGTAGGTTCTAAAAGCCTTATAATAGTCTTTCCAGCAGTAGTTTTACCACAGCCTGATTCTCCTACCAATCCTAATGTTTCTCCCTCTTTAATATCAAAACTTATATTATCTACTGCTTGAATATATCCTTTTATCTTAGATAATACTCCTCCTCTAGTGGGAAAATATTTTTTTAAGTGTTTTACTCTGAGCAATACATTTTCTTTCAAACTCTATTCCTCCAGTTTGTAAAACCATAATTACCATCAATGCCGGATAATATCTATTCCTTCTTGAAATTTCTTAAAAAGCATAGCCTTCTCTTTATTATACTTCCAGCACCTCACCACATGGTTTCCTTCTATCTTTTCAAGTTTAGGCTCTTCCCTCTTACAAAGATCTATAGCAAACTTACAACGAGGATGAAATTTACATCCAGAAGGTAGGGCTAAAGGGTCTGGAATTCCACCCTGAATCACTTCCAGCTTTTTCTCTGGTTTATCAATAAGTCGAGGAATAGAATTTTGAAGAGCTATGGTATAAGGATGTAAAGGATTTTTAAAGATGGTTTTTACATCGGCATACTCTACCACTTTTCCAGCGTATATCACCACTACATTATGAGATACTTCAGCAATAACGCCCAGGTCATGAGTAATCATTAAAACTGACATGCCAATTTTGTCCTTTAGTCTCTTGATCAGTGCTAAGATTTGGGCTTGAATAGTAACATCCAGTGCAGTAGTTGGTTCATCAGCAATTAATAAATCCGGATTGCAAGATAAAACCATGGCAATCATTACTCTCTGTCTTTGCCCACCGCTTAATTCATGGGGATATTCATGAATTCTGGTTTCAGGAGAAGGTATGCTTACTAATTTTAACATTTCTATAGTTTTCTTTAAGGCCATTCTTTTATCTAATTTTTGATGTAATACAATTGCTTCTGAAATCTGATTACCTATAGTATAAACAGGGTTTAAGGAAGTCATGGGCTCCTGGAAAATCATAGAAATATCGTTCCCCCGAATCTTTCTCATCTCTTTAGGACTTTTCTGTAATAAATCTTGCCCCTTAAACCAGATTTCACCACTAACAATCTTCGCCGGTGGTTCCTGAATTAATCTTAAAATAGAAAAAGCAGTAACACTTTTGCCACAACCTGATTCGCCTACCATACCCAGTGTTTCTCCTTTTCTTATGGCAAAATCAACACCGTCTACTGCTTTTACCACACCATCATCAGTATAAAAATAGGTCTTTAAATCTTTAATATTAAGTAACACGTTATTACTTTCCACTCTTTCTTCTATCTAATACTTATTTTCTGGCAAACTTATTTTTTTATCTTAAGGTTTTTCAAACGTTCCAAACCTAATAACTTGTTCATTTTCTAACATTATTTTACCCTTAGCAAGCACGTGTTTTATATTAAGTGTTTCCTGATCTAATACGACAAGATCTGCGTCTTTATCAACTTCTACTTCTCCCTTGGTATCCAATTTCAAATGTTTGGCAATATTAGTCGAGGTCACTTTGATAGCATCTTCTAAAAGCATTTTTTCTTCCTTTATGATATCCTTAAATTCATGGTACAAAGAAGATACTGAAGCAACCTGCATACCAATAAATTCCATCTTCTCATCAAATTTAGGTAGACTACCGTTTCCATCGGTACTCATGGTAATTTTCTCTATAGAAACTCCTCCTTCGACCATTCTTTTAACCGCTTTACTTGGTTTTACTATTCCGCTTAATTCATCCTTTACAGAAATACCGGTAGTTAAATCAATATATCCTCCCATTTTCCCAAACTCTATCGCATTTTTAAATAATTCTTCGTTTCTATTTAAGTGAGTTGGGGCAAGCTGTTCTATCGGTATATCAGTATTCTTTACCAGCTCAAAAAGTGGTTTTAAGCCCAATTTTTCATCACCCAGGTGAATTTGCACCACACCCATTTTTCCTCCTAACATACCGCCAACCCTAGCTTGGGATACTATCCTGGTAAATTCATCCATAGTAGGATGAGAAGATCTATGGTCTGATAAGGCAATTTTTACTCCGACAACTTCATCTATAAACATGAGATCAGATATAATATTTCCAGTAAGGGTCGGCAAAGGATACTGGTAAGCTCCCGTATATATCCAGGCACTGATACCTTCTCTTTCCAGCCCTTTCGCTTTCATTAAGAGAGCTTCTAGCGATCTGGCAATGCCATCTGTTCCTAATAATCCTATTACTGAGGTTATCCCTCCTTTAATCAATTTTGACAGTTGAACTGGTGAGGTACGATATTGAGGACCACCTTCTCCCCCCGCACCATTAATGTGAATATGCTGATCTATAAAACCAGGAATAACCAAGCAGTTCGAAGCATCAATTATTTTCATTTTTTTAGACAATAAATGCGCGGCTGATTCTGAAATATCTCTATCAATAAACACTATTTTGTCATTTACAATCATTATATCTTTATTTCCCTGATATCTAGGCGAATAAACCTCTCCCTTTTTCAGTAAAATCACATTCATTTTACTTTCCACACCTCTTTAGATTTGGTATTAAAATTAATTTTTACTTATCTTGATGAAAATATAATATTAGAACATGCTATATTTACTTAGCTAACTTTACCCTTCGAAATCTTAGGATTTATCTCTTCCCTTAACCAATCTGCTAATAAATTGATGCCAAATACAATTAAAAGTAATGCTATCCCAGGAAACACAACTAGCCACCACTTACCAGCATAAATATAATTTTTCCCTGTGGATACCATCATACCAAGAGAAGGCTTATTTATTGGCACTCCTACCCCAAGAAAACTTAAAGTAGCCTCTAACATGACTGCAGCTCCAAAATCGACCGCAGCAACTATCAATATGGGGGGTATGGCATTGGGAAGAATGTATTTTAACATAATTCTTAAATCGCTGGCCCCAACTGCCCTCGCAGCACTTACATAATCCTCTTCTTTTACACTAAGAACAGAACCTCTCATTGTTCTGGCATATCTTACCCAGTCCGTAATGACTATCGCCAAGATCACTGTGCCAACATTATGACTTTTTAGTACACCTAAAAATAACATGGCAATTAACGTAGTAGAAAATGAAAAGATAGCATCCGCTAGTCTCATGGTGACCGTCTCTAAGAGACCTCGATAAAACCCTGACAAAAGACCAATAGTAATACCTATCATTCCTGCAATCAAAATTACACTAAAACCCACTGTAAATGATGTTCGGCAACCATAAAGTATGGTACTTAATATATCTCTTCCCTGGTCGTCGGTACCCAAAATAAATGGGGCTTTCCCACCTTCCATCCAAATTGTTGGTAGAAGAGAATCCTTCAGGTAAAGATTTTCCATATCGTAGGGATTTCGGGGAGCAATAACAGGAGCAAAAATAGCCCCTATTAACATGATTATAAGAATTAATGAGCCGGTCACTGCCGAAATATCTTTAATATAACGATAAAACCTTTTTGATTTCATAATTTTAAATATATTTATATACTCTATTCATATCTTATTTTAGGATTGATATAGCCATATAAAATATCTACCAAAAGATTCAGAAAGAGAATAATAATAGAAGTCATCATTACGTAGGCTACTATCACCGGATGGTCTGTTTCGTACACTGCCGTGAGCAATAAATTTCCTGCCCCAGGCCATTGGAATATACTCTCTGTTACAATAGAAAATGCAATTAATTCCCCAAATTGCAAACCTGCCATTGTGACAACTGGTATTAACGCATTTTTTAGGGCATGTTTAAATATTACTATTCTTGGCGACAAACCCTTAGCCCAGGCAGTTCTAATATAATCTTCCCTTAGTACTTCCAACATGCCACCTCTGGTTAATCGGAGAAGTACTGCCATCTGATACATGCCCAGAGTAAAAGCAGGTAGAATCAGGTGCCTAAGTCCATCTATAGTAAAAATTCCAGTTCTCCACCTCTCCGCAATTTTTATTACTGCACCTCTCCCAAAGGTAGGTAAAATTCTAAAAATGACTGAAAAAATCATAATAAGTAATATTCCAATTAAAAAGGTAGGCAAAGAAATTCCAAAAAGTGAACCTGACATAATTATCCTACTCATAAAATTTCTCGGATTTAAGGATACCAAGACCCCCAGACCAATTCCAAAGGTAAGAGCTATAAACATGGCTGAAATAGCCAGTTCAATGCTTGCCGGTAACCTTTCCAGTATCAGTCCGAGAACAGGAGTTTGAGCAACATAAGATAATCCAAAGTCACCATGGAGGGCATTCTTTAAAAAAACAAAATATTGGACATAGAAGGGTTTGTCGAGACCCATCTTAATTCTAACTGCATCTTGCTGAGCTTTGGTGGCATATCGACCTGCTAAAGTAAGGACCGGGTCTCCAAAAAATTGGAAGATAATAAAACATAAAAAAGATACGACAAGAAGGACTACTACTCCTTGTGTGAGTCTTCTAAAAATACATTTATACATATCATAAAAAAGGTTACAGGCTAAAAGCTAATATAATATTTATTAGCTCTTAGCCTCAACCAATACTTTCCCTCTTTATTATTTAATAGACATTTCTCTGAAAAGTATCCAGGTATCTGCTCGAGGGGTAAATTCTATGCCTCTTCCTTTATAAATAGCATAAGCATCTTCTTGGTAATGCAGAGGAATAACTGCTATCTTTTCTTCCATAGCCATTCTATTTAATAGTCTTAACTTCTCTGCCCTAGCTTCGGGACTGACTATTTTTTCAGATTCCTCCAGAAGTTTATCCAGGGTTGCATCACTATAACCGGAACCATTTAATCCACCATAACCTGTTGCTACACTATGTACCAGCTTGGTAAAAGAACGGCCAAAATCATAAGTGCCATCAAACCATCCTATCAAATAGAAATCTAATATATGCTCATCTACTTCTGGGAAAAATACCGCCTTTGGCTTGGTATCCAGCTCTACTTCAATACCAACTTTGGCAAGTTGTTTTGCTATCGCTTCACAAATTTGAGCATCGCGAACATATCGGTCATTAGGACCAGTAAGCTTTATTTTAAAACCATCAGCGTATCCCGCTTCAGCCAGTAATACTTTAGCTCTTTCTAAATCAAAATTGAAACGTCTAATTGAAGCATCATAACCAACGGTTGGTTCATCCGGTATCTGAGCAGCTGGAAATGCATGTCCAAACATTACCTTCTCTATGATTTCGTCTTCATCAATGGCTAAGTACATTGCTTTTCTTACTCTAATATCGCTAGTTGGTGAACCCGGTTTATTGCCAAGACCAAGATATATGGCTCTTCTGGCCGGACGAGTGATTAACTCGATATCGGGATTACTCTTGGCTGTTTCAAAAAGTTCCACCGGCACGTCCTGTAAAATATCTACCTGGCCAGTTACAATGGCAGCTAAACGGGTAGATGGTTCAGTAATGGGAGTAATTTCGACATTTTTAATTGAGGGAGCCTTACCCCAGTAATTTTCATTTGCCGTTAATTTTAAGTAGGATCCCTTCACCCATTCAACAAATTTATAAGGGCCAGTCCCTATGGGCTTTTCGCCAATCTCTCCAATAGAACGAGACTCAGTAGATTCTTTATCCATAATAAATACTTGATGCAGATTGTTTGCAAAGTAAGGAACCGGTATCTTGGTTTTCACATCTATAATCCAGGGATTACCATTAACAATTTCTACCGAACTAATCATCTCTCCAAAGGATAAAAATTCAGATACTGGATAAGGTTCTCTTAATCTTAAAAAGGTATATTTTACATCTTCCCAGGTAAAATCATTACCATTATGGAACTTTACTCCCTGTCTTAAATTAAATCTCCAGGTTAAGTCATCCAATCGTTCATATGAAGTAGCTAATCCAGGAACAAGTTTTCCTTCAATATCTCGGTAAAGAAGACCTTCAAATATATTAGCCATAACAGAAAGATTGGCATCAGAATCCGAACCATGAGGATTCATGGTTTGTGGAGGTGAACCAACGGCAACATTTATACTATCTTTTGCTTTGGCAACTTCACTGGTTTGTATGATTAAAGTCAATCCCAAAATAACAAGTAAAAAAATCATAACAGAAGTAAACTTTTTCATTTTTTTTCTCCTTTTCACTAATTTTTCTCCATCTTTTCCCATTCCTATTTATTTCATCAGCATGGTTATCCTAACTAAGGAATTGGGTAACAGATTGACATACTTCTAATTTTTTATCTCTCGCCTTGAACAGAATCATTGGCTCAATTCAAATAATTCTACACCTCTTTTCAGCCTTAGACTAATTCTGTTAACAATTATCATTTTACTACTTTACCATTTTGATATCAATAATGAGAAAATTATGTTTTTATTATATTTTTACAATCCTTCTCTGATTACTTGTCTTATTACTAACCAAAGAAAGTATTATTAATATACAATATATTTTCCTCTAACTACCCCCACTAAAGTTTACACTATCAATAATATATCACAAAACAATATAATTTCAAATTTTTTGGCAGCGTATACGATTTTGGTTGCTATTTGCTCTATTAGTTCTTTTTTAAAATTAAAAAATAGTAGTAGTATTGTGGAGAGTGTGGGCAACCTGAAGGGTTGTCCAAGTAATGGGGGTAACTCTTTAGGAGTTATCCACATTACGTCACTATCCACAATTAGTGCTTTTGAGAAAAACGTACCCAGTTGATATTTCTGGTGTCTATTCCAGCCAGTTCAAGAGGTGATCTTCCGTTATTACCGGATATCCTAGAGCAATTAAAGTTGTGAAACCGGTAATGCATAACCAAAAGCTTAATAGAGTTGTAAGCTGTCTCATAGGATTCGAATCCGGCTACCTTCTTGAACTTTTGATTGAGCTGTTTGATGACATTTTCCACAATATTATTATCTGGTCGTAAATTATGATCTTTGAAACGCTTAATAAGGTTAGGGAATCTGATTCTCAAGATATTCATTCTTTTAATGAGCTTGGCCTGCCTTAATTCATCCTGGTGGCGCTCTAAGTAATTAATTGCCCTTAGAGCGGTAGACAAGGCCTTACACCTACAGATGATCCTAGTAATAAGAAGGAATCTTTCGGCCCAAAGTTTATCACTGCCGGTATAGTGATACTTGATATAAAATTCGGTCGCGCGATAGGCATGGTAAGTACAGAACTGATGAGGTATTCCTGGTAAAAGCCAGCGGACAGTTCCGAAGAACTCGGGTAAAAGATCACTGATCAGCCCTTTAAAAGGATATCTTATCAGCATCTTGATAATAATGAGAAACCAGGCGATATGGACCTCATCTTCTCTAGGAGCCAGATCCCAGTGGACGATATCTTGGGTCTTTAGATCTACGGCTAAAAGCAGAAACCACTCCACTCCTTTTATGAAGATGCTCTTTTCATCGATGAAAAGATAACCAGACCATCGGGGTTTAAGTTCAGAGGCAACATCTACTGTAGTCTTGCAATTAACCCCTAAGGCATTGATGATCTTAAAGATTCGGTAAGGGGTAATTCTTAATTGTCGGCTTACTGCTCGATAGCTTGCTTCAGAATCATAATACAACTCAGCGGCTCTAATTTGCATAGAGAAATTGATCGGATGATCCTGGCAAGGCCTAAAGGCCTGCTTACAATCATTACAGTACCACCGTTGATAATACAGGTTCCTTTTGCCAAAAGATGTTTTTCTCTGTTTAGATCTAGTTCCGTGTTTTTTGGTATTGAGACTACCACAGAAAATACAACGTTTTTTGCGCATAATAGACCCTCCTTAGCGTGTTGAACACGCTAACACAATAAGGTCTATCATACAACATCAATTAATATAGGTGTTTTAGACACATTTTGTCAAAGAACAGCAACCAATTTTGTATACGCTGTGGAGAGGTGGAGCGAATACTGGACGGGTACAACCTGACAGGAAAAGAGTTATGGCAAATATTATAAAGAAAAAAATAAGAATCCTTTTGTAAATCATCTTATATCTCCATTTTTCATTTTTA
>Ga0209609_10002387_pt1 | contig 10764 bp, 9 predicted proteins | sample LakKivw325mmetaG_FD_184136 | JGI IMG/M metagenome (GOLD analysis project Ga0209609, IMG submission 184136) | Anoxic lake water microbial communities from Lake Kivu, Rwanda to study Microbial Dark Matter (Phase II) - Lake Kivu water 325m metaG... | ecosystem: Environmental > Aquatic > Freshwater...
TCCGGTCGCCGAACCCAATTCTTCCGCTTACCGCGGAAGAAAGGGTTCTCACCCCTCACTGTATAAATTATAAATCACAATGCATATGGCGGAGAGAGAGGGATTCGAACCCTCGGTCCCGATTTTATTCGGAACACACGATTTCCAATCGTGCCCCTTCAGCCTCTCGGGCATCTCTCCGCTTACCGCTGACCTCTAACCGAACCCTTTAACCCCTATCCATCGGCTCCGCCGAGAGAGAGGGATGCTTTAGCGCAGGATAGCTGCCCCTCCATTTATAAACAACAAGCACCAATAACCAAGCATCAATAATCAATTTTCAAATTCCAATGGATATTAAGTGTTTGGTGATTGGTCATTGAAATTTATTTGGTCTTTGAAATTTGGTTATTTGAATTTTAATTCTTCTTCTCTATTCTCTCCACTCCGTAGAGATAAGGTCTCAGGACTTCCGGGATGACCACACTTCCGTCTCTCTGCTGATAATTTTCTAAAATCGCAACCACCGTCCTGCCAACCGCTAACCCCGAACCGTTGAGGGTGTGGACATATTCTGTCTTTGACTTTCCGGAGATACGGTACCGAATCTTTGCCCTCCTCGCCTGAAAATCCTCGAAGTTACTGCACGAAGAGATCTCCTTAAAGGTGTCCTGACCGGGAAGCCAGACCTCGATATCATAAGTTTTTGATGCAGAAAATCCTAAATCCCCCGTACAGAGAGTGACCACGCGATAGGGTAAGTTTAACCTCCTTAAAACCTCTTCTGCATCACGCAAGAGCTTTTCAAGCTCATCATAGGAATCTTCGGGCTTCGAAAATTTCACCAGTTCCACCTTATTAAACTGATGCTGACGGATCAATCCCCTTGTATCCTTTCCGTAAGACCCCGCCTCTTTTCTAAAACATGGGGTATAGGCAGTATAGCAAAGGGGAAGGACCTCCTCCTCAAGAATTTCATCCTGATGGATATTGGTTACGGGAACCTCTGCGGTCGGGATGAGAAAATATTCCAATCCGTCAATCTTGAAGAGCTCCTCCTCAAATTTGGGAAGCTGACCCGTACCCGTCATGGCCGTCCGGTTAACCATAAAGGGAGGAAGCACCTCCCGGTATCCATGCTCCCGGGTATGGAGGTCCAGCATGAAATTGATCAGTGCCCTCTCCAGTTTTGCCCCAAGGTCCCGATAAACCGTAAATCGGGCCCCTGCAATCTTTGCCCCCGATTTAAAATCGAGAATGCCGAGCTCCTCACCGATATCCCAGTGGGGCCTGGGCTTGAAATCGAACTCCGGAATCTCTCCCCACCGTCTCACCTCCATATTATCCTCGGCATCCCTGCCTTTCGGAACGGTCGGGTGAGGGAGGTTGGGAATGGTCAGAAGTGTCTCCTCCAGCATCTTCTCCTTTTCCTGGACAATCCCATCCAGCCCCTTGAGTTCCTGAGAGACCTTTTTCATCTCAGCGATGATATCCGAGGCATCCTGGTTCTCCCTTTTCCTTCTGCTCACCTCGTCGGAGACCTTCTTCTGAAGGGCTCTTAGCCTTTCCCATTCCTGAACGGCTTTTCTTCGCTCGCTATCGATGACCACAAACTGATCCAGGCTGATATTCTGGCCTCTTGAAGCCAGTCTCTCCCGAACCTCATCGAGATGCTCACGGATATATTTTGCCTCAAGCATAGAATCTCCGACCCACGAAATGACGGAAAAACAGGGTACTGGAATAATGGTATAATGAAAGAAAAAAATCAATCCTACCGCTCAAACGATCACTCCCGATCCGTCGCCCCGCCATTCCCGTATTCCGGTATTTGAGAATAGCACCAATCTCTCTTGAAATCAATTACTGTCTTTTGATTAAATTGGGATTGGATGAAATGGGCCGCCTCAGGGAAAGATGGCCGGCAATGGTATCGATGGGCTTTCCTTCCACCAGGATTTGAACCCTCTTGATCTCGGGAAAGTTTTGGGTGAGGGAATTGACAATGGAATAGGTGGTCAGTATTTCAGCGGAACTTCCTCCGGGGTGGTCCTTTAAGAGGGCCCTGTTAAAATTGACAAAAACCGTTCCCCTTTCGTCGATTTTAAAAGTTAAACATTTTGTATGAGAAGGAAGGGTGGGAATCAATTTCCCCTTCGGCCCGTTGATCAGTTCGTCAACCACTTCTTTTGCTTCCTCCTGAAGAGCCCCCTTTCTTATGATTTTCCTCTTCTCTCCGATCAAATACTCTCCATCGCGATCCGAAAAATAGAGGACGATCTCCTTCCTCTCCCGGACTAAATCCAATCTCTCTAAAAATGGCCGGAGGGTATAAACGATCTCCCTTCGAAAAAGGGCGAAGAGTAAGGCCACCATCCCGATGAGAAACAGTAAGAGGACGACCTTTCCTGTCCGGCTTTTCTTCTTCTGCTTCTTCGCCATGGTCGCCCTATCCGGCCTTCTCCTCTGCCCTCTTTCCGACAACGGGCAGGGCATATCGCTCTCCGCGAAGGGCTTTGATCATCAGGAGAAGCCACAGAATAAGGCTCAAAATCCAGAGGGGATAGACTAGAAGGCCGATGACGGGAATCATTCCGATGATGAGGGAGATCACAAAGAGACTCAAAAAGGTGAGGGTGGATTGCCTCGCATGGAACTTCACAAAATCGCTCTTCTTCTCCACCACTAAAAAGACGATCCCTGTGATGAATCCTAAAAGATAACAGAGAAACCCGGCCACATTCTCCTCTAACCCTGTGCTCGATTTTTGTCCTTCTTCCATAAAGTCCTCACTCCCTGAAAATGTCCTCTGATGAAAGCATGATTTCAATCTATAACTTATTTCATGATAAAAAAGAAGCGGGCTGGCTTTTTTCCAATATCTTCTTGAGATACTCTCCGGTATGGGATTGAGGAAACCTGGTGATCTCTTCGGGTGTCCCTGTAGCCACCACCCGGCCTCCCTCTTCCCCGCCTTCCGGTCCCAGATCGATGAGGTAGTCAGCCGATTTGATCACCTCCATATTGTGCTCGATCACAATGACGGTGTTGCCTCTCTCGGTCAGCCGGTTGAGGATATCGAGAAGCCTCTGAATATCCGCAAAGTGAAGTCCTGTGGTGGGTTCATCCAGGATATAGACGGTCCTGCCGGTTTCTCTCTTGCTCAATTCCCTTGCCAGCTTGATCCGTTGGGCCTCTCCCCCTGAAAGGGTGGTCGCAGGTTGACCCAATTTAATGTAGCCCAGCCCCACCTCCCTGAGGATCTGGAGTTTTTGATGGAGCACTGGAATCGCCTGGAAGAAGTCATCAGCCTCTTCTACGGTCATCTCCAGGACATCGGAAATCGTCCTTCCCTTATAACGGATCCCCAAGGTCTCACGGTTATACCTCTTCCCATGACACTCCTCACAGGTCACATAGACATCGGGTAAAAAGTTCATCCCGACTCGCAGCACCCCATCTCCATGACAGGCCTCACACCGGCCTCCTGAGACATTGAAACTGAACCGTCCCGGTTTAAATCCCCTCGCCCTTGATTCCGGAAGCCGAGAGAAGAGCTCCCGGATGGGCTGGAAAAGTCCGGTATAGGTGGCCGGATTGGAGCGGGGTGTTCTCCCGATGGGCATCTGATCCACATGAACAGCCTTATCGATATATTCCAGCCCCTCAACTCTTTGAACAGAAACAGAGTGTTCCCGGCGATGGTAAAGTCGTGAGGACAATAAACCATAGAGGGTGTCAATGATTAAGGTCGATTTCCCTGACCCTGAAACCCCCGTAATACAGTTAAAGATTCCCAGGGGTATCCTTACATCAATATTCTTCAAATTGTTCGCCGTGGCTCCCCGGAGGGTCAGATATTTATCCCCGAGGGGTCTCCTCTTCGGTGGAAGAGGGATGGTCTTCTTCCCCGAAAGGTACTGCCCGGTCAAGGAGTTTTCCTCTTTCATCAGTGCCTCGGGGGATCCGGTGAAAACCACCTCCCCGCCCCTCTCTCCGGGTCCGGGTCCCATATCGATGACATAATCGGCCGAACGGATCGTCTCCTCATCATGCTCTACCACGATGACGGTATTCCCGAGATCCCTTAACCGTCTCAATGTTCCAAGGAGACGGAGATGATCCCTTTGATGAAGTCCAATGCTGGGTTCATCGAGGATATAGAGCACTCCGACCAGGCTGGACCCGATCTGGGTAGCCAGACGAATCCGCTGAGACTCCCCGCCGGAGAGGGTAGAGGCATTGCGGTCAAGGGTGAGATAATCCAGGCCCACCTCGATCATGAACTCCAATCGTTCCCCGATCTCCCTTAAAACAGGCTGGCCGATTTTTTGAGACCGTGGAGTCAACTCCAAACCCCTTAAGAAATCGAGTGCCTCTTTGACATAGAGCCGGGTCACTTCAGCAATCGATTTTCCCCCGACCTTAATCGAGAGGACCTCCTTCTTCAGCCTTGTCCCTTCACATTCCGGACAGGGAACGGAGCTCATAAATCTCTCCAACGCCTCAGCCTCTTCCCCGTCATTTTCCCATCTCCTCTTCAATTCCCTGACCACACCTTCAAACTTCTGACGGAAGAGGTGAGGCAATCCCCTTCCTCTGGACTTGAAAGGGATCTTTTCTCCTTCGGACCCGTAGAGGAGAAGATGCTGAACCGTCCGGGGAAGACGGTCGAACGGGGCATCCAGATCAAAATGATAATGCCTCGCCAGACCTTCGAGAATGGGGGATAAAAAGGACCGATCCTTATCTTCCCACGGGAGGATAGCGCCTCTATTGAGGGAAAGGGAGGGATCCGGAACAATCCGGTCAGGATCAAAGTATTGCTGGGTTCCCAGTCCATGGCAGAGCGGGCAGGCGCCCTGGGGGCTGTTGAAGGAAAACATCCTGGGGGTGATCTCCGGGAAACTGAACCCGCAATCCGGGCAGGAAAACTTCTGGCTGAGGAGGAGAGGGGGTTGACCTTCCCTTTCCACCTTCACTATTCCTTCCGAGAGATGAGCGGCAATCTCCAAAGAATCGTTGATCCTCTTTCCCGCATCCTCCCTTACCACCACTCGATCGATCAGGACGTCAATATCGTGATGCTTATGCCTGTCCAGTTGGATCTCTTCACTGAGGTCCTTTGTTTCGCCATCAATTCTGACCCTGATGAACCCATTTTTTCTGAGTTCATCCAGTTCCTTCCGATACTCCCCTTTTCTCCCCCTCACCATGGGAGAAAAAACGGTGAGAAGGGAACCCCGCGGAAGGCGGAGCAGGGCTTCCGTCATCTGCTGAAGGGTTTGCGAAGTAATGGGGATACCACAATGGGGACAAAAAGGTTCACCGATCCGGGCAAAAAGGAGTCTGAGGTAGTCATAGATCTCAGTTACAGTCCCCACCGTCGAGCGCGGAGTACGGGAGACACTTCTTTGATCAATGGCAATTGCCGGGGAGAGCCCTTCAATGGACTCGACTTCTGCCCTCTCCATCTGTTCCAGGAACTGCCTGGCATAGGCCGAGAGTGATTCCACGTACCGCCTCTGCCCTTCGGCATAGAGGGTATCGAAGGCAAGCGTTGATTTTCCGGAACCGCTCAGTCCGGTGATCACCACCAGCCGGTTTCGTGGAATCTCCACATCGATATTCTTTAAATTATGGACCCTTGCTCCCCGAATGACGATCTTTTCCATCTCTCCCCTTAAAGAAATTAACTCAAAATGAGGAAGGTGTAAAGATGGCGATTTTTGAGGAGGGATCTGAGAGATCGGAAAATGGGTTGATGAGCCTTTCGATCATCCGGTGGACTTTTTCAGAGATCCCGGCCAAAATACTTGACAAATCAGGAAACGAAGTTATAATTTCCATAGTTTAGTTTATTAAACTTTATTCTTCTTAAACTAACTTACACATTACTAAACAAATTTCTTTTTATACTAATTATGGCAAACGTTTTGATTATCGGCGCAGGAGGAGTGGGAACCGTTGTCGCTCATAAGGTGGCTGGTGTCCCGGAGGTCTTTACGGAGATCCTGCTGGCCAGCCGGACAAAATCGAAATGTGATGCCATCGCCAAAGCCATCGGCACCCCTAAAATCAGGACGGCCCGTGTGGACGCGAATGACGTTCAGCAATTAGTTCAATTATTCAAAAGCGTTCAACCCCAAATCGTCATCAACGTCACTCTACCCTATCAGGATCTCACCCTCATGGAGGCCTGCCTTGAAACGGGGGTGAACTATTTGGATACTGCAAATTATGAGCCACCCGATGTCGCCAAATTCGAATACAAATGGCAATGGGCCTACCATGAAAGATTTAAAAAGGCGGGGTTGACGGCCATCCTGGGTTGTGGTTTTGATCCGGGGGTTACAGGGGTTTTCACCGCTTATGCGGCCAAACACCACTTCGACGAGATTCATACTCTGGATATTGTGGACTGCAATGCCGGCGATCATGGAAAACCCTTTGCGACCAATTTTAACCCGGAAATCAATATTCGTGAAGTCACCCAGAAGGGAAAATACTGGGAAGATGGAAAATGGATTGAAACCAATCCCCACGAAATTCATAAACCGTTAAATTATCCCAATATCGGTCCCCGAGAGTCTTACCTTATTTACCACGAGGAATTAGAATCGCTGGTGAAGCATTTTCCCACTCTTAAACGTGCCCGCTTCTGGATGACTTTTGGACAGGAGTATTTAACCCATCTGAGAGTGATCCAAAATATCGGGATGGCCAGCATCAAACCCATCCTGTATGAGGGCAAAGAGATCGTGCCTCTCCAATTCCTCAAAGCGGTATTGCCCAATCCAGGCGAACTCGGTGAACACTATTCGGGTGAGACCTCCATCGGTTGCCGGATCAGAGGGGTTAAGAATCACAAGGAAAGAACATATTATATCTATAATAACTGCAGGCATCAGGATGCCTATCGGGAAACGGGGGCACAGGCGGTAAGTTATACGACCGGGGTGCCTGCAATGATTGGTGCAATGATGTTCCTCAAGGGGTTGTGGAAACGGCCCGGCGTATTTAATGTTGAAGAGTTTGATCCGGACCCGTTCATGGAACAATTGAAACTCCACGGACTTCCCTGGCATGAATTACACGGTGTGGATCTGGAAGTGTGAACCTGGAATAATGGAACAATGGAGTAATGGAATATTGAGCTAAAGACAGGCCGTTTCCCCATAGTTCCAACATTCCATCATTCCAATATTCCAATATATTTTGAGAATGATGCCCATCGACTTTAACAAAATCCCAAACCCCTGCTATGTGATCGATGAACAACGGTTGAGAGATAACCTCGAAGTGATGAAACGGGTAAAAGAAGCGGCCGGAGTCCATATCCTCGTCTCGCTTAAGGCTTTCGCCAGCTGGGGTGTTTTCCCTTTGTTTAAAGGATATGGCTTCGGTGCTTCGGCAAGCTCAATCAATGAGGCGCGCTTGGCTTTTGAGGAGCTCGGGGTCAAGGCCCATACCTGCTGCCCTGCCTATGAAGAGAATTCGATCGCTGACATCTTAAAATACAGCAGTCACATTTCCTTTAATTCCATAAACCAATTGCAAAAATATTCTAAGTTTGCAATCGAAAATGGGGTTTCCATTGGCCTGCGTATAAATCCTGAGTTTTCAGATTCTCCCTATGACATTTATAATCCCTGTAAACCCGGCTCTCGATTTGGGTTGACGGCCGAACAGCTTGCCGAGACCCTACCCCGGGGAGTCGAAGGGTTTCATTTTCACTCCTTATTTGAGGCAGACTCCTTTGCCTTAGAAAAACTGCTGACCGTCTTTTTAAAAAAATTTGGCAGGTTTTTGCCAAGGCTGAAATGGGTGAATATGGGAGGTGGCCATCTGATCACAAAGAAAAATTATGATATCAAACATCTGGTAAAGATCCTAACAGATTTTAGAAATCAGCATGGCGTGGAAATCATATTAGAACCTGGAAGCGCATTTACCTATCAAACCGGTTACCTGGTTTCCAGAATATTGGATATCGTTGAAAATAATGGAATCAGAACAGCAGTCCTCAATGTCTCATTTACCTGCCATATGCCTGATTGTCTGGAAATGCCCTACAAACCGGCCATTTTGGGTGCCACCGATGAAATAGCAGGGAAACCCACATACCGAATGGGAGGGATCAGTTGTCTGGCTGGCGATTTTATGGGGAACTGGTCATTCGAAAGGGAATTAAAACCGGGAGACCAAATCATCTTTGACGATATGATTCATTACACTACTGTAAAAACGACCATGTTCAACGGCGTCCCTCACCCTTCTATCGGTATATGGAACGAAAAGTCAGGATTTCGGCTCATTAAAGAATTTAACTATCAGGATTATAAATATAGATTATCTTGATCTTACAAGAAATTCAATCCACGATAAAACCTGCAAGATTAAAATATTGAAATACTTTGACGAATCCATCCTTTTTTGATAATGTTTTGCCATAATAGGAAGACTGAGGCTGGATGTTCCCGGAAGCCCAAATTTATTGTTCTTTCCTTTCTTCAGATATCCGCCGGGCTCTTAACTGAAAGTCCGGGTCTGTTCAGTACGTGGGTGTAAATCATGGTAGTGGCAACATCGGCGTGTCCCAGCAGTTCCTGCACCGTGCGAATGTCATAACGCGCTTCCAGAAGATGGGTGGCAAAGGAATGGCGCAAGGTATGGCAACTGACCTTTTTGGTAATCGCCGCCTGAGCGGCCGCCTCTTTCACGGCCTTTTGGACCAAAGTTTCGTTGATATGATGCCGCCTCACCTTGCCGCTGCGCGGATCGACCGACAGGCTTTTGGCAGGAAACACATACTGCCAGATCCATTGCTTCCCCGCATTCGGAAACTTTCTTTCCAGGGCTGGCCAGATATAGACTCCAGCCGCTCCTTGAGCCAAATCCTGCTCGTATACTGCTTTCACACGGGTAAAATGCTCTCTCAGGGGCGCGGTAAAACGCTCCGGCAGCATGGTCACCCGGTCCTTTTGCCCCTTTCCGTCCCTAACCATGATTTGATGCCGGGCAAAGTCAATATCTTTCACCCGCAATCGGACACACTCCATGAGCCGCAAGCCGCTGCCATACATCAGGCCAGCCATCAAGCCGGTGACTCCGCTCATTTTCGAAAGAAGCATCTGGACTTCATCCCTGGTCATAACCTCCGGCAGCCGGCGCGGCCGCTTGGCCCGGACAAATTCCTCTATTTCCCCGACCGGTTTTCCCAGGACCTGCCCATAGAAAAAGACCAGCGCATTAAGGGCCTGATTCTGGGTGCCCGCCGACACCTCCCGTTCTACCGCCAGGTAATCAAGGTAGGTCTTCACTGCGGTGGGAGCGTCAAGCTCCTTTGGATTGGCATAATCATGGAAGGCGATGAATCGTCTGACCCAGTCAAGGTAGGTGGTTTCGGTGCGATACGAAAAATGCCGGGAACGGACCTCGGTCTTAACTGCTTGGAGCAGTTCAGGAAATTGCCGTTCCACCTCGCCTGGAATCAACCGGTCCCGAAACCCCTCCGTCCTGGCTTTCGCCTCTTGAGCAGGAGATTTTCCAGTAGGCCCCACGGCGGCTTGTCTCTCAGGTGCATATTGAGGAAGAAAAATCTCGTACAATATCCTCAGTGCATGTTCAGCCTGGCGGACCTGCCAATCTGCGATGCCCTGGCGCTTCCTCAGGTCGGACAGAAAGGCTTCAATATCCTTTCTGGACCTGTCTCTCAAAGGTTTACCTTGAAGAAAACTCTCGAAATCCCTCACCCACCTGACATAGAAGGGCGAGCGGTCTGGGCGTACCCTGTTCTCCTCCGCGCACCCCCTATAGGCCTCCCAAAAATGATCTCGCTCGCTGGAATTTTGGAGAGCCATGGTATTCACCATAAAATCCATTTTAACTTTTGCAGGTTAGGCAACAATCAAACACTTAATGATAGGCGGAATTATTATATCACAATATAATATTTCCGTCTAATATCTGTTATCTGCCTAATGAATATAGGCGCAAAGAAAGGAGGGAGAAATGTTTAAAGACAAGCTGATGGTTTTAGGGTCCTCATTGTTTGTTTCTCTATTATTATCTGGTTGCATGACTGCTGCTCAGCACCAAAAAAGCTTACACTCAACTCAAGAGCGGGAAATGACTCTCGGTATTGTTCAAAAGGAAATTCGTGTTGGAATGTCACAAGCTGACGTGGCAACAGCTTTAGGTTCACCTAACATTGTGACAAAAGACAGTGAAGGCAAAGAAACATGGGTATATGACAAAATGGCAACTGAAGCATCATATTCCAAAAGTCACGGATATGGGACGGTCTTGATTCTTGGTTTTTCAAAAGACACAGGGGCAGTTAGTTACGCTCAAAAAACTTTGACAGTGATTATCAAATTTAGCAACAAACAATTGGTCGAGTCATTCTCATACCATGCCAGCAAATTTTAGGCTTAGGAGGTTTCTATGAAAAAGATTTATGTAATATTTCTTGTTCTGGTTCTATTTATTTCTGCCTGTGCAACAACCAAAACTCCTCCGAAAACACAACTTCAGATACGGGAGTTCCAGACTCGCACATACGAGACTAATGACGTAAAAATGGTTATGAAAGCAATGCTTAACGTCCTTCAAGACGATGGTTTTATTGTTAAAAACGCAAATGTTGAGCTTGGGCTTTTTAACGCAACAAAAGAGGTTGACATTACAAGTAAATGGGAAGTCTTTGGTGCGATTATGACAACAAGCAAGTACCAAACCCCCCGATGGGCAAAAAATAGAATTATTGAAGCTACAGCCAAC
>Ga0209609_10002391_pt1 | contig 10747 bp, 9 predicted proteins | sample LakKivw325mmetaG_FD_184136 | JGI IMG/M metagenome (GOLD analysis project Ga0209609, IMG submission 184136) | Anoxic lake water microbial communities from Lake Kivu, Rwanda to study Microbial Dark Matter (Phase II) - Lake Kivu water 325m metaG... | ecosystem: Environmental > Aquatic > Freshwater...
GCTTTCTCTCGCCGGATCATTACCACCCGACGCCTGCCACCGAACTCCCCGGCCTCCCCACCGCTGTTGACCGCGTGCAGACCGCCATCCGCACCCGTCAACCGATTTGCGTCTGGGGCGACTTCGACGTGGATGGGCAGACAGCTACGACCATCCTCGTCTCGGCGCTGCAAAGCCTGGGAGCGAATGTAACCTATCACATCCCCGTGCGCGCCAGAGAAAGTCACGGCGTCAACATTTCCTTTCTCACAGAGATCATCGAGCACGGTGCAAAACTCATCCTGACCTGTGACACCGGCATCACTGCCCATAAAGCTGTGAGCTATGCCCGTTCACGCGGCGTGGATGTGGTCGTCACCGACCATCACAATCTGCCGGAAACGCTTCCGCAGGCTTCGGCTGTGGTCAACCCGAAGCTGCTGCCGGAAGGCCATCCACTCGCGACACTCTCCGGCGCGGGAGTGGCGTACAAATTGGCAGAAGAACTGCTCGAGACATCCGTCGCCCGTCGCCCGTCACACGTCACACGTCACACGTTGCTTGATCTCGCCGCCCTCGGCCTGGTAGCAGACCTGGTCTTGCTCAAAGGCGATGCGCGCTACCTCGTCCAGAAAGGCCTGCAAGCTCTGCGCGCCACAGAGCGTTTGGGCCTTAAGGTGATGATGGAAATGGCACAGCTCACGCCTTCCCACCTCACCGAAGAACATATCGGATTCGCGCTCGCGCCGCGTCTCAATGCCCTGGGTCGCCTCGGCGATGCCAACCCGGCTGTCGAGCTGCTCACCACCCAAGACCCCGTCCGCGCCCGCTTGCTGGCAACCCAACTGGAGGGATTGAATTCCCAACGCCAACTGCTGACGCGGCAGGTCACGCTAGCTGCGGAAGCGCAACTGCGCGCCGACCCGTCACTTCTTGCTCAGCCGATCATTATCCTTTCTCACCCCTCCTGGCCGGGCGGCGTGATCGGCATCGCCGCCAGTCACCTCGTGGAACGCCATCACCGTCCGGTGATCTTGTTCTCATCGCCAGCAGATGAACCGGCGCGCGGTTCCGCCCGCTCGATCGAGGGCGTCAACATTGCCGAGGCCATTGCCGCACAGGGGGAACTGCTACTCAACTTCGGCGGACATCCGATGGCGGCCGGACTTTTTATGGAAGCTGAGAAGCTGCCCGTTTTCCGCAAAGCGATAACCAAAATTGTCACGGACATGGTCGGCAAGGCCGAAGTCGAGCCTGTACTGGAAATAGATGCCTGGCTCGCTTTATCTGATTTGGACCTTGCCCTATCCGAAAACATCGAGCAACTTGCGCCGTTCGGTCCCGGCAACGAGAAACTGATCCTGGCTACGCACGATCTCACGGTGCGGAGCGTCGCCGAGATCGGCCGGAACAAGGAACACCTGAAGCTCACCGTCGAGGATGAGCATAGCAATACCCAAACCGTCTTGTGGTGGAATGGCGGCGAAGAGGAATTGCCTGCCTCGCTGGCGGAAAGGGGAGGAAAATTCGACATGGCCTACACTTTGCGCGCCAGCGATTTCCGAGGTATGCGCGGTGTCACGCTGGAATTCGTTGACTTGCGATGGATCGAGGAAAAGCTGATTCGGGTCGCAACGCCCCGCATCGAAATCGTAGATTATCGCAGCGCAGAAAATCCGCTCGAAATTCTCGAAACCTTGAAAGCCTCGCACTTTCAAACGATCATCTGGGCTGAGGGGAAAGATAAGAAGGCAATCGGCGGGCAAGATCGGAACGAACTTGAACAGGCCGACGCGCTTGCCATCTGGACGACCCCGCCTGGCAGCGCAGAAATGCGCCGGGCGCTCGACAAAGTAAAACCAGAAAAAATCTATCTCTTTGCCGTCTCACCGGGCACAGACGAGCTAAAAGGGTTCCTCGAGCGCCTGACGGGATTGGTCAAGTTTGCGATGGACAAGCGCGGTGGAAGTGTCACGCTGGCGGAACTGGCGGCTGCTACCGCCCAACGCGAGACGACCGTCCGGCTGGGGCTAGAGTGGCTGGCTGCTGGAGGTCACTTTGGCCTCAACATCGAAGGCCAGCAATTGCAGCTCACCACACAAAAAGGCCAGACTAATCTCTACCTGCAACAAGAGCTTTTCACCGCCCTCAAAGGAATATTGGCCGAAACCAACGCGTACCGTGCCTATTTCACCCGCGCCGACCGAGCCGCGATCATCCCCGCCGCAGACTAGCGTCAAACCGATTACAATACAACCGAGGAGTGTTTATGAAACAATTGCCCGAGCATGGCCCTTGCTTCGTGTGCGGATCGGACAATCCGCACAGCATCGGCCTCACCTGGTACGCAGACGATCATGGAGCGATCCTCTCTGATTTCACGCTGAATGAAGGGCAGCAGGGGCCGCCCGGTTATGCCCACGGCGGCGCGTCGGCGGCTATCCTGGATGAGGCGATGGGCGCGGCCGTCTGGCGAGCCGGGTATAACGTTGCGGTAGTCAACCTGGAACTCAACTACCGCCGCCCGGTGCCTTTGGGACAGCCGCTCAAGCTGGAAGCTCGCCTCTCCGGACAGGATGGGCGCAAGGTCTTTGCCACGGGCGAAATTTGTCTGCAAGATGGGACAGTCGCTGTGAGCGGACGCGGTATTTACGTCGAAGCGCCGCAGCTCTTCGAACCGGTAAGGTTCAGAGAGAAGGACGAGTAACGAGTGTCAAGTGACGGGTGACGAGAGGATGAGATGGGATTCGAGGAAATAGCGCACACGGCGGATTGGGCGTTGCGCGTCTGGGCCGACGACCTGGAAAGGCTGTTCGCGGAAGCGGCGCAGGGCATGAACGCGCTTTCGGGCGCGCGGCTGGCGCGAGGTCCGCGCACGCGCCGAACCCTCAGCCTGTCCGCGCCGGATGCCGAATCCCTGCTGGTGGCGTTCTTATCCGAGCTGGTCTATGCCGCCGAGCAGGAGCAGCTCGCGTTTACAAGTTTCCAAGTTCGCACGTTGGAACGTTCAGATGGCTGGACGCTAGAGGCCGAGATGGAGGGCGCGCCGATCCTTTCGATCAACAAATCCATCAAGGCTGTCACCTACCACAACCTGCAAACCCGCCAGACTGCGCGAGGTTATGAGGTAGAAATTGTTTTTGATGTGTGAGGTTCTCGGTGGGGGTTAGCCCCACCGTAAGCGATAGAAACAGAGGCAACCATGATCCGCCTGCAAGACATGAAACGCATCACTCCCTACGAATGGGAAATCCCCCAATCCTTCCGCGCGGACATGCGCGTGCCGGTGCGCATCTTCGCCACGCAGGAGCTGCTCGAGCAGATCATGGACGACAAGTCACTGGAGCAAGCTGTCAATGCGGCCACCCTGCCGGGGCTGGTGGGCCGCGTGGTCATCATGCCCGATATGCACCAGGGCTACGGCTTCCCCATCGGCGCTGTAGCGGCCACCGAGTTCCCACAGGGAGTGGTATCGCCTGGGGGGATAGGTTATGATATAAACTGCGGCGTGCGCCTGCTGGCTTCAGACATCGAGTACGAGGCCGCCCTGCCCTACCTGGATGCGCTTGCCACGCTGCTGAACAATTACTGTCCCAGCGGCGTGGGCGTGGAAGGCGTGGTGCGCGTCAACATCCCGGAACTGGAACGGATACTGCGCGAAGGCTCGCGCTGGGCCTTGAAAAATGACTACGCCACGGAAACCGATCTTGCCCGCACCGAGGAGAGTGGCTGCCTGGAGGGGGCGAACCCGGCTAAAGTCAGTGACCGGGCCAAAAAGCGCGGCCACGAGCAGATCGGCTCGGTCGGCGCGGGCAATCATTTCGTCGAGGTGGACGTCGTCGAGGCGGTACTGGACCCGGGGCCTGCTTCCGTTCTCGGGCTGCGTCAAGGCTATTTGGCGGTACAGATCCACTGCGGCTCACGCGGACTCGGTCACCAAGTCTGCACCGATTACGTGCAGGAGCTGCAGGCTGCGGTGCGACGTTACGGCATCGAGCTGCCCGACCGCGAGCTGGTCTGCGCGCCGATGGATTCGCCGGAGGGACAAGCTTACCTCGGCGCAATGCGCGCCGCCGCCAATTTCGCTTTTGCCAACCGCCAGATATTGGCACATTCCGCCCGGCGCGCCTTCGAGCAGGTCTTTGCAGGCAAGCTGAAAGGCTGGGAGCTGCGCCAGGTATACGATATTGCCCACAACATGGGCAAGATCGAAACGCACGAGGTGAACGGGGAACGCCTCAAAGTGTGTGTGCACCGTAAGGGTGCGACGCGCGCCTTCGGCCCCGGCGCGCCCGGCCTGCCGCCGGAGTATCAAAAAACTGGACAGCCGGTTCTCGTTCCCGGCAGCATGGGCACCGCCTCGTGGGTGTTGGTTGGCACAGCGACGAGCATGGAGCGCTCGTTCGGCTCCTCTTGTCACGGCGCGGGACGAACCATGAGCCGCGCCAAAGCCAAGCGTGAAATTCGCGGCGAGAATCTGCGCAAAAAACTGGAAGAGCAGGGTATCAAGGTGCGCGCCGGCTCGATGCCGGGTCTGGCCGAGGAAGCCCCCCAGGCCTACAAGGATGTGGACGCGGTGGTCGAGACGGTCAGCGCAGCAGGCATCGCCCGCAAGGTGGCCCGCTTGAGGCCAGTGGCTGTAATTAAAGGTTGAACAGCAATTCATTCCAGAGAAGATCAACCCACGATCCCCGGGGAACTCCAACAGGTTCGCGTACGTCTATAGAGTAGATAGAATCCGGAGGTAAAAATGAATCGTTGGATCACCCTGATGTTCTCTCTTGTTCTGTTGGTCGCCTGCTCGCCGACCAATGTCCTCCCCTCACTGGTTCCAACCAGCGTGGTTACGGCAACGCCTTTTCATCAAAATATGCCATCCACAAACGAACCACCTGCCAATCCTTACGCCCCCCAACCGGATGACAAGGAAAATTCACAAGGAAACGTTTACCTGGATGTGGCGCAAGTTCGCGTCCTCGAGAGTTATCCTGTCCAGGTAGTTCTGACCCTACAAGGGAATCTGCCAACACCGTGTGATACCCTGCGCGTACAGGTCAACCCGCCAGATGAGCAAAACCGCATCACGATCGAGGTATATTCACTCACCGATCCGGCCAAGATGTGCGCCCAGATGCTGAAACCTTTCGATGCTAGCATCCCCCTGGGCAGTTTCCCCGCCGGGCATTACACCATCTGGGTTAATGGCGAACAGATTGGGGAGTTTGATTCATGAGAAAGTGTTCGGCAATTTCCCCCACAGCCGGTAAATAAACGTCCCGCAGGTTCTGAGCCTGCGGGACGTTTGTCCTAATGTTCCAGAATCTGCGAAAGGAATAGTTTCGTCCGGTCTTCCTTTGGATTTTTGAAAATTTCATCCGGCGTGCCGCTCTCGACGATCAGACCATCGTCAAAGAAATACATCCGTTTTGCAACGGCGCGAGCGAAGCCCATTTCATGCGTCACCACCAGCATGGTCATGCCAGATTGCGCCAGCTCGATCATCACATCCAGCACTTCCTTGATCATCTCTGGGTCGAGGGCCGAGGTCGGCTCATCGAAGAGCATGATCTTGGGCTGCATTGCCAGGGCGCGGGCGATTGCCGTGCGCTGCTGTTGCCCGCCCGAAAGCTGGCCGGGGTATTTGTGCGCCTGCTCCGGGATGCCTACCCGTTCCAGAAGCTGCATTGCTACTTCTTCGGCCTTCTGTTTCGGCCACTTGCGCACCTGGATGGGGGCCAAAGTGATATTCTGCATTACGGTCAGGTGTGGGAACAGGTTAAACTGCTGGAAGACCATGCCTGTTTCCATACGGATTTTCTCGATGTTGCGCATGTCATTGGTCAGCTCGATGCCATCAACCACGATCCTGCCTTTCTGATGTTCCTCAAGGCGGTTGAGCGTACGGATGAAGGTGGACTTCCCCGAACCAGACGGACCGAAAATGACGATCACCTCCCCCTTTTCCACATCCATGCTGATCCCCTTCAGGGCCTGAAAATGGCCGTACCATTTCTGCACGTCGCGGCAGACAATGATTGGCTCGGAGCCGGCAGTTTGTTCGAACATGTTCCTCTCCCAGATTACATTTTGTAACGCTGAACCTATTATAGGACAAAAACGAAAATTGGGAAATGAAACATCAGCTCTCCGGGACGCTGATCTTGGCAAAGCGCGCCCGGGTCAACTCGGCCAGCGCGGCGACCGGCAGGCGGATGTTTAGTCCGCGCTGGCCGCCGCTCACGTGGACTTCGGCCTGCTTCTGCGCAGAGGCGTCAATCACCACTTGAAAGCCTTTATTGAGCAGCGCCAGCGGTGAGATGCCGCCAGCCTGCAACCCGGTCAATTGTTCGGCCTCGCGTTCGGTCGGCAAGCTTATCTTTTTTTCGTTCAGGGCAGCTGCCAGCAGCTTCAGATCCACACGGTTCGGGCCAGGGATGACAGCCAGGATCGGTTTTCCTGGTTTCGGGCGCGTTACCACGATAGTCTTATAGACGCTCCCGGCTGGAACACCCAGCAGGTGTGCGGTTTCCACCGCACCAAGCTTCTCGGCGGGGAGCTCAAAGGCTGTGTAAGGGATCTTACGGGAATCCAGCATACGGATGACATTGTTGACGGGAGGCATGCGTTCTCCGTCACAATTATACACGTGCGGGAGGCAGCTGCTCGTTCGGTTTGACAATCGCACGGCTTGGGCTACAATAAGGGGTATGAAAACCGCCTCACCATTGAGCCTGGAAGAGCTGCTTGAAGAACTTCCCGAAAACTACACCAACGCGGATCGAGAGGTTGTCCAGCGCGCCTATCGGGTCGCTGAGCGCGCCCACGCCGGGCAAAAACGCGCCTCCGGCGAGCCGTATGTCAACCACTGCCTGGCAGTCGCAGCCATCCTATCCGACCTGCACATGCCAGTGGAGGTGGTTGCGGCCGGTCTGATGCACGATACCGTCGAGGACACCGCCGTTAAACTGGGTGACCTGCGCCGCGACTTCGGTGACGCCATTGCCAACCTGGTGGACGGCGTAACCAAGCTGACGCAATTACCACGCGTCTCGCGCGGGGAGCATCAAGAAGAACTTAAGGTCAAATCATCCAATTCAGAAACAAGCGAAAAAGCCGAGGACGAACAATCCATCCGCAACCGCAAACGGACGCTCTCCATCGAAACCCTGCGCAAGACCTTCCTGGCAATGGGTGAAGACGTGCGCGTCGTCCTGATCAAGCTGGCCGACCGCTTGCACAACATGCGCACACTGGGCTTTTTCCCGGAGCCGAAGCGCCAGCGCATCGCCCAGGAGACTCTGGATATCTTTGCCCCCCTTGCCAACCGCCTAGGCATCTGGCAAATCAAATGGGAATTAGAAGACCTGGCTTTCCGCTACGTCAACCCCGAAAAGTACAAAGAGATCGCCGAACAACTAGCCGAGCGGCGCGAGTCGCGCGAGCAGCAGATCCAGCAAATCGTCGCCCAATTCAAGCATGAACTATCCGAGCACGGCATCCGGGCAGAAATCTTTGGGCGACCGAAACACATCTACTCGATTTACAAAAAGATGACCGAGAAGGGAAAATCCTTCGAGATGGTGCGCGACGTGCGCGGCGTCCGGCTGCTCGTCCCGGACGTTCCGGCCTGCTACGCTGCCCTGGGCATAATCCACACCCGCTGGCGGCCCATCCCCAACGAGTTCGACGATTACATCGCCGTCCCCAAAGACAATTTCTACCAGTCCTTGCACACGGCGGTCATCTACGACGACGGCAAGCCGGTGGAAGTACAAATCCGTACGCCGGAGATGGACGAAAGCGCCGAGATCGGCATCGCTGCCCACTGGCGTTATAAAGAGGGTGGCCGCCGCGACAAATATGACGAACGCATCAACTGGATCCGCAAGTTGATGGAATGGCGGCAAGACGTAGATGACGCCCAAGAATTTGTGGATAGTATGAAGACCGATGTTTTCCAAGACCGCGTCTACGTTTTCACGCCGCGCGGCGATATCATTGATCTTCCGGCCGGTTCGACGCCGATTGACTTCGCCTACCACGTCCACACCGACATCGGTAACCGCTGCCGAGGCGCCAAGATAAACGGGAAACTCATTCCTCTCGAATACGAACTGCACACCGGTGACCAGGTCGAAATCCTGACCGCCAAACACGGCGGCCCCAGCCGTGACTGGCTGAACCCTAGCCTTGGCCTGGTGCACACGCAGCGCGCCCGTTCCAAGATCCGCACCTGGTTCAAGAAGCAAGATCGTGAACAGAACCTGGTACAAGGGAGAGCGCTCCTAGAGCACGAATTCCAACGCCTCGGACTATCAGAAATTGACGAGAAGGCTCTGGAAGAAATAGGCCGCAGCCTGGAATTTCGCTCGCTCGAAGACATATACGTGGCCATTGGGAGCAGCGATCTCTCGGTTGGGCGCATCATCAACAAGCTGCTAGAAACCAAAGAAAGCGACGATATTCTGATCGTCGTGCCTCCAACCAGCGCGCCAGCCGCTCCTGGATCCGTGACTGTGCTCGGCCTGAAGGATATCTTGACCAATTCAGCCAAGTGCTGCAACCCCACGCCAGGTGACGAGATCATCGGTTACATCACCCGCGGCCGCGGCGCAACCATCCACCGCCAGGACTGCCCCAACGTGCTGCGCATCCGCGACCGCGAGCGGCTGGTAAAGGTTTCGTGGGGCGAAAACATTCGTACCTATCCGGTGCCGATCCGCATTTCTGCCTATGATCGGCAGGGTCTGATGGGCGACATCACCAACTTGCTCAACGCCGAGAGTGTCAATATCCTGGACGCCAATGCGCGCGTCAGTAAGAATCTGGCTGACCTACGCCTAGTCATCGAGGTCAAGGATATTGCCCAACTGAGCCGCGTCCTGACGCGCCTCGAGAATCTGCCCAATGTGCTGGAGGCCCAGCGCGTCCGGGGGGGGTGATTTCATATTTCGTAACCACTCGGCAATCCTCCCGCAGGTTGCGCGGGGAGAGATTGCGCCAGCGATCAAACCTGTGGGAGGGTAAACAATTACTATACCCTAAATATCTTGCGCTACTGTTACATAATAGGTATAATGTCGCCGCCTCAGCGGGGATGCGTCCCCCTCCGGCGGTGAATTGCTTTACTGATTATGCCCTCTAGTGTAAAATCGCTGCCTGTCCATCCGGTCTGACTCTGGTCTGGTTGAATTCAAAAAATGGATAAACTCATTGATAAGAGACTCAAATGGGCTTCGATCGCCGCAGCAATCCTCGGCGGGCTGGATGCCGCTTATCTGCTCATTTATAAATTGACCAGCGCCCCGGCCATGTGCCTGGGCTCCGGCGATTGCTCCACTGTCAACGCCAGCCGCTACTCGGAGATAAACGGCATCCCCATCTCCCTGCTCGGCTTGCTGGCTTACCTGGCCATCCTCGGCCTCCACACCCTCGAAACGCGCGGCCGGTTCTTCAAAAACAACGTCAACTTGCTGGTTTTCGGCCTCAGCCTGATAGGCGTGCTGTTCTCGGCCTATTTGACCTACGTGGAGCTGTATGTTATCCACGCCGTCTGTCCGTTTTGCGTGGCTTCGGCTATCTTGATCACAGTCATTTTCATCCTTGCGATCATCCGCTTGATCCGACAAACCATCCTTTAGGAGAAACTCCATGCCCCGTATTCGTTGCCACTACGTGGATTGCATCTTTCTGGACGAGGGCTATTGCAGCGCCGCGGCGGTCGAATTCGACGCCGACACCGGATGTGCCACATACTCGCCCAACGAAGAGGCGGTCGCCAACGACGAGGATTGGGAAGAAGAAGAACTGGAGGAATGGGAAGAAGACGAACTCGAGGACGAAGAAGACCTTTGGCTGAATGAAGACGAAGACGAAATATGAAAACCAAACGGGCAACAGTTTGACTGCTGCCCGCTGCCTCTCGGACCTCGAACCGGTCCGCCGTTAAACCCATTGGGGCGTTCTGTGGAACGCCCCAACTTTATTTTTCTCCCATCAGCGCGTATAACAAAATCCCCACCGCAACCGCCAGGTTCAACGAGCTGACCCGTCCGCGCATCGGCAGGGATACGACCTCGTCACAGGCTGCGGCTTGCGCTTCCGTCAGTCCTTTCTGCTCGCTGCCGAGAAGCAATACCGTCGGCGCGTTGACAGGCCCCACGCTGCGATAATCGGTTGCAGCATGGGCCGAGGAGCCGATCAACCGAAAGCCGTTCTTCTTCACCCACTGGACGAACGCATCGAACGAGGTCTCTACCACCGGCTTCCAGAACAGCGTCCCCATGCTGGCCCGCACCACGGACGGGTGATACAGCTCCACACCGCCATCCAATAAGAACAATCCATCCGCTCCGACCGCATCCAGCGCGCGCAGGGTGGTTCCCACGTTGCCGGGATCTTGCGGGGAGACGACCGCCGCACAAAAATGAAAGTTCTCCCGTGTCACGTTTTCCAGTGTCAAGTGCCTCTGGCAGACGATAGTGAGAAGTCCCTGCGGGTTGTCTTTGCCCGCAAGATCAGTGAAAAGATCGGATGTCAAGGCAGCGCAACGGACACCGCGGCGGGATTGTCCATCCACGAGGCGGAGGCCAAAGTCGCTGGTCAGCAACTCCGGGGCGTAGACGAGCATCTCAATCTCCCAGCCTGCCTCGACAGCCTCGCCAACATGGTGGATGCCCTCCACGAGGAACAGCCCGGTTTCCTCGCGCCCCTTCTTCTGGCGCAAGGCGCGCGCCTGCTTGACGAGCGGGTTGCTGCGGCTGGAGAT
>Ga0209609_10002392_pt1 | contig 10747 bp, 12 predicted proteins | sample LakKivw325mmetaG_FD_184136 | JGI IMG/M metagenome (GOLD analysis project Ga0209609, IMG submission 184136) | Anoxic lake water microbial communities from Lake Kivu, Rwanda to study Microbial Dark Matter (Phase II) - Lake Kivu water 325m metaG... | ecosystem: Environmental > Aquatic > Freshwater...
ACCCGGCTGGTACGCCTTTACCAGGCGCGCACCCACCATCTCCTGGAGCTCCAGGACGATGGCTGCTACGTCCACACTGCTCATCGAGTCCTTCATCAGCCTTCATCAAGCAAGTATAAGCGGCCCAGAGATTTTAAGGATCACCTGCTACCGGCATTTTCTGCGCTGCGCCGCGCTAGGGTGGCGCTGGGGTAAGAAGAGGAGAGGAGAGGAGAGGAGAGAAGAGGAGAGAAGAGAAGGTGAATGTGGAGATGCGATTTGTGGCCGGTAAGCTAGAAGGTTCGGCGTCTTACCAGACCGTCTCACGGAATCGCGGCCGTTCGCTCAGGAACCATGCGAGCCGCATTCTCTCACCACCTGCACCATCTCGTCTGCGACTTTCGCCAGGCGCAGCCAGGTATTTGCCATTGCTCGCAGCCCGATAAGGTCGTCACCCGATAAGGCGAGCCGTAAGGTAGTACCTTCCAGGTCGAGCGCAACAGAGGACCGTTTTCGATCAATTCCCTCATCCTGCTCATTCTTTAAGGACGCGTAGATCGTGCGAATTCGCGCTTCCTCGCTCTCGAATTCAAAGGTTGCGGTGATCTCCATCATGAGCATGAGTACATAAAATTACAAGCTTGACTTGATTGAGGTTCGAGGAATAACTGGAATTAGATCGCCTTGAGCTTCTTCACGACCACGGTAGGCCGCTCCTTCTTCAAGGCCCGGTAGCCGCAGTAGGGGCAGCGAACACCCTGGTAGCCGTCTTCGTGAATCTCCACGATCCGCTTACAGCGCAGGCAGTAGTAACCCATGCGTGCTTATTCGCCTCCTGACCCGGCAGCGACGCTCTTTGGTTCCGCCTCTTTCTTGGGCTCTACGCCGAGCTCAGTGCCGCGCTCGAGGATCCGTTTCACCGTCCGCTGCGCGGAAACCCCGACGGAAGTAAACGGGACATACGTGCCACCCGTGAAAGTATATCCGCATTTCCGGCACGTCCAGATCCCTGTACCTGTCCGCTTCACTGCTGGCTGCTCGCATTTCGGGCACGTATGCGCGGCGTGTGTCCGCTCCTCAATGTCCGCGACTGCCTGGCGGATCTTTCGCCCGTAGCGCACACCGAACCTGCCCGCGGATCTCGTCTTTTTCCCCTTCTTCCGCTTCTGCTTACTCGTCATCTTTCGGGTCTACTCTATGAGACACTTACTCTCTCTCTTTCGCTCGCTCTGAGAAAAAGAAAAAGGTGAGGGCATATATAGTTATGAGAGGAAATCAGGCTTCGCCAGCTTTTGGACGGTAGCGGTGCAGCTGTGGGTGGGCATCAATGAGGATAGCGGATTTAGCGCTAGATCGAACGGTGGAGCACTTATTCTGCACGAGCGCGATAGCCGAGCTCTATCCGCCCCAGGAGGCGGCGGTCAACGCGGGCTTGCTCGCGACGAGGCAGAATTTCGTAATTGCGACACCAACGGCGAGCGGGAAAACACTCCTGGCCGAGCTGGCGATGCTGCAGTCGATCCTGACGGAATCAGGGAAGTGCCTCTACGTGGTGCCGCTGAATGCGCTGGCGTATGAGAAGTACCAGGGCTTTAAAGAGCGGTACGGCTCGGTAATCCAGGTGGGGATCTCGACCGGCGATTATGAAAGCTCGTCACGCTACCTCGAGCGCTACGATATCATCGTGCTCACCCTGGAGAAGCTCGATTCACTCACCCGGCTGAAGCCAGCATGGTTGCGAACGCTCTCAGTCGTGGTGGTGGACGAGGTGCACGTGATTGGTGAGGAGAAGCGAGGGCCGCGGTTAGAAGGCGCGATGGCGCGCTTCATGAGCCTCAATCCCGGGGCACGCATCATCGCGTTGTCCGCGACGATCGCGAACGCTGCTGAGTTCGGCGAGTGGCTGGATGCGCGCGTCATTCAGTCCGAGTGGCGGCCGGTGCCGTTAAAGGAGGAGATCTTCCTCGCCCGCGATGATCCTGAGATCATCGACCGGGTGATGGAGGAGGTAAAGAGCGGCTCGCAACTGCTCGTCTTCGTGAATACGAAACGCGGTGCCGCATCGTTCGCGCGCAAACTCGCGCTGCAGCTGCGACTGACGGGCGTGGAGCTGGAGCACCTCGCGGAGAAGCTTGATTTAGGCGTTGACGATCTCGCGGAGATGGTGCGCTGCGGCGTGGCGTACCATACTTCATGGCTGCATCCCGAGCAGCGGCGGGCGATCGAGGATAGCTTCCGGAACCGGATCTTGAAGGTGATCTGCTGCACGCCCACGCTCGCGATGGGCGTCTCGCTCCCCGCAAAGGTGGTCTTGATCAGGAATTACCAATTCTTCAGCCTCGGTCGGGGCACGGAGCCGATGCCCGCCTTCTGGGTGAAGCAGGTCTTCGGGCGTGCCGGTCGGCCAGAGCACGACGCGTACGGGACGGGCATCATCGTGGCGCGAAACGAGGAGGCGTACGAGGAGATCCAGAGCTTGTACTTCGGGAGCGGGTTGGAGCGGATCGGCTCACAATTCTCGGGCGAGACGATGACCGAGCAGATCCTCGCGACGATCGTCGGCGGTGCTCAACGGACTGACCAGATCCTCGAGTTCTTGAACAGCACCTTTTACGCACACCAGCACCGGGACGAGATGGAACTCCTCGAGCTGGAGCTGGACACCATTCTGGCGGAGCTCGTACGGAAGGGCTTGGTCGAGCTGGAAGGGGAGAGGATCCGCCCCACACCATTCGGTACGCTCGCTTCTCGGCTCTATTTATCCATTAACTCGGCACTCGAGCTCCGGGACGGCATCCGTGCCCTGGGCGAGCTGGAGCGAGACCAGCGAGCTACGATCACGGAGTTCGATCTGCTGCTCCTGTTAGGTACCTGTGACGAGATCACGCCGATCACCGTGAAGCATGCGATGGAGATCGCGCAAACGCTCAGCGAGAATATCGAATGGATGTATCGGTGCGCGCATGCGGTGAGCAGCGCGATCGTAGCACAGGCGTGGATCGAAGAGCTCACCTACGCGGAGTTGAAGGCCCGATTTGGCGCTTATCCGGGTGAGATCCATAACGCTATCTACAATTACGGCTGGATCGCGTATGCCGCTTCGCGAATCGCGGAGTATCTGCGTGAAGATTCGATGGCCGGACGGCTCCGCACGGTACACGATCGGATCCAGCACGGCGTGAAATCGGAGCTGCTCAATCTGGTAGCGATCAAGGGCGTCGGACGGGTGATAGCACGCGGCTTGTACACTGCGGGGCTACGAACCCCGCGCGCGGTGGCCGAAGCGGAAACTGCGGAGTTAGCGCGCGTCCACGGCGTGGGCATGAGACGCGCGGCGAAGCTGAAGGAGGAAGCGGTGCGGCTATGCGGCAGCTAGCGGCGAAACCCGGGAGCAGTACCATTCGCGTGACGAAAGTGGAGAACTATGGCTCTGCACGCCATCCACTCTATACGCTCGGGGTCGAGCTCGAGCTACAGGTGGAGGAGAGTCCGGATATGCTCCACCGGCTGCTTACGGATACAGGGCTCATTGGACGGGAGACGATCCCCTTTGCGGTAGTCTCGAATTTCCGCGGCTCCGTGGACCACAAGCCGTTTTATGCCGCGCTGATCCAGTATGAGGGCGAGCTGAAGCGCTACGAGGTCACGGCACGTGATACCGGCGGTCTGCTCAAGACCGCGATCACCTACGAGCCGATCGTTCAACCCGAGGAACTCCGGCTGCACCATCCCGCGGATTTCGCACGGCTGGGTATCACCGTGGCGGACTGGGAGCTGCACAATTACCGGCATTATTTCATGCTCCTCATCACGTCGAAACGGTACGAGAGCTTTGATATCCGGGTTGCGCAGGTCCACGAAGGCGAGGATCACGGAGGGCGAACCTCAATTCGCGTGACGCTTGCGGAATCGGAATTGAAGCGCAAGGAGGTGCCCTGCGTCTGGTACGTGAAGCGGCTCGCGATCTTCGAAGGTGTGGATCTGGAGGGCGCGGTGCGGGCGAAGCTCGAGGCGACCTGAAGAAGAGGATGAGCTTATCGTACCGCAGGTCTCTAGTATCTTGTATACCGTAAAGGTGGAGCTGAAAGATGGTGGGAGCGGAAGGAGAGGTAGTCGATAAGTATCGTGCGGCTGGTCGGATCCTCGCGGCGGTCAAGGAAGCGGTGCTACCCCGGATAACGGAGGGGGCACTGCTCCTCGAAGTGGCGGAATTCGTGGAGGCCAGTATCCGCGATAAAGGTGGTGAACCGGCATTTCCCTGTAATATCTCGCGGAACGACGAGGCGGCGCACGCAACGCCGGCGATTGATGATGAAGCGGTCTTCGGCAAGGATCTCGTGAAGGTTGATCTCGGCGTTCATATCGAGGGGTACATCGCCGATAGCGCGGTGAGTGTGGATTTGAGCGGTGAGCACGGCGCGTTGGTGGAGGCGTCGGAGGCGGCGTTAACCGCGGCGATACAGCTCATACGAGACGGAGTTACCACCGGTGAGATCGGTGCGGTAATTGAGCACGCCATCCGAGACCGGGGTTACCGGCCGGTGGTGAATCTATCGGGCCATGGGCTCGCGCAGTACAATGCGCACGCGCCCCCCACAATCCCCAATGTACGGTACGAGCACGGTGTGATCCTGAAGGAGAACGATGTGGTGGCAATCGAGCCCTTCGCGACCGATGGCGTGGGTAAGGTGGCGGAGGGCGGGTATGTGGAGATTTACGGGCTCATCAGACCGCGACCCGTGAGGGTGCAGGAGGCGAAGACGCTGCTGCAGGTGCTGGAGCAGTACCACGGCCTGCCGTTTGCCCGCCGCTGGCTGCCCCGAGAGCGGCTTGACCTCGCGCTCCGTACCCTGAAGAACGCGGGCGCGCTGCGTGAGTATTCCGTGCTGCGCGAGGAAGGTGGGGGCCTGGTATCGCAGGCGGAGCACACCGTGATCGTGACCGGTGATGGCTGTGACGTGATCACGAAGTAACACCGCAAGAGCCATGTTGAGCGGATTTTATCCATCGCGCTCTTCACGGATAGCGATACATTCTGGCAAACTAAGTAGAGGATATGCTCCGTATCGACGGCTCGGTTGGTGAAGGTGGCGGGCAGATCATTCGCACCGCAATCGCCTTAGCCGCGATCACCGGCAAAGCCGTCGAGATCACGAATATCCGGGTAAACCGGCCGAATCCCGGGCTCTCCGCTCAACACCTGCACGCGGTAAGAGCGGTCGAGCGGATATCCGGCGGCCATACTGAGGGGTTGGCGCTGCGGTCCACACGCTTAGCCTTCACACCCGGTAAGCTCACGGGCTTTGAGGGCACGATCGATATCGGCACGGCGGGCAGCATCACCCTGCTCTTGCAGTGCCTCATACCCGCGGCGCTCTTCGCGGATCGTACGACGAAGGTGCGAATAACGGGTGGCACGGACGTGAGCTGGTCACCGCCCATGGAGGTTTACACGCACGTCTTCCTGCCGGCGCTCCGCGAGCTGGGCTGCGAGCTGCAGCTGGATCTGAAACGGCGGGGCTATTATCCCAAAGGCGGCGGGCTGGTCGATCTTACCGTGACTCCTGCCCGGCGGCTGAAAGGGTTGGTGCTCCCGAAGCCTGAACATGCGGTTGCGGTCAAGGGCGTCTCCCATTCCTGTGGCTTGCCAGCGCACGTTGTTGACCGGCAGGCGAGGGCAGCGAAGCACGTGCTGAAGGACGCGGGGTATGATGTGGCGATAAAAACAGAGCCAGAGGAGCGAGGAACGTGGACGACGGGCAGTGGGATCACACTCTGGGCAGGTTACAAGAGCGGAAGCGCGCTGGGCGAACGTGGTAAACGTGCGGAACTGGTGGGCGAGGAAGCTGCGCGGAGCATTCTGACCGAGCTCCAGGCACTGAGTACGGTCGATGTCCACCTCGCTGATCAGCTTGTGCCTTATCTCGCGCTTGCCGCGGGTAATTCCGAGATGCGGGTACGGGAGATGACGAAGCATCTGGAGACGAACCTGTACATCACGCAGCAGTTTCTGGAGGTCAACTTCACCGTCCAGAAGGAGGAGAGGGGGGGAGGGGCGGTTCTGGTAATCCGGAAGGAGTAGCTCGATAGCTAGTTCTCACCGTTCACGAAGCTTGAATGAGATCCGGAAGCGATGTCTCGTGGATTTAAAGCGGTGACCATGCGGACTTCGATGAGCTGCTCAGCTCTGTGCAGGAAAGCCGTCCCAGGTTCGTTATTACCGACCGTTACCGGGTCGGCGGCGCCGCGGCACTCGCGCGTGAGATCATGAGGCGGCTGGGTATTCCTGCGAGTCCGATGCCGTGAGGTTACCCTTACCCAGCTCTCCACCACCTCTGTTAGCGCAGCGTACCTAACTTAATATCGCTGCAGGGGCTCACTACACGTGATGGCCGAAGAAAGGGAACCATGGTTCGCGAGCGAGTGGCTCGAGAGCGATGCGAAGACGCTCGGCGTATATCTCACGCTGCTGATCCTCCGATTCCGCGTGCGGTATAGCACGGATGTCCCCCTGCTCGCACGGGACGAGAGCTTCTTGAAGGTGAGACTGCGCCCGTATCTCGCGCTGTTTCTGCATGACGAGCAGCTGGCAGAAGGTGTCGAAACGGCGAAGAAGTTCCTTAGAGCGTTCGTCGAACACACTGAGTTCCCTGATTACGAGCAGGTTCTGGACGCGATCGAGTTGGATTACTATGATCGGTTCAAAGAGGTGTACCTGCGGCACGTGAACCCTGAAGCACTCACCGGCACGCTCGCTCAGCGCGATACCGTCCCGCTTCTCCGGGTATTTTTGGAAGATGTCGCCGCGAACAGATTTGCCCGGGGGCGGATGACGGGCGCCGGTAGCGGTATCTTACTCACGCCGGTTAGCGATCTGCTGGACTTTTACCAGCTCACGGAAGAGGAGGTCCGCGAGTTCATGAAGTTCCTGCGGCTCGCGGGCATTATGTTCCTCGATGTCGTGCCCGCACCCGTGCTCGAGGAGGACTTTCTTGAGACGTTATCGTAGGCGCTCTGCAGGCTCATTCTTCTGCAGCACGAAGAAGACTGAAGCGTACCGTTCCGGGCTCCGCTTGACCATCTCGACCTCGCGTTCTTCGGCAGCCAGCACGGCGAGCGCCTGGGGATCACCGGCATAGCGTCCACGAAGCTCCCGGATCCGGTCCTCCAATGGTGCGTAGTACTCCCGCCACCACGTCGCCGCGGCGACGATGAAATGGCCGAGGAGCACATAGCCGCAGGTTTCTATCACCCTCAATTTCGGTGGTAAATTGTCGAGCTCATCATGGACGACCATGAGCCCGTGTGGTTTGATCAGCCGCCGCCACTCCCTGAGACCGCGTTCAAAGCCGATGATCGCGATGGAGCCCTCGGCCCAGATGAGATCGAACGTGTTATCCGGGAACTCCAGCGCGAACAAAGAGCAGTGGAGCGCCTTCACGCGGTCCGCGCATCCAGAGCAGCCTCTGCCTTCCTCGCGAGCTCCTCTAAGCACGCATGATCGATGTCCACGCCGGTGATCTGCCCGTGTCTCAAGCGTGCGAGCTCGAGCGTCGGGACACCGGAGCCGCAGCCGATATCCAGGATCAAAGGGGCTTTCAAGGCTGGGGAGCATCTGGAACGCCTGTCGCGTGTACGTCAAGAGATTTGCGCGGAGCTGATCTTTTTGAAGCTCGCGGTGAATAAGTTGTGTCATGGTTCGGCTCAAAATCAGATCTCCGGCAAGTCAGGTTCTCGGCACGTAACCACCACAATAAAGAACGGAGAAGTGGCTATAAATCCCCGCTGCTTCCTGAGTCGCGTTAGTCTGCTTGTGGCGATACCGCTCAGCAGCCCCGCCCGATCATTACTGCGCTGCGGTGCTGAAGGGGTACGGGTTGGTATATCACCCGTGTCATACGCAAGGACGGCCACTACCACGTCCAGCGTGTGCGCCCTTACCCCTCCTTCTTCGTTTCTCCATCCCTTTCTTCTATTAGCGCCTCTAACTCTAGTATTAAATCTCCGGTATCAAAATATTCAAATTTCGATTCGCAGTCCACACACCAGAAGTCCTGTTCCGCTGCTGCTTCAAATAAAACACAGTGGCAATGGCACCGATAAAACTCACCTTTTCTTACGTATTCAAGTTTCTTTCTTAGCCGATTTAACTCATCATCTGATTCTTTATCCATCATTCTCTTGACATTATCGCAATTAAAGCGCCACAAATAAGTAATCCAACCGCTATTATCATTGCGTTCAGTCCTGTATTCGGCATTTCTGCTTTCATATAACTTGTACAGAACCTTTCTCACACTAGCGGTTTTGGTATCGCTTAGCGTTGCAATCTCGCTTTCGGTTATTTCGCCCTCCGGGATTTTTTCTATAATCCCCAGACCTTCTTCGCCAATCATTTTCCTAAAATATTCCCGTATTAAAAGATTATCTGTCTCGAACATTATGAAAAACCTCCATCAATATATCTATAAGGTCTGAGAAGATAAACCTTCGCATTATCCCGTCCACCACGGTTCCAAAAACGCCTGTAACCAAGCTCATGTGGAACGCAGGAGCGGCGCGAATGGGCGAAACTGTTTGAGGACGAAGCCGCGGAACTAGCCCCAAAAGCTACAGCCCTCGCGAAACATGTCAGAAGGGAGACAAAAAAAAAGCGGAAGACATCCTAGAGGCATAGCGTAAAAAGTGTAAAGGAGGGGAAAAATAAAACCCCCCCTTCCTCTTTTTTAAAATGTCACCACAGGTATTCCCGATTTTCGACGATGTTTTGGAGGAGGAAAATCAAATTAATCTTTCTCCACGCATTCTTCGACTAAAATCGTTTCGGTCGATGCTTCTGGTAACATTCTTGGCAGTAAACAGGTTTGGTGCCATCGGGTTTAAATGGTACTTGACATTCTACCCCGCACTCCGAACAAGTAACGGTGTGCATCTCCCGAGGTGGACGAGCAAAACCCTGTCCTCTGCTGCCAAAATCCCTTGATCTCTCCATGGTATATCCCTCCTTATCACCTAGTAAGGCTCCGAGTATTTAAATACCTTTAAAAAGCAGGGTGGTATGCACCCCGCAGATTTGACAGCTTGACCGCTTCTTTTGGATTCCTGGTGCTCCACCTCGCGTAGATATTTCGGTGGCTCCTTATAGCCTAACGACGAGCGAGATCGTATCTGGTTATACTGTTCGAAGGCGATGATCTCCACCGTACGTGGCGGATTCTTACAACATGAACGATCCTGAGTTGGGATGAAGCAGGCTCTGGTTAGGAATTTTCAGAGATGGGAGAAGTGCCAAAAATAAAAAGAAGAGGGATAAAAAACAAGGAGAGTGCCCTCTAACTCCGAGATTTGATGACCCCCTGACTCCTTTTGTACCGGTTACTTTGCTTTCGCACCCAGTGTTATTTCGAGCGACGAAACGTTCACTTTGTCTCCACTCTCTCCCGTTAGCTGCTCGGTCCCCATAGTTATGCCCTTCACTTCTACTCCCGGCATGAACTTATTCCTTACGACCTCGGCAGTATCCACGGCCCGTGAGATCGCGCGTCCTCTTGCCTTGATCACCAGCTCGTCGGAGCCGTTATTAAACTGCGTCACGACGGCCAGGACATAACTCATTACTGGCTTATTCCCAATATAGATCACGTTGTCTTCTCCAGCCATTTGTGCATCACTACCTTAGTGGTAGGTCTACGGGTATATAAAGGGATCAAGTCTATGGCTCTCCTGCGGTGCGCTCGCTCTTCAGCGTACCCCGCAGGTATCTTCAATGATGACCGGGTCGTACCCTTTCGCTTTAAGGTACTTCATCGCCTCATCTCGCTCCGCAACGGTAGTGAGCTCGAAGCGGAATCGCTCACGAATATAATACTTCGAGAGCGCCTCGAAGAGCTGGGGGTCGTCGAAGAACTGCTTGAAGTACCACCGGTGGCCGAGCTTGAAGATATAAATCCTCCCCGGCTCGCCATCAGCATTCGGTGCCTGCTTCCGCATCGTCGGTGTTCACTTTCCACTCGTCAAAATCGTGCGTACTCCACCCGTTGGTAAGAGTACCGGGCTAGATAAACCTTTGGTCTGGTGAACGTACCGCAGTCCACTGCAGTTGAACGAGGTGCCAAAGTTCCAATAATCATGCAGAAGAGAGAGCAAGCATCAGGAAGACCTGCCCTTGGTCGATTGAGGGGGAAGAAGGGGCTGAAGCGGATCTGTCAAGAGGCCGTGGGCCGGGAGCTAACAGTATATTTACCTCAACAAGATATAATCGTACATGACTGGAATAAGCTATACACCCATTGGTATCATTCGTTCGCCCTTCAAAGAACCACCGGGTACGCCCGTACAGGCCGCAGTTTCACCGGCTAGTGAGGGGACGGTCGAGCTCTTCCCTGAATATGCGGAAGGTCTACGGGATATAGAAGGCTTCTCGCATATTTACTTGATTACCATTTCCATTTAGTCCGCGGCTTTTCCTTACTGGTAACGCCCTATCTCGATGACCAGCTCCATGGCGTTTTTGTCACCCGGGCACCAGCTCGCCCTAACCCCACGGCTGAACTCCTTTTTATCCTTGCAGCTACCATGATTCCTTGATGCAGCAACCCGAGTTTGCAGAGGGCGATCGCATACGACTGTGCAAGGAGACCGAGGGTGGCCAGGTCGTGTACGAGGGCATCGTGATGCCGACCGCGTCAAGGAACATTGTCCTCAAGCTCGATAGCGGCTACAATATCGGCATTCGGCCCGACCAGGTGGCGATCGAGCTCATTCGCCG
>Ga0209609_10002393_pt1 | contig 10745 bp, 20 predicted proteins | sample LakKivw325mmetaG_FD_184136 | JGI IMG/M metagenome (GOLD analysis project Ga0209609, IMG submission 184136) | Anoxic lake water microbial communities from Lake Kivu, Rwanda to study Microbial Dark Matter (Phase II) - Lake Kivu water 325m metaG... | ecosystem: Environmental > Aquatic > Freshwater...
CTGAAAGCCCATTTAACCTCTCGGATATTCGATTATTCGTCCCTGCTTGAATATTCGAAAGAAGTTTCTACTGTTGGAATTATATCGTCACAACTTGGAAAAGCTTAAGTACATCTCCTCCACCTACTTTTATATGGTAACCCTAAACAGGTGCCATGGGTAGTTCCCCTAGATGGTTGAACTAAAAAAGGAGGTGTGAGGAAAAATGGTTGAGAAGGCAATGGCGTCCACAAGCCTCGTCGAGGTCATAGACAGGATATTGGACAAAGGAATTGTGATAGATGCGTGGGCGCGGGTATCGCTCGTCGGGATTGAGATACTCGCCATTGAGGCCCGGGTGGTAATCGCATCGGTGGAGACGTTCCTGAAGTACGCCGAGGCCGTGGGCCTGACCGCTGCGGCAGAAGCAACGGCTTAAAGAGAGAGAGGTGGTAAATGGACGGCCTTTCTACCCGTCCATTTTTTTATTTTTGCTTTGAGGTGGAGGTGAGGTGGAGCAATGGGAATGGTGGAAGAGATGCATGGGTTATGTGAGGACATTGTGACCTCGCGATTCGAGAGAGGTGAGGTACTAAAGGGGATAAAAGATGAGACGGAGCGACTACTAACCGAGACCGGTGCTCTGGTGAGGGACTTCAGCGCGGAGCGGAAGAAGAGGGACGATGAGCTGAGAGCCGAGTTGAAGGAAGCGGTCGTGCGGGTGAGGGGAACGGTAGAAACGATCGAGGCCGATGCGAAGGAGAAGATGAGCGATTTCAAAGCCGCACGAGAAGAGATGAGCAAGGAGTTGGCCGGGGATTTGAAGGAGTATACCACGGGAATAAGGAGGAGCGTTACCGGGTTACTCACCGGCGCTGAGGCTCTGATGGGTGATTTTGCTCAAGATCGCGTAAAGATGGGTGATGCACTCAGGAAGGAGCTGGGAGAGTACCGAGCGGGGATTAGCAAAGAGGTTGAAACGTTACTGACCGACTTCAAGTCAGAGAGAACGAAGACCGCTACGGACATACAAGCGATGCACAAGGAATGGCAGCAGCTGGTGAAGCCCCGCGTGGAGGCAAAAAAGGTCAGTGAAGGAGCGGAAGGGAAAGGAGGGGCAGGAGTCGGAGAACTGGAACTGGGGGAGATTAAGAGGAAGGCGTTAGAGATCGTTAATACGTGTCCGAACGGGATATCGCTGACCGGCATAGGGTTGAAACTTGATCTGGAGTGGAGGAAACTCATCCGTCCGGCGAAGGAACTCCTGGAAGAAGGAAAGATACGGAAGGAGGATGTCAATTATTACCCCGTGAAATAAGCGGAAGAGAAGTAGTGAGCATGCCAAGAGATTTGGATTTATTCACGGTGATCAGCCCGAGACCCCAGAAAGACTTTGTCGTTACCCCCCATATCAGCGACATCACCGACCGAGCGCTGAGGTACCTCCAGGCCGGCTATCCCCTTCACCTTTCCGGCCCAACGGGCTGTGGGAAGACGACGCTCGCGATGCACATCGCCTACAACCTCGGCAGGCCGCTGGTCCTGATCAACGGTGACGAGGAGTTCAGCACTTCTTCGCTCGTGGGCGGTGAATTTGGCTACCGGAGGAGAAAGGTCGTGGACCGGTTTGTATCCCGTGTGTACAAGTCGGACGAGTCAATGTCAAAGATCTGGGTCGATGATCGATTGACCACGGCGTGCAAGCACGGCTTCACCCTTATCTATAATGAGTTCACCCGCTCGAGACCTGAGGCGAATAACGTGCTCTTATCAGTCCTGGAGGAGCGGCTGCTTGAACTGCCCACCGCGGCACATGGCGAGAATTACATCAAGGTCCATCCTGAATTCTCTGCGATCTTCACGAGCAATCCTGAAGAATATGCGGGCGTCTTCAGGTCCCAGGACGCGCTCATGGACAGGATGATCACCATCAACCTCGGCTATTACGACGAGGAGACGGAGATTGCGATCACGCAAGCGAAGTCGGGCTTGTCCACCGAGGATGCGGAGAAGATCGTCCGGTTGGTGCGGAGACTGAGGGAAGCGGCTATCTGCGAATTCATGCCCACCCTCAGGTCTTGCATCGTGATTGCGCGTCTGGTCGGGTCGCTAAAAGGAGCATCGTTCAGACAAGTCTGTATAGATGTCCTCTCACCGAAGATAGGGCGGGGTAAAACGGGTGACCTGGATCCGGGAGAAGTGATTGACGATATGCTCGCCATGGTTGGGATACCATGCAGCGAATAGCGTGTGCATTTTGTGCCGCTAAGGGCATGGATCCTTTCCATATCCTCTCATCGCTTTCTAACTGTCAAGTCTGCTGGGGGAGGGGAATGGTGTGCGTTGGCGATGAGACGATGGTGTGCGGGTATTGCGGTGGGAGTGGCCGGCATCCGGAGCTCAGGCTTACCTGCCCGGTCTGCTGGGGAAGCGGTGTGGTTTCAGCCTTTGAGCCACGGGAGCCGTGTCGGGCGTGTAGAGGTACAGGAAGGGCGCCTGAGAGCAAGTTGCCCTGCTTAGCGTGCGGTGGAAGAGGGGTAATGGGGGTGATGAGCAGATGAGGAGCGTTGTTTTTCATTCTCAAATGATAAAAAGGCTCAGGGCTATCACGACCTCCGTCGATCTCAAGACACTGCGTGGCTTGAGTAGATGCTCCGCGTGTGGCGGTGTAGGGCTGGTACATACGAGACTGAGATGCCACCTCTGCGGCGGGTTGGGTTTCGCGAGGGGGAGTATGAAATGAAAACGCCACGGGATATCAAATCGAGCTTGGAGTTGGGAAGGAACCGGAGAGCTCCCAGCAGAACGCACTTCATTGAGGCTGCCGTGAGGAAGGAGCTAGAAGGGGAGTTTCGTGAGATCTTAAGCGATGACGAACGGGCTGCGATTGAAGAACGGGAGAGCCGAAGGGTCGAAGCGTACAAGCTCGCGCTGAAGCGGTCGAAGCTGAGGATCTTGAGGGCGAAGGAGAGAGCGAGGATATTACAGGATATCAGGAGCGGAAAAAGGCCAGAAGGAGCAGAGGAGAGCAGAAGAGCCAACCCTCGAAGAAGAACGAGACGCTCAGGACACTCAGCAAGGACGCACATCAACGAGATCAGTTATGAATACTGATACAAGGAGAGTCCCGAGATGGCGGTACGTCTATTGCATTGTCCCCGCGAAGAATGAGCGGAGCTTTGGCCCCATCGGGATCGACGGAGGAGATGTTTACACCGCGCATTATAAAGATATCGCTGCGGTGGTCTCAAATTCCATCGAGAACAACTATGAGGTCCTGGAAGAGGGGATTACGCACCAGAAGGTGGTAGAGGCGGTGCAGAGGGATTTCTGCGTCGTGCCGATGGCGTTCGGGCAGGTCTCAACCGAGGGGGACGTCAAGACGTTCCTCAGCAGGAATTATTATACCCTGAAGGGGCTCTTCACCAAGCTTGACGGGAACGTGGAGCTGGGGCTCAAGGTACTATGGAAGACGGACGCGATCATGCGCGAGATCGTGGCGTCCAATGATCGGATACGGATATTGACCAGGCAGATAAGGGGAAAGCCAGAGGATCGCACGTACCACATGAGGGTTGAGCTCGGCAAGATGGTCGCGGAAGAGCTTGAGCGGTGGGGTAAACGAATCGCTTCGGAGGTGTCCAAACGATTAAGCGCACTCGCAGTGGATGGTAAGGAGAATAAGCCACTCAGCGATGAGATGATCTTGAATGCCTCATTCCTCGTTGAACGCGAGAAGGAGCAGGAGTTTGACGCCATGGTCAACAGGCTCGAGGAGGAGTATGGCGATCGGGTGACGATGAAGTATGTGGTATCGCCGCCGTACAACTTTGTGAACCTCAGGATCAGGCGGTGAACGGGATGTTCCTTATCGATGACCTCTTACGGTTCCCGATCGAGGTGGGCATAAAGGTGCTCCGCACGATTGCCGAGGCGGCGGACAATGAGCTTTTGAGAACGGAGGAATCAGTGCGAAAGAAGGTGATGGAGACGCAGTTGAGGTACGAGCGTGGAGAGATGGAAGAAGTGGAGTATCGTGAGCAGATGGTGTATCTCAGGGCGAGGTTGAAGGAGGTAAAGGGAGATTAAGTGGAGCGGATAAGGACACCGGTCATGCTTCGCGACCTCGAGCGGACCAGATCCAGGGATGTTGAGGCGATCGTTGATGCCCGGGCCACCCTGACGGTGATACCGGAAGGGATTGCGAACGAGCTGGGGTTGAAGATGATCGGGGAATCGGAGGTGAGACCATGGCAGGCTGGCTCAGATTGAGAAAGGCGGAGGCGAGAGTGGAGATAGGCGGAAAAGAGGCGGTTCAAAGCGTTTTAATCTCAGATATACTAGATAAATTAGATTAGAGAGGGAATGAGAAGAATGAATCTGCGGGAGGTGATAGAGCGGGCAAAGCAAGGGGTTGGTGAACTCACCCCGCTCAAGTTGAATACAGTCATCGGGGCCTCGAAGGACGAGGAGAGCGGAGGGTGGAGGGTGCTGGTGGAGCTGCTGGAGAAGACATCGATACCCGATTCGATGGATCTCCTCGGCATCTACGAGATCCTCCTCACAGCAGAAGGGGAGATTGTACGGTTTGAGCGGAAAGGGATGAGGAGGCGCGGCGAGGTAGAGCAGCGCGAGGTATATTAGGAGGTATAAAGGAGGCTCATGGTAAGGAAGGAGGAAAAGAAGAAGGAGCCCGTTGTGGATGTCGGCTTCGGGTTTGGCGGGTTGCTGAAAGGGCTCGGCGAGTTCATGGAGACCATCGTAAAGATGGCGGAAGAAGGGAAGAGCGAATTTGAGAAGGTAGGCGAGATCTCCTTTGATAAAGCGAAGAAGTTGAAAGGGATGTACGGGATATCTGTACGGATAGGTGGACCGGGCGTACCGATAGTGGAGCGATTTGGAACCGTCCCGGAGCGAGACGTAAGAGAGCCATTGGTGGATCTCTTCGATGAGAAGGATATGGTGCGCGTCATCGCGGAAGTGCCGGGGGTGGAAGAGGGCGATATAAGAGCCACGGTGGAGGTGAACATTCTGAAGATCAGAGCGGAGCGAGGGGACAGGAAGTATGAGAAGGAGATCGAGCTTCCGGTAGCGGTGAAAGGGGAGCTCAAAACAAGATATAAGAACGGCGTACTGGAGATCGAGCTGGAGAAAGCGTAGCGTAACGAGCATTTGCCTCAAAGGCGTATTTTCCCCTCGTCGGGGGTCTGCAAGGAGTTATGCAATCCCCATGAGGAACCTGAAGTAGCGTTTGAAGCCCTGCTCGAAGAGCGGTCTGAGTTCTTCGTCCTGTTCCATCTTCCCGAATATCTTCTCTTTCTTCTCGAAGAGGAGCTGATCGAAGCGTTCTTTCTGGTGCAGAAGACTGATCACTCGTGCCTCGTGGATCTCCTCTTCCACGATCGCCAAATACTTGGGATGCTGAGCAAGCTCATCCATCTTCTCATAGACTTCGTCTGGCAGCTCCCTCGGGTCGAGCCCCCGAATGAGCGCGAATTCCTCCCATCTCGGTCGCTGGGTCGCCCGGTACATCTTGCTTATCCCCTGCCTGCCCTTGAAGAGCGCTTCGGGTATCAGCAGACCTGCCTCCTCGAGGATGCGGCAGTGCTTCGATACAGCGGATTTCGAGAGCCTCTTTACCTCTTTCGTCTCCGCATCGAGAATCTCGATGCCCCTTGCGATATCAGAGATGCTCGTAGGGCCATTTCTGAGCAGGAAGAGATAGATGTGGAACCTGCTGGGGTTGAGCAGCGCCCGATCCACCTTGGTCAGCTCCATGCCTTGGTAAGCAGATAGCGGTGTCATCATAAATATTTTTCTATCCATTTCCAATTTTCGTAAACTTTTTATACTCACAAAGCTAAAAAGTGTGCGATGGGAGATGGTACTTCAAGCGACCCATGAGGGCCCGTCGACGCTCGTCGATGTGGTCGAGCGGATATTGGATAAGGGGGTGGTGATCAATGCAGATATTACGATCAGTCTCGTCGGCATAGAGCTTCTCGGCATAAAGGCGAGGATCGCGCTCGCTTCACTCGAGACAGCCGCGAAATATGGCCTAGAGTTCCCTTCGGGAACGCGCACTGATGGCGCCGCATGGCAAAGGGCAGGAGTGGAGAAGGAAGAATGTCCCGAGTGCGGTAAAACAGTTCCAGTTGAAGAGCTTCTGGAGGAAGGCTGCCCCTGGTGTGGATGGATAAGCGCGAAGGCAACGAGAGCACAAAGAGAGAAGCACGAGCTTCTGGTAGAGTGAAATGGAGTCAAATCGTGATAGTGGGATCACACTCGTAGACCTGCTGGATCGGATACTGGATAAAGGGGTAGTGCTGAATGCCGATCTTATCATTTCACTCTCAGGAATTCCTCTGATCGGAGTAAATCTAAGGGCTGTGATCGCTTCGATAGATACGATGCTGAAGTATGGTATCTGGGAAGACTGGGATGCGGCTCAAAGGGCTCTCGCCGCAGAGGAACGAAGATTGCGAGGTTTGTGACCACAAAAATGGTGAGTTAAAAGTTGTAATAAGAGGGGGGACGTATGGGGGATAAAGAAAAGAAAGATGAAGAAGATGAAGGGAGCATGGTGGAGGATTTAGTGGATGACATTCTGCCGGGGATTGGTAGGCTTGTAAAGAGATTGAAGAATGCATCACCTGCATTCAAGAGTAGAATAGCGGAGACTGATAGAGAGATAAAGCGCAAGTTGGAGGAGGGCTATTCTCCAAAACCAACGATTACCTATGGCTATTCTGTGAAACCATTGGTGAAAGAAGAAAGAGTTGAACCAAAAGAAAGGGTAAAGCCTGAGATAGAGATATTAGAGCCACTAGTGGACGTTTTTGATGAGGGTGATCATCTAAAGCTGATAGCAGAGTTGCCGGGGGTAAGTGAAGATGATATCAAGGTGGAAATAGGGAAAAGAAAAATCATCCTCGATGCTACCTCTAAAGAGAGGAGATATCGCAAGACGATTGAACTTACATGCGATGTTAAGGATATAAAAAAGCGCTACAAAAACGGGCTATTGGAATTGGAAGGTGTGAAAAATGGTCCTTGATATTGATGAGGACAACCTGAAGCACGGAGTTCTGGGGCTTGTTATCGCACTCGTCGAGATAATAAGGGATGTGCTTAAGCTGCAGGCATTGAGGCGGATGGAATCCGGGGTTTTAACTGAAGAGGAGATAGAGCGGCTTGGGAAGGCGCTTATGGAGCTCGATCTTGTGATAGAGGAGATAAAGGAGGAGCAGGGGATCACAGAGGCAGTGAGATCTGTAAAGGATGGGCTGGATGGGATTGTTGATGATGTGATAGGCAGGATGGCGAATCCCGAACGGTGGGTGGAGGTGGCAGGAGGTAGATGAACAGAGGAGGGGTGCCTGGGGCGGAAGCGGTAGAAGGAGAGCGAGAAAGCGGGGCGCTTAAGAAGATAGTGATGGAACTGGTACGAGAAGAGGCAGAAGCGATGCTGAGGGAAGCAAAGGATGCGATACCCGAGATGGTACGGGCAGAATTTCTCCCCCTCTTGCGCTCCGCTATAAGAGAATCAATATCAAAAGAGCTAGAAGAAGTAGCTTCTCAGTCTCAGCCAGCTATGGCTAAAGAAGCAGTAAAAGAGCGAGTGGTAACTGCAGGGACAGCACCAAGTGAAGATGAACCACCCATAACAATGGAAGCGGCAGGAGGTCAGTGGTTCGGCCTTTATCTATATGGAATTGCGGATGCATCAGTGCAAACAAAACTTGGACAGATAGGGATAGAAGAGAAAGAGGTATATACAATTCCTTATAAAGAGCTTTCTGCAATCGTCCACGATTCTCCCTTGGAGCCGTATAAAAGCGATAATGAAGTAATTGTGAAGGGTTGGATAGAAGCGCACCAGCATGTTCTGGACGTTGCGGAGGAGAAATTCGGCACGGCAATCCCATTTGGGTTTGATCGGATAGTCAAGCCAGAGGATAGTAAACCCGCGGAGGAGGTATTGAAGAATTGGATAGCTGAGGAGTATGAGCATCTAAAGGAGAAGATCGAGAAGATACAGGGAAAACGTGAATACGGGGTGCAGATATTCTACGTTCCTTCCGTAGTGAGCGAGAAGATTACTGCGGAGAGTGACGAACTCAAGCGAATAAGGGAGGAGATGAGGGCAAAGGGCCCAGGAGCAGCGTATCTGTACAATCAAAAGCTGGAGAGTACGCTAAGAAGAGAGATAGAATCGAGAGCCATTGCCCAGTTCAGAGTTTTTTTTGAGCGAATAAAGAGGCACGTCGCTGAGATAAAGGTGGAGAAGACGAAAGGCACGGATGAGAAGGACAAACTAATGCTTATGAACCTCTCGTGCCTCGTCGCCCATGACCGATATAAGGCCCTCGGGACGGAATTGGAGGAGATTGATCGTGAAGAGGGCTTTTCCGTTCGTTTTACCGGGCCGTGGCCCGCATACTCCTTTGTATGAGCTGCTGGCCGAGAAGCCGATGCACATCAGCGAGCTGCCACGGTCCGGTAGGTAGTAGCGACGGATCTGCCCATTTGGATCGAGCCACCTATCTATGATAGTCTGCTATGCGAGATCTTAAGTTCCCGCTCGAGCCCCTTCTTCAGCAGCCCTTTCACTTCCGCGACCTTATCGGTCACCGGGCTGATCGGCGACTGCCAGAGCTTCAGGAAGGCATTGCCCGGGCGCATGCCAGCGCGGCCAGCTACGATTTACGGATGGTGCTATCCAAATGTTTAGCATATCCGCGTCATTCGATACACGTTGATTCGCAGTGTTCGGATTTACTTCGCCCTAAGTCATGGCGAGCGATCAAAGTTTTCGGTAAGATCAGCACTTCCGAAACGATTAAGTTCCGAACACCAGGTGCACCTCCTCGTGGTGAACCCGTGAATGGGGAACGGAAGCGGCGATAAGTGGATAGAAGTCGCTCGTGCCATTGACGGGATACGGGATATCGCCTTCGAGCGTATTCCCGACGTGCAGAAACTCGTTCTCCACCGTGAGATGAGCAACCGCCCTCTTCTTTACAAGCGCACATTAAAGTACTGCGAGCATAGACAACCTATAATGACTACATGAAAACCACCTCCCGTTAAGTATTATCGGGAAATAAAGGCAGGAAAAGCCTCGTCTTTTTCTTGATCCCTCCGAGGATCGCCAAAATGAGTGGAGGCAGCCGCTAACGACGCGTAACCATGTGCCGGGGAAGGCACGAAGAGATGAATGTCGCTTGATGTGAACGGTGAGGGTTAAGTATGAATAGTATCAGAATGCATAGGTAGATAGGGCGAGGTGTTTTTCAGAGAAGAAAGGAAGCAGCAAGTATGACCCGGCCATCATTCCGCTATGATGACATCGGCAGCTATCCGCTGCCCGAGGAAGTCACCCGAACGTGGGTGAAAGCCGCCTTTGCTGATCTCGGGACGCACCAATCGAGGCTCTATCAGCTCCTACGGGACGCGCTGCGGCAGAAACTCGAGGCGGGCGTTCAGGTGCCGACGTATCCGCAATTCCAGGATATGATCACGCAGTTCACGGAACCCTTGATGGACAGCACGCGAACAGAAGCGCCGCTGCTGCTCAAGGAGGGCGAGGCGAAGCTGCACGAGCTGGCTGCGCTCGAGGAGTTCGCCGCGCAGTATACGGAACGGACAGGTGAGCGATTGCAGCTCCGTATCTGCGTTACCGGCCCGATCGAGCTCTACTACAAGCTCTTCCCGCCGCCGGTCTATACCGACGTGCTTGCGAATATCGCGCGATCCGTCGGGCGGTTCATCAAACGTGCGGTAGAAGAGGCAAAGCAGTTCGACGTGGTCTGCGCCTCGCTCGACGAGCCGAGCATGGGCTTAGATCCGCGAATCGATGAGGAGGGCGTGGTCGCCGCACTTGAGCTCGCCGCTGAGTATGCCTCACGAAAGGGGGTGGATACCCAGATCCATCTGCACTCGCCGCTCTTCTACGAACTCGTCGCGCAGGTAAAGGGGATCAGTGTCATTGGCATGGAGTCCGCGAAGCAGCCCTCGCTGCTCGAGCTCGTGGATAAACACGTGCTTGACCGATACGACAAATTCCTCCGCGTCGGCATTGCACGCACTGACATCCTCAGCATGGCTGCGGAATACGATGAGATCCATCATAGCAGTGCATTCAGGGATAAAGGTGTGTTAGAGGCCATTATTACTGCCTATAACAGCCCTGACCGCATAACGAAGCGGCTGGAGAAGGCCTATGCGATCTTCGGCGAGCGGATCAGGTACGTCGGCCCGGATTGCGGCTTAGGCTCGTTCCCCACGCAGGAGCTGGCCTTTCGGCTTTTGAAGAATACGGCAGAGGGGATAAAGGCGTTTTGCAGTAATCTTTGAGTCCGCGAATGAATCAGAGCGGATTGAGCTCGTGGTCACGTAGCGGGTTCGGGCTCAGCAAATGTTCTTACATCGGTTAAATCGCAAAATTTGGACGCATCCACGATGTGGCGAAGTCTTTTGCCGCGTGGCCACAAAGAACTATCTCAGTAGTTGTTTGAACTCTTCTACTGTTAAATCGGCATCTCTGAGGATGCTTTTTAACAACTTTGGATGGAGTATTTTCCCTGCATGGTAAGGTACAGTTACCCTTCGGCCTTCCACATTCTTGTAAATCTTGTGGCTTCCGCTTTGACGCGCGAGAAAAACAGTATCTCCGAAAGAAGGCGGTCGTGTTAGGTACGACGTATCCGGCTATTTGGGTTCACCCTGAGATGTGCGGAAAGCGAAGGGTTTAAATAGTTAGA
>Ga0209609_10002398_pt1 | contig 10741 bp, 10 predicted proteins | sample LakKivw325mmetaG_FD_184136 | JGI IMG/M metagenome (GOLD analysis project Ga0209609, IMG submission 184136) | Anoxic lake water microbial communities from Lake Kivu, Rwanda to study Microbial Dark Matter (Phase II) - Lake Kivu water 325m metaG... | ecosystem: Environmental > Aquatic > Freshwater...
GTCCGGGATGAGTGAAGACAGATCTGACAGAGGCGCTTCAACAGGATAAAGAGCGATATAACGAAATTTTAGGAAGAATTCCTTTAGGCCGATGGGCCGATCCGGAAGATTTGGTGGGCGCTGCCGTTTTCCTGGCGTCGGATGCTTCCGACTATATCACCGGGCAGACCATCTTTGTGGATGGAGGATGGTTAAGTATGTAACGGCTAATTTAAGGTATAGAGCATGGAAGAATAAAGGTTACAAATAAAGCTTCAGAGGAGGATTTTATGGCAAATGCATGGTTATTCAGAGGAACGGATAGGGTTCAGGGCAGGAAGAGAATCATCCATCAATATAATACCGGCCTTGAATTTCTTCGTTATGGTCGAATCGTTTTGGGAGACAAGGGTGGAAGCATTGACGTCGATTCTCAGGATGAAGAGATCGGGTTTGTCTGTTTAAAAGGGAACGGAAACATTAGGGTGCAGGGCAAAATCTTTTCCTTGGGCAAGTATGATGCGCTCTATCTACCCAGAGAGAGTCGTTGCAGTATTAGTTCACAGGGGGTCTTCGATCTTGCTGAAATGGCGGCGCCTTCGAGTAAGAAGTTTCCTGTCCAGTTTGTAAAGTTTGAGGAAGTGAAGAAGAATCCCGAACTGGCCAAACAGGCCGGCTTCGAACCCTATGCAAGAAATCTCAATACCTTGATTGGTGAAAAGAATGTCCAGGCCTCAAGACTGCTGGCAGGGGTAACTTTCAGCAAAGACGGTAACTGGACAAGCTGGCCCCCTCACGACCACTCGAAGGAAAAGGAAGAAATCTATCTCTACATCGATATGCCTCATCCCAATTTTGGCATCCATCTCAACTACACTGACTTCAAAGATATGGAAATGGTCGTACCCGTCTCAGAGGGAGATGCGGTTGCCATCAAAAACGGCTACCATTATAATGTCGCCACTCCGGGAACAATTACCGGTTTTTTGTGGATGATGGCAGCGGTTCGAGAGGAGAAGGATCGGGTTTTTACTCAGGTGACGGTTCAGCCGGAGTTCGATGGCCGATTTAAACTTTTTTAAATTCTTTTCAGAGGAGGAGGATTATGGCAGAGAAGAAGTCGAAATATTTTCACCGCATTGAGAAACTTCCAGTTGTGATGCTGACAGAGAAGTCGAAGAGTCATATGGTGTCTGGTCAGAACGCCCTGATCAGTTTCATCGAGAATCCACCGGGGTGTGTTTTCCCCCTTCACAGCCATCCCTCCGAGCAGATCCTTATCATCCTGGAGGGGGAGGAGGATCATATCTGCGGGGAAGAAAAGTTTTTGATGAAGGCGGGTGATATATGTATCCATCCGCCGAATGCCATGCATGGAGGCGAGACGAAAACCGGGTTCAAAGGAATCGATATTTTTGTTCCCCCCAGAGAGGATTGGCTCGAGAAGTTGAAGCAAGCTTTAAAAGAGAGAGGAGAGGGATAGGGAATTCTAATTTCAAATTTCAAATGTTAAAAAAGAAAGGAGGCACGTATATTCCTGGATTGGTCACATGGCTTCCGAATCTTCTGATGGGAACAACCCAGTGAGAAAAATAGGAATTTAGAATGAAGCGAGATATTTTCAAGGGGGCTGAACAGGCACTTGCCCGTATCATGAAGTGGGGAAGCATTGTCTGCCTGATTGGTTTATTGCTTTTCGTTTCCGCTGGAGTGTTCGTCCGATTTGTCCCAGTATCCTCTATGGGATGGGCAGATGAGATAATCGAATTTGCCTTTGCCTGGATGATTTTCCTTGGAGCTGCTGTTTTATGGAAGGCAAGGACTCACTTTCGTGTGGAAGTTCTTCCGGAACAGCTGGCCGGCAAGAAGTCAGGAAGGGTTCTTGAAATTCTCCTGAGCCTCTCCGCCCTTATATTCCTTCTCGTATTCACTTATGAAGGAGGCCTCATTGCCATCCGTGCAACTGACCGCTCTCCGATCCTGGAATTGCCGAGAACGCTTTGGTACATGGTCCTCCCGATTTCCGGAATCATCATGATCGGCTATACGATTCGAGATCTCATGAGATTTTTCCGTAGTCACCCTCAAAGCTAATCTTCCAAGTTCTGGGATGGAGCCAAAAACAATTTCGAGATCTGGTCCCTATCCGCCCTCCTCGGGTTTAGCGTTGTCGGAACTGCTGCCAGCGCATTGTCTACCATATGGGGATGTAGTTCAAAAGAGATCCCCATCTCTGAGAAGGTCCTGGGTATCCCAATATCAGAAAATAATTTTCTGACTGCGATGAGGGCCAGCTCTGCCGCACGATGGATGGAGAGTGGTCGGACATCCTCTCCCATGGCCCCGGCGATGAGGGCAAACTTCTCCGGACATGCGATGAGGTTAAACTCCATAACGGTTGGAAGGTAGAGCGCACAGGATAATCCGTGGCTCAAATGGTAATAAGCCCCCACGGGATGCGCAAGGGAGTGGACAAGTCCAAGACCTGCGTTTGAGAAAGAAAGGCCTGCAAGGCAGCTCCCAAGGAGCATCTGTCCCGAGGTCTCCATATCGGCGGGGTTTGCCACCATTTTCCGGAGGTATCTGGCGATCAGTCTGATGGCTGAGAGGGCAAAAGACTCGGTGATGACATTGCTATTGAGTGAAACGTAAGACTCGACTGCATGGACCAGGGCATCGGCTCCTGTTTCAGCCGCTATTTTCGGTGGGATCGACTCCAGTAGCTCCGGATCCAAAATGACGATCTTCGGGACCAACTGCGTTCCCCTCAGAACCCTTTTAATTTTATTCTCCCTGTCTGTAATCACGGCCACACCCGTGACTTCAGATCCGGTCCCGGCCGTTGTAGGAATTGCATAGACCGGAACAAGTGTCCCTTCGATGAGTCTTCCTATGCCATATTCTCTGAGGTCTCCTTTTTGACTGACCTTTAAGCTGACCGCTTTTGCACCATCGATGGAACTTCCGCCGCCAAGGCCGATGACCATGGTACAGCCCCTGTCCAGATAAACAGAGGCGGCCTCTTCGACGATTTCGAAAGGAGGATCCGGTTCAATCCCATCAAAAACGTGGTAACGGATTCCTCCCCCCTTCAACACGGCGATGAGCTTCTCAAGAATTCCCGCCTTCAACACCCCTTTATCCGTGACGATCAGGGGGATGTCCTTTGATGGCGTTTCGATTGTCAGTTGGTTTAAAGATTTCGGACCGAATATTAATTTCCCCGGATTCCAGTGCTGATAGACCCTCCATGGATTCATATTTGAGATCCTCCTTTGTGATCAATCTCCTGAGAATTTTGAAATAAAAATCCGTGTCCTTCCTTTCACTTCCGGATTCACCACGGACTTCGGCCACTTTCCCTGTAAAACAGAGGAAACATTCTCGGCGGTCCTTCGCTTCAATTCACGAATCGATTGTTCTGAATAGAAGCCTACATGGGGAGAAAGAATAACGTTCTCCATCTTCAACAATGGGTTTCCCGGATCGGGGGGCTCTTTTTCAAGGACATCCAGGCCCGCCCCTGAGATCAGTCCTTCCTTTAAGGCCTGAATTAAGGCCTTTTCGTCGACGATCGGGCCCCTTGAGGTATTGATCAGGAAGGGCCCTTTCTCCATTTTTTTGAATTCCTTTTCTCCAATGAGATGACGGGTTGATTCGTTTAAAGGACAGTGAATGGAGAGGATGTCCGATTCTCTGAGGACCGTTTCGAGGTCTTTAAGCCTGATGCCTTCAGGGTTTTCTTTGAGATAAGGATCATATGCAATGACCTTCATGCCGAAAGGGGAGATCATTTTCGAAACCTCGAGGCCGATCTTTCCGGACCCGATCAGGCCGAGTGTCTTTCCCCTGATCCGGCCAATGGGGATCCCCTGCTGAAAATCCCATTGACCGGATTTCACCTTTCGATCAAAGAAGGCTGTTTTTCTCACCAGGGTCAGGATCAATGCAACCGCATGGCTCGCCACCTCCCCGATGCAGTAATCCGGTACATTGGCCACGATGATTCCCAAGTCTGTTGCGGCTTTGAGATCAATAGAATCCACACCCACTCCATACCGACTGATCACCTTGCATTTCGGGAGATGCTCCAAAACCTTCCTGGTGAGGAGGGTATACTGGTTGATCAGGCCATCAGCCTCTCTACAGGACCGGATGGTCTCATCTTCATCCTTCACCTGGGCAAGGATGAGCTCAGCTCCTATTCGATTGAATTCTTCTTTCTCCTCTTCGATTGAACCCTGATCACAATCGGTAATCACCACTTTCCACCTATTCTTTTTCATATTGCTCCACCTTTATCTCACGGGATCAAAATGACTTTGGCGGCCTGGCGGCTCTCCAGGAGATGAAAGGCCAGTTCCCATTTTTCAAGTGGAAGTTGGTGAGTGATCAACTTCCCGAGTGGCAAGAGGTCTTTTGAGATCAAGTTAAGAGTTTTTTCCCAGGCTGTCCAACTGCTGGAGAAACAGAAGTCGAAACGGATGCCCTTGAAGACTCCTCGATCATAAGGAATCGAAATTTCCGGTTTCCCCGATATGCCGATGGCACAAACCCTTCCCAATCTTCTTACCATTTCGAAGGCCTGAGAGATTGCCTTTTCACCTCCAGAAGTTTCGATGAGGATATCCACTCCCAGGCCATCGGTTAAGGTCGAGATCTTCTGGACGGGATCCTCTTGATCCACATTGATGATGAAGTCGGCTCCAAGTTCTTTCGCCTTCTGGAACCTTATCCCCTCCCCAGAACTTCTCCCGGTAATTCCAACCATTCTCACACCTGCCATCTTTGCAATGGCAAGGGAGATGAGGCCGATTGGGCCCGGTCCCGTGATGAGGACCATCTCTCCAGCCTGAAGCTGGGATCGTTCGAGAATGGATGTGACACATATGGCTGTTGGCTCAATGGCCGCCCCCACTTCAAAAGGGATATTGTCTGGAAGGCGATGAAGGAGTCGAGCAGGGCCCACCACATATTTTGCATAGGCCCCATTTACCCCAATCCCGTAGGGCCTCTTCTGTTCGCAGTTTTGGGGGAAACCACTCCGACAGATATAACAGATACCGCAGGAACCGATACGAGTTTCGCTGACCACACGGTCTCCGACCTTCCAGCCTTTTACCTCCTTTCCAATTTCTACAATCACCCCGGAGAATTCATGTCCCAGGATGACCGGAGGCCAGTAGGGATGAGCATCGTGAAAGATATGGAGGTCGCTTCCGCAGACCGATACCGCCTTCACTTCAATCAGGACCTCATCCTCTTTTGGCTTCGGTTTTGGGACCTCCCGAATCTCGACCAGACCTTTTCCTTTTGCATATTTTACAACTGCTTTCATGGATCCCTCAATCCTTATTCCCCTCGCGCCTCTTTGACGGCCTTAAGAAAGGCACGGGTGTTCTCTGTAATGATATTAAACTTTTTCTCTTTCACGGCCTGCTTGTCAACTAATTCCCCTCCCACTCCAAGTGCGGCAGCGCCCGCTTTGATAAAGGCCCCTGCATTCTGGAGGTTCACTCCACCCGTAGGCACAAGAAGGATTTGGGGCAATGGTCCTCTGATCGCCTTAAGATATTCCGGTCCTCCCAGTTGCGCAGCAGGAAAGACCTTCACCATATCGGCCCCTTCATTCCAGGCAGCCAATATCTCCGTAGGAGTCGCTGCACCCGGGATCACCACGGCACTATAGCGGTGGGCGAGATGGATGAGATCGAGGTTGAGCGTTGGGCTCACAATAAATTGAACACCCGCAAGCAAAGCTGCTCTTCCGGTCTCGGGATCGAGAACTGTTCCCGCTCCCATGATAATTTCATCTTTAAACTTCTGGGCCAGTTCTTTAATTACCTCGATTGCACCTGGAACGCTCATGGTAATCTCGATAAAACTTACACCGCCTTCCTTAATGGCGTCAGCGACATCCACGGCCTCTTGAGCAGAGGCGACACGGATCACCGGGATCAACCCTTCCTCGATCATTCGATTCAATATCTCTCGTTTTTCCATAATTGCCTCCTCTGATGAAATTCCAATACCCAATTTCCAAATTCCAAATAATCACCAATCACCAAATTCCAATAACCAAATAGATTAAGTTAAGGTTTGAAGTTTGGATATTGGTTATTATTTGGTTATTGGTGCTTGGATCTTGGTTATTTTCTCGTTGTTACCTTGAAATCCTCAGCCCAGTACCCTTTAACTGGGCTTCCACCTCCTCCAGGGTATTCCAGTTAAAATCGCCCGGAACCGTATGTTTCAGAGCAGCGAAAGCGTTTCCGTACTGAACTCCTTTTTGAATATCCTTATTTTTGATCCAGCCGTAAAGGAATCCGGCCGTGAAAGAATCACCTGCTCCTACCCGGTCTACAATCTCTACCTCGTATTTCCTATCCTTATAGATCTTCCCCTCCTGATAAGCAATTGCTGTCCAGTTGTTCCTCCAGACTGAGAGATCTTCTCTTAAGGTAATGGCAACAATCTTGAATTTAAAAGTCTGTGCCAGCTTCTCTGCTACGGTTTCATAGTCCTTCTCTTTGATGCCGAAGACCACATTCGTATCTTCCTCAGTGGTGATAAGAATATCCACATTGGCCATCATGGGCTCCTGGATCCTCTTCGCATCCGGAGGCGCCCAGAGTTTCTTCCGGTAATTTAGATCATAGGAAACCGTGCACCCAGCCTTTTTTGCCGCTTTTAAGGCCTCCACCGTTGTTTCGGCTGCAGAGGCACTTAAGGCGGGAGTGATGCCGCTGACATGGAAGTGTTTCGATCCGCTGAAAATCTTCGACCAGTCAATCTCACCCGGCTGGACCCTGCTGATTGCCGAATTCCCTCGATCATAGAGGACGCTTGAGGCACGAGGAGAGGCTCCGAATTCAACAAAGTAGATCCCCGCTCTTCCCTGATCGGACCAGACAATATGGGAACAATCGACACCAAACTCCTGAGCTCGGTCTCGAATCAGATAACCGAGGCCATTCTTTGGAAGTTTCGAGACCCATGTGCTCTTCAACCCGAAGCGGGTCACCCCTACTGCCACATTCAATTCCGCACCTCCCACATTCACATTGAGACTCCGGGTTTGCTCCAGTCTCTGAAAATGAGGGGGTGAAAGCCTGATCATCGCCTCACCAAAAGTGATTACATCGTACATAGGAATTCCTCCTTTCGAAGAACGTAAGTCAGCATGTCATTGCGAGCGAAGCGAAGCAATCTCGTATTGGGTAGTGCTTGATTTCATGGGATTGCTTCGTCGCTTCCTGCCTACCGCAGGCAGGCACTCCTCGCAATGACACGTGGTTGAACTTTTCATGATTTTGTCATTACCCCGACTCATAATTTTTGATTCTTTACCGTTTCTTTCAATATCCCTTTGTAATACTTATTGTAAACCGTGCAGCCCACTTCTTTCTGAGATTTCAGAAGGATACTGCATCCGCCACAGATCTTACAGAAGTTTATCTGTTTTGCCTCTCCGGAAAGGATCTTCTTCGCAAAGAGAGAATCGGCTAGGGACTGCCTTCCAATTCCAACCAGATCCACATGTCCATTTCTAAGATTCTTTTCCGCCCAGTAGAGAAAACTTTTCTTTAACGGGTCGGGTTCTTTCAGGTCGTTTTTCCCATCCCTTAAAAAACTATAACCGGATCCGATCACGGGGATATGAACCAGCCTTTTTACAACCTTTGCCCAGCCAAAATGTCTGTAGATTCCTTCAGGGAAGTTTTTGGTTGGTCTCACAATCTCAGGGGTAATGGCAGGAATTCCAGCCGAGACATTGATGTAATCCATTCCCATCTCCTCGACCAGTCTGGCAAAGCGGAGAGGCTCAAAAAGATCCTCCTCCACCTCCTCCGGGCCTGATGTCCCGAAGCCTCCCGGGATGCCCTCATAGAACGAATATCTCACCCCGAGGAGAAAGTTTCCCTCGCCGATCACCTTCTTTATCTTCCCGATGGTCTCTCTGAAGAATCTTGTCCGGTTTTCAAAACTTCCGCCAAATTGATCGGGCCTCGTGTTGGCGGGGCGAAGCATCTCAGCGCAGAGATAACCGTGACAATGCTTGAAATCGATCCCATCTGCCCCCACCTGTTTGGCGATGAGAGCGGATTCGACGAACTTCTTTCCGATCTCCTCGATTTCCCTTTCTGTCAGGATATGGATCGTCGGATCATTGGTGGGATAAAGGGAGGCCACTTTTGAAAATGAGCCTCCGCTATGCCTTCCCGAATGGGTGATCTGAAAGAGGATGAGGGGTTTCGGATTGACCTCCCTCATCTCCTTGACCAATCTTTCGAGACCCCCGGCTGTCTCTTCGGAGATCCTCAACTGGTTTTTCCGTGCCCGGCTTTCCTCAACGATGCTCAGAGATTCGATGAAGATGATTCCAGCTCCACCCTCGGCCAGGCTTCGATATCGACGAAAGGTGAGGTCTGTGGGATTTCCCCTGGCATCCCCGTCGTTACATTCCATGGGTTGGTTCACCATCCGATTGAAAGCCGTTTTCTTATTGATTTGGATCGGTGAGGATAGCATCTCCAGAGCCATTTATCTTTCTCCTTTCGGCTGAAGATCCAGTGGGACAGGAGACCTCTTCCTGAGGACTATCTTACCCATCCGGTTCTGAATCACGATATATTTTTTCCATTCCGGATCCTTCGAAGGGGCGGGGTGAGGATCTTTAAAACGGTTAAAGAAGAGATGGGGCCCTCTCGACTCTCTTCTCAGGTGACACGCCTTCAAAACTATCTCCGCCACCTCTAAAAGGTTCTCCGTTTCGAGAGCATAGGCAAGGCCCCTTTCGTCAATGGAGATCCCCGCATTCCTCAACTTCGTCAAATCTTTCATCCCCTTTCTCAATGCTTCCTCTGTCCTGACCAAACTGGCACAGGCAGAGGTAATGGAATGAAGGGTCTTCCTTACTTCTGAGGCCTTCGGTCCCTTTTTTAAATGGTTCAGTTTTAATAGAAAACGTTCCATTCGTTGAGAGCCGATCTTAGGTGTTTGATCCCATCCCATTGCCTCCAGGGCTGCCTCCCTGCCCGAAATCCTTCCAAAGACCTGGCCATCAAGAAGTGAATTTCCACCCGGGCGATTCGCCCCATGTTGACCACCCGCGCATTCTCCAGCGGCATACAGACCCTTAAGGGAGGTATTGCCCTTTGTCCTGATCTTCACCCCTCCCTGGAAGTGCTGGATGCAGGGGGCGATCTCAATCTGTTCTCTTCCGCGGAGGTCTATTCCGTATTCCTTCAGCCAGCGGATTGAATCAGGATTGATCTCCTCCAGGCGGTGGAGGGGAGATTGATCTCTCTTCTCCTCTCCTTTTCTCTCCTTGCTTTCCTTCTCATACCTTTCCTGCCACAGTTCTTTCAGATCGTAAAATCTGAAATCTTCCGGACTGGCATTATAATCAAGAAAGATCCGACGCCCTTTTTTGATTTCTTTGAATACGGCCACATCAATCAGATGAGTCTTTTTCTCTGTGGAGACGGGCCAGCTTGATCCTTTCTCAAAAATCAGATTGTAAATCTCTTTGGAGGGAGTACTCTTGGGGAAATAGTTTTTCAGAAACTCCTTCCCCTGATCGTTCACAAACCTTGGAATTGCCCTCATTAGACTTCCGGAACAGGCCAATTTCGTATGAATCGAGGAGAGCCCGATCTGGATAAACTCCATGTTGACCAGTTCTGCTCCTGCCCGGTAAGCGAGGGCATAGCCATCCCCTGTCATCCCATCAGGAAAGACATGGGACTCAAAGACCTCCCCTGCGCCACCGGTCGCAAGAAGGGTCGTCTTACTGATCAGGATCTTCAGCCGATCTTTGACGCCTCCTTCTTCTCTCTCATCGATCCCGATGGCACCCCAGATCCGTCCCCTGTATTGAATGAGCTCTGCCGCCATACAGTGTTCGATGACCTGGATATCCGTTGACGAAACCTTCTTTAACAGCGCTTCTTCAATATGGTTGGCAGTTCTCGGCCCGGTATAGCAGGCCCGCGCATATTCGGAGCCATCGGTGACGAACTGGTCCGCCAGGCCATTCTTCCTTCTTACGAAAGGAACTCCCAGATGATCGAGGTATTCAAAGGCGGATGGTGACTCCCTTGCCAGGATCACTGCGAGATCACCATCCGAGACATAACCTCCAATCCGGTAGATATCCTCAGCATGGTACTTCCAGTTATCCAGCCCCCGGGGCTCGGTATAGGGAAGTGTGGCATGGAAGGCCATCCGATCCGAGCAGGCAGTGGCTGTGACGCCTGACTTCCCGAGAAAGCCTTTTGTGACCAGGAGAACCTTTCCTTTTTTGAAAGTCTCCCTGGCCTCAATGGCTGCCCTGAGGCCGGCCCCTCCAGCACCAATGATCAGGACATCACAATGGATGAGTTTCACAATCTTCTCACAACAGATCTGAATGGGATTCGATCAAAGAAGTTCAAATTTCAAAGTTCAAATGCCAAATCAATGACGAATGACTAAAAATCAAAAATTCAATTTATAGTGAACGACTCAAGAAAGTAGTCATTGCAAGAACCCCGCACTTGATGCGGGGGACGTGGCAATCTCATGAGATGGCTCACTTCGTTCGCAATGACATCTACTGCATGCCAAAATATTTAAGACGTTCACTATAGTTATTTGAATTTTGGAATTGATTTGAACTTTGGGCTTTGACCGGCAAGTGCCCCGCAAGCCCCGCCTTGTAGGCGGGGTCAAGGGGCACAATATAAATGAGATTTCCTTTCCGGGAAGCCCCGCCCTG
>Ga0209609_10002399_pt1 | contig 10736 bp, 8 predicted proteins | sample LakKivw325mmetaG_FD_184136 | JGI IMG/M metagenome (GOLD analysis project Ga0209609, IMG submission 184136) | Anoxic lake water microbial communities from Lake Kivu, Rwanda to study Microbial Dark Matter (Phase II) - Lake Kivu water 325m metaG... | ecosystem: Environmental > Aquatic > Freshwater...
CAGTTGAGTCCCCCAAGAGACGGTGAGCTAATTGACAATGAAAAAGGACAGGGAATTCTGGAAAGCATGATGAAAGACCCCAATTACTGCCTGTGCGTGGCGAAGGTTGAAAACGAACCGGTGGGCACCGCTCTGCTGCTGATTCAATTGAACTTGTCCCACGGAGGGAAGTCCTACGGACACGTGGAGAACGTTGTTACCGATATTCACTTCAGGGGTAAGGGTGTAGGTCTCGCAATGATAAATTTTCTGGTTTCCAGGGCTAAAGAAAGAGGCTGCTACAAGGTGATACTGGACTGCGAGACCAAGAATATACCTTTCTACACGCGCTGTGGTTTTAATGAGACGGGCGAAGTTGAAATGAGGTTGACTCCCTGAAAATAATACTCTGCAGAATTTCTATCCACCAGCAGAGAATCAGGAACTGCCTTCGTTGAAAAAGACATACAGGCCGTCTTTCCCCGGTGCAACTATGTCAATCCTGCCTGTTCCCCTGAGGTCAGCAATGGCGAAATGAATACCGCATCCCTTGCCTGACCGTGGTTCTCCGTAATCAATAACCTGTTTGCTGAAAAATTCACCGGTCCATTTGAAGTAGTAAATTCCCACATTGTCATAAGCCCCGGGGTCATTACCGCAATGCGCGCGATACCGTTTCCCCGTAACCAGTTCGTATTCCCCGTCACCATCCAGGTCTACCCATAACATGTCATGGTACTGTGAATTGCAGGGATCTATGGGATGCTTCTGCCATATTCTATTGCCAGCCGCATCCTTTTTCTGTTCCCACCAGCAAAGACCGTAATCATGAGAACATCCTGCTATGATATCGTTCAGCCCGTCCTTATTGACATCTGCCACCAGAATCGGAACGCTTGCTCCTCCTGAGGGGAAAAGTTCAAATTCAGGATGGAATATCCATTCTGCATCATATGGATTTTTCGGTGATTCCAGCCACCCATGATTGAACAAGAAATCCCCCCGTCCATTGCCTGATATATCACCGAACCCAAGGCCGTGATTCTGTGGCCCTTTGTAGAGTTGATGAACCTTGAATTTTCCGGTGCCTTTTCCCCGGCCGTCTTTTACAAGTTTGCATGCTAAAAGAGGTCCGCCCGGCATATTTGGAACTATTTCCATATCACCGTCACCGTCTATATCCCACGCGCGGGTGGTTTCTATATTACCTGTTTCCACAATAATGTGTTCCTTCCATTCCTTGTCCGGAGAACAGGGGTTTTCCCTCCACCTCAAAGAATTACCCCACCATCCGCCGGTAATATAGTCAAGATATCCGTCGCCGTTAACATCCATGGGGATTGTGGAGAAATCGTCAAAATATTCACCGTGGGCTGATACCTCGCCGATGAAATGCGCCTTTTTAAAATCAGGACCCTCGTACCAGTATGCCCCGGATACTATGTCAGGTATGCCGTCATTGTTAACATCAAAGACGCCTGCCGATTCGTACCTCTGGTCAGCAATAAGAACCTTGCGAAATTTCAATGGGTGCATGAGAAAACCTCCGCACTATTAAACATTCCATCTTAACCTGAAATATTCTCCGGCTGTTTTCAGATCCTCCAGTGCTTCTGCCGCTTCGCACACGGGCTTTGATTTACCCTGTATGGATTGTATGAAATTTATTGCCTGCCGGCGCATTGCGTGAACCTGCGGTATCTCAGGTTCAGTCACCCGGGCAGGCATATTTTTACTGGCATCGCTGAATATTGTTACCCTGCCTGCACGGTTATACGCAAGAGGAGCAGGTATTACGGTCTCTACATATCCTTTGTCCATGCCAACGAAAATAGATTCATGCCAGTCATTAATTGCAGAATAAAGACCCATTTCAATGATACCGGTTTTCCCGCTCTCACTTACTGTTGCCAGTAGAGTGCCCTGCCGGTCAGCATAGGTTATATTGTAGGGTTCGCCGAAAAAATGCCTCAGGAGGTTTATCTGATGTATATAAAAATTGACGAATGATATATATTTCTGATGCATCTGTTCATCCATGCCCTCAGGCAACGGTTCCGGTTCCATCTCCGGAGGGATTTCTTTTGTTTTAATCAGATTATCAAACCCTCCGGCAATCCAGTTACTTCCGTTTATTGATATCCTTATATAACGTAATTCCCCCATTTCCCCGCCGGTTTTCCATTTATTGAGCTGTTCCTTTGCAAATATCACAGCAGGGTCGTTTCTTTTGTGGTAGCCCACCATAAGCCATGTGCCGCTCTTTTGAACGGCCTGCAGAATTCGTTCTCCCTGTTGTATAGAGCATGCCAGCGGTTTTTCAATGAAGACAGGGATACCCGCCTTCAAGAGTTCAGGGAGCAACCGCCAGTGGTATGTAAATTGCTGCGATGCCACCATACCGTCCAGCTTCTCTGCGGACAGCATTTCGGCATGAGTATCGTAGATTTTCTTGATACCGTATCTCTGCGCCACCCTCCGTGCAAGTTCCCTGCGCGGTTCAGCAATGGCCACCACGGAGCATTCTTCCAGGACAACATAGTTCATAAGGTGGGCACATTGCCCCATATTGCCGGTTCCCACAAAACCTATCCTGACCTTATCCATAATCAGATTAGTTTCCTTATAAGTTTGTCTTTTTCAACAGGAGAAATACGCATCCTGCGTACAATCTCCCTGAAAAAGATGATGCTTTTGTCGTAAGTTTTCCTGTCAACGGGGTAGGGGGTTCCATCCTTGCCCCCGTGGGCGAAGGAATATCTTGCAGGGTCCTTGTGGGACGGTTCCGCGCCATAAATCACCTCAGATACAAGACTCAGCGCCCGCATTGTTTTTGGACCCACGCCCCTGATTGCCAGGAGGTTCTCGTAGTTTTCTGGTTTCCTCTGGTATACGGTCCAGAGGATTTTTTCAAGATACCTGTTGTATGAAAAATTTTCATTCATGACCGGGTGTTCCCTGAACTCGGTATTTTTCAGTTCCAGAAAGATGGTCTCGTCTTCACCGTGCTTCAACGCAGCCATTCTTGACAGTTCTCCGGAATGTTTTCTCAGTATTTTCATATCACTCATCAATCCGGTATATGATGTACTTACCAGTTCCGTTGACATCTGTCTTGTCCCCTCGCTTTCCTTTGCGGTAAGATTTAAACATCTTTGCCTGCTCTGGCTGGCTATTCCGGAATGCGGCTCGCAGACTATATCCACGGCCTTTTTTGAAAACCAGTGGTATCTTCTTGCCGTGGAATTGCCAGTATTCATCCCCTGCTGTACCACAGCCCATAGACCGTTTCTGGAAAAGAAAAATGAGTGATGGTATATATTATAACCGTCCTGGATTAAGGAACTGTCAACCTTGGCGACCATCCTGGAATTATAGACAAGTCCGTTAACGCTCCTGTCCCCGAGAGAAATCCGCTCTCCCCATTGTTGTATCTCATCCGGGGTTTTAAGTGAAGTTTTTCCCTTCCCTCCGCAGATGAAAATCCCGAGCTGTCTCTCCCTGCCCCTGATAGATTCCTTGAGTGCTGCAGTAAGTATGGTTGTGAGTCCGGAGGCGTTCCAGTCAAAGGCGAGCACCGTGCCGAGAGATTGAAACCATACCGGGTCCGAAATCCTCTCTATGAACTCGTCAGGACCGTATTCCTCCACGATAACCTCAACCATGCTTCTGCCCAGTTTCACCATCCTTTCAAAAAGCCATCTCGGACACTGCCCGGTATCAAGAGTGAATGTGGCGATCCCTCTTCTGATCATTTTGTCTTCTCTTTGCCTTCCATAACTATGAAGGAGTGGAAGTCCTGGTACAGTCTGTAATCTCTTTTGCCCAGCCCTTTCTCAAAAAATTCCTGAAGGTGGCTGTATGAGAAATTATCCGTCAATTCAAGTTTTCTTGCAAGCCTCCGGGTATATTCGTCTATGACAAAAACGGGTTTTTCAAAAGCATACAGGAGAATATCATCGGCCGTTTCATCGCCTATTCCGTTCAGTGAAAGCAGCCTTTCTCTCAACGCCGGTGCAGGAATTCTTCCTGTCTTGCAAATTCCTCCGCATTCCTTGACGATAAAGGAGGCAAGGGACTTGAGACGTTCTGACTTTATTTTATAAAAGCCGGAGGGCCTTATGAGATGTTGAAGTTTTTCATCTTCCGTTGAAAGGATTTTTTCCAGACTGTCGGCCGAGGCGTTTTTCAGATTGGCGACTGCCAGGCATACATTATTCCAGTTCGCTCTCTGGGTCAGGACGGATTCTATAATAACGGTTTCCTTCTCATTTATTGTCTTGGGTCTTTTGCACCAGAGCACCCACTGTCCGCCGGGTTCCCCGTGTCTTTCCCTCAGCGCTTCATAAAGGGCATGCACTTTCATCTATGCCACTGGATGTTGTTTCTTTATTTCGTCGGTCATGATTATCGCTTCCGCCACTTCCTTCATGTTCTTCCTGTTATCCATGCTGAACTTTCTGAGTTTGTTGTAGGCCTCTTCTTCCGTAATTCCCTCTTCCCGCATCAGGATACCCTTGGCCTTTTCAATCTTTTTCCTGATGTCTATCTCCTCCTGCAGAACCTTTGTTTTGACCATCAGTTCCGTATTTTCAATGATGATGGCCGACTGGTTGGCTATGGAACTGAGTATCTCTATCTCACGTTCGCTGAACTTGTGGGATTTTGCCGTGTATATGTTCAATACGCCTGTGACCTTGCCCTTTACGCTCATGGGGACGGAAAGCATTGACACCATGTTTTCCCTTATGGCTATATCACGGTGTTTAAATGCAGGTTCTTTCCTGACATCTTTCACCATGACCGGCTGGCCCGTTTTTACAACCTTGCCTGCTATGCCTTCAGCTATCTTGAGAGGGGGTTTTTTTAGATATTCGTCGCTTATTGCCTGGCTGGCGCGGATCTTGATGAGTTTTTCCTTTTCGTCAACAAGCATTATGGAACATATCTTTGAACCGGTCATCTGGGCCGTTACGTTGACGATGAGTTTCAGAATATCCTCAATGTACATATCAGAGGTCATCGCCCTGCTTATCTCGTAGAGCGCCTTTATCTGTTCATTGAATTCTTTTTTATCGCGGGAACCCATTTTTTGTGCCTTTTTAGATGGATGATCTATGATATAACCAAGGTGGGGCCTAAGTCAATTCAAGGTTTCCATAGAATCTATTCAATAGCTGGATGTTCCTGGATTACCATTCATCTCAGGTCTCCGGGGTCTCAACGGCAATATCAAGTACAGTAATCCCCTTCGGAGGAACAATCACCTTGAAGAAAGAACCTTTGTAGAAGTCATCGCCATGCCTGAAATCACTCTTTTTAGCCCAATGAACCGGCATCAAAGGAAGGTCTGTCACTGCCCGGATGGATTTGATTTCCGCACCGACATCTATCTTTGGCTGAACATAAGTGTCCCTGTTATTCAACAGGAATACCCGCCGGAGTCCTTTTTTGACTATAACCATCATAATATTTACGTCCCCACTGTCTGAAAGTATATCCGCTGCGTCAGAAGCACTCCTTATTTCCTGCGCACACTGATTCAGAAGTTCGTCCGGAACCTTTTCTCCTGGCAGGTCATCCTGCCATGATATTGCATGTTCATTTACGGCTGAGACATCGGTATTCCTGTCTTTATTCTCCGCCGGCCGATGTGTGAACTTCCACGTGCTTTTTCCCTGTTTTCGTCCGGGCCGATATACGCCACAAAACCATCCGTCCCTGGTTACGGGAATACCCGGCGGGAATGCTCCTGTGTCAACCGGCTCGCTGCCGACCAGGATAATACGTCCGCCTCGGTAAGCAAGCACTTTTTCAAATTCCTCTGAAGTCAACAGATGAGGATTAATGACCAGGACGGGACCTTTAACCCTTTTAATATTTGACACATCAGCAATCTCATAAACCTGCGCGCCTCTTGCGATTAGATTATAGAGAATTTTATGGACGGACCATTTTCCTGTCTTGAGGTAATTGCTGATCTCTCCTGCAAACAAATTGCCGGAGACAATCAGGGTTGCTCCGGAGACATCTTCCGGATCAGTCGCAAACCCGGAATCCCATCTTTTCTTGATCCACTCCCACTCCACTCCTGTTATACCCGCAGCCAGGCAACCAAGAATGCCGGAAAGACAGCGTTTTGCTGTTGGTCCTTCATACCAGAATATATTGGTGAACGAATAGATTTCCGTTTCAAGAAGTGGCGGTGCATGCCGCAATACGCTGAATTGTTCGTTGGTGTCGTTGAAAGCATTCATGAGAACCAATCTGGTCTCAGGGACGCAGGCTTTGATGAGCATCACCATTGCCATAAAATCATATATCGTACGTGGATGTTTCTCTTTCGCCAGTTCCATCGCGCCGGCTGGCGCCTCTATGATAAAGGCATCAACCCCGATGTCAGCCAGTATTTTATAGTCAATGCCAAAGCGGTATTTCGATTCGAAAGGGTCTCTCGTCCATGTGCTGTTTAATACAATCTCCTTCTTCATTTCATGCAGAGTCGCGGTGATTTTCTCCCAGAACCGTCCACTGCGTCTGGTGTGGAATTCAATCCATTCTTTCCGCTTGTTCCCCCATATCCAGGCGGCCCGCCGGGAAATGAGTTCAGGACTGGCGCCGCATTTGACTTGAATATCCGGGGGAACGGCGATATTTTCGGACTGGATAAACTGCTCAAACATGTCGTCCGAGAAATCACCGGTATATATCGCGAAACGGGGCGGTGCGAATCCATCCCCTCCATGAAAGCCATCAAACCCGTATTCTCTCATCACTCCCGCGACCTGTTGAACAAAAAAATCCTCGTAATAACTGCCATCGTTCAATCGCTTGTATGCGCAGACATGGCAGCTGCGTTCACCGGAATATTGAATGCTGAATAATTCGGGATGACTGTCCGTCCATGCCCGGCGTCTTTTCAGTTTCAGGTAAGCCAGGGCATCAGCGTCTTCCCATAATGACATGCCAAACACGCAGCAGAAAACCTTGATTGATTTTTTGCGCAACGAAGTGATAAGTGTCTTGAGCTGTTGTTTTGTCCACCGCTGCCTTTTTCTTTCAGCGTTGCGGGGATGCGCGCCATAGGAACAGTAAGACTCTGGAAAGACCCTGTTGTGCTCCCCGGCTCTATACGAATTGATGAAATCCGGATCGGCGATCAGGATGCTGACAGCATCGGGGATAAAACCGGCATTGCTGAGAAAATGCTTCACTCCCATGTCGGGTTGCCTGTTATCAAAGCCAATAAGGTCAGTCCACATCCATTTTTCGTAATCCATCATAATCCTCCCGGCCCTTTTCCGATGGAACATCCCTGTGACAGGTTTTTCTTCAACATGTTTTCTTCTATCTTCATTATGACCTGCTGTTTCCGGTTTATCCATTCAGGGGTAACAAGCATCTCTTTCGGACAGTCGGCTGTAAGCCTCTGTATCACCATTCGCGGATTCAGATGGCAGAGGAATTGAGAGGTTATTTCAACATATGATTCCAGTTCAAGTGGCACATATTTCCCTTCGTTGAACATCTTTTCAAGAATGGTCCCTTTTACCACATGCAGCGGATGTATTTTGATGGCATCAATGTCAAGACGGCTGCATTCCTTCGCAGTTTCAAGGATATCCTCTTCTGTTTCCCCGGGCAGTCCGATAATGACGTGGGCGCAGATTCTTATTCCCCTGTTTCTGGTAAGTTCCACCGCTTTCAGAAAATCTTTAAAGGTATGATTCCTGTTGATAAGTTTCAAGGTTCTGTCATGGACTGACTGGAGTCCGTATTCAATCCATACCTCATACTCTCTCGTGTATCCCTCAATAAGAGAAATTTTCTTTTCATCCACAAGGTCAGGTCTTGTTCCTATGGAAACACCGACTATGTCCTGGAATTTTCTGATTATGTCATATCTTTCTTCAAGTATCTTAGCCGTGGCGTATGTGTTTGAATAGGGCTGGAAATAGACCAGGAATTTTTTTGCCCGGTACCGTCTTGTTCCATATTCCATCCCCTCCCTGATCTGCTGTTCAACAGGGATATTTTTCTTTCTGACAGGCGGGCTGAATGCGTAGTTTTCACAGAATATACAACCTCTTTTGCTGAGAGTACCGTCAATATTTGGACAGCTAAACCCGGCATCAACCGTGATTTTGTGCACCCTGCAATCAAACTTTTCTTTTAAATAGTCTGAAAACTTGTAATAGGGCTTCATTTTACGATGAGAGTCACTTTGTTTCCTGTGAGACCTTCGGATTCCGCATTTATGGTTACCGAACCGGCTCTGGCTTTCAGCGAGCGCAGGTATAACATGCATTTTCCGTTGAACGCCCTGCGGTAGTCTGCAAAAAACGGCTCAGTTGATGCTGGATTGCCGTTGTCAATACCGGCTATCTCAGCGGGACCCCGAATTTTAAAACGGATAAGATTGCCAGCCCGGGGGCAAAGGTTGTTTTTTCCGTCAACAATGGCAGCACAGATGAACGCCATATCATCTCCGTCAGATAACATCTCTTCTCTGTCCGGGGTGAGCCGTATTTCTGCAGGCTCTCCAGCAGTGTATATAATTGTTTCTTTTACAGCCCTTCCTTCGCCGTCGTAGGCGACTGCCCTGATTTCTCCTGGTTTATATGTTACACCGTTCCAGACAAGGCGGTATCTTTCCATGATATTCTTGTAATTTTTTGAACGTACGCCCTGGGAAACCCCGTTAACAAAGAGTTCCACGGTATCCCAGCTGCTGTAACAGTGCACCGGAGTGATTTCTCCTTCGCGTCCTGGCCATGTCCAGTGCGGCAGGAGATGCAGCGTCCCCTTCTCAGCCCAACTGCTCTGGTATAGATAAAACCTGTCTTTTGGTATACCGCAGAGGTCAACAATCCCGAAATATGAACTACGGCTGGGCCATTCTTCACAATAAGGTGTCGGTTCTCCGAGATAGTCAAAGCCAGACCATACGAATTCGCCCATTATGAAGGGATTTTCTTCAACCCCGCGGAATTCCACGTCTGGAGGAAGACCCCATGAAGCATACGAGAGGTCGTAACTGTTGACCTGCAGTGTATCGCGTTTCGGATTTCTCTCTTCTCCGACCGGGAAGTAGTACTCTCCGCGAGTACTTATGGATGAGGCGGTTTCACTGCCGTACATGGGCTTGCCGGGGAGAGTTGAATGATGCTTTGCATAGAACGGGGAGGCATAATTCCAGCCGGGGATATCAACGGTTGCCGCCAACCTGTTTCTGATTGCCTGTTCAGTGGAATTGAATCCGGAGGTGGTAGGACGCGTGGGGTCTTCTTCCCTGCAGATATTATGCAGGAATGCGGCGGTTTTGGCTCCGTTTCTGGCATCGCCCTGTTCCGGGATTTCATTTCCGATACTCCACATGATCACACTCGGGTGGTTCCTGTCCCGTCTTATCATTGCCCGTAAATCCTTCTCAGCCCATTCATCAAAAAGAATGTTATAACCGTTTTTGCATTTTGCCAGCCGCCATTCGTCAAACGCTTCGTCAATTACGAGAAAACCCATCCTGTCGGCAAGTTCCAGCAGTTCCGGGGCAGGCGGGTTGTGGCTGGTTCGTATTGCGTTGCAGCCCATATCCTGAAGTATGGACAGCTGTCTCCTGAGCGCTTCCCTGTTCACTGCGATTCCAAGGGGGCCCAGGTCGTGGTGCATGCATACGCCTTTCAGGTACACATGCTCTCCGTTGAGGAAAAATCCTTTTTCGGCATCAAATTTCAGCAAACGTATTCCGAAGGTTGTTTCATGACAATCCACAGTCCTGCCGGCAGACTTTACAAGTGACTGTAATCTATAGAGTCCGGGTGAATTGACGGACCATAAGACAGGTGAGTTGACGGAGACATGCTGCCTGAAGACACCATTTGTGAGAATATCTTTTGTGCCTGTTATGGACTTAACATGTTTTCCATCGGGTCCGATAACCCTTGTTTCCAGTTGAACTTTCAACTTTTTGCCCGTATGGTTTTCAAGGGTTGTTCTTATATCAACTTCCGCCCTGTTTTTCTTGACGGACGGTGTTGTTACATACGTTCCCCAGTGGGTCACGTGCAAGGGCGACATTATGACGAGACGGACATTCCTGTATATACCTGCACCTGGATACCAGCGCGAGGCAAGCGGTTTGTTGTCAACCGATACAGCCAGAATGTTGCGCCCGGGCATGACAAAATCCGTCAGGTCGAATGCAAAAGAGGAATAGCCGTAGGGCCAACTGCCAGCATATTTTCCGTTACAGTAGACTTTACTGTGGCTCATAACGCCGTCAAACTCAATCATTGTCCGTCTTGAGGCAATATTTTCCGGGAGATTGAATTGCAGGCGGTACCATCCCCTGCCGACGTGCGGCAATCCGCCGGTGCGCCCCGTGTGTTCGCTTTTCGTTTTCTGCCCATCCTGGACGATTGTGGTAATGTGAATGTCGTTTTCCCTATTGAAAGGTCCTCTTATAGCCCAGTCGTGCGGAACGCGAACCGTTTCCCATTCCGAATCGTCAAAATCCGCATTTGCTATCCCGGGAGCGTCGGCAAGTTTGAATTTCCAGCCATAATCAAGTGTCTCTATTTGCCGGAGAGAGCCGGTTTCTTTGTTAACAGCCATAGCAGTTTTTCTCCTTTTCTGAAGATGTTTTGCAACGTTAATTTCAGATTATACTACATGCATAATGAATTTTTCCAATTTTTGCCTTTTCGTCAGGTTAATGCTATTTTATTAGGGGTCAACTGAAAAAATTCCAGGGTTTT
>Ga0209609_10002402_pt1 | contig 10721 bp, 10 predicted proteins | sample LakKivw325mmetaG_FD_184136 | JGI IMG/M metagenome (GOLD analysis project Ga0209609, IMG submission 184136) | Anoxic lake water microbial communities from Lake Kivu, Rwanda to study Microbial Dark Matter (Phase II) - Lake Kivu water 325m metaG... | ecosystem: Environmental > Aquatic > Freshwater...
ACACAAACGGAAATTGCAGACAATAAAATCCGAAAGATTGAAAAATATCAGCAGTTTTATAAACGGGTAGACGTGGTTGAGTGAGGACTTACCTTCCTTCTTTATATCCAATTGGCAATAAAATTCCCTGGTCGAGGAACTCGTTCAGATGATTCAACTTGTCGTTCCTCTTTGAATGCAGCAGGTGTTCTCACAGATATTACTTAATCTTGCGCTGTGCCATTAGAAGTAATAAAAATCCACAAATCATTGATGCTTTTCACAACCACGATAAAGAGAATTATTGTGCAAACTATTGCAACTATACCAAAAACGGACTGAATATTACTTAGGCTATTGAGATTACTCTGTCCACTCAATAATACATTTCGAATTCTGCGGTGGTTCATCAGCCAAACGTATTCCGTTACGGGGTCGGCAATTTGTGCCACAACTGAAATGATTACACATCCTTTTCCAATATCAACCGATGTCATATGCAACGCAGATTTACATCGATGCAAAAGACGAAGAACGGGGATCCATAAAACACAGAATCCAGCAATATTCAAAATCCTCATCGTGAGTGTCCAAAAAACCAGTTTATTTGGCAATGCTACTGCTATTTTGATATTATTTATCATTATCGATGCATATCCCGGATACTGGGAAGTCAGAATAGCTATGAAACAAACTAATTCTATCATCCAAGCAAAAGCAATAATGTATCCCCACAATATGCTAAGTCGCACGGAATGGGGAGTGCTTCCATATTGATCCAAATCAAAGGTATTTTCAACATCCCTTGCGAATCGAAACATGTAAACAGCCCAGTAAATTCCTAAAGTAATAATTGTTAGAAGAAAAACAACAAACATATTTTGCGGTCTTGGGCTGCGAGTCTTAAAACAGGGCTTGCCTGTTTCTGTAACCTCTGACTTTTTCAGCAACGGATATCCGCAATGGGGGCATTTGATAGCTTTATCTGAAATAGAACTATTACATTCTGGACATTTTATAAGAGACATATTTCACCTCGCTGTCAGAATTAGAAAACTTATCTTCTATTAGCACCTTTCCCTACGCCGTCGAAAAAACCTCCAATGGCATTTCCGATTTGCTCTCCAATTCCCTCCATTTTTGCACGTCGTGCGCAGAGGGTACAGATGCTGTCGGATTTTTCCGCATCTTTTCTCTCCTCAAACCGCGGTGCGAAAAGATTCTCAGTTGATACGATATTTCCACAATTTTTACATAAGTGTGCGTATTCCGCCACAAAGTTGACAGCCATTCCGGTAAAGTTGACAGTCATTCCGCTGAAAGTTGACACCCCCCAGTAAGGCCTCAAAAAAAAGCACAAAGAATTGACGTAAAACGAGCTATTCCATTACGCTTTATGGGACCGCCATGGATATTGATTGGCAAAGGGGGGTTCCCATATGGCACAAATAAGGGTAAGCATGGATAAGTTACGAGAGATATTGCGGTTGAAATATGAATGCGGGATGAGCACCCGGCAAGCAGGAATCAGTTGCGGGATAAGCCACCAAACCGTCTCAAATTACTGGGAGCAGGCACAGAAAGCGGGTATAGACTGGGAGAGGGATAAGCACCTAAACGATACCGAACTGGAACAGAGGCTTAATGGCGGAATTCCTCCCCAACGACCTGAAAAGACCATGCCGGACTTCGAGTATCTTTTCCAGGAATTGAAACGGCCGCATGTAACCATGCAGCTGTTATGGCAGGAATACAAGGAAGAGAATCCCTACGGCTATCAATACAGCTGGTTTTCCGAGATGTATCAGGACTGGAAGAAGAAGCTGAACATCTGCATGCGGCAGGAACACAAGGCCGGAGAAAAGATGTTCATAGACTACTGTGACGGACCTTTTATAACGGACCCTGTAACAGGCGAAAAGATACCGACCCAGCTGTTTGTAAGCGTATGGGGCGCAAGCAATTACACCTATGCGGAGGCCAGTTTAACCCAGGAGAAAGAAGCATGGCTGATGGCGCATGTCAGATCATTTGAATACAGCGGATGCGCTCCCCATATAGTGGTACCGGATAACCTGAAAAGCGGAGTAACAAAAGCTTGCAAGTACGAACCGTATATAAACCACAGTTACCATGACATGTGCCAGCATTACGGGATAACCGTTATTCCGGCACGTCCGTACAGGGCCAAGGACAAGGCTAAGGTAGAAGCAGGCGTTCTGGTAGCGCAGCGGTGGATACTGGCATGTTTAAGAAACAGGAGATTCTCCGGGTTAAGCGAAATAAATCAGGCGATAAGGGAACTTTTGGAGAAGATGAACAACCGAAATATGCAGAAAATCAAATGCAGCCGGAAACATATGTTTGAGACCATGGACAAACCGGCGGCACTTCCGCTGGTCTCTCAACGGTACGAGTATGCAGAATGGCGCAAAGCGCGAGTGAACATTGATTATCACATAGAGGCATACAGCCATTATTACAGCGTCCCTTACCAACTAGTGCGGGAACAGGTAGATGTCAGGGCGACAGAGCATATAATCGAGGTGTTTTATAAAGGGCGGCGCGTAACCAGCCACGTACGCAGTGATATCAAATATGCGTTTACGACAAAACCGGAAGATATGCCCGAAGCACATCGGAAACATCTTGAATGGACACCCTCACGTATTATTCAATGGGCGGAAAAGACCGGGGAATATACAAAAAAGGTCGTGCAGCATATCATTGAAAGCAAAAAACATCCCCAGCAGGCATACCGGTCATGCTTCGGAATCTTCCGGTTGGAGAAGGCATATCCGAAAGAGCGGATAGAGAATGCCGCAAGACGCGCATTGACATTCCATACCTGTTCGTATCAGAGCATGAAGTCCATACTGGCAACAGGACTGGATAAACAGACCGATTTCTCGGGAGACGGGAAAAGGCGAGTCTCCCCGATGCATGAGAATATCCGGGGTCAGCAGTATTATCGCAACGAGCAGGAGTTGAATTGATAACAGACAGGTGAAAAGGAGGTGAAAACCGATGTTAAACGAACAGACGATAGATAAGATGCAGGAAATGCGGCTATTCGGGATGGCGCAGTTATTCAGGGAGATTATGGGCAAGCCCCAGCATACCGATTTAAGCCATGAGGAGTTTGTGGGGCTTCTGGTGGATGCGGAACTTACTACCAGGCAGGATAAACGGCTGAAGAGGCTGCTGCAGGATGCGCATCTGAAACAGCAGGCATGTCTGGAAGACGTAGACTACAAACATACCCGGGGCCTGCATAAACAAATACTTCTGGGACTGGCTAACTGCTCATGGATAACCAACCGGCAGAATGTCCTTATCAGCGGGCCGACAGGAGTGGGCAAGACGTATATTGCCTGCGCACTCGGAAATGCCGTTTGCAGAGCAGGATATAAAACCCTGTATATCCGGGCTCCGAAGCTGTTTACTACCCTCTATCAGTCTCGGGCAGATGGCAGTTACCTGAAGTATCTCTCGAAACTGGCAAAAATGGACTTGTTGATTATAGACGACCTGGGACTGACTCCGATGGGTGACACTGAACGCAAGGACCTCATGGAGGTTGTGGAAGACCGGAACCTGACAGGCTCAATGATTGTGGCAAGCCAGGTGCCTGTGAAAAACTGGTACGAGATTATCGGAGACCCGACCATTGCCGATGCCATTTGCGACAGGCTGTTGCATAACGCATATAAGATTGAGTTGAGCGGCGAATCTTTGAGGAAGACTAATCTTGAAACCGGTAAGGGAGAAAAGGTATAATGTTCTTTGAAAATATCGGGGCGGCGTCTCTATAAAGACTATTAAAGACTAAGAGAAGAAAAAACCTCGTCGCTTCGCTCCGATATCTCAAAACTGGGGCAGTGTCAACTTTGAGCGGAACAGGTGTCAACTTTCAACGGAATACGCATCCTCATCCCGTACTTGATACGGGATTTAATTCCTTGTTTTCATTATGCGTTTATCCCTGCTTGTTTTTCATCACCTCCTTTAAAATATTTTTTCATTTATATTATATGCACATTTCAGACAACTTGTCAAATTTTTCTTGCCTGCTCTGTAACAATGTAGAACTACATATTGCTGCCCAAAATTTTACAATGTTTCCCTCCTGCCTTTTGTCTTTACTGTATACCAATATTCTTACTGCAATATCCAGGGTTTTCTGTCCCATGAAGCAGATGAATTCACATAATCATCGTTTGCCGCCGCCCACGATACATGTCCGTCCACCCATAATATGTTGCCTCCTCCGTTATGGCGGTCGCTGACCCTTGCATAGATAGAACCTGCATAGTTGCGTGGATATAAATAAGGACCCCTGTTTGCAGAATCTCCCATGGTGCTGTCCCCTGCAAGAACCGTGTTGGAAGATTGAGTAATCCTGTCAAGTTTGTTATAAGAGAGGGAGCCGATTCCCCCGAATCTGCTGTTCATTCCGTAATGAAGAAAAGGCGGGCTTCTTCGTTGTTTGGTGTCCACAAAACCGCTCGGGCATCTCCACAAATCAGTCTTTGATTCATTCTGCGTGTCAGGTCTATTTTTATTAATATATGGATGCAGGTGATATTCCCACGTATAACCGTAAGCACCTCCGTACATGAACCATATCTGCACCAATGGCGGAGCGGTACTGCTATTCCATATGTAAAAAGCCGCTACAGTAGGCAGGTAACCGTTGTAATCCAGGGTGTAAAGGTGAAAAGCAAGCCCTAATTGTTTGAGATTGTTCATACATACAGCGGCTCTCGCTTTTTCTTTTGCCCTTGATAGAGCCGGCAGCAGCATGGCGGCAAGTATGGCTATTATTGCCACTACCACCAGCAGTTCTATCAACGTGAAACCATTTCTTTTTCTGTGCATTTTTTATCCCTCCTCTATTTCTGGGATGTTAGATTTATTACACTTGTCTTATCTTCCTCTCTTCACCTCCTTTCTCCGGATTTTTGCGGTAAAACTATTTGTAAAAAATAATCAAACACTCTATTTTCTTCATCGGGATAATAGCATATCCAAGAAAAAATGTCAAGATTTATTTTGCTCCTTTTTTAATCCTGTGTTAATATACTAAGGATTTTTGCTTTACGCGGAGGTAGTTATGACAGCGAGAGAAAGAGTTCTTGCCTGCCTTGCGGGCGGGAAGCCCGATGAAGTTCCCATGCGCGATGCCCCGTTATCATGGACGCTTAAAAGATGGGAGAAGGAAGGCATGCGGCCGGGCGGTTTCCCCGGAGATTTTTTCGAAAACTGCATTGATGGCACAGGACTTGATATAAAGGACAAAAATTCTGCATTGGAAATCCTTGAAGACGACGGTCGAAGTAGAATTACAAGAAGCCCGGACGGAACGATTACCCGCTCTTTCCCCTGTTCCAATTCAACCCCCCATGTTCTTGAATACGGGATTAAAAACCGAACTGACTGGGAAAGATTTACAGCAACAAGAGAACCTCCCATAGATGCGTCCCTGCTGGATAAAAAAGCCCTTGCATGGATGAAAGATATCGGGGAACAGAAGCAGACATGGTGCTGTCAGTGTGTAACCGGACTTTTCTACAGTACATGCATTGTTGGCATGGAAAACGCTTTGACTCTCATGATTGAAAACCCCGATTGGATTAAAACCATGGCTGACCACGCCGCAGAACGGATTATTCAAAATATTGAAATTGTCAAACGGCAGGGAGTGCGCCTGGACGGGATTTATTATGATGACGACATGGCTTTTAAAAACGGACCCATGTTCAGCCCTGCCCTTTTTAAAAAACTTTTCAAGCCGGGAATGATGCATATATTCAACTACGTCCACGGCTGGGGAGGTCATGTATTCATGCACACCGACGGGTTTATCAATCCGCTTCTGCCCGACCTGGTCGAAGCAGGTATTGACATCATCGACCCCATGGAAGTCAAGGCAGGTGTTGACCTGGCTGAATTGAAGGAGAAATTCGGAAGGAAAATCGTCTGGGAGGGAAATATCGATGCAATGAAACTCTACTACGGAACAAAAGCTGATATAGAGGAAGAGGTGTGCCGCAAACTCTCGTTATTTCCCGACGGCGGCTACATCTACCGGCTTGATGGACCTATAAGCGAAGAGGCAAGTTACGATAACTACCGCTGGCTTATCGACTGCGTCCACCGTTACGGAAAATACTGATACCCTAACGTTTTCCAAGCGGGATTTTAGAGAGGGTTGTGTATACCGGACCTGAAGGTTTGAGGTCGCTTCTTATAAGTTCAATCCCGTTTACTTCCATCTCGCCGAATATCTCTTCACTGTATTTTTCCATCAGTTCTTTGAGGAATGAAATTTTCGGGATTGATTTGAAACGGGCTATCGTGATATGTTCTCTGAATCTATCTTCTTTTTTGCATATACCTGCTTTATCAAGTTCAGTTTCTATCAGGGTGTTAATTCTTTTGAGTTCACCCTGAGAATCCATCCCTATCCAGAATACCCTTATGTTCTTTTCGTCCGGAAAAACACCCGCGGCCTTGACCGTTGCCTTGAAGGGTGCGCTGTTTTTTAAACTGCCTGAGAGAATCCCGGCTATGCGGGGAACGTCCTCTTCTTTTGTCTCACCGAGGAACTTGAGCGTAACGTGCAGGTTTTCAGAGGAAACAACCCTCGCTTCCCTTACCTTGGATTCCAGCTTCCTGCCGACCTCCGCTATCCTGTTTCTTATTTCATCCGGAACTCTGACGCCTATGAACAATCTCATTTTACGTTCATTTCTTTTTCAGCCAAGGCATCATCTCCCTCATCTGCTTCCCGACCTTCTCTATGAGGTGTTCCTCAGCCTGCCTGGCAAGTGAATTGAAAACAGGTCTGCCTACCGCGTTCTCGCTTATCCATTCTCTGGCAAACTCGCCTGACTGGACGGCTTTCAGGACATCCTTCATATTCTCCTTGACCTGTTCGTCAACAACCATGGGGCCCCTTGTCATATCGCCGTACTCGGCTGTATCGCTTATAACCTTTCTCATGCCCTGGATGCCGCGTTCATTAATCAGGTCAACGATGAGTTTGAGTTCGTGGCATGTCTCGTAGTAGGCAACTTCCGGCTGGTATCCTGCCTCCACAAGTGTCTCAAACGCATACTTTATCAGTTGCGTCACCCCGCCGCAGAGAACAACCTGCTCCCCGAAAAGGTCTGTTTCTGTTTCCTCCTTGAAGGTTGTCTCAACGACCCCGCATCTCGTTCCTCCGAGTCCCTTGGCATACGCAAGGGCAAGTTTCATTGCCGAGCCTGTATAATCCTGGTAGACCGCAACGATGCACGGTACTCCCTTTCCCTGCGCAAACTGGTCTCTTACAAGGTCGCCGGGTCCCTTCGGAGCAACCATGTATACATCAACGTTGGCCGGCACCACTATCTGGCTGAAATGTATGGAAAAACCATGGGCAAAACCCAGCGCTTTTCCTTCGGAGAGTCCGGGCGCGATAAAATTCCTGTAAACAGCCGGCTGTGCGTTGTCCTGCACAAGCATCATTATCGCATCGCACTTCTTTGTAACTTCAGCCGCTGATAACGGCTTCAGCCCGTCCGCGACCGCCTTCTTGTAATTCGGTGTACCCTCCAGTTCACTTACAAGTACTTCAACCCCGCTGTCCTTCAGATTCAGCGTATGCGCCCTGCCCTGGCTTCCATAACCGATAATCCCGACCTTTTTACCCTTGAAAAATTTCAAATCCGCATCCTTATCATAATAAATCTTTGCCATTTCTCTCTTCTCCTTTACCACTCACCACCCCTGTCATTGCGAGATGTTTTTTACCGCGGCAATCTCATTAGATTGCTTCGCCCTGTGAATCGGAGCTCGCAATGACAAACAGTGAATGGTTATTGATTCATAAATACCGTGTCAAGTACAAAATGACAAAAAACGTCATTTCTTCTGGTTAAACTCCCTTCCCAGGGCAATCTTTCCCGTACTGACCATCTCTTTTATCCCGTAACCCCTGAGCATCTCAATCATCGCATTTACCTTTGATGTTCCTCCGACGATTTCAAGAGTCAGTGATTGCTTGCCGATGTCCACAACCTTTGCCCTGAAAATATTTGCAAGTTGCATTACTTCCTGTCGCACCGTTGAATTGGATGTCTTGACCTTGACCAGGGCAAGTTCCCTTTCCACAAAGGCGCCTTCAGTCAAGTCCACGATTTTTATCACGTCAATAAGCTTGTTCAGCTGCTTATAGATCTGCTCCAGAATCCTCTTGTCCCCCTTAACCATGAGGGTCATCCTTGAGACCGACGGATCCTCGGTTTCCGAGACGGATAGACTGTCTATGTTGTATCCCCGGGCCGAGAAAAGTCCTGCGATACGCGCCAGAACCCCGGACTTGTTCTCCACAGCAATTACAATTATGTGTGATTTGTATTCCTTGCTGTTATTATCCGCCATTTTTCTGTCCTCCTTTGCCCGATGTCTAAAACCAGACTGTTAGTAGCGGTGGCATTTATGCCACGGGCTTTCGTGCAATGAATTTCACCGCTACAAACCCAGTTACAACTTTCCACTCGTTTTTCAGGCCAGCCCCTCAAGCATCTGGTCCAGGGAAGCGCCCGCCGGGACCATGGGGAATACATTTTCCTCTTCCACAATACGACAGTCAAGGATAAAAGGTTTTCTCTTTTCTTCAAGCACCCTGGTTATGATCCTGTCAAATTCATCCGCGGAATTTACCCTGCATCCGAGGGCTCCGTATGCCTCGGCAAGTTTTGCAAAGTCCGGCTGGGCGTTTTCAACGCATGTAAAGGCATATCTCTTCTTATAGAACAGTTGTTGCCACTGCCTCACCATGCCCAGGCAGCAGTTATTGAGAATTATCACCTTTACGGGGAGGTGGTTGTAAACCGCGGTGGCAAGTTCCTGTATGTTCATCTGAATGCTTCCGTCCCCGGCTATGTCCACGACAATCCTTCCCGGGTTGGCCATCTGCGCGCCTATTGAAGCAGGAAATCCATACCCCATCGTTCCAAGCCCCCCGGATGTGACAAGAGTCCTGGGCTTTCTGAATTTGTAATACTGCGCCGTCCACATCTGGTTCTGCCCTACCTCGGTGCATATTATTGCATCGTCCGGCAGCAAATCCGACAGTTTCTCTATGATATACTGCGGTTTCAATCCGTTTTTCTCATAGGTGAGTGGATACTTATCCTTCCATTCCTTTATCTTGGCAAGCCATTCCTTCCTTGCAAGCGGCTCGGCCTTCTCGTTGAGTTTCCTGAGTATATTCCTTGCATCGCCCACTATGGGGATGTCCACGATGATATTCTTGCTTATTGATGCGGGGTCAATATCAATGTGTATTATCTTTGCCTTCGGGGCGAAATTTTCAATCTTGCCGGTGATCCTGTCGTCAAAACGACAACCCGCCGATATTATAAGGTCGGACTCAACAACGGCATAGTTGGCGTATTTTGTGCCGTGCATGCCCAGCATACCCAGTGAAAGGGGATGCGACGAAGGAATGCTTCCCAGTCCCATGAGCGTGCATGTTACTGGTATCCCCATGGTCTCAACGAATTTTTTCAGTTCGCCAGAAGCGTTCGCGGATATCACCCCTCCGCCTGAGATAAGAAGCGGCTTTTTTGCCTCTTTTATCAGTTTCCATGCTCTTTCCATCTGCAAAAGATGTCCCTCGTACGTGGGTTTGTAACTCCTCATCTCAATTTTTTCCGGATATTCAAACTTCGTGTCAGCCCTCTGCACATCGACAGGCAGGTCCATAAGCACCGGACCCGGTCTTCCCGATGAGGCAATGTAGAAAGCTTCTTTTACCGTCCTTGCTATATCCTTCACGTCCTTTATGAGATAGTTATGCTTGGTTATAGGCCTGGTTATGCCCGTTATGTCAACCTCCTGAAACGCATCGCTTCCTATGAGGTGTGTCGCAACCTGTGCGGTTATTGCAACCATGGGAACGGAATCCATGTATGCCGTCGCTATCCCCGTGACGAGGTTAGTTGCCCCGGGCCCGGAGGTCGCCATGCATACGCCGGTTCTTCCCGATGACCTTGCAAAACCGTCAGCTGCATGAGCGGCTCCCTGTTCATGGCGTACAAGCACGAACCTTATCCCGCCGTCATATAATTGGTCACAGAGGGGAAGCAGGACACCTCCTGGATATCCGAAAATGATATCCACGCCTTCCTTCTTAAGGCTTTCCACCATTATCTGTGCGCCGTTCATTTTCCATCTCCTTTACCCCGCTTGCCCCGGACATTCGCGCAATGAATTGCACCGCTACAGGTTTTTAACTATTGTCTGTTCGCGGGAAGAACCCACCGAGATTTTCGTGATCGGAACTCCCGCTATCTTCTCAATTTTCTCTATATATCTTCTTGCGTTCAGGGGCAATTTGCCGTAACTTTTCACCTTCCCTATATCCTCATTCCACCCATCAACCTCTTCGTAAACGACACCGCAGCCGGCAAATACGCCTGTATTCACCGGATAGTCATCGTAGACATTTCCTCTGAACTCGTAGGCGACTCCTATCTTTATCCTTTTGAGTCCTGAAAGGACATCAAGTTTTGTCATAATAAGTTCATCCAGGCCGTTTACCGTGCATGCAAACCTTATAAGCACGGCATCAAACCATCCGCATCTCCTCGGCCTTCCCGTTGTTGCACCGTATTCGTTCCCTGTCTTCCTCAAATTTTCGCCTTCTTCTCCCTTCAATTCCGTGGGAAAAGGCCCCATGCCCACCC
>Ga0209609_10002403_pt1 | contig 10720 bp, 8 predicted proteins | sample LakKivw325mmetaG_FD_184136 | JGI IMG/M metagenome (GOLD analysis project Ga0209609, IMG submission 184136) | Anoxic lake water microbial communities from Lake Kivu, Rwanda to study Microbial Dark Matter (Phase II) - Lake Kivu water 325m metaG... | ecosystem: Environmental > Aquatic > Freshwater...
CTCCATCAGGCGGCCGATCTGCCTGTCGGCATTGCTGACGCAGCTGCCCATTTTGACCGGATCGTTAATTGAGAGGCTCCAGTGTCCCGCCTCGTCGGTCTCAGAAAGGTTGATGTAGAGGACCTCGGGCCGTTCTTTCTCAAACAGCTTCAGCGCTACGTCAGTCGCCCAGTTGTCGGCATCCCAGCCGCTGCCCTTGGGACGGTTCAACGCCGGGTCCTGCATTAACTCCGGCGGGGGCAAATGTCCCTTTACCCCGCTCACCTCGAGCTTATCCGGTGACTCCGCTTCCGGGTTGACCACTCCGGCCGCGTTGAGAAAGACAATGTAGTCGCTGTTATCGGCGGCCATGGATGCCACGGCGTAGAATTTTCCCGATCCTACCGAAGCAACCCTGGCACCCGGGAACTTCTGCTTGTAGAGAGAACCGATGCTGACGACATCGTTGTTCTTTATCATTTTGTTATAGTCGCCCGTATATACATCATCCCAATAGGTATACCAGTAGGCCAGTCCGGTCTTGGAGTTGCGCCATAGAAAGTTGAGAATACCGTGATGTCTTGGGAACGCACCTGTCGTAAGGGTGGCATGGCTGGGTGGAGTAACATTGGGATTCTGCCCGACCCAGGCGTCTGTATAAGATACCCCTTCTTCCGCCAGCCTCTTTATATTGGGAACATCGGCGATCTCAAAGTAATCGGGGCGGCAGGCATCGATGACGATAACCACCACGTATTTCTGGTCCGGCTGTTCCGTTATCTGCCGGCCCGGTGAGCAGGCCGGCAGCAATATGCTCAGCAGAATAATAACTGTAATTAATACGGTTAATTTCTTCATTCAGCCCTCCTGCATACCCTTATTTATTGTTTAGCGTCTTCGCTGCAGCTTTTGAAGAGAGCAAGCTGCAACATTCTCACGGCGGAATCTTCATACCTGGCCAGGTCGTCGCCGTGCCAGACCAGGCACAGCTTGGTTATCCACTGCAGCAGACCGCCGACAAGGACGGCGGCAACATCCGGATCGTAACTGCGCAGGTCGCCGCTGTCGCGGCACCTCTTCAGAAAACGCCTTATCTCCTTCAATGCCTGGGGATTGCCGATGGTAGCCACCTTCCTGTTTTTGGCATAGCCCAGGCGCAGGTCCAGCAGGATCACCAGATCACGTTCGCGCTCGGCCAGCTCGAAACCTGCATGCACCGCCCTCTTCAGCGCCGTCCCTCCGTCAGGATCGGCCAGCTGGGGCACAATCACCTCCATCATCATCAGGTAATATGAATCGACCAGCGCTTCAAGAATGGCCAGCTTGGATTTGAAATACAGGTAAACGGTGCCTTTGGCCACGCCCGCCAGCCTGGCGATGTCGTCCATGTGCGCCTTCTCGTAACCCCGCTCTTTGAAAACCTGGCGGGCCGCCCCCAGTATATCCTCCCTGTGCTTCGGATCAGGCTGCTTCGACATATCCTCAACAATGACTGACGGTCAGTCAAGGACTATTTTAACATCCTTCGGCGTTTTGTCAATATGCGAATCCGGTGGGCCGGACCGGACGGCTACTGCTGGCGGGCGGGGATAATCGATTCGCAGGGCACGCCCACCGAGCACAGGCCGCAGCCGTAGATGAATATATGATAATTTTTATTGCAGTAGGCCAGTGTTTTCGAGACCCGCTGGTAGCATTTCTCCTTGTCGTGACCCTGCTCACCGATGGCCCCTACGGGACACCTGGCGGCGCACTTGAGGCATTTGGCGCCGTTGTGCTGCAGGCAGCCGGCGTGGATATTGCCCTGCCTCGACCGGTTGGGCGCCAGCTTCAAATTCACGATAAAACTGCCGCAGCGGTGCGCCGCGCCTTTGGGCGTAATGAGGAAGTCGTGCATCCCGAATGTGCCCAGGCCGGCAGCATACGCTATATGCCGGTGTGACCAGGGTGAGGCCCAGCCCACTTTGGGATAACGTTGTTTCCTCATCAGCGGTGTAACATCCGGCGCCACCGCCAATACCCCTCGGCCCATCAGGTATGTCACAACCTCCCTGACCATGACCTGGCTGAATATCTCACCCAGCAGCCTTGTCTGGGCCCAGCGCTCGGACGGCCACTCCTTCATGGCAGCATTTTCCCGCTTTGTACGATCGGTTATCGGCATTACAAAAGATACCACGCTTAAATCACCTGCCGCAGGAGGTTTGACACCATTTTTACCGGCCTGCCATGCCATCCATTCAGCAGGAGTGAGATGATGAGGTCCGATTATCTCCTTCAATTTGTCGAAAATCGGATCGTCCCCGCGTACAAAGCCCACCATGGGCGGCTCGAATATCTTTTCGCCACTGAACGGATACTCCATGGCATTGAGCGGATGGCTCTGCACCTTATCAGTAATCGTATCCAGAAACCACTTTTCGTCCGGCACAGGGTCGAATGCGGATGCGCTGTAATCCCTGTTCAACCCGGGTTGACGGGGATGTCCCTTGCCCTTCATTTCGCCCAGAGCGCTTTTTATGCCCCTGATATCGCTGATCACGGACAAACGCCTGTATCCTTTACGGGTACCCATATCCCTCCTCCCTCATAATCGTTCTCACCGTCCTCAGCAAATCCCCTCCCGGCTCACCCCATCTTCCGCAGGTCAGCGCGCAATATCTTTCCCAGAATGTTTTTAGGCAATGCGTGAATAAACTGCACGCTGCCGGGCGTTTTAAAGGAGGGCAGATATCTCCTGCAGTGCTCTATGATCTCGGCTTCGCTGCACTGCTTGCCCTCCCTCAACACGATAAAGGCCTTTATCTCCTCGCCATACACCCTGTCCTTGATCCCGACGCAGCCGGCTTCAAGCACGCTGGGATGTTTGCAGACAACCTCTTCCACCTCCCGGGGAGAAACGTTTTCCCCGCCACGGATGATTATATCCTTCTTTCTATCTGTTATGTAGAAGTATCCGTCTTTGTCCACGTAGCCGATGTCCCCGGTATGCAGCCACCCGTTTCTCAGCGTCTGGGCGGTCTCTTCAGGCATATTCCAGTAGCCTTTCATAACCGCCGGGCCCCTGATGACCAGCTCACCCCTGCTTTCGGCTGGCAACTCGTGGTCCTGGTCATCGAATATTTTCATCGTATTGCACTTGAGCATGTTAACGCCGATCGAACCGACTTTGGGGGGACGGGTCATGGGATTTCCGGCCGTGGTGGCGCCCGACTCGGTCAGGCCCCACCCCTCATGTATGTGGACGCCGGTCTTTTCCTTCCACCTGGAAGCTATACTTATGTCGAGTGTTGCAGCCCCCGAGTTGCAGTATTTAAGGGAGCTGAGGTCATATTTATCGAAGTCCGGCTGGTCCAGCATATGAACGTACATGGTGGGCACCATGGCCAGGTACTGGATGCGCATCTCCTCGACCAGCTTAAGCGCCGCCGCCGGATTCCACCACTTCATCACCACATATCTGGACCCGACCAGATTGCCGAAATTCATAAAGGACAGGCCGTAAGAATGAGAAAGCGGCAATACGGCCAGAAACAGAATATTACGGTCGTGTCCGGTAACCACCTGGCGTGTTTCCTCGATGCTATAGGTCAGCTTATCAAGGTCCCTGTGCAAGTTCGTCAGCGTAGTGGGAGAACACACAGCTGTGAAATCGGCGAAGCAGACCGCATTTATCCACAGCGAGAAGTGGGTGTGCATCACGCCCTTGGGATTGCCGGTCGTGCCGGACGTGTAAATGAGCGCCGCCAGGTCATCGGCGTCCATCTCCTCCATGTTCAATTCACTGCTGGAGCTCCACAGCAGCTTCCTGAGCGACATAGTGCCCGGCTCATCAGCCTTATCAACCAGAATGATATGCTTTAAATCCGGCGCATTTTTCTGCGCCTCCCTGATCCAGGGCAGGTATTCGGAGGTGGTTATGGTGACTGCTGCGCCGCAGTCCCTGTAAATATGCGATATCTGGTCCGGCCTCAAGATGGGGTTCATGGGCACGGCAATAGCGCCGATCTTATAGACGGCATTAAAGGCGCAGCCGATCTCCGGGCAGTTGGGCAGCTGCGTGACCACGCGGTCTCCCCTACCGATACCCATCGATTTGAGCGCATTGCCCAGGCGGCTGGACATCTCGTCCAGCTCAACGTTGGTGTACCATTTCCCTTCGAAATAGCAGCACTGGTATTCCCCGAACTTCCTGATCCCTTCAACTACAAGGTTGGCCAGGTTCATCCCAGCACCTCCTGGTGTTATTTATGGCAAATTATTTGTGCAATGCCGAAGATAAGTTTAAACGGTTCGGGACGATCTGAAAAACGTCGGACATAACTGACTGCCGGTCGCTTATTCTAACAGAAGGGTATCAATAATCAAATATCCGGACGCAGCGCATGCAATATCGTCAATTTAAATATGAACACAGGCCCTTTACATTTCAACGGGCGATGCTTTACCATTTTACGCGGACCCAGCCTGCCCTGTTACAATCCACACTGGCTGTCCCTTTTTTAAACGCCGTGCCTATCACTTGAGGATAACTCGCAGAGGAGGTTAAAATGCATTTGCCCGCCATGCTGGAGGCCAGAGCCTCCAAGATCGGAGATAAACCCGCCCTTATCTACAAGGACCAGCCCGTAACGTACAGCCAGCTTCTGACAAGGGTGAACAGATTCGCGCATGCCCTCAAGAAGCTGGGCGTCAAACGCGACGACAAAGTCGCCATCATGCTCAACAACTGTCCCGAGTTCATGGTGGCCTATTTCGCCTGCGCCTACCTGGGAGCGGTGGCTGTACCGGTCAACATCTTTTACAAGGAGAGGGAGCTGGAATACCTGCTGCGCGACAGCGACTCGGTGGCACTGGTAACCAATCCGGCCTTCGCCGAGCATTTCAGCAAGATCGAAAGCAAACCTCCACTCTTCAAGCACCTGATCGTTAACGGCGCCTACAGGGAAGGGTTGGAGCTATCAAAGCTCGAGGCGGAGGCCCCGTCGACGCCCTTCAAAGCCCAGTGCAAGGAAAAGGACGTGGTGGAAATACTCTATACTTCGGGCACCACCGGTGTGCCCAAGGGAACGATGCTGACGCACGCCAACCTGTTCTTCCATGCCGACACCATCGTCAGTTTGCTCCAGCTGGGGGACAACGACCGCGCCCTGATGGTGGTGCCGGCTTTCCACGGTTTCGGCATAACCGTGATGCTCTGCTCACTGGTCACGGGAACTTCCTTTGTTCTGCTGGATCCCTTTAATCCTGTGGAGATCTTCGAGCAGGTCCAGAAGCACAAGATAACCTTCGTTCCCATGGTGGTGGCCATGTATTTCATGCTGATCAACCATCCGGAGCGGGGCAAGTACGACCTCTCGTCGCTGAGGATCGGCATCTCAGGAGCTTCAGCCATGCCCGCTCAGCTCATGAATGACGCCTCCAGCGCGCTGAACATCACAATCCTCGAGGCCTGGGGACTGACCGAATGCTCGGCCTCGGCCACCATGCAGCGCTCAGGCCTGGCCTATAAACAGGGCAGCGTCGGGCTGGCCTATCCCGGCGTCAAGGTGGGAGTGATGGATGAGAAGGGCAAGCTTCTGGGCTCGGGTGAGGTGGGCGAGCTGGTGATAAAGGGCCCGTTGGTAATGAAAGGATATTATAAAAAGCCCAAGGAGACCGCAGAAACACTGCGCGGGGGCTGGCTGCATACGGGAGATATGGGATATTACGACAAGGATGGCTATTTCTTCATGGTCGACCGTAAGAAGGAGTTGATCAACGTAGGAGGCGAGAAGGTCTTCCCGCGCGAGGTCGAGGAGTTGATGTACAAGCATCCCTCGGTGGCAGACGCCGTGCTGGTGCCGCAAAGGGACGATCGCCTGGGCGAGGTGCCTGTGGCGATCGTGGTGCCCAAACCTGGTGCGACATTAACCGAGAAGGAGATGACCGATTTTCTAAGCGATAAGCTGGCGCGTTTTAAGATTCCGCGTCACGTCTATATACAGCAGCAGGTGCCGCGCAACCCGGTGGGAAAGATACTCAAAAAAGAGCTGGTCAAAATGCTGAATGACGGTCAGTTAAGCTAATAGGCTGCCATACGGGCGATTGAACGTTTCATGCGTGTCTTTGCATTAAGGCTGTCGATATTCTAAGATTAAATTCTGGTATTTAAGCCGTTTCCTATATTTAATGTATAAAGGGGTGCAAAATGAGCGAAACCGCAACTCCCGCTAAGACCGAGAAGAAAAGGGCCATCAACCGGCTCAAGAGCATGTACCCGCTGCGCAACATGGTACAGCAGGACTATGTGACCACGCTCCAGGCCAGCAACGAGGGTAAGCCGACCGTGTGGTCCATGCTTAATTACTGGGAGGGGGACCTCCCGCTCAAGGCCATGGGACTCAATATCGTTTACCCTGAGAACTACGCCACTCTGCTGGCCGCCTCGGGCGCAGCCGAGCCGTTCCTGGACGCCTCGGACTCGGACGGCTTCCCCACACATATGTGCGGATACGGGAGGAGCACCATCGGCTACTCCTACCGCATGATGAAGGAACACAACGGCAAGATACCTCCCGATGCGCCGCTGGGCGGCATGGCCAAACCGGCTCTGCTGCTCGGGTCGGGCATTATCTGCGACGCGCGCTTCAAGTGGTTCCAGGCGCTGGCCAGGTATTTCGATGCTCCCGAGTGGTGCCTGGAGATGCCCATGATGGCCACATTCGAAGGCACCGAAGCCGACCTGGAAGATTACCAGGTGAAATTCCTGACCAAAGAGATAAAGGACTTCATATCATTCCTGGAGAAGCTGCTGAAGAAGAAGATGGACTGGGCCAAGCTGGAGGAGCTGATCGAACTGGCCACCAAAATACACGAGACCACCTGGCAGATCAGCGAGGCACGCAAGGCCATACCGGGCCCCATGCACAGCACGGACTTCTGGAGCAGCATGCCGCCTGCTCTCTTCTTTGCCGGCGATATGAAGGTGTCGCTCAAGCTGTACCAGGATATGCTGGCCGAGGTGCAGGAGCGCGTTAAGAACAAGGAATCGGGCATCAACTTCCCGGAAAGATACCGGCTGATCTTCGCCGAGCTGCCGCCCTGGCACAGCCTCAAGTTCTTCGACCAGCTAGCCGAGAAGGGCTGGAATTTCGTCTTTGAGAGCTTCGGCTACCACAACACCAGGCCGCTGGACCTGAGCAAGGTCAGCGACCCCTGCGAAAAGCTGGCCCGTTTCTCGCGCAATTTCTGGTTCAACGTCTTCCCCGATGCAAAGAAGGACGGCATTTCCAATCCCGTCGTTGAGACCTACCTCAAGATCGCCAGGGGCTATAAGGCGGACGGGTTCTTCATGCACCCGCTCATCTCCTGCCGCGCGGCCAGCTGCAGCCTCAGGACGATACAGCACTTCGAGCAGGATAAGCTGGAAGTGCCCAGCCTGTGGGTCGAGGGCGACATCATCGACAAGCGTGTCTTCAATCCTCAGGAGGTGCTGGCCAAGGCCGAGGCCTTCGAGCAGACCATGGACCACTACAGGTCGGTCAGGAAATCCAAGGGACTGGACTGGTAAGCCGAGAATAATAAAAAACCGGGAGATTGAGATGGTAATAGCTACAACCAAAGGCCTTTCCAAAGCACATGAGATTTATGCGGACAGAGGACAGCGCGTGCGCGAGCTGCGCAAGGCCGGCAAGAAGATCATCGGATACATCTGCCTCTACCCGCCCATCGAGATAATCAGCGCGTTGGGCATGGTGCCCTTCCGCGTCTTCGGCGATATGAGCGAACCGATCACCGCTGCCGACAAGGTGTCCACCACCGTGGTCTGCCCGTTCCTGCGCAGCATCATCGACCTGGGCCTCAAAGGCAAATTCAATTTCCTGGACGGCATCGTCGGCGCGCATACCTGCGATATAGGCATGACACTCGTCATCTCCTGGCGTGATTATGTCAAGGATGCGCCCTTCTCCCATCTGATAGATGTGCCGCATACCGATCACGATCCGGCAGTCGACTACTTCGAGGGGCAGATAAACTCCTTCAAACGCCACCTCGAAGAGCTGGCAGGCGAGAAGCTCAGCGACGACAAACTGAAGAAAGCCTGTGAGCTTCACAATAAGCAGCGCAAGCTGGTGAGGGAGTTGTACGACCTGCGCAAGTCCGACCCGCCTCTGCTGACATCCGTGGAGAACATAGAGGTGCTGGTGGCGGTTTTCAGCCTGCCCGTGGATGAAGGCAACGAGCTGCTGGAAGACGTCATCAAAGAGGTCAGGGAACGCAAGGTAAAGCCGGTTAAAAAGAAGGCCCGCCTGCTGGTGTGGGGACCGGTTTTCGACAATACCTCACTGTATGAGCTGATAGAAAGCGTAGATGCCAATGTCGTGGTGGATGACACCTGTGTCGGCACCAGGGCATTCTGGGCGGACGTCAAGGCGCCTTACAATCTGCATGCGCTGGCCAAGCGCTACCTGGTCGATATCAAGTGCCCGCGAACCTACCGTGATAGCGCGCACCATGAGCTGGAGCGCAATTACGACAAGGACCTGGACAGCAGGTTCAACTACATCAAGAAGGCCATTGCAGACTGGAAGGTAAACGGCGCGATCCTGCAGAGCGTCAAATACTGCGACACGCACGGCTACGAAGTGCCCAACCTGAGGCACTATCTCGATACGCTGGGCATCCCCAGCATCTATATCGAGCACGATTACAGCGAGAGGTCGCTGGCGCCCATCAAGACCAGGGTTGAGGCCTTCCTGGAGACGCTGGGATAAGGTAGTACCGTGCCCGGCATGGACGATCTGACCTCACGCCTTTATTTCGCCGGCATCGATATCGGCTCCACAATGTCCAAGGCAACGATTGTGGACGCCGACGGCAAGATGCTGGCCTATGTTGTCGGCCCCACCGGCGCCCAGCACCGCCTGCGCGCCAACAAGGTGATGGAAGATACCCTGAGCAAGGCCGGTGTGCCGCTCTCGGATATCGCCTATATCGTCTCCACAGGCTACGGCCGCGTGAATGTACCCTTTGCCGACAAGCAGATAACCGAGCTGACCTGCCATGCCAGAGGCGTGGCGGCGCTGTTCCCCGACGTGAAGACGGCCATCGATATAGGCGGACAGGACGCCAAGGTGCTCAAAATTAAAAATGGCCGCCTGGTAGATTTCCTGACCAACGACAAGTGCGCCGCCGGCACAGGCAGGTTCCTGGAGGTGGCTGCCGAGACCCTGGGTCTGGACCTCAACGAGATGGGCAACATCTCCCTTCAAACCGATACACCGGTCAAGATCAACAGCCTGTGCACCATCTTCGCCCAGCAAGAGATCATCTCGCGTCTCTCAACCGGGGAACCTCTGCCCGATATACTGGCCGGGGTGTATATTGCTATAGCCACACGCGTGGTCAAGCTGGCCCGCCAGCTCAAGGTGGAGGTGCCGGTAGTCTTTACGGGTGGCGTGGCCAAGAATGCCGGCATGGTCAAAGCCATGGAGACGGTGCTGGGTGTGCCCGTGCTCATTCCGGAGGAGCCGCTCATCACCGGCGCGCTGGGAGCTGCCATACTGGCGCGCGACGAGGCATTCAAGCTGGTGCAGCGCGGCGAGTACCAGGCGCACCGCGAAAAGAAGCTCACCGAGGCGCGTGTGGACTTCGGGGAGAAGGCTAAATGAGCGCCTTTTACCTCGGCATCGACATCGGCTCCGTGGGCGGCAAGGCCGTCATTATAGACGACAGCCGCAAGATGATAGCATCGACTGTGATACCTTCGGGCAATAACTACGCCACCACCGCCGCCGCGCTTAAAGAAGAGACCCTGAGCAGGGCAGGCCTTAAATCGGGGGACATCAGGGCCAGCGGAGCCACCGGAACCGGCGGACGCAACGCCCCGTCCGACAGCTATCACGGGGTTATCGTCTGCAATGCCCGCGGCGTCAACCTTATTTTCCCTTCCGCCCGCACTATAGTGGATATCGGAGGGCAGGGCAGCCAGCTCATCGATATAGATGAGAACGGCCAGGTGATCAACTTCAATATCTCAGAGATCTGCGCCACCGGCAGCGCGCGCCTGCTGCAGCTGGTGGCCCGCATACTGCAGCTGAAGATCGAGGACCTGGGACCGCTCTCTCTGAAATCCACACAGCCGTCCAGCTTCTCTACCTCCTGCACGGTGTTTCTGGAGACGGAGGTCATCACCCGCATCGCGCAGGGCGACAGGCCGGAGGACATCGTGGCCGGCATCCACCGCTCCATAGCCGACAAGGTCAGTGCGCTGACACGCGGCGTCAACATTCGCCCGGAGGTGGCTGTTATCGGCGGAGGCGCACTCGACATCGGTCTGGTTCGCAGCATCGAGGAAAAGCTGAATCTGAAGGTGCTGGTGCCCGAGAACCCCCGCATCATCGCCGCGCTGGGCGCCGCATTGATCGTCAGGGACCGCTCGAACTGATAACGTACGTAGCCTCTTCAATGGACTTGTGTTATCAGTTCGTATTCATTGTAGCAGAGCATTATGGTTAGTTACTGAACTCGTATTTGGGAGCAATAAGTAACTTCCAGTCGCCAACAGGTGTGTGTTGGGATGAGCTGTATCAAGAACTCGGCTAAGTTGGGCTCGGCCTCGCTGTGACCAGGCGCAAGTAATCTCAGGAATGTAAGAGAACTGAGGCGACCGGCAAGAATTTCAGGTGAACGAAATGAACAGGAAGTCCAGGTGGCTATCCAGGAACGTCTTCTTTCTGGGCCTAGTGAGCCTTTTGAG
>Ga0209609_10002404_pt1 | contig 10719 bp, 9 predicted proteins | sample LakKivw325mmetaG_FD_184136 | JGI IMG/M metagenome (GOLD analysis project Ga0209609, IMG submission 184136) | Anoxic lake water microbial communities from Lake Kivu, Rwanda to study Microbial Dark Matter (Phase II) - Lake Kivu water 325m metaG... | ecosystem: Environmental > Aquatic > Freshwater...
GCGCGCCGCCTCCGTCATCGCGTACAGGTCGTCCAGCGTGTTGCCCATCGGCTTCTCGACGATGACGTGGCACCCCGCCTCCAGCCCCTGCACGAACGGCCCGGCGTGCAGGTGGTCGGAGGTGTTGACCGACAGGGCGTCGAGGTTGGCCTGGTCGAGCATCTCCTCGAGACTCGTGTACATCCCGACGCTGTCATCGAGGCCGATGGAATCCTTGGCCCACTTCAGGCGGTCGGGGTTCAGATCGCAGATGCCGACGAGGTCGGCGTTGGGGCTGTGCCAGTAGCTCTTGGTGTGCCCGGAGCCATTGCCTCCGAGCCCGACCACACCGACGCGAACTGTGCTCATGTTGCCCTCCGTAGGAGCGCCAGCCTCTCGCGAGGCTGAGCTTGTCGAAGCCCAGCTGACAGCCGTTGCCGTTCCTGGGAGCGCCGGCATCCTGCCGGCACAGGCCGTTGCCTTCACGCCAGCCGCGGCAAGCCTGCCTCATCAAATCCGACCCTCGGCGCCCACCCCAACACTCGCCGCGCCGCTTCAAGGTCCCACGTGTCACCTGCACTGGCCCCCACGATGTGCACGAGCGCATATTCCGGCTCCACCACCGCCAGCGCCATCGCGATGGCCCGTGTCACATCATCCACATGCACGCGGGACGACGTGGGCCCCGGCGGCGGCGGGGGCTGGTCCGCGCCCTCGCGGACGAACTGATTGCCGATCCACACGCCGCCCGGCTCCGGGCTATAGATCGTGCCCAGCCGCAGGATCGTCACGGGCACGCCGTAGGCCGCGTGGAAGGCGCGGCAGACGTCCTCGGCGAGACCCTTGGTCAGACCGTACGGCCCATTGCTGTAGTGGCGGCAGTCGGGCGGGACCGCGGTCCCCTCGGGTAGCCCGTCCACGGCGCTGGCCGAGCTGAGGTGTACGACCCGGCGGAGGCCAGCCTCCAGGGCCGCCTGCAGCACGTTGTACGTGCCGGCCACGTGGACCTGCAGCGCCGTCGCGCCGTAGCGCAGCGTCTCCTCCAGGCTGGGCAGCGGCCAGTCCACGATCGCCATGTGGACGATCCCCTCACAGCCCGCGACCGAGGCCCGGACCGCCGCCAGATCGGTGACGTCCAGCGGCATGGCACGCGGGTCGTCCGGCGGGTTCACGTCGCCGAGAACGAGTTCGTGCTCGCCCCCCAGGGCGCCGCTGAGCTTGCGCCCCAGCCGCCCCGCCGCGCCGGTGATGAGCACCCGCACCTAGGCCCTCCCTGCGGGCATCAGCGGGTGCATCGTCATCGGCCCGTCGTGTGGGTCAAGGCCGACGACATCGTCGCCGCGCCACAGAAGGCGGTACGTCGCGCCGCTGCTGAAGCGTTCTGTGCTCGTGCGCTCGGGCAAGGCGTGGCGGACGGCGATCTCGCGGCCCGGACTGACCGCCTCCCGACTCAGGAGCAGCCACGGGCCGGCGAACTGCGTGTGCGGCGCCGTGCCCCAGCACTGCAGGCGCGTGTAGTCCAACCGCCCATCCGGCTGGAAGAGCGTGTCGAGCGTGCGCAGCAGCCGCAGTCCGGCCGCCACCGCCCACTGGCTGCCCCGCACCCGGGCCATCGTCCCGAGTGCCAGTAGCCCCTCGCGGAAGTTGTGGGGGTTGATGAACCGCGGCCGGTCGCCCATGAGGGCCTCATCGGGCAGGTTCATCAGTAGCCCGTCGGGGTTGTCCAGCAGCGCCTGCAGGTTGCGTAGCATGTCGGCTTCGCGGTCGGCGGGGATGGCGAGCCCGAGGGTGGCCTCCAGCCGCAGCATCGCGTCCCACCAGCGCCCGGTGTCATGCGCGACCTCATATCCGCCGGTGGGGAAGTGCTGCCGCTCCGGGTCGAGCCAGGCCAGAAGGTTGGCATGGCCAAGTTCCATGGATTGCCGCAGTGTCTGCATCTCGTCCTCGTCAGCGGCGCGTCAGGGCGCCTGCCAGCAGCACCGCCGTGATCGAGTAGGGCGGCAGCCGGACCTTGGCCACGCCCTGGCGCAGCGGCACGGTTCCGCGCCGCAGGGCGTTCTCGGTGTCCGACTGGAATGTGCGCGTGTCCTCGGGTAGATTCGCTAGTCGGAGTGTGGTGGCCGGCCTGTCAGCCAGGACGAAGCCCGTTGCCGACACTCGCGCCGTGGCCGTCCCGTCAGGCGAGTTGTTGAGCAGAATGACCGTCAGCGTCTTGCCGGAGGCGTCCAGGGAGCTGAAGGCCAGCACCGGCGCCGCGGCGTCCACGTGCGAAGCGACTCGTCTCGTGCCCGCGTATCGGCTGAACAGGTGCAGTACTTCCCACCAGCTGGCGTGCCAGTCCCACGGCGTGAAGACCTCGACGCCGTGGTCGGCGAAGGTGCCCAACATCGAGGCATACCACAGCGCGCTCACCATCTCGCGCTTGTGGGCCGGCGCGGCCTCCGTCACGCCGATGCTGATGCCGTGGCCGCGCCCGAAGTACCTGTCCAGCCACTGTTCGGTGCGAGCGAAGATCATCTCGACCCGTTGGTCGTCATGCCAACCGCCGTCAGGGAGGCGCTTGCAGCCGTTGGCAGTGGGGAACTGGTACGTCGGGTCATACAGGATCCGGTACTCCTGCAGGACATCGGCTTCAGTCTGCTTGTCACTGCCCGCATAGGTGTGGTAGTCCACGACATCCAGCAGGCGCATGCCGCACGCCTTGCTCTCCTCGGCCATCCGCTTGATGAAGTACTCGGCCCACGGCAGGCCCTCCACGAACCCGCCGTTCCAGTTCCACCACATCCACTCCGAGGTGAAGCCCGGCGCCATCAGCCGAATGCCGGGATAGCGCGTCTTGACTTCCCGCGCCACCGCGACATACTTGCGCACGCAGTCGGCGGCGCTGTAGTCCTTGGGGCAGATGTCGTTGTGAGTGCCCATCCAGCAGTCCGGCTCGTTGTCCAGATGCCAGTACCGGAACCGGGCGGGATCGAGCCCAAGGCCCCCCGGGCCGAACCAGTGGTCCAGAATGCCCACCGTGTCCTGGGCGGACCACGGTTGCAGGTACAGTTCGGGCTTCCCGCCGCCGCACAAGTCCTGGTGTGACTCCGGGCGAGGGTTCACGTCCTGCTCGCGGAAGTTCACCGCGTCGGTCTTGGCCACCCACCCGAGCACCTGCAGGCCGAACAGGCCCTGCAAGTCGGCGAACTCCTTCTGCAGCCGCTGGGCACGGTCGTGCCAGCCCTGCTTGTAGACATTGTTGTACCAGTCCGGATGGGACGACAGGTCTAGCCTCCAGTTGTACTTGGTGCAGTTGTTGCCGTTGGACTCCCGCGTGAGGCGCAGGCCCGACGCGCGGATCAGCTCGGGCGTGTACTGCTGGAGCGCCCCGTTCAGTCCGTAGATGTAGGGCGAGATCGGGCGCGCGCCGGAGTTGGCATTCACCGTCACGGCGGCGGTGAAATCCGCGGCCGTCGCCACAGCGGCGACGGCTAGCACAACGATCTGAATGCCCGCCAGTCGTAGCATGGCGCTCATCGCTGATACCTCCAGAGGCTACAGAGTGCCGTACTCTTCCGAGAACTCGAAGTACCACTTCACGCTCTCGGCCGGGACGTTCCACGGGATGTGGTTGCCGATGCACATGAAGTAGCCGGGGCATTCGCGGCCGAGCTGGCACATCCGCTGCGTCATCTTCCGGATCGCCTCACGGTCGTGGCTCTGCAGAATGCGGTTGTCGCCGTCGCCCGCCAGCATCTTGTTCGGGTGCTTGCGGTTGATCTCGCTGTAGTCGCAGAAGGGCTCGGAGATCAGCCCGTCAGCGCCGCAGGCGAAGACCTCGGCCGCGATGGCCTCCGGGTTGCCGTCAGTCATGAAGATGATCTTGATGCCCTGCGCCTTCATCAGCGACCAGAACTCCTCGTAGTACGGATACACGAACTCGTGCATCCACGCCGGGGAGCACACCGGTCCGCGCGCCATGCAGATGTCATCATGGCAGACGCAGTGCGTCACATCGGTCAGCGACACCGCCGTGAAGTACTTGCGGGACAGCTCGGAGAAGTCGCGCATCAGGCGCTTGAGTTCGGCCTTGTAGCCGCCCGCGAGTTCCAGGAAGATCTCCCAGCCGAAGGTCAGCAGCGGCCACATGAAAATGGTGTTGTAGAACCCCGCGCCCTTGAGGTGGTCGGCGCGCGGTGGCGGCTCGTAGGCGGGTTCGTCCTCGAACCCGCAGCGGGTTCGAGGACGAACCCGCCCACGCGGTAACTCCCCGCCCTGGATCTCCTTCGCCCACTCCTCCACCGACTTGCGGAAGTCGTAGTTGCACACGACCTGCGCCTGCCGCAGGTCCAGGTGCTCCAGCGGCTGGTAAGCGAGGGCCTGCTCGACGCTGGTGAAGGCCTTGCCCCATTCCCAGTGCCCCGTCAGCCCGGTGCCCCAGCGCACACAGCGGCGACCGGCCGCGTCATCGAAGGAGGACTGGTCCTCGGGCAGGCGCTCAATGGGGTCGTCGGTGGCGGGGATGCCGACGCCCATGTCGAGCGGGTAGAGTTCGGCGACTTTCAGCGCGGCCTGGCGCGGGTGTTGCCAGGCGTCAATGCCCGACAGCAGCGTAAAGGCATCGGGGTTGGAGAAGTGCTCCCAGTGGGGGATGCGGTCCACGGGCTGCAGGCGGAGACGGCGCAGGGCGCGGTTGGTATCCATGGGGCGGCTATTCGCCACAAGGCAAAGGGCTCCTCTTCCGGCGGGAAGAGGAGCCCTGGACAGGCGGTCCGGTCGCGGCGTCAGTCGTCGGCCAGGGTGAACATCGGTGCCTTGATGTTCTGCGCCTTGACCCATTTCACGTGCCCGTCAGCAAAGCCGACGTTGAGGCCGTCGTTGTGCCGCGTCCAGCCCACGTCGTCGGCGTTGGTCCCGGCGCCGTCATCGCAGCCGGATTCGTGCAGCAAGGCTGTGGTGGAAGGAACAGCGACGTCGCCCAGCGTCTGCCAGCCGCAGTAGGCGTTCATCTCGTAGCCGCAGTTGGGGTAGGTCGGCGTCCGGCACGAGGGGCACATGAATAGCTGTCCGTTCTTCATGTAGGGGTAGACTGCCCCGCTGGCCACGTCCCAGGTGTTGGCTCCGGTCGTCTTGCGGATCCAGCAGCCCCAGGGGAAGGGATCAGCGAAGGCTGCTCCGGCGCCCGGGAAGGCCTCGTCGTAGTCCTGCGCATACTGCACGAACCCCAGCACCATCTGCTTCACATTGGAGGAGCAGCTAGACTGGCGCGCCTTCTCACGCGCCTTGGCGAAGACCGGGAAAAGAATGGCGGCGAGGATCGCGATGATCGCGATGACCACCAGCAACTCGATGAGCGTGAAACCTCTGCGCAGGGTCGTGCCTCCCTTGCCTGAATGCCCCCGGCACACGCCGGGGCTGCGCGAATGCGACTACCTTCGACGCCGGCCACGGCCTCTCCTGCCGGGGAGGCAGGAAATCCGGCCCCGGTCACGGAAGTCCTCCCTCACATCCCTTACCGCCAGGTGTTCCATGCGCTTTCTGATGACCCTCTGCGCCCTGCTCATCCTCACGACCGCCATGGCGGCGGACCTGTATGCCGCCAGCTTCACCGGTCCGGTCGGGCTGCAACTGCCCGGCTTCGGGCAAGCCGCGCCGCAGGTCTTCTGGCGCGCCGGCGCGGGCAAGTGGCAGCCCGCGCAGTTCGAGACCCGCGATGGCCGCCTGCTCTTCCGCCTCGATCCGGCCACGCTCGGCTCCGGCGACATCATGCTGCTGGTCAACCCGCCGGCCGGGCTCGTGCTCGATGACTTCGCCGGCCCACGCCTGACCGGCCTGAAGGTGGACGGCAAGGCCTGCCAACTCGGGAGTGTGGTGGACCTCGGCCCCATGTCCAGAGCGCCGCGGCAGGTCGTGGCCGCCTTCGCCGATTCGGCCAACGCCATTGCGCCCGCTAGCGTCCGGGCCAGTCTCGACGGGGCCCCTCTGCCGGCCCCCGCGCGCCAGGTGGCCCGCAAGACGGCCGGCCTCACGCTCGACCTGCCCCCCGTGGAGTACGGGCAGCACGAGGTCGTCCTGTCCGCGACCGACACCTCCCCCCAGCGCAACACCAGCCGCACCACGGTGCGCTTCAACTACATCGAGACCGGGAACGTGGCCCTGGCGGCGCTCGGGGCGACGGTGCAAGTGGACAGCACCTTCCCCGGCTACGAGTCGCTGGTCTGCCTGAACGACGGCGTGACGACGCTCTCGGGCACCAGTTGCGGCAATGACGTGACGTGGGCCTCGACCGAAGTCCCGACGGACCACTGGGTCGAGGTGACGCTGCCGAAGGCGACCGCGATCAGAGAAGTGACGGTCTACTGGGCGGCCTACACCGACGTCGCGCACACGGCCACGCAGTTCCGGGTGCAGATCCCGGACGGCGAGGGTTGGAAGGCCGTCTACACGTCACCGGCGGAGGGCGAGAAGGCCGGCCGGGTGACGACGGCCCGCTTCGACCCGGTGACGACGAGCAAGTTCCGGGTCTTCATGCCGGCGGGCAAGGGCTCGGCCACGCGGCCGAACCTGCTGTGGGTCGCGGAGGTCAAGGCGCGGTAGCTCCACTGATTTACCTCCGGCGCATTCTGTGCTACACTCCCCATGCCGTCATCCACGGGACAGGCCACCAGCCTGTCCCGCGCTGTTGCCGTCAACTACCAACTATCAACTGCCAACTGCTGTGACTCGCATCTTCGGCCTCGCCTTCTTGACCGGCTTTTCCGGCGCCATGATGCCGGGACCGCTGCTGGCCCTGACCATCGGCCAGGTGGCAGCGACCGGCTTCATGGCGGCCATCTGGCTCATCACCGGCCATGCGCTCCTGGAGCTGGTGCTGCTGCTGTTCCTGGTGCTCGGGCTGCGCGTGGTGCTGGCCCGGCCCAAGATTCGTGGCGGCATTGGTTTGATCGGCGGGGTGGCCTTGTTCTATATGGGCCTAGACATGGTCCGCCACGCCGCCGCCGTCCGCATCGGGCTCGCGGAGGGACAGGCCATGTCCGTGCCGATGCTGCTCTTGGCGGGAGCCGCCGTCAGCCTCGCCAACCCGTACTTCACCGGCTGGTGGGCGACGATTGGCGTGGGGCAGCTCGCCCACACCGGCCCGCAGACGCGCGGGGAGTACGCGGCCTTCTACATCGGCCACGAGTTGTCCGACTACGTCTGGTACGCCTTCGTGGGGGCGCTCATCATCGGGGCGCGTGAGTGGCTGGCCGGCGCGTGGTATAATTGGCTGGTCGCCCTCTGCGGCGTCGCCGTGACCGCGCTGGCCCTGTGGTTCCTGGTCACCGGCGCGAAGCTGCTAAGGCAGCCCGCCGTTGCCGTTGACCCCGCCCTGTAGGGAGGGGTCGCTTGCCGCAGGCGAGCGGGGGTGGGACGCCGTTCGCTGTTCACCGTTCACAGGAGTGACCACTCATGCCTGAACTTCGCATCGGCCTGCCGAAGGGCAGCCTCCAAGAAGCCACCATCGCCATGTTCGAGAAGGCGGGTTTCCGCATCTCGGTGGACGAGCGCCAGTACAAGCCGCACATTGATGACGAGGAGTTGTGGAGTGTGCTGCTCCGCGCCCAGGAGATGCCCTCCTACGTGGCCGACGGCGTGCTGGACTGCGGCCTGACGGGCCTGGACTGGATCAAGGAGCGCGGCGTGGAGGGCCAGATTGTCGAGGTGGCGGACCTCATCTATGCCAAGCGCGGCATGAGGCCCTACAAGTGGGTGCTGTGCGTGGCCGAGGACTCGCCCTACCAGAGCGTCAAGGACCTGCAGGGCAAGCGCATCGCGACGGAGCTGACGCACGCGGCGGAGATGTATCTGCAGAGCCACGGCGTTCAGGCGCAGATCGAGTACTCGTGGGGCGCGACCGAGGCCAAGTGCCCCTCGCTCGTGGATGCCATCATCGAGGGCACCGAGACCGGGAGCACCATCCGCGCCAACAACCTGCGCGTCATTGACGTGCTGTTTGAGTCCACGACGAGGTTCATCGCGAACAAAGACGCGTGGGCCGATTCCTGGAAGCGGCAGAAGATCGAGAATATCGCGCTGCTCTTGCGGGGGGCGCTGGCCGCCGAGGAGAAGGTCGGCCTGAAGATGAACGTCCAGCAGAGCGACCTGGAGGTCGTCCTCGGCCAGCTTCCGGCCCTCAAGAACCCGACCGTCTCGCCCCTGGCCGGCGGGGACTGGGTCGCGGTGGAGACCATCGTGGACAAGAAGATCGTGCGCGACCTGATCCTGCGCCTCAAGGGCGCGGGCGCTCAGGGGATCATCGAGTACCCGCTGAACAAGATCATTGTGTAGGCCGACTGGTCGGGGAGGCCTGTAGGGCGGGGGCTTGTACCCCGCCCAAGCCGTTCGGTTCGCACCATACGGGGCGGGGTGCAAGCCCCCGGCTGCGCTACGCCCTACAGCACAGCCCTACCGTCCCCCCACCATCGCCCGGTTCGCCCGGGCTACCATCTCCCCCGCCGCCTCCGCGTCGCCCGTCACGAACCACAGTTGCGCCGCATCGCGCAACTGCCGCGGCGGCATTCCCGCCGACTGGGCGATCGCCGCCAGCGTGTGCGACAGGTTCGTCAGAATCCCCGCCTGCTCGAGCTGCCCCGCGAACCACATCGTCACCTTCGTGAACTCCTGGAAGCCCATGCCGTTGACCTTGTACGGCAACGGCGTCCAGAACGGCGGCGGGAAGAGCAGCTTGAACCGGTAGTCCATGAAGCCCGCAAAGTAGGCTTCGACGTCCTCGATCTCGAGGTTGTACTTCCACGGCTCCTGCGCCCACCGCGTCCCCGGCATCAGCCCGGGGAACTGCAGCGGCACGGCGTCCGGCTTGACCTCGGTGACGAAGGTCAGGCTCTCGGCCAGCGTCTCGGGCGTGTCGAAGGGCAGGGGCACGATCATCGAGGCGGCCGTGAAGATCCCTGCCGATTTGCAGGCCGCGATGCTCTCGCGCACGCGCCCGAGCTTGATCCCCTTGTGCACGGCCTTGTCCAGGATGCGCTGCGAGCCGGACTCCAGCCCGAAGAACAGCGAGTACAGGCCCGACTGCGCCAGCGTCGCAAAGTGCTCGGGCTTGGCGCTGCGGAAGTGGCCGAAGGAGTTGTATTGCACCTGCAGGCCTCGCCGCAGGATCTCCTGGGCAATCTCGTGGAGCAGCTCCCCCGGTGTCGAGGCCCCGCACAGCCGGAACACGCTCATGCCGTAGCGCTCCTGCAGGGCCGCCATGATGTCCACGACCCGCTCGGCGGGCACGAGACGCTGCCGTGCGCCATCCTCGTACGGGTGCAGGCAGAAGGCGCAGCGGTTGTTGCACCCCCGGCTCTCCGTGACGATTCCCATCTTGATCTTCTCGTCGCCGGCCATCGCGGGGTAGATGTCTACGTCGTAGCTGGGGATCGGCAGGTCGCCGAGGGCGAAGTCCAGGCGCGGGCTCTCGGCCAACGAGGCCCCGTCGCGGTAGACGAGCCCCGCCACTTCGCCCAGGGCCATCTCCCCGGCCGCCACATCGGCCAGGTCCATCGCCGCGTCCTCGGGGTCGGCGGTGATGATGGCCGTGAACTGCGGGGCGGTATGCAGGATGCGGTGGCGGAACCACGCGGCCTTGCGCCCCCCGGCGGCGATGATGGCGTCCGGGAAGCGCTCCCGCAACGCCGCCGCCATCTGCAGCGTCCCGGCAAAGCCGTCGCCATCGCCCAGTTCCAGCAGGATCACTTGCGGGCCGAAGCGCTCGGCCTGGCTGACGACTTCACCCACAAGCTGCTGCTCGACTTGCGCCTGGTGGGCCTCAAGCTGCGCCGACAGCTCGCCCAGCACCGCCAGGGCTTGCTCATCCATCCCGCCCGCGCCCCTCATCCCGCCGACCATGCCCTTGAGCTGTTCAGTCAGCGCTTCGGGAAAGAGCCGGCGCATCATCGCGACAGTGCCGAAGTCAAGAGCCAGCGGCTCGTGGTTGGCCTCCAGCAACGCCCCGGCCAGATGCGCGAGCCAGGGATTGGCGACGAGTTGAGCGGGTGTGGACGGATACCCCGGGTAGCTGATCAGCAAGACACGAGACATGAAGCAACTCCACTGACTTCGGAATGTGGCGGCGAGCCGGGCGCCCCTATTCGAGCAACTCCAGCTTCACGTCGTCATACCAGAGCGTCCCCTCGCCCTTCTGGTAGAGGATGATGTCCACGCGCATGACGCCGGCCTCCCGGGCCTCCGGCGGCACGGCGATTTCCTGGCTGAACTGCTGCCACTCGGCCGTCAGCGGTGGCGTGGCCACGATGGCGCCGTACTCGATGCCCCCGCCGGGCTTCTGCACCCCGGCCGGGGTCAGCAGGTGCATGATGAGGTGCGACAGGCCGGAGCCCTTGTACCAGAAGGAGAGCCGCACCTTCTGGGGTGGGGCGAAGACCGGCGTGGCCTGCACGTAGCACGAACGGTCCCCGTGGTCCTTGGCCCCGGTCAGCCGCGCCGACGCCTTGCCGGAATGGGCCACCGTGTCGTCGCGCTTCAGTTCAAAGCCGCCACCGTAGGCGGCCGGGCCCCAGCCCACCGGGTGCCCGTCTTTGGTCGGGCCCAGCTCGAAGCCGGGGTTGTTGACCAGCGGCGCGGGGAACGCCCCTGGGCGCCAGCGCGCCTCGTCCACCCACACCGTCCCGGCCGGCGTCTGGCCGTTGCCGACGATGATGGCCAGCAGCGCCAGGTCCGCGTCGGCGGGCTTGCTGCCCGTGGCGGCCACTTCGG
>Ga0209609_10002405_pt1 | contig 10716 bp, 10 predicted proteins | sample LakKivw325mmetaG_FD_184136 | JGI IMG/M metagenome (GOLD analysis project Ga0209609, IMG submission 184136) | Anoxic lake water microbial communities from Lake Kivu, Rwanda to study Microbial Dark Matter (Phase II) - Lake Kivu water 325m metaG... | ecosystem: Environmental > Aquatic > Freshwater...
GAAGAGATAAAAGATTATAGGAAGATCGTTGATCAGTTTGAGTTCAGGGCTAACATCATATCGAAAGAACTTGAAAGCAATAGTTTTCGGATAATTGACTTCTCTGCGATTTCAGCAAGAGGTGGACTTTTGCACCCAATCGAATCAGGAACTTACAGCGTAAATGAAGATATGGTTAAAGATCTTAAAGAAGCTCGTTATGGAGAGCATGCTTCAAACCTTGGTGCTATTATCGCTAAAAACCTCTCTGATAAGTACGGGGTACCCGCATTTATTGTTGACCCTGTTGTTGTTGATGAAATGAAGTCGATTGCAAAATACTCAGGTCTTAATGGTATTGAAAGAAAGCCAAGATGGCATGCTTTGAACCATAAAGCAATCGCAAGGTTTGTTGCAAATGATCTTGGTAAAAAGTATGAGGAATTGAACCTCATAATTGCTCACCTTGGCGGTGGTATTTCAATTGCAGCTCATGAAAAAGGAAAGGTCGTGGATGTAAATAATGCACTAAATGGAGATGGTCCGTTTGCTCCAGAAAGGGCTGGGGGACTCCCTGTTGTCAGCTTACTTGACTTATGCTTTTCAGGCAAGTACACCTATGAGGAGATGTTGAAAATGCTTGCTGGTTATGGAGGCCTTGTTTCTCATCTTGGTACAAACTCCGCAATGGAGGTTGAAGAAAGGATAAACAATGGTGATACTTATGCAAGACTTGTTTATGAAGCGATGGCGTATCAAATTGCAAAAGCAATTGGAGAGCTCGCAACAGTTCTTTCAGGTAGTGTTGATGCTATTGTTATAACAGGTGGACTCGCAAACTCTAAAATGCTTACCGATTGGATTAAAGAAAGAGTTTCATTTATTGCAAGCGTACTTATTTATCCTGGGGAGGATGAGATGCGAGCACTTGCCCTCGGGACTTTAAGGGTAATTGCAGGGGGAGAGAAAGCGAAATCGTATGAAAGAATTTGATTTACTTCCCGGTTGGTGCCAGGCACCGGGTGGGAAGTTTTTTTGAAAAGGAAGTGTAAAATAACAATATGATAGAATTTGATCCGAAAAGTTTACTTGATAAAGAATTTCAGATTTTTATAGGGAGGATTGGGTCTGGCAAAACTGAAATCTCGATAAATTTTGCCATTAAATTGAAAGAAGAAAGTTATAAAGTTGTCCTGTTTGATATGGATATTGTTAAGCCTTATATAAGGATTAGAGATGTACTAGATAGACTAGCTGAGTATAACATAGAGATCGTGTCGCCACCAGAGTCTACAAAAGCCATAGACCTTCCTATATTTCCTAAATTCCTTATAGGACATCTTATGGATAAGGGTGCCTATAAAATACTCGATGTTGGTGGGGATCCATACGGAGCAGGTTCTATTGCACAGTTTAAAGATGTAATAAAAAGTAGCCTTTATAATTTGTTTTTTGTAGTTAACACAAGAAGGCCAGAAACTTCAAAGCCCGAAGAAATCATTAAAGCAATCTCAGGAATTCAGGATGCATCAAGGATGAAAGTGACCCACCTTGTTTTTAATACAAATCTTCGTTGGGAAACAACTAAGGATATAATGATGGATGGACTGAATGTCGTTAAGGAAGTTTCGGCTGAAACTAAAATACCTATTGCCTTCGGCTGCGTGGATGAAATAGAAATGAATATGGTTGATTCAATTGATATTCCTGTTCTTCCTTTAAAGTTTTTTATTAACCCGCTTCCTATAACGGGAATTTAAAATATCTAAGGAGGTATTATGGATTTAAAGGTAATTGTGAACGAGGAGAGGTGCAAAAGTTGTGGTCTTTGTGTGAACATCTGTCCAAAACATGTGCTGAGAATCTCTGATAAAATCAATTCAAGAGGTTATCATCCTGTTGAACTTTTTGACAACGAAAACTGCATTTCTTGTGGTTTCTGCTATCTTGTCTGTCCTGATATGGCGATAGCAGAAGTGAAAAAACTCGAGCCTGTTAAGTAGGAGGTTCTAATGGGAGAAAAATTATTAATGAAGGGTTCTGAGGCAATTGCTGAGGCAGCAATTAGAGGAGGGGCAATGGCGTTCTTTGGTTACCCTATAACCCCTCAGAACGAGACTCCAGAGTATTTTAGCAGAAGAATGCCGGAATTAGGTAGAGTATTCTTACAGGCCGAAAGTGAAGTTGCGGCAATCAATATGGTGTATGGCGCTGCTTGCACAGGTACTAGGGCTATTACGACTTCGTCAAGCCCTGGCATAAGCCTTATGCAGGAAGGTTTTAGTTACATTGCAAATACAAATGTTCCGTGTGTTGTTGTGAACGCAATGAGAGGAGGCCCGGGCCTTGGAGACATTGCGCCAGCCCAGGCAGATTATTTTCAGGCAACAAAAGGCGGAGGGCATGGAGATTATCATTCAATTGTTATTGCCCCTCATACGGTTCAGGAAGAGGCAAATCTTATGTTCGATGCTTTTGAACTTGCTGATAAATACAGGATCATGGTAGTTGTGCTCGTTGATGGTTTGTTGGGTCAGATGATGGAACCAGTTGAGTTCAAAGACTGGGTTGATGTCAAAAAATTTAAAACGCCAGAATGGGCAACAGTAGGTCAGGGAGAGAGAGCTAACAGAAATATTCTTATATCTTTTGATCTTATGGCTGAAGGACTCGAAAAAATGAACATTGTCCTTCAGGATAAATATGCAAAGATTAGGGAAAACGAAGTGAGGTTTGAAGAGTATAAAATGGATGATGCTGAATATGCGATTACTGCTTTTGGTACTGTGGCAAGGATAGCAAAAACAACTGTTGAACTTGCAAGAAAAGAGGGCATAAAGATTGGTTTAATCAGGCCTATTACTCTTTACCCTTTCCCTGAAAAGATAATAGAAAATAGGGCTTCTCAGGTTAAATTGTTCTTTGATACTGAATTGAACGAGGGTCAGATGCTTGAAGATGTAAAACTTGCTGTGAATGGAAGGAAACCTGTTTACTTCCATGGTAGACTTGGTGGAATGGTGCCAACTGCTGAAGAAATCCTTGATGAGTTTAAAAAACATTTGGGAGGCTAAGATGAAAACTTTATATAAAGTTCCTTCTGCGATTACAAGTAGGGATACAACATACTGCCCCGGCTGTACTCATGGGGTGGCTCACAGAATTATTGGTGAGCTACTCGATGAAATGGGGCTTACCAGGCAAACCGTGATTGTTTGGCCTGTTGGTTGTTCTGTCTTTGGTTATTACTTCATAGGGACAGATGCACTTATAGCAGCCCATGGCAGAGCTTGTGCAATGGCTACAGGTGTAAAGAGGACTCATCCTGAATCATTTGTGTTAACATATCAGGGTGACGGGGATTATGCTTCAATTGGTATTGCGGAGGCTGTTCATGCGGCTGCAAGAGGAGAAAACATAACAACCGTATTTATCAATAATGGAAACTATGGAATGACAGGGGGGCAGATGGCTCCAACAACCCTTATCGGTCAGGTAACAACTACATCACCATACGGCAGGAAGCCAGAATTAAATGGTTTTCCACTTCATATTCCTGAAATGCTTGCAACAATGGATGGGCCTGCTTACATTGCAAGAGGTGCGCTTGATAACCCACAACATATTAATCAGGCAAAGAATTTTATTCGAAAGGCTTTCAAAGCTCAATTTAATAGACTTGGATATTCTCTTGTTGAACTTGTCTCCACCTGCCCAACAAACTGGAAAATGACACCTGTTGAAGCAATCGAAAGGGTAAAAAAGGAAGTATTACCGGTTTTTCCACTCGGTGAGTTAAGAACTGTAAAGGGGGTAGAGTAACATGGAAAAAGGTGTTGTTATATCAGGTTTCGGTGGCCAGGGAGTAATGCTTGCAGGAGAACTCCTTGCAGAAGCAGGAAAGGAAGAGAATAAATTTGTTACATTCCTACCCTCTTATGGTCCAGAGATGAGAGGAGGAACCGCAAACTGTCACGTGATTGTTTCTGATAACCTCATTGCTTCTCCAATTATTGGTTATCCAGAAGCTGCAATTGTATTAAACCTTCCGTCTCTTGATAAATTTGAACCGTTGATGAAAAAAGAAGGAATCCTTATAATAAATAAAACTTTTGTTCCAAGGGAAGTAAAAAGGGCTGATGTGAGGGTGCTTCAAATTGATGCACAGCACGTTGCAGAGGAACTTGGAAACCAGAAGGTTGTTAATATGATTCTTCTTGGAGCATATATAGAAATAGAAAAACCTGTTAAAATAGAATCTCTTAAAAATGCTTTGAAAGGATATCTTACAGGAAGAAAAGCAGAGCTTATTGAGATAAATGAAAGAGCACTCGACAGAGGCGCAGAGATTGCAAGAGAATTTATGGGAGTAAAAAAATGAAAACCATAAAACCAGAAGAAATGAATGCCGAACCCGTTGAGTTTAATGGAAGCCTTATTCCCGGTGTCACTATTCGCTGGCTTATCAGGGAAAGCGATGGTGCGAAAAGATTTGCAATGAGATATTTTGAGCTTGAAGCAGAAACGGTAATTCCGGAACACCATCACCCCTGGGAACATGAAATATTTGTCCTGAAAGGCAAGAGTGAAATTACGGTTAATGATGTGAAAAAGGAAGTAAACGAAGGTACAGCAGTGTTTATTGAACCGGATGCGCCACACGCATACAAGAATATTGGACCGGATAAACTTATTTTTCTCTGTCTTATCCCGTATTTAAAAAGTGAATAAAGATTTTAAAGAAAAAGTAATTCTTATTACAGGAGGCTCTTCTGGCATAGGAAGGGCCTCTGCTCTACTCCTTTCCAGATTAGGCGCTAAAGTTATCGCAGTTGGAAGGGATAAGAAGCATATTGAAGAAGTAAAAGCAATTGACCCCCGTATTATCTTTATAAAAGAGGACTTTGAAAAAGAAGGAGCATTTGTAAGAGTTGTAAAGAAGGTTTTTGATTATACGGATATCCTTCATGGTTTTGTCCATGCTGCAGGGGTTATTTACACAGAGCCTTTTGGAACCTTCAAGCTTAATGAACTTATGGCAATGCAAAAGGTAAATGTAGAAGCTGGTTTTGAGATATTTAGGGGGACATTGCCTCTGTTTAAAAACGAAGGAAGTATAATTTTTATTTCTTCAATTGATGCATTTTTTGGAGCGCAGACTCCTTCAAGCGGTTATGCGCTTACAAAGGGGAGTCTTATAAGTCTTACAAAATCCCTTGCATATGAACTTAGAGTACGTGACATAAGGGTAAATGTAGTTGTCCCGGGTCTTATAAGGACAAGAATGACTGAAGATTTCTTTAGTAACAAGTTCGAAAGAGAGAGGGAAGAATTTTTGAAAAGAATATCCCTTGGTAGAGCTGGAAGCCCGGACGAAGTTGCAAACCTCATTGCATTTTTGATTTCAGACGGTGCATCCTATATTACAGGTAATACGATTTTTTGTGATGGTGGTTATCATATAGCATGAGATTACTACATACTGGAGATTTGCATCTCGGCTTTGAGGTTTACAGGGAAGAGGATTATGATTATTTTAAGCCTCTCCGTTATTCTGTTGATTATGCATTAGAGAAAAATATTGATTTATTTGTAATTGCAGGCGATATTTTCGATAGGCGTGACCCTTCAGCATTCATCCAGATGGGCTTTGCAAAAGAGATAAAAAGATTAATTGACAAAGGTATTGAAGTCCTTGTAATTACAGGAAACCATGATGGTTCACCAAATCCAGAAAGGAATATCCATCTTGATATTTATAAAGAGCTTGAATTAAGTGGAGTGAGAGTTTCAAAAAAGATGGAACTTTTTAATATCAAGGGTTTAAATATTATAACTATACCTTATCCTTTCAAGAGAAATCTGTTTGCAAAAGATGAGTACAGGGAAAAAACTGAGGGAGAAATCGCCATCATTATGAATGATAAGACCACTCAGGGTATAGATTTTCTTCTTGAAAATGCTGATAAAAATCTCCCAACTATACTCGTTGCGCATCTCCCACTTCTTGAGGGGACTGTTGGAGAAGAAGTTTACAGTAGTTTTACAGTCGATGCCCCTGTCTCGGTTGAGGCTCTTGACCGAAAAGACTTTTGTTACATTGCAATGGGGCATTTTCATAAAAGACAGGTTTTGACCTCAAGACGATTTGATCACCCTTTTGTCTATTCGGGCTCCATCGACAGGATTAGTTTCGGGGAAGAAGCAGAAGAAAAAGGGTTTTTTGAAGTAGAAATTGACGAGAATTCTAAGGCCTCGTCTTTTGAATTTGTAAAGAATCCTTATGCGAGGAGTTTTTATTCAATAACCCTTAGAGAGGATAAAGACCTTGAAGATATTGACCGTGAAAAGGTAAAGTCAAGCATTACAAGGGTTATTGTATACAATGATTTTTCTGATGAGAGCCACTTCAAAAATGTCATTGATGAAGTTAAAAATAACGCACTTGTTTTTGTAGGAATAGAGGATAGGAGAGTTGTGAACGATTCTATTATAAGAACTACTTTTAAAATTTCTATCTCTCCAAAGGAAGCTATAGAAAAGTACTTAAACTTGAAAAACGATCAGTTTGTTAATGAGAACAAAGATAAAATCCTCGATGAAGCACTTCGAATATTGTCCGAAGTGGATCAGGAGAATGAAAAGTAAGACATTTCACTTCAACTTCAAGAATGCAGTTTCGCTTGTTTTATGCGTTTCGTTTGTTTTCATTTTCTTTGCAGGAGATGGATCATTTTTTCATGCTTCATCGCAAAATACCAACCCTCCTGATACTGTTATAAGAGCTAAACTTAAAGAAATGGCATTGAAGTATAATATCCCTTCTGTTGTTCTAATGGGCATTGCTTATACAGAATCAGGGTGGAGGCAGTTTGATGCAAGTGGCAATCCAGTTATTCATTATAACACAAGCGGCTCTTTTGATATCGGAATTATGCAGATAAATTCAGTAGGGAGAAGCGATATTGACAGGCTCAAAACGGACATTTTTTATAACATAGAAATAGGTGCAAAAATTCTTGATAATAAATGGAAGATCACCCCTGGCATTGGAGACAGAGATAGAAACGTTCTTGAAAATTGGTATTATGCAATCTGGGCATACAATGGATTCTCTTATACGAATCATCCAGCAAACTCCACTGGAAGGCATTATCAGGAACGCGTGCTTGATAATATTGCAAAATTAATACTTGCTTCAGACGGTCAGCCATTATGGACGCCTATGCAGATTTCAAAACCTGACACAAATACAATTTTAAACCCTCCAGATTGGATACCAACACCAACTCCTTATCATTATGGTGATTTATATGCTGGAATATACGAAGGAGATAACGCAAGATTTCTTGCTGGACCCGATGACTCAATTGTTCCTGTAAACTCAGATTTTTCAATTTCTTTTGAAATGCAAAATGTGGGGACTACAACATGGAGAAACACCATTTTTTCAAAAGATGGTGGCTATCATGCAGTCCTAAAAATTTTAAAAGGGTCGAGTTTAAGGTCAGTTAATTCAGCGCTTTCTTCACCTGTTCAACCTGGTGAAAACACTATTTTTAACTTTACCGCCTCTTTACTGGAAGAAGGACAATATTCCATTACATTTGAGATGTATAATGGGAACAATCTTTTTGGACCTTCAGTTCAAACGAGCTTATTTGCTTACAACATAAATGTTGATGATCTGTATTTGTCGTTTGACCATCCATTTAAAGTTAACGATACTATACCTATAAAGTTCAGATTAAATCTTCAAGATGTGGTTAATTTATCTGTACAAATTCAGATTACCTTGAAAGATGTAAATGGGAACACACTTTATTCAAAGTTTGTTATGCCAGAAACATTGTTAAATGGCAACACGGAGGATATTTCAGAGAAGTTTGTTGTGGGTTCCGGCATTGCAAATAATGGGCAGTACAGATTTAACATTAAATTATTTTTGCGAAATGGTACACAGGGAGCATTTCCCGTGGAAAATTCAATTCCCATAAATCCTGTTTTTAAAGAATTCGAAAAAGTTCTTGTGATTGACGATTCAAGAAATGGTTTATTTGTTGATTCAAATCCGCAGGGAGCAAATATTGTTATAAATGGATTAACGACAAACCTAATTACTCCTTCTTTTATTGAGCTGAGCAGCGGAAATTATGCTGTGACTTTATCTAAAGCGAACTTTGCAAATAATAACTTTCAATTTACAGCTCAGGGTGGTATACAGAGTGTATCAAAAGATTTGACTGCAATTCCGCAGCAGGTTAACCTTAATCTTTCTTCCCAGAACCTTGATTTTGGAGATATTTATACTGGTGTTTCTGCGTTTAAAAACATTAAATTGCAATTTGATGGTATAACCGACCAGGTTGGAGTGGTAGGAACTTCTTCAAAATGGATTAATGTGTATCCATTAAGTTTTACAGGCTCCACAGCTTTTACTGTTTCGGTAGATTCAAGATGGCTTGAAGAAGGTAAAGTTTTATCAGGTGTAATTACCTTTGACACAGGTACAGTCAAAGAAACCTTACTTATCAATGTTGCAACATTGTTTTCCTCTGTTGTTTTCTCCCTTGTTCCTGATAAGGCAACCATAAGAGAAGGTGAAAATATCTTTATCGATGCTTTTGTAAAAAGCTCAATTAATCTTATTGATGAAGTAAATTTTGTGCTTTTATATGACTCTGCATTTTTTAATGTAATCTCGATAGCTCCAGATGATGCAAATTTTGCAGTAAACAACCTTTCACAGGAGAAAGGTTTTATATCTTTTGACGGTACAAATATCTCTAATACTACCGGTGAACTGAAGATTTTAACTGTTGAATTGACCACTCTTAAAAATACTTCAGAAGGTAAGTCCCTTATAAACTTCAATAATGCAAAGGCATTTTCAAACGGAGAAGAATTAAAGAGTTTGTCATGTGGCTCAGAGATACAAATCCTTGAACAATTGAAACTACCACAAAAAGTTTTAAATTTAAGGGCAGAGGATCTTTTAGGAAAAATTAAACTTATCTGGACAATGGGAGAAAGTGGCAGCTATCCTGTTAAGGAGTATGAAGTATTTAGAGGTAAGGCAGATGTACTTTCAGATGCTATTTATATTGGAAGTGTAAGTAAAGATATCTTTTCTTTCACAGATACGGGACCATTTGAAAGAGTACCTTATTACTACTGGGTGATTGCAACGGATAGTATGAATAACTCTTCTGAAGCTTCAGAACCTGTAAGGATACAACCTATAGTTTTTTCAACTACACTTCCTCAAATCGTAAAACTTGAGTTTTATATTGGAAAGCCATATGTTTATATAAACGGTATTATGGTCAAAATGGAAGTTGCACCATTTATTAAAGATGGGAGAACTTTTGTACCTGTGCGTTATGTTGCTGAACCTTTTGGAGCGCAGGTAATCTGGAATGGAAACGAAAGAAAAATTACTCTGATTCATAAAAAATTTATAGAGCTCTGGATTGGAAATCCGCAGGTCATGATTGATGAAACTCCTATTTATATTGATCCTGCAAATGCGTCAGTTGCTCCATTTATTATGGAGGGGCGCACGCTCCTTCCTTTAAGATTTGTTTCGGAGGCATTTGGGGCAACAGTCAACTGGGATCCTATAACCAAGAAAGTCACAATAGAATATAAAAATTAGCCCCTGAATTGCAGGGGCTTTAGTTAAATTAGACCCTTCTTTTTAAGATAATTTTCTAAAGTACTTCTTATTTCTTCTACTGGAGCTGGTTCAAAAAAGGGTTCTTCCCCATCAACATAAACCGAGCTATAACCATATTCAAGTGCATCGCTTCTATCTTTTACTGGATATTCGATAATAACGACTTTATCGCCAAATTCTTTTGCTATAGCGATGAGCTTTTTCTGCCATACTCTCATAAAGGGGCATGCAGGGTCTTCAACAACTTCAATCACTACTTTATCTGGTTTTATTATATGCTCAAACGTAGGTTTCAATTTGGGTGGCAAATTTGTTTCTCTGTGTTTCTTTATAAGCAGTTTAAGAGGACCAGCAAAACCTGTATCCTCAAAGCCGAATTTTTTGAAGAAAAGTGCTGGCATCCACCCTTCGCTTTCCATTGCATACGTACAAACTCCACTTCTGTCTTTAGTTTCTTCAATAACTTTTTCAATAAGTATTTTACCTATACCTTTTTTCTGAAATTCTGGCAGTACCCAGATACACGGCATAAAGTACAAATCTTCTCCTGAAAGCAAAGCGAAACTATTCTCAATGGGATAGAATTCAACCCGGCCTATTGGTTTTCCTTCTTCATATGCGACAAATCCTCTCCATTTGTCTTTGAATCTTTCTTTTACCCAGAGGTCACTTAAGTAATTTTTTTGAGAAACATATTCTTCCTTTTCAGGCCCGCAGGGGTAAAAAAGGTCCCCTATGTTTTCATTACCAACTTCTTTTATTTCCATGACTTTCCTCCTTGCTAAACTTATTTAACTTCCAGAATACGTAATCTTTACTTCTCTCAGAGTTGCATCCCAGTTGACAGTGCACCCAAGATTTTCAGCAATGAATCTTATAGGTAGCATTGTGCGCCCTGGAGGAATTATTACGGGCACTACTTTTGGATTTGTTGGATCAATGAGTTTATACTCTCCATTAACCAGTGCAGTATTCTTATCAATCCAGAGTTCAATTGTAGTTCCCTTGAATGTGATTGTTACCTTTCTTTCTATTGCATCCCACTGAACAAGAGCACC
>Ga0209609_10002407_pt1 | contig 10712 bp, 10 predicted proteins | sample LakKivw325mmetaG_FD_184136 | JGI IMG/M metagenome (GOLD analysis project Ga0209609, IMG submission 184136) | Anoxic lake water microbial communities from Lake Kivu, Rwanda to study Microbial Dark Matter (Phase II) - Lake Kivu water 325m metaG... | ecosystem: Environmental > Aquatic > Freshwater...
TGTATGCCAATCAGGTAACATCGGGTGTAGAGTGTTTGCCCTATCGCGTAACCCTGGGCAGCTTTCTGAGATTCTATCATGATAATGGCCATGGCATGGGGAAGTTCGAGGCGTTTATGGCCGGAGCATACGGCCCGTGCCGCCTGGGACATTATGCTGGAGAACAAGTCAGGATATTCAAAGACATGGGTATTGACCTTGGGATGCGAACCAGCGTGTCAAACAATGCCTATCAAGATATGGATCTTGGTTTCCCTTTTAGGCGCCTCTTTTTTATGCGCCTCGCCTGGAATAGCTGCATAGCGGCGGACTGTTTATACAAATTACTCTGGCGCACCCGTCCTTACGAAAAACAGGCGGGGTCAACAGACATATTGTTCGAGGATTACATACGCAGGATTGCAGACCGCATTCGCAGGAAAGAAGCGTTCAGCGACCTCCTGCGCCAGGCTACCTCTGACTTCAAATCTCTCATCGATCCTGAGATACCCAGGAAGCCACTGGTGGGTATTAACGGCGAGATTTTCTTGCGCTCCAACAAATTCAGCAACAATGACCTAGTAAGAGTATGCGAGAATGCTGGCCTTGAAGTTGTTGTTTCTCCTATGGGTGAGTGGATGAAATACATTTTATACCGGCATGTTGAGGATGCTATCAGGGATAGAAAGTTCCTAAAGATGATAGGCAGTTATATAGTGGAGCGGATACAAGGGCACGAAGAGCGCTCGGTAGAAAATCACTTCATGGATTTGATTGATGAGAGAGAGCCTTCGACGGCGCATTTGCTGGGATTTTCAAGCCGTTGGCTTTCCCCGAAATGCGGCAGCGAGGCAGTTCTCAGCATCGGTAGTGGAATCGACTGGATGGAGAATCCCAAGTTTGCCGGTGTGATATCGGTTATGCCCCATGGCTGTATGCCCGGTGGAATTGTGGCCGCAATGTCGGAGAAGTTCACCGTGCTATATCAAAAACCGTGGATCAACGTCACCTATGATGGCTTTATGGAGACCAACAACTTGGCAAGAGTCAATAATTTTGCTGAGATCCTCAGATTCTGCCGCCAGGCAGAGAGGGAAGAGCGCTCGGCTGACCGCGAGCGAACTGTATCAAAACATCTTCAACAAGGATTGGTTTAGAAGCTGCTGCGGCGATTTTCTCGAAAAACATGAAATTGCCGCCAGAAAATCTCGTGGAGCCAGAAAGGAGCTTAGCAAGTGAAATGCTGTGAAAGCAGGAAAGAGGCAAAGAGAGTGGCTAAACTGGACAATAACGAAATCAAAGAGCTGGTGAAGGGAAGATACGCCAAGGTTGCCGAAGGGTCATGTTGTGACCTAGCACAGGAAAGAAGCTGCTGCAGCACCAGTGAAACTGCTATTCATTCTGGTAAGGACATGGTGATGCCGAAGGAACTTGCTAAGGCAGTCGGTTACTCCGATGAAATAGATAGAATGCCCCAATCGGTTACAGAGTCTTTTGCTGGCTGCGGCAATCCGGTCGCTTTGGCGACTCTAAAGGAGGGAGAGACCGTGCTTGACCTTGGTGCCGGGACAGGGCTGGATGCCTTCCTTGCTGCTGAGAAGGTGGGAGGAACAGGCAGGGTTATCGGATTGGATATGACCCCCGAAATGATTCAAAAGGCAAAGAAGAACGCAGAAAAACTGGGAGTAAAAAACGTGGAGTTTCGGGCTGGTGATATTGAAGATATGCCAATTGAGGACAAGAGTGTTGATGTCATAATATCTAACTGCGTAATCAACTTGGCACCGGACAAGGACAAGGTATTCCGAGAAGCATATAGAGTGCTGAAACCCGAGGGAAGGATGCTGCTCTCAGATATAGTCGCAGAAAGCGAACTGCCCGAAGAAGTTCGGGATGACGCCGAGGCCTGGGCCGGGTGTATTGCCGGAGCACTGCCAGAGAAGAAGTATCTCCAGAGTATTAAGCGAGCAGGTTTTGTAAATGTCAGGGTAGTATCAAAGGCGAGTTTGGGTCTTATATCGAGCGACAAGATAGAGGCCCATAAGCCCTCGTGCTAAATAAGGCCTTGAGTAGTGCGAGGCTTTAGCCTCGTGCAAGGATATTATTATGGCAGATGTGATTGAGCTCTATCCCAGACTTATCTTTGGCAAGACTGCTCTTGACGAGGGTACTTCTCATCTCAGACGTTGTGTTCCTATCAGAAAGGAGAGGCAGCCGCCGAACAAGGGGCGCGTATCCATCCAAGATTGCAGCAGGACCCCCCTCTCTAGCCCCGCTCGGGGCCGCTTTTCTGCGGACCGTGTTTGGAAATCCATAACAATTCTGCCTACCGCGGGTTTGACAATTGGTCGAGTAGGGTCTAGCCTAGAATTATCCTGAAGTGAAGTATGAATAACATACCACTTTGGGGGCTGTGGGGATGAAAGGAGGTGGGCTAAGTTGCCGAAAACGAAGGTTGGATTGGCTCTGGGCGGCGGCGCCGCTCGAGGATTGGCTCATATCGGAGTACTGGAAGTCCTGCAAAAAGAAGGGATTCCTATTGACATGATTGCTGGCACCAGTGCCGGGGCAGCCATTGGTGCCATTTATGCTCAGAGCAAGGATGCTACTCTAGTAAAAAACCTCGTTCTCAACCTCGACTGGAAGGCTGCAACCTCCCTGGTGGACCTTGCTCTCCCCAAGGATGGTTTTATCAAGGGGAAGAAGATTGCAGACTATTTGCGGACAATTATCGGCGGTGACATCGAATTTGCAGACTTGAAGATACCTCTGGCTTGTGTTGCTACTGACATTCTTGCTTGCGAGGAGGTAGTAATCAAGGAGGGTTCTGTAGTGGAGGGGATAAGAGCCAGCATTTCAATTCCGGCAGTATTTACTCTGGTGCGATGGAAAGGCAGATATTTGACTGATGGTGGTCTGGTGAACCCGGTACCGGTGAGTGTTGTTAGAGGCATGGGAGCGGACTTTATTATAGCAGTGAATGTAATGCCCGACATGCGTGAGAGAGCTCGTCAGGCGCGTCGGAACGAGATGAGAAAACTCAAAAGACCCGATATCTTTAATGTCATCATGCAATCCATGCAAATAGCGAGTTGCCTGTTGGTGAGGTCTTGCTTGGAAGGCGCAGATATAGTGATTGCACCTAGAGTAGAGCACATTGGCCGTACCGAGTTCCACAGGGCCCGGGAGTGTATCTTACAGGGTGAAATAGCTGCTCAAGACCGTGTCGTAGAAATAAAAAAGAGGCTGAAGATGGGGGAGGCTATATGATGATTCTTGGCTTTATTTCAATTTTCCTATTGACTAGCTTCTTCCCCAATTCAAGTTGGGGTTTGCTCACCACCTCCAGCCGCCACGCTGAGGAATGCCTAACTCGATTTGCCTCTCCCTCGACGGGAGAGGTTAGGTGAGGGTGAATCCCCCTCTACAAACGTGGCATAAGCAATTTCCTTTGGCTTCGGGACTATTGACTAAGATGTTGGCTGTCATCGTAGATACATAGTAGAGACGCTGGCGAACAATGGGATTAAAACAAATCCCTTAATATGAACAGCAAATTTCTTACTGCCCTAAGTGCCACGCAGAACAGGTATTAGTGGCACAATCTACTAAAGCAGCCTGGGTTTTTCTAGTGGATGCCAGCTATTTTGCCTGCTCCTTTAGCATTTATGTCTAGGACTTCCCCAGTCATAGGACTAATTTCTGGTCTGAAACAGTACTAATGGGTGATTCCCATCAGCCTAGCCAGGTGCTATGTTAAGGGTACTGCGGCGCCACAACGTAGCAGGTGGGGGCAACATGGAAATAGCTGGTTTTACCTCTCAAGCTTGTGAAACTGAGCTGGTTGAGAGCCTGCGTTCAGGTGACAGCCAGCTTTATACCTGGCTGTGCAGCATAGCATTTCACAAGATAAGTGACTTTTGCCGTCGCCAGGCAGGAGAGATTAAGCCTGTGGCGCTGCCCTCCAGTATTGATGCTATGGAGCCCGGGCAAATTGAGGACACCGAGCCAATAGCTTACAGTGCAATGGAGTCCGAGGAGACCCGCCACACGGTTGAACAAGCTATGGACAGCTTGCCACGAGATTACCGGAAGGTTTTGGTATTCAAATACATTCAGAGGATGCCGGTCTTAGAGATAAGTCAGCTCATGGGTCGCTCGCCAAAGTCGGTTGAAGGATTACTGGCGCGAGCGCGGAAGGCTCTGCGCGCCAGTTTGGCGAAAGAAGCTAAAGGCGACTAATCTGTCCCCCCTGTCATTGCGAGCCCTTCGCTCTGTGTCATTCTGAGCGTGTGAGCCGAAGTCCTGAACGAAGTGAAGGGGAAGAATCTGGTACAGCTCAGGATAAACTCCGCGTGGCAATCTCAAAATTACCTGTCCCCTCTCCCTCGACGGGAGGTGAGGCTAGTCCTGAGCCCTTTGCTCCCTGTCATTCTGAGGGAGAGAAGCGACCGAAGAATCTCGCTCAGGGTAAACTCCGCGAAGGAACTGAGGTGAGGGTGAATCCCCCTCTACAAGCGTGGCATTAGCAAGCTTCTGTGACTTCAAGACTATTAACTAACGACTAAGCCGGCGGCTGCCATCGTAGATATATCGCAAAGACCCTAGTGGACAAGGGCATCAAGACAATTCCCTTAAGATAGTCTGCTATCTCTGGGGACCATGCAGAGGAATATCTGGCAGAGGCGGAAGGACAAGGCCTAAGAAGGGTGAGGCTGGGGGACATTTATCTTCAAGGTGATGATTACTGAGCCTATGCTATAATCCATTGTGAAAATTATCCCAAGGAGATCGAAATATGATAGATGGTAAAGCGGTCAGGCAGATTCTATATAGTCTCAGGAAAGAGGCTGAGCAGGTTCTTGGTAAAAATCTGGTGGATATATTCCTCTTTGGCTCTTATGCTAGAGGGGATTTCAGTCTGGAGTCTGACATCGACATTCTTATTGTGGTAAATAAGTCTTTGAGCAAGGAAGAGAAGAATAAAATGAGCCGCATCATTAGCACCTTATCTCTGGAGAATGACATCGTGATTGCTTACATTATCTATGAAAAGGAGTTTTTTGATAATGTGGGGTCACCCTTAATTTTGAATGTAAAAGAGGAGGGAGTAAAGGTTTAGAGTGGATGCGAACTCCACTCATATATTCTAGATGCTTTTAGCCAGAGGGGTAAGGGAGATTATGATATCGCTCCCTTTGAGAGGAAAGATGCTGAAGCTCTTTGGGAAGCGAGAGCAAGTCGCTCACTGAGAATGACTTTCCGAATTGAGGGTGATACAGTTATCTTGCGTAACATTGGGCATCATAATGAAACACTGGAGCGACCTTAGGAGGTGATGAGAATGCCAGCATATAGCAAGGTCACGAGGCATGGACAGATTACCCTTCCCGCATCTGTGCGTAAGGAGCTTAGGGTTGAGGAAGGTGACCTGGTGGAGATTGAGATAATAGATGAGAAGGCGGTGCTAATTCCGAAGAAGTTAGTAGATAAGAACCAAACCTACTTCTGGACCAAAGAGTGGCAGGAGGCGGAGAGGGAAGCTAGTGAGGATATCAAGGCCGGTCGGGTCAAGACTTTTGACTCCGCAGAAGAGTTAATAAAAGACTTGGGGTAAGATAGGTGACCTCGTAGCACTTCTACAACAGCACAACATTGCTTTTGTTGTTGTTATTCGTCGTTCCCTGAAAGCACCGTGTCGGAATACAATAAGGAAAACCTTCTGGATCTCCCAGAATCCCTCTCCCTTGACGGGAGAGGCCAGGTGAGGGTGCCCCCTCTACAAACGCGGCATAAGCAAGCTCCTTTGCCTTCAGGACTAATGACTAAGGACTAACGACTAACGGCTAAGATGCCGGCTGCCAGCGAAGATATATCGCAGAAACACTTGGCAAACAAAGGCATCAAGACAATTCCCTTGATATAGGCAGCAAATTGCTCGCCACCCTAGCGTCATGTAAAAGAATGGCTGGCACAAAGGCGGTGGGACAAAGCCTAAGAGAAATTAGGTTGGGTAATGTCCACCTGCTATAGGCTAATCATTAAAGGGGGCAAATAGAGCGCGTGATAGCTAAACAAAATGACGTTTTGTTACTCTGGGCAGATACTAATTGCCCTAGAGAATACGTATGGAGGACTGTAATCTGAGTAATCCTTTTCCCCACCTTCATCATAACTGCCTACATTCACTGCTATGCCAAGTCCACCTGCTCCAGACTGAAAGGGTAGGCGTTACCTAGAAGTCACTCTAAAAAGGGCTCAATACCTAGTTTCTCCATTAAGGCGTTTACTAGCTCAAAGGCTTCTCTCTGAATCCTGGTTCTCTCCTCTGCATCTGCAATTTCCAGAAAGTCTGCCACCCAGGTTGGTCCTATTCCATCAACTATGGCAAATTTTGTTTTGATCTTTCCCAGGCCTTCCCTTGCCAGCCTGTTCCTCACCAGCGGCCTTATCGCCTCCACCAAGGCTGTCAAACCTCCGGGATAGTTCCGGCAGCAGTAATAGATATCATAGGCGTCCTTTTCCTTCATCCGTTCCCAGAGGGTCATGCCTTTCATTATCAGAAAAGGCCCAATGGAAGGCACTTTAACGGTTACCTTGTTCTTAGCGCCACCTGGTAAAGTGCCAGCTAGATTGACTCTTACTGCACTATCGAAAACAAGGTCACACCCTCTGGCTTTTCTAGCTTGACTGTCCTGTATTATTTGGTGGCGATGTCCCTTTCCAGTGCCACCATATTCTCCAGCCAGAAGGTCAATCTCCACAGTGATTTTGTTTCCAGATCTATCACCTACATCTCTATAAAAGATAAATGGCTGTTCACCTTCCCTCTGGTAGTAGCCTCTGTGTCTCAAGGTTTCGATAATTGTCTTATAAGTATCATCCGAAATATGCTTAAAATCTAAGGCAAGGTCTATATCCAGTGTACCTGGATATTTCTCCTTAGCAGAGCGAATAAGTAGGGGAGGGACGTTTCCTCCCACAATAACAATATTTTCTCGAAATTCGCCCAAGACCGTCATTATCTCCAGCAATACAGAAAAACAAGCCTGAACTTCTGCTTCCCCATAATCGCTTTGTCTTACCATTGAGGCTTTATCCTCTGCTCGAGAAGAAATCTGGCTGATTCCTCACCACGCCCTCTAAATCCCACAAGGTCAAGATAGAGTTGCACATCGCAGACGACCTCTAGTCCTTCAATCCTTCTGCTCCCATAAAAGACCCCTTCATCATAGGGCTCTAACATGCTAAAGTTTGGTCCTGAGGAGACCTCCTTCAACTCCAGCGATTCTGCTAACTCTCGAATCTCTTTGCCCACATACGCGAATCCCCTGGTGTAACGGGCAAAAGGTGCCACCAAGGCAGCACCGGAAAAAAGAGCCAGAGCATAAGGAATTTCTCTCTTCTGACAATATCCTGCAAGCCTTCGCTCTATCTCCTTGGGCTCCTCAAAGCCAAAGTAGTCATATATCCTATTTCTTCGGAAGGAATAGTTGTCTGCCCACCTGTCTAGAAGCTCTCCCGGGCGGTTGAGAAAGATATTCCTATTTTTCTCACGGGCATACTCCAGATCCAAAAGGCGTTCTTTGATTTTAAAAGCCAGGCCAAGGCTCACATTGGCTTCCTCTGCCAGCTCCTGCACCTGCCAAGGCCGCCTCGGATTGGCAAGCATCGCCCTGAGAACACGGCTTGACCTGGAGGCGAAGAGGGAGCGGACCTGCCGCTTTTCTACAGTTGGATTGGGGTAGTTTCTTTGTTCAATGTATACTTGGTTGAAGTTCAGGAAACAATTTCCAGCTAGGTCTATATAGCCCACACCATTTACCTTACAAAGGCGAGCCGTATCATTGCTGATATAAGGTGCTGCTAGCACCCCGTAAGCATCTTCAATCCGAGCTAAGTATTCCCTCAATTGCTGTATAGCATACCGTGCCTGCCGTGGTTCCCCCGTGGACTTCACCTCTACAATAATTTTCGAGGGGCGATTTCCTGCCATAACCTCAAATAGTAAGTCGGGGCGGACACCTTCCAAAGACATTTGCGTGATAGCCTGTCCTGCTTTAAGGAACGGGATGTCACTCAAAAGACCTTCAAGCCTCTCTCCAATTCTATCTACGACCTCTGACTCCCTCATAGTGTTTCACCATTTACAGTATTTTCACCATTTGTTGAAATTATGCATATTAATGAAACTTTTGTCAAGCAATTTTCACTATTGGCTATGGAGGCAGGAAATTTGCTGATTTAGTATCACTCCTAAAGGAGCATGACATCACCTTTGTTGGCGATGTTTGGCGTTTCCCAAAAAGTAAAGTGCCTGAATACAGACTCAGTCAGGAGGTCAGGACTATCGACTTCTGGACTAATGGCTGTTGACCAAACGGGCGATACCCTGGGTGGATTCGCTAAGGTGGCTACCGCAAACATGTAGTTGTCATTGTGGGGCACTTTTTCTTCTGTCATTGCGAGGCGTGGGCGAAGCAATCTCAAAAATACCTGTCCCCCTCTCCCTCGAAGGGAGGTGAGGCTAGTCCTGAGCCAAAGCCCTGAGCGTAGCGAAGGGTCAGCGAAGGAACTAAGGTGAGGGTGAATCGCCCTCTACAAGCGTGGCATTAGCAAGCTCCTCTGACTTCAGGACTATTGACTAACGGCTAAGATGCCGACTACTCTAAGCGCCGCGCAGAGGGATGCCGGGCAAAGACCCTGGGGCTAAGAAGAGTCAGGATTGGGGATATGCGTATTTTGGGAGGCAGTACCAAGGCAGATAATTAAACATGGAACATCCTTGTTGAAACGCCGAGAATAATGCGAGGTTGTCTCTCTTATCTCACAGGCTATAATTTGGCTTTCTGCTCAGCAGGTATTATCAATTAAGCTTAGAATACAGATGCCTATGACACATCATGCCTTGCTTGCCCGGCGTATCTTAGCGTGAATGGCATTGACTTCGCCCTCAATCATAAAGCCATCCTGAACGGCCATATTCAACAGGTCTCCTGTGCCAAAGATAGCAACAGAAGGATTCATTGCTTTGCATGTATCTGCGGCGACACTGTCATCCGTTGCTATGTCAAATCCCCGATGACAAGCAATCGCAATCGAAGCAGATTCACCTCGCCCCAGTTTCTTTTCTAATAACAGCCTGGCATACGTCCAGATTTCTTCTTCAGAAGTCTCATCAATGGAGGCGGACGCAAGCGTTCCTTCATCCTGCAACTCTTTCAAGAGTGCTACCAGTCTCTGTCCCTGGGTGCGCCACTGTCCAGCCTCCTTAATAACTTGTTCAGTAACACGGAAACTCGACTTTGGCCAAACTTCTAAGGTTTGACGCAAGGCACCTGCGCTATATAACCTTGAGATTACGTCGTTGTCGAGCATGACTGGTTTCTTAAGAGGCGACATTTATTCATCGTCTTCCTGACTTCATTGCTCGAACTCTTCCTTAAGCTCGTAGTAGTTTCTCCGCAGAAGTTCGGCTAGCCTCTCAAAAGAGATAAGTTTCATTTCATATGCTTTGTAAGCCAGATATTTGTACCGGCGAGGAACTGTGTCGGGTGGTGCTTCCTCCTCACAATACCCCAGTAGGCGGGCAGTTGGTGATGACGGCACTTGTTGGCTCAAAAGCTCCTCCCATCTAGAAAGAGATAGCCTCCTTAGTGATACCAATCTCCAGCCTATTGCTTCAAAACTCACGCCAAGATATATGGCCAGATGAACGAGGACTTCGGCAGTTAGCGCAGATTTTTGTGGGAAGACCAATTGGCCTAATACTTCATTGACGGTACGTCTTGGCATCAGGAAGGCAGCAGCAAAGGCGTTGGCAAAACGTTCACGAGGGTTTTTGGTTTCGAAGGCAGGACAAGTATCAATGTGGGCTAACTGGTTTCGATGGGCGATACAGTGGGCATACTCATGCGCTACTGTGAATGTCCGTCTCCGTTTAGGGTGGCGCGAATTAACTAAAAAGCAAGCTCCCAGTTGTTCATCGTATGTGAAGGCGCCTGAGAAACCTTCCGGCTCCTCCGGTAAATGAAATATCTTGACCCTCCTTTTCCCCTCTAACAAATCACAAATGTCCTTTATAGGCTGCCCATTGAGTCCCAGGGAGCTTCGCTCCGCCTCTGCTAATTCCTCAGCTTGGTCAAGTGTTGTTAGTCTGGAGGTTGAGTAATCAGGTGGGCTTGGCATTTCTGGTGCGCTGACGAGGTTTCTTAAATCTCGATAGCTTCTACACAGCTCATGGAAATTGGTAATGGTTTCCCGGGAAACAGAGGTGGTGCCTGCAGCACGCAGTAGAATGGCAAAGGAGGCACTAGTTTCGCTCTCTTCAAGAAAGAAACTTATAGGGCGCTGATACAACTTTGCAAACCCGTATAGCTCTACTGCCGATACGCGTCGTTTACCGCTTTCAATTTCCGAAATGGTGGACATAGCAATACCCATATTCTTACTTATTTGCTTCAAGGTAAGGCCCATTGCTGCTCTGGCATGCTTTAGCGCCTGCCCAACCGTAACAGCGGACGGGGACATTGTACTCATTGATATATTCGCCTCCCTTCAACTAATTTCGGGAATCCAGAAATTTAGTCCTTTTAAAACAAGTGTAGCAGCCGAACTTTCGCAAGTCAATAGGTTTATGGCACGCAGGGAAATAATGACAACAAACCAGACGAACAAGATGACGAAATGTATAGCAGCACGCCCTTGTACTAATCATTGCTAACTCTTGGCGC
>Ga0209609_10002408_pt1 | contig 10709 bp, 4 predicted proteins | sample LakKivw325mmetaG_FD_184136 | JGI IMG/M metagenome (GOLD analysis project Ga0209609, IMG submission 184136) | Anoxic lake water microbial communities from Lake Kivu, Rwanda to study Microbial Dark Matter (Phase II) - Lake Kivu water 325m metaG... | ecosystem: Environmental > Aquatic > Freshwater...
ACCTTAACAACTGAAGAGTGACAGGGACGAAGGTAAGGTAGGATAACAGGACTCGAAGAGGGTCTTGAGAAGAAACAACGGAGAGTTTGATCCTGGCTCAGGATGAACGCTGGCGGCGTGCCTGATACAGGCAAGTCGAACGGACCGGCTAGGGAGGGGTGCCTTGGAGGGGGTAGAAGGTGAGAAATCGCTAGAAGCCCTTGAAGGGGAGGAACTTCTGGTGCTGGTTAGTGGCGAACGGGTGCGTAACACGTGGGTAATCTACCCCGAAGTGGGGAATAACTGACCGAAAGGTCAGGTAATACCGCATGAGCTCTGAGAAGAGGAAAGGGGGGCGACCTCCGCTTTGGGATGAGCCCGCGGCCGATTAGCTAGTTGGTGAGGTAACGGCCCACCAAGGCGACGATCGGTAGCTGGTCTGAGAGGACGATCAGCCACACTGGAACTGATACATGGTCCAGACTCCTACGGGGGGCAGCCGCAAGGAATATTGCACAATGGGCGCAAGCCTGATGCAGCGACGCCGCGTGAGCGAAGAAGGCCTTCGGGTTGTAAAGCTCTTTTCCGAGGGATGAGGAAGGACAGTACCTCGGGAATAAGTCTCGGCTAACTACGTGCCAGCAGCCGCGGTAAGACGTAGGAGGCGAGCGTTATCCGGATTTACTGGGCGTAAAGGGCAAGTAGGCGGTAGCCAAAGTTGGGTGTGAAAACTCCCGGCTCAACTGGGAGAGGTCGTCCAAAACTAGGCTACTAGAGGGCAGGAGAGGGGGGCGGAATTCCTGGTGTAGCGGTGGAATGCTCAGATACCAGGAAGAACACCAGTGGCGAAGGCGGCTCTCTGGACTGCACCTGACGCTGAGAGGCGAAAGCTAGGGGAGCGAACGGGTTTAGATATCCCGGTAGTCCTAGCCCTAAACATTGGATACTGGGTAACGGGGGGCTCAAATCCCTCGGTGCCGAAGCCAACGCGTTAAGTATCCCGCCTGGGGACTACGGCCGCAAGGTTAAAACTCAAAGGAATTGACGGGGGCCCGCACAAGCAGCGGAGCGTGTGGTTCAATTCGAGGCAACACGAAGAACCTTACCTGGGTTTGACATGGAGGTAGTAGGGGAGCGAAAGCCGACCGACCCTTCGGGGAGCCTTCACAGGTGCTGCATGGCTGTCGTCAGCTCGTGCCGTGAGGTGTTGGGTTAAGTCCCACAACGAGCGCAACCCCTGTTGCCAGTTAAAGCTTTCTGGCGAGACTGCCGGTATATAACCGGAGGAAGGCGGGGATGAAGTCAAGTCAGCATGGCCTTTATACCCAGGGCTACACACACGCTACAATGGCCGGTACAGTGGGAGGCGAAGCCGCGAGGCGGAGCGAATCCTGCAAAGCCGGTCTCAGTTCAGATTGCAGGCTGCAACCCGCCTGCATGAAGTCGGAGTTGCTAGTAACCGCAGGTCAGCCATACTGCGGTGAATACGTTCCCGGGCCTTGTACACACCGCCCGTCACGTCATGGAAGCTGGCGATACCTGAAGTCGGTGGGCCGACCGCGAGGGGGCAGCCGCCTAAGGTAGAGCTGGTGACTGGGACGAAGTCGTAACAAGGTAGCCGTACCGGAAGGTGCGGCTGGATCACCTCCTTTCTAGGGAGAGACCGTTAGGGTAGCGGTATCCTGACGAAGCTCTCGGCTACCGGAGTTCCTGTCACTCTTCAGGGGTTAAGGGGGGCGCGGGCCTTTAGCTCAGTCGGCTAGAGCATCCCTCTGATAAGGGGAAGGTCTCTGGTTCAAGTCCAGAAAGGCCCACAGCAGGGGGATGTAGCTCAAATGGGAGAGCGCCTCCCTTGCACGGAGGAGGCCAGGGGTTCGAATCCCCTCATCTCCACAAGGATGAAGGCGGAAGGCTGAAGGATGAGGGGCAGTAAGCAGGGATCAGGGTTCAGGCGAAGGGTCTGAGCACTGATCCCTGAGTACTGAGTACTCGGGGCGATGGCACCTTAAGAACTGAATAGGACGTGAGAAACAATTTCGTGGGACACATGTGATTAAGCTACCAAGGGCACATGGTGGATGCCTTGGCGCTAAGGGCCGATGAAGGACGTAGTAGGCTGCGAAAAGCTTCGGGGAGCTGCCAGCGAGCGTTGATCCGAAGGAATCCGAATGGGGGAACCCACCCGGGGGAACGCCCGGGTACCGCACGGGGAAACGATAGCCGTGCGGGGGGCACGAGGGGAACTGAAACATCTCAGTACCCTCAGGAAAAGAAAGCATTCCCCGAGTAGTGGCGAGCGAAAGGGGAAAAGCCCAAACCGGAGTCGTGGAGAAGGGTGTAGCCGTTGCGACGAAGGGGTAGTAAGCCGCGGGAGGGTGCCTACACGCACCCACAAGGAGCTTTGCGCCTTAGGGGAAGAGCACTGGAAGGGCTCACCGCAGGGGGTGAGAGTCCCGTACCCGAAGGGAGCAAGGGCCTTGCCGCAGAGCTTGAGTACCACGGGGCACGCTAATCCTGTGGGAAGCAGGGGGGTCCAAACTCCAAGGCTAAATACTCTTAGCGACCGATAGGGGACAAGTACCGCGAGGGAAAGGTGAAAAGAACCGGGGTGACCGGAGTGAAATAGAACCTGAAACCATGTGCTTACAAGCAGTGGGAGGGCGATAGTAGCCCCCCTTTGGGGGGGCGAAGGCCTGACCGCGTGCCTTTTGGAGAATGAGCCAGCGAGTTGCTCTCTGTGGCCAGGTTAAGGGGGAGTACACCCGGAGCCGCAGCGAAAGCGAGTCCGAAGAGGGCGTCTAGTCGCAGGGAGCAGACCCGAAACCAGGTGAGCTACCCATGGCCAGGAAGAAACGAAGGTAAAACTTTGTGGAAGACCGAACTCTTCACTGTTGCAAAAGTGAGGGATGAGCTGTGGGTAGGGGTGAAATGCCAAACGAACTTGGATATAGCTGGTTCTCCCCGAAATAGCTTTAGGGCTAGCGCCGGAGGATCAATGGTGGAGGTAGAGCACTGACTTGGCTAGGGGGCATAGCGCTTACCGAACCATATCAAACTCCGAATGCCACCATTCAGAGACCGGCAGTCGGACAGTGGGGGATGAGCTTCATTGTCGAGAGGGAAAGAGCCCAGACCGCCAGCTAAGGTCCTCAAGTCCAGGCTCAGTGGTAAAGGAAGTGAGATTACTGGGACAGCCAGGAGGTTGGCTCAGAAGCAGCCATCCTTGAAAGAGTGCGTAATAGCTCACTGGTCTAGTGATTTTGCGCCGACAATATAACGGGGCTAAGCCTGGCACCGAAGCTGCGGAAACAGCGCGAGCTGTTTGGTAGGGGAGCGTTCTGAGCGCGGAGAAGCCGGACCGCAAGGACCGGTGGAGGGCTCAGAAGTGCGAATGCTGGCATGAGTAGCGAGAAACATGTGCGAAACATGTTCGCCGTAAATCCAAGGTTTCCGACGCAAGGTTCATCCTCGTCGGGTTAGTCGGGCCTAAGCCGAGGGCGGGAGCCGTAGGCGATGGACAACGGGTTAATATTCCCGTACCGCGACGTAGACGTTTGAGCGAGGGGGTGACGCAGGAGGGTAGGCCAGCCTGTTACTGGATTCAGGTGCCAAGCCTGTAGGGCGTTGAGGGGGACAGGGAAAGCCGTTCCCGGAGCCTGAGGGGTGATGGCGGTGGCCTAGAGCCCGCAAGTGGTCGAGCCCAAGCTGCCGAGAAAAGCCTCTAGCGAGTCTATCGCGACCGTACCGCAAACCGACACAGGTGGATGGGTAGAGCATACCAAGGCGAACGGGAGAACCCCTGTTAAGGAACTAAGCAACATGACTCCGTAACTTCGGGAGAAGGAGGGTCCTGTCGGGTGAAGGGGCAAGCCCCCGGAGCGCGACGGGATCGCAGGGAAACGGCCCTACTGACTGTTTAACAAAAACCCATGTCTCTGCGAAAGCGCAAGCTGAGGTATAGGGGCTGACACCTGCCCAGTGCCGGAAGGTTAAAGGGAGAGGTCATCCTACGCGCAAGTGTGGGAGAAGCTTTGAACTGAAGCCCCGGTGAACGGCGGCCGTAACTATAACGGTCCTAAGGTAGCGAAATTCCTCGTCGGGTAAGTTCCGACCCGCACGAATGGTGTAACAAGTGGGGCGCTGTCTCAACAGGGGACCCGGCGAAATTGAAATAGGTGTGAAGATGCATCTTACCCGCAGCAGGACAAAAAGACCCCGTGGAGCTTTACTGTAGCCTGATATTGAGTTAGGACTCGGTCCGTGTAGGATAGGTGGGAGACGGAGAAACTGGGGCGCTAGCCTCGGTGGAGTCGGCGTTGAAATACCACCCTGATCGGGTTTTGGCCCTAACCGCTGCCGTGAACCGGGAGGGGGACAGTGTCAGGTGGGCAGTTTGACTGGGGCGGTCGCCTCCTAAAGGGTAACGGAGGCGCCCAAAGGTTCCCTCAGGCTGAATGGAAACCAGCCGTAGAGTGTAAAGGCACAAGGGAGCTTGACTGTGAGACTGACGCGTCGAACAGGGACGAAAGTCGGGCTTAGTGATCCTACGACTCCGAGTGGAAGGGTCGTGGCTTAACGGATAAAAGCTACCCCGGGGATAACAGGCTAGTCTTGCCCAAGAGTTCACATCGACGGCAAGGTTCGGCACCTCGATGTCGGCTCGTCGCATCCTGGGACCGGAGAAGGCCCCAAGGGTTGGGCTGTTCGCCCATTAAAGCGGCACGCGAGCTGGGTTCAGAACGTCGTGAGACAGTTCGGTCTCTATCCGCTGCGGGCGCAGGTGACTTGAGAGGAGCTATCCCCAGTACGAGAGGACCGGGATGGACAGACCTCTGGTGTGCCAGTTGTGCCGCCAGGCGCAGCGCTGGGTAGCCAAGTCTGGCAGGGATAACCGCTGAAAGCATCTAAGTGGGAAGCCCGCCTCAAGATGAGGTCACCCACTCCGTCAAGGAGGTAAGACCCCTGGCAGACTACCAGGTTGATAGGCGGCAGGTGTACGGGCTGCAAGGCCCTCAGCCAAGCCGTACTAATGGTCGAGGGCTTAGTCTCTTGTGTCCTCGAAATGAGTCCACGTCCTGTTCAGCTCTTAGGGTGCCACAACGCACGCAGGTTCTTGTGGTGGTTTGAGCGGAGGGGAAACACCCGGTCCCATCCCGAACCCGGCAGTTAAGCCCTCCAGCACCGATGGTACTTCCCTGGTAACGGGGTGGAAGAGTAGGTCACCGCCATGAGAACCTGCGATGTTTTTGTTTAAGGCCGGATTGACCACCCTCGGCCGAGATGCTATAATCGCTCCACGTTCACCTCTCCCAGGGCGTGCTATGCGCAGAGACGCGCGCCTTGGCAGATGATTCCTCTGGGATAACAGGCATCATGAGCAGGATCAAGGCGGGCCTCGTTCGTCTTATCCTCGTGAGCTTTGCCCTTTGCCCAAGCTCCATTTTCGCTGGCTGCGCGAGTGAGCCGGTCAGTGAGGCTTCGGCCCTCTATACTATTGCCCTTGCCGGGCCCGGGCGGCAGGACTTGACCATTCAGGCCCGTTTCACGGGGATGACCCCCGGGCCGACCGACCTGGTCATGTTGCGGCAGTGGGCCGGTTGCGCTGGCCTGGACGCCCAGTTGTCCTGGATGCGCGTTGGTGCATCGAATGGCCCCGACACCACCGTGAACCTCTCCCCAGCCCCACTCTCGGGCCTGGAGCAAGATGTCGTCCATTGGAGCGTCACCGTACCCAAGGGGGGCGTCGTCCAGATCGAGTACCATGTTGAGCTTTCCGGGCGCGATGGGGAAGTGCCCTCGTGGGTGGGGGCCGAGCGCGCACTGCTTCTGACGCGCTCTCTCTTTGTGGTGCCCGTATCCTGGCTCAGCCAGCCCCGTGCCCCGCTTCAGGGCCTGGTGCGCGTCCAGTTATCTTCCCCGGCTGGCTGGCCTGTCTATGCGCCCTGGCCTTCTAGCGCGGATGGTACGGCCTTTCTGCCCACCACGGTGGAGGACCTCTTCGATGCGGCCATTGCCCTGGGCGGCTACGAGGCCTTTGAGCTGCGCGATGAGGCTTTCCGGGCGCGGGTCCTGCTGCCACGCGGCATAGAGGGCGACTATGCCCTGCGCCGAGCCACTGACCTGGCGCAAGGGATGCTGTCGGTCTATCGCCTCTTTGGTGTGGCTCCTGGGCTGGGGACCAACGCCGACTTGCTGGCCATTGTGGTGACGGACGACCTTGCCCCCGGCCAGGCTGCCAGTGCCGCCCTGGCAGATAATTTGATACTGGCTCAGGCCAGGGCCACGCTCCCGCCCTCTTTGGATGAAATGGTCATGAGAGAGGCCCTGCGCCTCTGGATTGCGGGAGCCGTCCGCACAGCGCCGCGCTGGACGACAGACCCTGACGCCCGTGAGCCATTGCTGACGTGTGGCTGGGCGGAATATCTGGCCTGGCAGATCAGGCTGAGCGCGGGCAGGCTCTCCCCCCTCCAGTACTGGGATCATATGCGGCAAGCGGCAAGTGCAGTGGCCCAATCCCCCGTCTTGGACAAACTGAGCCTCGCCGATGCCACCAAGTGGATGCGTGATGACCCTGTTCTGGCACGGTTCGTCCGTGACAAGGGCCATTTGGGAGCACTGCTCCTGGATCAACGCCTGCGAGCGGACACTGGGGGCAAGATTGACCTGGCCTACGTGGTGCGGCGAATCCACCAGAAGCACAACTACTATGCCACCGGGGCGCTGGCTACCAGGGAGGAGGTGCTGGGCCTTCTCAGTGAGCTGACTGGCAGGGATTACTCTGACTTCTACACGACCCTGACGCACGGCCTTGGGCCTCTCGACCTGAGTAACACGATGGAGTTATCCGGTCCTCCTGTGGGAGAAACGCGGGTTTTGTCCACGCCTGACGGCCTGCGCCTCTTTTACCAGTGGCTCGACGGGCCTACGGGGCGAGCGGCGATCTACCTTGGCGGTGGACCTGGGCGGGCGCCCTATGACCTCATGTACCTGATGGCTCAACCCTTACAGCAATACCTTGACGTCGCCTATCTTGAGCAGCGGGGGAGCGGCCGCTCGGATGGACCGGGTCAGGGCGCTTACAGCATGGACGCCTATATCAACGACATCGAACTGCTACGGCAGCAGATCGGTGCGGCGAAGGTTGTGCTCATGGGCCATGCTTGGGGGGGCTATTGCGCGTTAAGCTACGCGCTGCGCTATCCCGAGAGGGTTGATGCGTTGATCCTGTTGGCGCCCATCCCCTCTTTTCCCCGCATGGTGCAGGCCGCACAGCAAGTCCTCGTGGGGCAGGTGAGCGGGCAGGAAAGCGAACTGGCCTTGCAGGTGCGCGAGCTATCCGGGCGGAATATAGACGCCTACGCAGATCTGGAGGCACTCTTGCGCTTGCTGGAGCGTACAAAAGCCTATGGGAGTAACCTGGACGCTGCTCAAGACGTCCTGAGTCAAGCTTACGCTTACTATAAGAAAATCGCCCTGTTGCCAGAAGGCCTGCCCCTGAATAATGAGGAAATACTGCCTGTTCTGGTGGCACGCGATGGGCTGCTGCGGTACGACTTACTGGCCGAGCTCGCCCCCGGCGGATATCCGACGCTCCTCTTGAGTGGCGGAATGGATCACGTGATATCGAGAGACTTGCTCGACGGGTTGCGCCAAAAGCTCGGTGCCGAGTTCAGGGAGATACCCGGCGCGGGCCATTATCTCTATTTGGACAATCCGAACGTGACGCTGGCCGAGATCATATCCTTCCTTGAAGCGCATCCGTAGAAAGTTGCACTAGACCATACTTGGCTCAACTCTTCAGGCATCGGATCAAGTATTACGTCTGACTGACCGGGCGAGTCGTCTGATGAGGAGCAGATAAACAATCGAGGGTGCCAGGGTGAGTCTCTCCCCTTGGCACCCTCGATTGTCTCAAGATACTGGAGTCTGGCTATCAGGCTTTCGTGGATGGTCCCGGCTCGCTTTCGCCTTTCAGGTGACGGCCGAGCCAACTATCCAGGTCATCGCGACGGAAGCGCCAGGTGCGCCCGATCTTGATGGCCGGAATCTTGCCGTCTTGCGCCCACGAATAGATCGTAGACTCCTTGAGCTGCAAATACTGCGCGACCTGCTTGACGTTGAGCAAAGTCTCCTGGTTCATTTCGTCCCCCCTATCTACTCAGATTACGCCGCCACAGCACATTGCCTCAGCCGAGCTCTCCTGGCCTTCAGAGCACTTCTATGCCCACCTTGCCACACTTGCTATCAGACGGCCTACACCTGACGGGCAAGAGCCACGATAACTGCTGTATGGACACAATGCGGGCGGAATCAACAGCCCTAGTCATAGTATATGCCAAAATGTCCAATAAGTCAACACAGGATGTGCAGACCAGCACAATTCGTGGAAAACAGTTGCTGATACCCACATAGTCGCAAAAGAAGGGGGCTAGGGCAAAGCGCAACCGGGCCGGTTTGACAGGGGCAGTCATCCTCTCTAGAATCCCTGGGCAAGCAAGTTACCTGAAATGGATGGGCCATGCCGCGGACTGATAGATTGGGGATCATGATAAGCCTGGTGATGGTGGGGCTGGCGCTGTCCATGTCCGTCTCTTTACCCTCGCGCGAGTTCGCCTTCTGGCTTTTTGGCTCAGAGCTCACGCTGCACCTCTCCAGCGAGACGCAGTTGGCTTTTGTCATGACCGCCCTGGTTTGCGCTGGGGTGGACGCAATCATCCGCACGCACCCACAGGTTTATCGTCGCTCGTTGGGCTACACGATCACTTTCTGGGTGCTGCCTGGCTTGCTGACGGTGGCCGGCCTGGTTCTGCTGCCCAAGCTCACCTGGTGGGGATACCGGGTTGCCCTGATCGTCTTGACCGGCCTGTTGCTGGCGTTGGTGGCCGTGGCCCAATATCGCAGCATTGATCCGGCGGATCGGCTCCACCGTAGCGCGCGCCTGGCCTTGAATGTCACCGTATATGTTGCGGCATTGGTCTTGTTCATTGCTCTTTACGGGTCGCGCGCGCGCAGTGCCATTTCCGCCACAGGTGTGCTCGCGGCTAGTGGCCTGTTTTCCCTGGAGCTCTTGCGCATCACCCAGGATGATTCGAGGCGCACATGGCTCTATGCGCTCTTGATCGGTGGGCTCATGGGAGAGTTTACTTGGGCCCTCAACTATAGCAGCTTGGACATTCGCCTGGGTGGGGCGTTGCTGCTATTGGTTTTCTACACGTTGACGGGCTTGATCCAGCAGCATCTCTGGGGTCGCCTGAGCCGGCGCGTGGTGGCGGAGTTTGGCCTGGTCTTTGTCGTGGGCCTGGCGCTGCTGGGCGGCTTTGCAAGCTGGCCCCAGGAGTAGTTAACCGAAGATCGCTCATAGGAGGGCTGCGGGGCTTCCACTTTGGAGGCCCCGCAGCCCTTTTACGTTACCTTAACGGAACTTGTACGCAGGCTTATCACAAATTAACGCTCGCTTGACGTTCTCTGGGGGGCCGGGGTGATAGGATAGGTCACATCATGATGATCATGATTAGCTGTTGGAGTTTTGGCGAGTCTTCGAGGTAGGTTATGGGTCGGTTTACTTTGCGGTTGGTCATCATTCTTCTCCTGGGGGTGGCGCTCAGCCTGGCCGGGCCATGCCTGGTATGTATAGCTGAGGGGCCAGAGGCAGAATACGCCCTCGGCTTGCTTCCCTCTCCCGAGGAGTATTACCCTCGTCTGACGCTGGATGCTGCGGCTGGGCCTCTTCCGCCAGCAGTGGATCTGAGTAGTGGGATGCCGTCTGTGGGCAACCAGGGCCGTCAGGCGAGCTGCGTAGGATGGGCCATCGCCTACTATTGCCGCTCATACCAGGAGGGGGTAGAGAACCATCGCTCTCCTGCGCAGACGGACGAGCTCTTTAGCCCGGCCTATATTTACAACCAGCGCTCCGACAAGAGCCGCGACGTGGGTATGAGCATGGTCAGCGGCCTGCGCATCGCGGTGGGTCAGGGTGTGGCGACGTTGTCCGCCATGCCCTACAATGCCGCCGACTCCACCAGCCAGCCCTCCGCAGAAGCGCACGCTGAGGCCGCACTCTACCGTTCGCTATCCTATTTCAACCTCTTCACCCGACAGGGTTCGGCTAACCTGCTGCTGCTGAAGCAGCACCTCGCCAAGGGGGGAGTTCTGCTGTTGGCAGTCCCCATTTACTCCGAGTTCTACCGCGTCAACTCTTACAATCCCATTATCGGGGCCCCAGCGGCAGGTTCGACCTACTATGGCGGCCATGCGGTCACGGTGATTGGCTATGATGATGCGGCCAAGACCTTCAAGTTCGTCAATTCCTGGGGGCGGGGCTGGGGCGACTACGGATACGCTTACCTGACCTACGATTTCGTCCAGCGCTATGCTTGGGAGGCGTGGGTGCTGATGGACAGCGATACGACGCCGCCCAAACTGCCCGAGCGCGCCCAGGAGTTGGGCGGGGCCGAAAACGGCGTGGCGCAAGGCGAGATCAGCACGCCCGTGTTCGCTTGGGAAGCAAGCGCTGACCCCACGGCGAGGTATCAGGTGTATTGGGGGCCGGCCGCCAACGGCACGGGGAATACCACCGTGACCGAGGCTATTTTCTCCCCTCCGGCCGTATCCCAGACCTCTACGCTCTACCTTCGTGTGCGTGCTCTGGACGGTGTGGGGAATGCCACCTCCTGGCGCACGCTCTTTACATTCCGCTATGTGGCTCAGAGCAATGGGGAGCAATCCTTAAT
>Ga0209609_10002409_pt1 | contig 10706 bp, 6 predicted proteins | sample LakKivw325mmetaG_FD_184136 | JGI IMG/M metagenome (GOLD analysis project Ga0209609, IMG submission 184136) | Anoxic lake water microbial communities from Lake Kivu, Rwanda to study Microbial Dark Matter (Phase II) - Lake Kivu water 325m metaG... | ecosystem: Environmental > Aquatic > Freshwater...
CCGTTGATTTGTTGAACTGTTGATTTGTTGATTTGATAAAGATAAATAAAAGTTGTCATTGCGAGACCGACAGTCTACGGCATAAGATTAATAAATGAAAGAATCAAATATTACGCTTGGGAAAATCATCCAAACGTGGATCGTGGCAATCTCATCCGACAACGAAGTTGTCGTCCTGAGGAGCGTTTTTTACGACGTGAGGATCTCATTTTTTGATTTTATTCCAACTCAACGACTCAACACCTCAACAACTCAACAATAAATATTTTTATCCTCTCCTGGTGATTCTGGTTTCTGCCTGGCATGAAGATCTTTTATGAAAACACCAATATGAATCTTATTCATCACATCTCTCTATATTAAACTCTGTCGATTCATTACACCTCCACGAAACGACACATTTGCTCGATACGAGAGAAAATATGCTCTCCCAGGCGTTTCTTCAGCTCTTCGGGGAAATATTTAGACGTGATAACCACCGGGTTTAAATTTTCCAAACGATCGTCAAAAACGCTGTAGAGGAAAAAATGAAGCCATTCTTTCTCTTCCTCCACTCCCAGATCGTCAAGAATCAATAATTCGCAATGGAGAAGCGGTTCAATGATGTCGACCTGGCTCCCTTCACCTCGAGCTTTATCGCGTAACTGCCATACTAACCGGCTTATTTTTTGGAATACAATACTATGCCCACGTTGCAGAAGTGCCACCCCGATCGCCGCTGCCAGATGGGTTTTCCCACGACGGATTGGACCATAAAAAAGCAGTCCATTGGGCTGTTCCTGGTTTTCAATGGTGAATCGCTGGGTAAATTCCTTGGCGATCGTCAAGGCATTTTGATTTCTCTCGTCTCGGGGAAAAAAATTGGAAAATGTACAGGTACGGGAACGGCGGGTCAGTTGAGAGTCGGCAAACAATCTCATCATCAGACTCTTTTCCGACTCTTCCAGGAGCCGCTGATGGTTTTTCATTTCTTCCTCTTCTCGTTCTTTCATCAGACATCCACAAACCGGGGCAAACCGAATTTTTTCACCGATGATTTTCAATGAATTTATTTTTGGCCCGAGATCAATTTCTTGATATTCCTTCCCACAGATCGGACACCTCGGAACCGTTTTAACCTCTTGCATCCTTCTCTTTCCTCCAACGTCTTTCTGACAATATCCTATCAAGTAAATTTACATTTGTCAATATTTTTTATATACTATGACATACTGTATATTATTTTGTAAATACTGTTGAATTTTTGAGCCGTTGATTTGTTAAGTTGAAAATGAAAAATTTTCGTTTTTATAAATCCTTTACCTTTTACTATCCTGGAAATACAGTGACGAGTGATCAGTAACGAGTAACCAGCAAACAATGAAAACTCATTTTATTCAGGATATTCAATAATTCCATTCACCGGACCTCTCCCTTTGGATAAAGGGATTCGATTGGTTCTTAAACAATCTTCTCGTCACTTCGTCACCCCTGAATGTTTCTGTCAGGGGTCTAAAGTAAAGTAAAAAAGACTTAGATTCCCGATGAATACATTCGGGAATGACGGATGGAAGACGTCACTTATCCTGTAAACTGTTAGGATGGCAGTCTACGACGTAAGATTAAAAAGCCAAAGATAAATAATCACGCTTGGGGAAAAGCACCCCAGCGTGCCTACGGCGTGAGATTGGAAAATCAAAAGGATCTAAATTCTCCAAGATTATGACAGATGTCAAACAATACCGATTGAATTTTCTCAGGAGGTTTTAACACATGGATCCATTGAGAATGACGGGGTTCCCGTCGCCAGCGGCGGATTATATCGAAGAGCAATTAAACCTGTATGAATTTTTGATTAAAAATCCGCCGGCAACCTTCTTTATGCGGACAAGTGGGAATAGCATGCAAGAGGCTGGTATTCAAAGCGGAGACATCCTGATCGTCGATCGGTCGGTCAAGCCAGCCGATGGGACAATTGTGGTCATAAATATCGACGGGGAATTCATAGTTCGGCGACTCCTTTTTCAAAAAGGCAAAGTAGTGCTTGTTTCCGGAGCCACCGATGATGAGCCAATTGAAATCTCAAAAGATTGGGAATGCCTGGTGTGGGGCGTGGTCACCTTTGTCATTCACCGCACCGGTTGAGTCAATCGGGTGGGAACAGTCCGGGTGGCTATCAGATCAACACCCTCTCCCAGACAATTTGCCACAATGATCTGACCACATTGTATTGGCGCCTCGACTTCCACAGTCGACAGGTATTCGATCAGCTCATGAATGCGGCTTATCGGGAAAGGTTTCACAGTTCGTACCGGAAGGCGTCGGATTTCTCCATTCCTGATGATGAGCGTGGTGGTCACCATCCGTTTCGGATTGATCATCTCGTCCTGAGCATATTGGCGTCCACGTTTACATCTCGCGCCAGTGACGATCACTTCATTACCACTTTTCTTGGCTTGGAGTGAACATCCCATCGGACACGCCGTGCAAATGAGTGTTTTACATTCCTTCAATAGGGTTTCCGGCAATTTCAACAGTGACTTCTCCTCCTTCTTCCGGCCAGCGGATGTTTTTCAAGTCGTAGCGAATCATCTCACTGGGACGACACACCGGCGCTTTCTTTCGATCAAATACTTTCCCTTGACTTATAAAATGGATCTGTGCTTCCCGGAATCCTTGATTGGGACGGATGAACAGCATGCCATCTCCAGTTTGCCGGATGCGCTGGGGAATGACCAATCCGGCACCCGATCCGGGAGTCATCCAGTATTTCACCGTGTCCCGTGCTCTTTTTTCTGCCGCTGCCCGACCGGCTCGTTCCGAAACCAGAGTGACGTAATCAACCAGGTCAAAAACCGAAGCAACATTTCCACAGGCATACAAACCCTCCATATCGGTGGCAAAATTTTCATCGACGAATGGTCCTCGGCTAAAATCGCAGAGCGGAATACCAGCTTTTCGAGAAATTTCATTCTCGGGAATAAGCCCCACCGAGAGGAGAAGGGTATCACACTCTAAAACCCGTTCGGTTCCGGGAATCGGTTTCCAGCAGTCGTCGACTTGGCTGATCATCACTCCGTCAACTCGTTCTTTCCCGAAAATGTTGGTGATGGTGTGAGAAAGCAGAAGGGGAACTTCAAAATCCAGTAAACACTGAACATAATTGCGGATGAGCCCACTCAACGAGGGTCGGGCTTCCACCACCGCTTCCACATCCACTCCCTCGAGGGTCAATCTCCGAGCCATGATGAGGCCGATATCTCCTGATCCCAAAATAACCACTTTCTTCCCTGGTAGATACCCTTCAACGTTCACCAGGTATTGAGCTAAACCAGCAGTATAGATACCAGCCGGTCGGGTTCCGGGAATCATGATCATCCCCCGGGTTTTTTCCCGGCATCCCATACTGAGGATCACCGAATGGCTATCAAATTCCCATACACCATGAGGATTGACGGCCATGATTTTTTTGGATGGAGTGAGATCGAGTACGGTGGTCCTAGTCATCAATTCTACCGAGGTGTGAGCGAATTGCTTTATATACCGTTCGGCATACTCCGGACCAGTCAGTTCCTCTCCAAACACCTGCAGGCCAAATCCGGGGTGGATGCACTGGTTCAATATTCCACCCAAGGAGCTTCCCCTTTCCAACAAAAATATTCTTCGAGCACCGTGATTCCAGGCGGATAAAGCTGATGCCATCCCGGCCGGTCCTCCACCGATAACCACAACATCGGCATCAATGCAGTGCGGCATGAATGTTGACCACCTTCTTGGTCTCACCGGCAAAGAGATAGGATTTTTTACCTGACTTCACCAGGTGGTGAGAATCACATCCCAAAATATCCATGATGATCGACGGTAAATGCATTTCACAAAAACTCCCCTGGCAGCGTCCGGCCGTCACCCTCACCCGTCGTTTTAGCCCATCCATGGTCTGGGCGGGAGGGTTCATTTTCAAGGCGTGCTTGATTTCAGCCAGCGTCACTTCCTCACAGCGGCAGATGATTTGCCCCCAATCGGGATCTTGGGCAATGAGCTCTTCCCGTTTTTGCCAGTCGCACTCATGAAAGATGGGAAAAGCTTTCCGGAAAACGACATGGTTTTTCTCCTTCAAACTCAGTCCCTTTTGAACCAGCAGGTCTACCACATACTCGGCAATTCCCGGAGAGGCGGTTAAACCGGGAGACTCGATACCACAAAGGTGAATGAGACCCGGATGCTTTTGGGAAGAAAAGATCAGAAAGTCCCTCTCTGGAAGAGTAGGACGGATTCCGGCAAAAATCTGGATGGTCTGATCAAAGGGAAAAGTGGGAATCAGTTTCCGAACACCGGTTCTCACTTCATCCAGACCACTTTGAGTAGTCCCGGTGTCATCGGCATCCGTCAGCTCAAAATTGGGACCTGCCAAAATGTTTCCCTCCGGGGTAGGTGCAATCAGGATACCCTTGCTTATTTCGGTCGGTACCGGGTAAAGGATGCGCCTGGTTAAAAAACGACATTCCTTATCCAGCAAAAAGTACTCTCCTTTGTAGGCTTGTAATTTTGGAACTCGATCTCCCGAGAGCTGGGCAAGATGGTTAGACGATAGGCCGGCAGTGTTCACTATAAAAGAGGAGGTAAAACTCCTCTTCTCAGTTAGGACTTCTATCTTCCCTCTCTGGCTGATAAAGCCGGTGACCTTTGACTCAAACTGAAAATCAACACCATTGAGAGCAGCACCTTCGGCGAAAGCCAGGGTGAGACGAAAAGGGGATACTACTGCAGCATTAGGATCGAAGTAGGCAGCGACTACTTTATCATTGAGGGCGGGTTCCAGTGCTTTCACCTCACCAGGACCCAAAATGCCGGCATCTTCATATCCTCCTATTGCTTTGAGGGACTGCAGATATTCAATTTCTTCATCGGTAAGGGCAACAGTGAGAGCACCGGTAACGAGAGGGTGAAAATCAAGTTCTTTCTCTATACGGGGAAACCAGAGAAGAGCTCGCCGGTGGAGATCTCCTTTTATCATTCCCGGGGTAAGATAACTCAGGGAATGAATGATCCCGGTATTGGCTTTGCTTACTCCTTCGCAAACATCGAGTTCTTTTTCAAGAAGAAGAATGTCTAACTCAAAATGGGAGAGATACCAGGCGATGGCACAGCCGACTACTCCCCCCCCGACGACGATAAGGTCATAATTGGTTTTCACTTTTCGCCCATCCTCTCACCCGTTCTATCCCCCGTATCCATTTCTTCCATAACAGGTCACGTTCCATTTGAGTGGTTTTGGGATTATACTCTTTACTTTCCCTTTTTTTATTTTCAATAAAACTCCGGCCAAGGAGTCCCATTCGATTCCCTATGAGATAGAACACACCCAATGAGGTCGCTTCGGTCTCTGGGAAAACTTTAATGTTTTTACCACTAATATCCGCCTGCATCTGCATCAGGAGTTCATTCTTGGTCATACCCCCATCGACGACGATTTCTTTCATTGATTCGACAATAACATCCATATTATGAATCAGTTCCCCAGATTCGAAGGCAACCGCTTCAAGAGCGGCGCGAACAATCTCGTTTCTCCCAATCTGAGGGGTGAGTCCTAAAATTGCACCCCGAGCATAAGGATCCCAATAAGGAGCCCCTAATCCGGTAAAAGCCGGCATAATTAAAAGGTCTCGGGTTGGAACTGCCTCACGGGCATAGTGTTCGGTTTCACCCGGGTGTGATACCAACCCTAATTTTACCAACCAATCCATCAATACTCCGGCATTGAAAGCACTTCCCTCCAGAGCATAGATCGGTTGATCTTCTTCCAGACTCGCCACGGTTACGATGAGCCCCCGGTTACGCTTCGGATAAACCTTACCGGCATTGGCCATAAGGAAACATCCTGTCCCGTAGGTATTCTTGGTATCTCCCTTCTGAAAGCACCCCTGCCCCAGGAAAGATGCCTGTTGATCACCAAGAATGACATAAATGGGAATCTTTTGATCATCCACCTGGCATTCACCAAACTCCGAAAACGAAGGACGAATCTCCGGAAAATTGACCCTTTTGAGACCAAATTCGCTTATAATCTCTCCATCCCACGCCAGTGAATGAATATTATAAAAAAGAGTTCGCGATGCATTGGTATGATCGGTTACAAACGACTGACCTTCGGTTAGTTTCCAGATGATATAGGTATCGAGCGTACCAAAATTTATTTTTTTCTCATTCCCAACCCGATCGAGAATCCACATCACTTTACTCAAAGAAAAATAGGGATCGAGCGGTAACCCGGTCTTATCATTCAACCAATTTTCTTTTTCCCGATTCTCCACACACCAATCGGCTGTCCGCCGGTCCTGCCAGACAATCGCTGGATAGAGAAGCTGCCCGGATTTATCCCATAGCACTGTCGTCTCCCGCTGATTGGTAATCCCCATCCCAGCCACCGGGTACGGAATTGCCTCGATCCCTTTCACCAAATCCCGGCGCATTTCCTCCGGATCAAATTCCACCCATCCCTCCTCGGGATAGCTTAGCTTCACCGGGAACGAATCTTGGTATATCTTCCGCCCCACCTCATCCCAGACGATCAATTTGACACTGGTCGTTCCCAAATCTATTGTCAACCAATACCTATCCATTCCTTTCTCCCTTCCCGGAAAATAAAGAAAGCCTTCCAGGACAAATAATAAATCCTGGAAGGCTTTCTCCTTGTCTCCAAGCCTTACATTGAATTTATTATAGCATAATATTTCTCCCGTAAATACGGTGAAAAGGAATTGAAGTTACCCAACACATCACAAAATTATATAATTCATTCCCACAGGACTTGAATCTGAAACCTTCGATCTCGCGGCAATCAACCAAACCCTGCATCTTTTACACTGAAAAGAGTTGAGTGGAGGATTCTTGGTATGGGAAAATCCTACGATAATCCCGAATAATGGAATAAATTTGTATTATAACCGTAGTAAAATGCAGAAAAACAAAAGGTGAGCGGTCGGCAATAATGGTCGGCGCTCCTGATAACAGGATTGGTGTCCGCTCTGCGGAAAAGACCTGACGCCCCGGGGCAATAGACCGTTCCCGGAATTTGGTCTCGGCCATAACCGCTCACCCATTTTCATTTTATAACTTTATGAAAACAGTTGTCAAGGTGTCGAATTGAATCATCTAAAATTTTGATTTTATTTTTATGTGATTGCCTCCAAATCGCCATTGAAATATACTATACTAATCTAATGGGCTCCACCCCTTCCCCTCTCCCTACTATTTTGCAAATTGTTCAATGTTAACGTAACTATCCAATCGAAAAACGATAAAGTCTGAACTTGAGTAGAATAAACGACCTTTCTGGTAATGAAGACAAATCGAGAGCTCCCCTTCATTTTGATGATGTCCAGAAGCATACTGCATCAGTTCAAAGATTTTACTCAAGGGTATACGTGACACTACCACTCCAATCGTTTCACCGGTTTGAATTTTCACCGGAGAACCAAAATGATTCCGCTTATCATCCCCATCATGAGGATAAATAATTTGAGAGAAAATTTCATGGCTATTCTCCGTTTTTCGAGTGGTCTATCATCTCAAGGAAAACTTCCACCACCCGAGGGTCAAATTGTCTCCCTGCCTGACGCATGATTTCCGCTTTCGCTTCTTCTCGGGAGAAAGGTCTTCGATAGGGTCGAACTGAGACCATAGAATCGAATGCGTCGCAGACGGCGAGGATCCGGGAAAGGAAGGGTATCTCCTCACCTTTCAACCCCCGAGGATATCCAGAACCATCAAAGCGTTCGTGGTGGCAGAGGATAAGCCGGGAAATAGAGGAGAGTTCAAAGATAGATTGGGTGATACGAAAGCCGACTTCGGGGTGTCTTTTAACCACCTTCCATTCCTCTTCAAAAAGAGGACCGGGTTTAGTAAGAATAGGCTGGGGGATGGCGATTTTGCCGATGTCGTGGAATTGCGCCAGCAAGGACAGTTGTTCGAGCTCCCATTCAGAAATCCCCAGAGCTTTCCCCACCTGACGAGCATAATATTCAATTCTTTGGGAATGTGCCTCAGTCTCATGGTTGACTTCACAAAGAGATGTTAAGAGAGCCTGCATAACCTGGCTTCGAAAGCTCAAATTCTCATTCAGCTTTCTCTGGTACATCCAATTTTCAGCAATCCGCAGAATATCCAAAAAGTTCTCCGCAGGGTCTTTTTTTGTGCCATACCCAAGTGCCATACTCAAAGGCAATCCCCGTAAAGATTCCTGCTCCATGCTCTCAGTGATTTTTTCTGCCAACTCCTGCGCTTCCTGGTGAGTGGTACGGGGAGAAAGCACCACGAACTCATCCCCGCCATAACGGGCAACAATATCGGTCTCGGAACATTCTCTCTTGATGATTTCTGCCACACGTCGTAGGAGCTCATCTCCCGCATGGTGTCCATAAGTGTCATTTACCAGCTTCAACCCGTTCAGGTCCCCCATGAGGATGCTCAGTGGGAGATTCTCAGGACGGTCTAATTTCTCTGCCTCCATCTCAAAAAAAGCTCGGTTGTTGAGCCCGGTGAGCGTATCATGAAAGGTGAGATAGCGAAACCGCTCTTCGGATTCTTTCCGCTCTGTGATATCAAAAATGATCACAAGAATGGCTCTCTCCCCCTGATGATAGTCGATGCTTTCTGCCTGGGCAAAAAGCCACTTGGTTTTTCTGTCTTTAGTGAGAATGGGGAACTCGAAAGTGTGAAGCACCGGCTCTCCCCTCTTTCTTTTTGTAGCCTTATTGCGCACGCTCTCTAAAAATTTGGGGTGGATGTGCTTATCAATTGATTGGTGAAGCAGTTCTCCAGGTGTCCATCCGGTCAGTTTCTCAATGAAAGGGTTCCAGAATACCCATTGTCTGTTCTGATAGATACCGATGCCAGCCGGAAGGGATTCAGTGAGGGTACGGAATTTATTCTCACTTTCCTCCAAAGCTTGACGGGCGGCTTTTTGGATTTTTTCCATTTCAAGATTATGCATGAAGAAAGCCAGATCATCGGAGAGCTCAAAAAAGAGCTCCCGCTCCTCGCTGATATAGGAAAACTCTCGAGGAAGGACAACAAAAAAGACTCCAAAGGATTCCTCATCAAAATAGAGCTGAGTGAGAAATCCTTCTTGATCTTGATGAAGAGAAAGGTATGGAAACGTTTCCCTCACCTCACTCCAAATCCAAATCTTTTTTTGACGAAACAGTTCAAAAAGCCTCCTTCTCCCCTCCTCGCTTTCCAAAAAGTCAAAAAGTGGTGATAACTCCTTCTCTTTTTCAAAGCCCCACCATGTTGCAAAAGGTGGTTCATTTTCTCGGGTAAAAAGATAGAGAAAAGAGGCAGGATATCCTCCCTCTTTTCCGAGGATTTCCACGACACGCTTTAAAAATACCTCCTTGTCTTTTTCTTTCGCCAGGAGCTGATTCACTTCCCGTATCCCCCGGAGCACCATATTAAGGTGTTTTATTTTTGCTTCTTCTTTCTTACGATCGGTAATGTCAATTAAAGAAGCCAGCCCCAAATTTTTCCCCTGATAGAGGATGGTGGAGGAACAGATGAGTGCCCACTTCTCCTTTCCATCTTTGGTGATGATTTTCGCCTCGTAATGGCTTTCAGCATCCAGTCCTTTTTGGCGGGATTCTGCGCGCTTTTTTACTGTTGGAACCGAGTCAGGATGAAAAAATTGAAAGATAGACATGGAAGCGAGCTCCTCATGGCTATAACCGGTGAGCACTTCAGTATAGGGGTTGAAATAGACATAGCGGTTATCTTGGTAAATGACGATCGCCAGAGGGAGAGTCTCCGCCAGAGTGCGAAAAAGGCGCTCACTCTCACGCAGGGCTTCCTCGGCTTTCAATCGGTCGGTGACATCCTTTACGTATTCTATGATGCCGAGAATTTTCCCCTCCCGGTCTCGAAAAGGATGAGCAGTTACCTCAGACCAGCCCACGATCTCCCCCTTCACTTGGTTAGGTAGGAACTGCATCTTCTTCTCCCCGGTTCTGAGTGCTTCTTGGGAAGAACACATTTCACACGGAGTTGTTCGATCGTGGTATACTTCATAGCATTTTTTCCCTACCAGAGGCATTTTGTGAGCGAAGTATCGCTCCATAAAGGGGTTTACTCGTTGGATGGTCAATTCTGAATTCAGAATCGAAATACCGTCTTGGATGCTTTCAAAAAGATCAGAAAGAAAGCGCTCGCTTTCTTCGATCTGAAGTTCTTTGAGTTTGAGGTCAGTGATGTTGCGGGAAATTCCCAAAATACCGACGATGTTTCCACCTTTATCCCGAAGAGGAATTTTGGTGGTGGAAACCCAGGTTACCTTTCCATCCGGCCAGGTTTCCATTTCTTCGACAGCTACCATCGGTTCGCCGGTCTCAATGATTCGCCGCTCATCCTCCCAGGTTTTTTTTGAATGAGTCTCAGAAAATATGTCAAAATCGGTTTTTCCAAGGAGGTCCTCCACCCGTTGAAAGCTAAAATGCCGGGCTAAAGCGCGACTCCCTTCAATGAAGCGGCTTTCCTTGTCCTTAAAATAAATGTGGTCGGGGATGTACTCTAAGAGAAAATCAAGGAGAAACTTCTGCTTTTCTAACTTTTGGAGCATTTCCTCCCTTTCACGAAAAACGTCTAAAGTTCCAAGAACAACAAGAATGGCTCCTCCGCTGAGCAGAAAAAATGGGAGAGAAACTCCACCAATTGAGAAAATTCTGTTCTTCCAAAAA
>Ga0209609_10002410_pt1 | contig 10705 bp, 13 predicted proteins | sample LakKivw325mmetaG_FD_184136 | JGI IMG/M metagenome (GOLD analysis project Ga0209609, IMG submission 184136) | Anoxic lake water microbial communities from Lake Kivu, Rwanda to study Microbial Dark Matter (Phase II) - Lake Kivu water 325m metaG... | ecosystem: Environmental > Aquatic > Freshwater...
ATATTAATGAGATAACTAATCAATTCGGGCATGCTAAAACTATTGTTTTAGGCGGGGCTTTAATAATTTTTGTCATTTTTGCTTGGTTAGTTATTTTCAGCACTAATATCTCTTTGGATTATCAAATATCATCTTTTAAAAAAGAAATTCAAAAAAAAGAAGATTCAATCAGTCTCCTTCATGAGAGAGTTTCTTCAGTTATTTCTGATGATAAGATAAAAGAGTGGGCGGAAGAAAATGGATTTACGAATGTAAAAGCAATGAGTTATTTAAATCTGACTGAGGGTAATTTAGCTCAAGTTAATAGCAATTAATTTTAAAGAGGAGATCGATTTATGATTAGAAGGAAATTTCTTTTTTATCAAAGAAAAGATATCAATTATCAAAAAAGAGTTTCTTTCGTTAGATTTGTCTTTATTATTTTTTTTCTTGTTTTGGTTTCCAGACTTTTTTCTTTACAGATAAAAAACTATTCTAGTTTTACCAAACAGGCAGAAGTTATTCATGAGACTACTGCTGTATTAGCTCCGGACAGGGGCTTAATTTATTGTCAGGATAAAAATAACAACCAGGTTCCTTTAGCCATTAACAAAAAATATTACACTCTTTACGCCGTTCCTAAAGAAATCCATGATTCTCAAAAGATTAGTCAGGAACTTTCACAATTAATTCCTTTGTCATACGATGAAATTTATAGTCATTTGAATAAACCAGATGATCCATACGAATTACTTTTAAAAAAAATTAATGATGATGTTCTAATGGATAAAATCAAAGAGGCTAAATTGGAGGGTATTTATATTACTTCAGAAAATTATCGTTATTACCCCTTAGGCAGCCTGGCCAGTCAAACAGTCGGCTTTGTAGCAGAAAGTGATGACGGCAAAATAAAAGGACGATATGGTTTGGAATTATATTATGATGAAATTTTATCCGGTGAATCAGGAGTTTTTCAGGGGGTAAGAGATGCTTTTGGTCGTTTGATTCGTTCTGTTTTCTCACAGGAAAAACGAGTTAAAGAAGGCGCTGATATTGTTACCACTATTGATAAAAATATTCAATTTGCGGCTGAAAAAGCTTTAGAGGATTTGATCAAAAAAAGACAAGCTATTCAAGGGTCGATAATTGTGATGGAGGTTAAAACAGGGAAGATTTTAGCTCTCGCCGATTATCCAACATTTGACTTAAATGAATTCTCAAAAGTTAAAGACTATTCTATCTTTCGTAATTTTGCTATAGAAGAACGGTATGAACCTGGCTCTATTATTAAACCAATGACTATGGCTGCTGGTTTGGATACCAATACGGTGACTCCAGAAACCACTTACGTTGATAAAGGTTATTATGAAGTCGGGGGATATAAAATAGTTAATTTCAACAATGAAGTGTATGGTAAAGCAAACATGACAAAAGTTTTGGAACGCTCTATTAATACTGGTGCCATTTTTGTTGCTCAAAAATTAGGTATTGAGAATTTAAGAAAATATTTCAAATTTTTTGGTTTTATAGATCGAACAGGCATTGATCTTCCTAATGAAATAACTGGAGATTTATCCAATTTGGAATATCCCAAAGCTAATGCTACTTATTTAGCCACAGCTTCTTATGGGTTAGGCATTGCGGTCAGCCCCATTGCTTTACTCAAGGCTTATGCTACGATTGCTAATAAAGGAGAAACAGTCACGCCATATTTAGTAGAAAGCATCAATGATGATGAAGGTAGCCATTCAAATGTGATGTTGTCAGAGCCAAAAAGAGTAATTTCCGAGAAAACAGCGGAGACTTTAACTAATATGCTGGTGAGTGTTATTGAAAATGGTTTTGGTGGCAATGCGAAGATCAAAGGTTATAGTATGGCAGGGAAAACAGGAACAGCCCAAATCCCTCTCACTGGGAGTAAAGGTTATTCTAATGATGCCATTCATACTTTTGCTGGTTTTTTTCCAGCTTCAAATCCAAGGTTTTTAATTTTAGTGAAAATGGATAGACCACAATGGGGAGCAGAAGCAGCCAGTTATACTGTAACCATTGCTTATAGGGAAATAGAACAATTTTTGATAAACTATTACAATATTCCTCCAGATGAAAATCTATGAAGCGTAAAATTATTAAATATATTTTATGGTTTTTAGCTAAATTAACTCTTTGGCGTTATAAACCAATGGTGATAGCGGTGGCTGGTTCTACTGGAAAATCTTCAACTAAAGAGGCTATTTATTATGCTTTAAAGAATGATTTTCAGACAGAAAGATCTACTTCTAATTTAAATACAGAAATTGGATTACCTTTAACCATTATTCAGGGCGATGATGCCAAAAAGAATATTTTTTTATGGTTGAAGAATATTTTTTATACCTTGGGTTTAATTGCGATCAAAAGAAAAAATTATCCTAAGATTCTGATTTTGGAAATGTCAGAAGATCAGCCTCATTTAATTTCTTATTTAGCAAAGTTATGCCGACCGAAAATTGGAGTGATTTCTTGGATTGGAGAAATTCCTGTTCATGCAGAGTTTCATCAAAATGCGGAGGCTTTGCAGGAAGAAATTCAAGATTTAGTAAGTTTTTTACCTCAAGATGGCGCAGCGATTTTAAATTATGACAATTCCTTAAGTTTAGAAGCTAAAGAAAAAACTAAAGCAAAAATAATCACTTATGGTTTTAATGATGATGCTGATGTTAAGATTTCCGATTATTCATTGATGATGGATAAGGATTTAAGTAGAATCGGTATGATTTTGCGTTTGGAATATCAAGGTAGTTATGTACCCATAAAATTAACGGGTGTTTTTGGTCAACCTCAGGCTTATGTTATAGCTGCTGGTGCAGCTGTTGGCTTGGCTTTAGGTTTGCACCTCGTAGCTATTGCTCAAAGTTTAGAAAATTATAAATTACTGAAAGCCCGTACCTCTTTTCTTCAGGGTATTAAAAATACTTGGATTTTTGATGATACTTATAATTCTAATCCCGATGCTTTAAGAGCGGCTTTGAATATTTATCACGATTTAATCTTAGCTATCAAAAAAGAAAATCTATACTTTTTCAAACGCCGGGTTTTAGCTTTAGGCGATATGAGAGAATTAGGCCAATATAGTGACGAAGCTCACCAACAATTAGTTTCTCAAATTATAGAAAATGCTGATATTTTAATTGCCGTTGGCAGGAAGATGAAAATTACTGTTGAAGAATGTTTAAAATTAGGTTTTTCTCGAGAAAATATTTATTGGTTTGAAAATTCTTTTGATGCTGGCAAAAAAGCCAAAGAATTAATTCAAACAGGGGATTTATTTTTAGTGAAGGGTTCCCGGGGTATTCATATGGAGCAGGTAACCTTAGCTATTATGAAAGAACCAGAAAAAGCCAAAGATTATTTAAGTTTTGAAGAACCGACGTAGCCATCGCTCGGAATATATTTTCTTCAACCCGCTCGCTCGCCCAGCGTGCTCGCTCTCTTATGTCCTCGCCTCGCTCGTCGCCTTCGGCGACACCCTGCCCGCTCGGCTGCGGATAGTTTCAGAAAAATATATTCCTCGCTCTTAAGTTTTAAAAATTAAAAATTAAAAAATAAAAATATGAATATACTTTGGGTAATTCCAATTTTAATTGTTCTTTTCGTAGTTGGAGTTTATAACTCTTTGATTAGAAAGAAAGTGAGAGTAAAAGAAGCTTGGGCAGACATTGATGTCCAATTAAAGAGGCGTTATGACTTGATTCCCAATATTGTGGAATCAGTTAAAGGTTATGCTACTCATGAAAAAGGAGTTTTTGAGGAAGTAACTAAAGCCAGAAGTCAAGCAATGCAAGCCACTGGCGGAGCCAATAAAGCGGCAGCAGAAAATCAATTGAGCCAAACTCTTAAATCTTTATTTGCAATAGCAGAAAACTATCCTGAATTAAAAGCTAATCAGAATTTTTTACAATTACAAACAGAATTAGTTGATACTGAGGATAAAATTCAAGCAGCTAGAAGATTCTATAATGGCAATGTAAGAGATTATAATATTGCTATTCAAACTTTTCCCTCTAATACTATTGCCGGAATTTTTGGTTTTAAAGTAGAGCCTTTGTTTGAAACAACTGAGCCAGAGGAAAGAGAAGCAGTCAAAGTTGGTTTTTAATGACTCTTTATACTCAAGCTGCTGCTAATATTCGAAAAACTTGGTTATTGATAACCAGTTTTTTGATTTTTGTCATTCTTTTAGGATGGTTTTTTAGTTATCTTTTTAGTGAGCAATGGATTTTGATTTTAGCAGTTGTTTTCGCCATATTTCAGAGTTTTTTGAGCTATTGGAATGCTGATAAAATTATTCTTTCTTTATCTCAAGCTCAAGGTCCAATTAAAAAAGAAGATAATCCAGAGCTGTATCGAATTGTTGAGAATTTATCTATTACTGCAGGATTACCTATGCCCAAGATATATATTATTGATGATGTTTCTCCTAATGCTTTTACCACTGGTCGTGATCCTCAACATGCGATTATTTGTGTTACCAGAGGTCTTTTAGATAAATTAGAAAAAACAGAATTAGAAGGAGTCATCAGTCATGAACTTTCTCATATTGGCAATCGAGATATTCTACTTTGTTCAGTAATCGTAGTTTTAATAGGGATAATTAGTCTTCTCTCTAATTGGCTTTTAAGAGGAATGAGTTTTGGAAGAGGAAGAAGGAGAAATAATGATGATAGTAATCTAGGATTAATTTTAATGCTTGTAGGTTTAGTAGTTGCAATTTTAGCGCCTATAGCTGCTGTTTTAATGCAATTAGCTATTTCCCGGAAACGAGAATTTTTAGCTGATGCCACAGGCGCTCTTTTGACTCGTTATCCCGAAGGATTAGCCCGAGCTTTAGAAAAAATAGCCAATGATCCAGTACCTTTAAGAACTGCCAATCAAGCTACCGCTCATTTATTTATTACTGATCCTTTAAAGCTGAAAAGGACTAATTGGTTTTCTAAACTCTGGTTAACTCATCCTCCATTAGAAGAAAGAATAAAAATTTTAAGACAAATGAATGTCTAATATTTTGAACATTGACTAAAATTTGCTACAATAAAAAAAGGTCGAAAAAGTCGAAAAATAATTTTAATACTAAAATTTAATAAAAATTATGGAAGAAAATAAACCATTAGAAACGCAGCCCTCAGCACAAAGCCCTAGTAAAATGGATGAAAATAAAACCATGGGCATTTTAAGCTATATTAGTATCCTTTGTTTAATTCCTTTGTTCACGAAAAAAGACAATGAATTTGTTTATTATCATGCCAAACAAGGTTTAGTGCTTTTTGGTTTTGAAGCCATCGTTTATATAGTGATGCGTTTGCTTATCAGTTCGTTATCATTCTCTTTAATGTTCGGGTTGTTTGGTATCATAGGCACTATTTCTACGATCTTGAATCTTTTCTTTCTTATCTTGTCAATCTTAGGCATCATGAATGTTATTCAGAATAAAAAGATAGCTTTGCCTTTAATTGGTAAGATTGCTGAAAAGATAAAGTTCTAATAGTTTTATATTAAAAACGGGGGTAGTTTTTATGGAACAGAATTTATTAAAATACCCTCGCAAAAGTCATCGGAAGAAAATAAAAATCCCCAGAAATTCTTGCTTATTAGCAGAATTTCTGGGGATAGTATTCGGTGATGGAGGAATAGGAAATCCGTGGCAATTAGTAATTACTTTAAATGCGATTTCTGATAACGATTATTCCCACTATCTAGAACAAATAATTAACAAATTATTTCAAATTAAACCAGTAATTTGGAAGAGGCCTAAAGAAAACACTTTAAGAATAATTTGTTCGAGTACTTCTTTAGTAGATTTCTTAATTAAGAAAGGTTGTGTTAAGGGAAATAAAGTAAAACAACAGCTAGATATACCTTCATGGATAAAAAAAGTATCTAGTTATAAGAAAGCCTTTGTAAGGGGATTGGTAGATACAGACGGTTGTCTTTATATTCATAAGCATCATACAAAAGGGAAACTATATAAAAATATTGGCTTTTGTTTTACTTCTGCTTCTTTGCCACTTTTAAAATCCGTTGGAGATATTCTCAGAGAAAATAATATAAAGCCACATTATAGAGGCAAGCAAAGAATTTTTCTATATGGCGAAACGCCGATTAAAAGATATCTAAAAATATTTGGATCCTCTAATTCGAGAATTATTAATAAATATAAAAAATGGAGGGGTGCAGGAGTGGTTTAACTGGCGGTCCTGGAAAGACCGTGTGTCGCAAGGCACCGTGGGTTCGAATCCCACCCTCTCCGCCAAGACAATTTTTTATCGGCGCAACCCGATTAACCGAGAGCAAGTTGCGACCCGAATGCTTATCAAAAAATCGCCAACAAGGCGGTTTTTTGTTAAAATATGGGAATATGGAGAAAGATATTATTTTAAAAGTTGAGAATCTGAATGTGGCTTTTGGCGAAGAGAAAGTTATTGAAGACTTAAGTTTTGATTTGGAGGAAAAAGAGCTCTTGGTTATTTTAGGGCCGAACGGAGCCGGAAAAAGCACCCTTTTGAAAACTCTATTGGGATTAGTACCTTATGAGGGAAAAATACAGTGGAAAGACAGCGTCCATATCGGGTATGTGCCCAATGAATTTGTAATCCCCGATAATCTTCCCTTGAATCTCAGAGAATTTTTCCAGTTTAAAAAAGATTCTCCTGAAAAAATTTATAAAGCTCTTGAATGGGTTGGAATAAAATCTTCGGATAAAATTCTAGAGAAGAAATTGTATACCCTTTCTTCCGGCCAGCTGAGAAGAACATTAATTGCCTGGGCAATGTCTGACGACCCAGACATCATATTTTTAGACGAGCCGATGCTGTTTATTGATATTCATGGCAGGGAAACGATATATGACTCTTTGGCCAGGATTTGGGAAGAAAAAAAACAGAGCATTATTCTGGTCAGCCACGAGGTAGGAGAGGTCTGCAAGAAAGCAGACAAAGTCCTGGCTTTGAATAAAAGAAAGCTGTTTTATGGGCCGCCGAAAGAAATCATCACTCCTCAGAATTTAGCTAAAATTTATGGATCTCCAATTTCTCTATAGTTTAATAGTCGGTATTTTTATCGGCGGGGTAGCGGGTTACCTCGGTTCTTTGATGATTACCAAAAGAATGGCTTTGGTCGGCGATGCTTTGGGTCATGCAGCCCTGCCTGGGATAGCAATAGCTTTGATTTACGGATTTAATCCTTCATGGGGAGCTATCCCTGCTTTATTTTTAGGAATTTTGGTTATTTGGTTTTTTGAAATTTATACCAAGCTGCCGATGGAGGCGCTAACCGGCATTGTTTTTACGGCCAGCGTTGCCATTGCGTTTTTATTCTTGCCGGAGGATCAAGTTTCCAATGCTCTAATCGGTGACATTTCCAAGATAAGTCTTTCTGATACAATTTTCTCGGTGATTTTATCCATAATTGTTTTTCTGATTCTGAAGAAAATTTTCTCTAAGATGATTTTGACAAGCATTTCAGAGGACGTGGCCAGGGTTGAACATATTGATACTAAAAAGTATAACTTCATTTATTTAGTTTGTATTGCCATTGTAGTTGCTTTGGGTATAAAAATAACCGGCTCTCTCTTAATGGGGGCTTTGGTGATTACTCCAGCTGCTGCTGCCCGGAATATGGCTTCTAATTTATTCCAGTATTCTTTCGGAGCCTTAATAATTGGTATTGTTTCTTCCGTTTTAGGCATTTTACTTTTTAAAGCATTCTCATTCCCGGCTGGGCCCTGTGTTATTTTATCTGCTACTGCCATATTTTTGATTTCATTAATATTCAGAAAAAAATAAATTCTTTTTATTTAAGATGTTTATGAAATCGCCGAGAGGGCGGTTTTTAAATTACGGCAGATGTCTATTGACAGGAATTGTTATGAATATATAATCATAATAGAGGGGCATTATAAAGGTACGACCTCTCAAATAATAATAAATTTTAAATAATAAAAATATGCCAAGATATAACGGAACAGGCCCCATGGGTCAGGGTGCAGGCACCGGCTGGGGAATGGGTCCCTGCGGAGCCGGAATGGGCTGGAGAAGAGGTTGGTCGCGGATATGGAAGAGGGCTAGGATGGAGAAGATTTTGGGGCTACGGTCCATCGGGCTATCCTTACCAACCTCAAATAACCAAGAAAGAAGAAAAAGAGATATTAGAAGACGAAATGACGGGTTTAGAAGAAGAACTTAAAGAGATTCGAGCCCGCCTATCCCAACTCAAAGGACAAAAATAAAAAATTAAATAAAGAACAAGATGAAAATAGCAATAAGCTCAACAGGAAAAGAGCTCACGGATAACGTTAGCGAGGTTTTTGCCAGATGTCCTTATTTTGTCATTGCTGAAATCGAAAATGGAGAAATAAAAGAAACTGAAATTATAGAAAATAAAAACGCGGACCAGATGGGCGGAGCGGGTCTTTCTACGGCTCAGCTGATGGCGGAGAAAAATGTTAATGCTGTAATTAGTGGCAATGTAGGTCCAAGAGCCTTAGATGTGTTAAGACAATTTAATATCAAGGTTTATTACGGAGAAGGAGTAATAAAAGAAGTTTTGCAAGAATTCATAGACGGCAAACTTAAAGAAATTAATAAATGATAATCGTAATTCCAACCAATGATAAAAAGGGGGTGGAAAGCACCGTGGCCGATCATTTTGGCCGTTGCCAGACATACACTTTCCTTAATGAAAAAGGGGGATTATTGGAAACTATAGACAACACCAGTGAACATATGGGCGGCAAAGGATTGCCGCCAGAACTCATGAAAAAACACGGGGCAGATATCCTTTTATGTAAAGAGCTTGGCCCAAGAGCCCTTAATTTATGCGAGCAATTAGGGATAGATGTATACGTGGGCCAAGCAGAAACGGTAAGGGAAATTTTTGAGATGTGGAAAAATAATAAACTAAAAAAAGCGGGTGCCGAAGATGTTTGCGAACAACATAGATTATGAAAACCGGAATAGCAAAAATCACTATTTTACCCGGAGTAAATAAATTCGGAGAAAAAGAAACATTTGAGAGAATTGATATTAAAAAAGGAGAGATTGCCGCCATTGTCGGGCCGACCGGAGCCGGGAAAAGCCAACTTCTTTATGATATCGAAAAGTTGGCCCAAGCTGACAGCAAAAGCAAAAGGACGATTCTGGTAAATGATAAAAGGGCGAGTAAAAAGTTAAGATTTGAGCCGAAAAGAAAATTAATTGCTTCCTTGGCCCAGTCTATGAATTTCTTAACGGATATTTCCGTTAAAGATTTTTTAATTTTACATCTGAAGGCCAGAGGGAAAAAATTCGATTCAGGACTGATAAAAGAAGTTATTGAGGAAGCCAATGAGATAACCGGAGAACCAATTTTGCCCGGAACCAACCTTCTCAATTTATCGGGAGGACAAAGTCGCGCCTTAATGATTTCTGACGTCGCCAATATCAGTACGTCTCCAGTTATTTTAATTGATGAAATAGAAAACGCTGGAATTAATAAGGAAAAGGCAATGCAGATTTTAGTGGAAGAAGGAAAAATAGTTTTAATTGTTACCCACGATCCTGTTTTAGCCTTTAATACCGACAAAAGAATCATAATTAAAAACGGGGGAATTGTTAAGATTCTAAAAACTACCCTAAAAGAAAAAGGCATCGGTCATTATTTTAATTGGGTCGGAAATTATGGCTTGGATATCAGAGAAAAAATAAGAAACGGAGAGAGAGTTGAAAAAGTAAAATTATTCTGTGAACCAATAAAATAATCATGAAACTTGTAATTTTTGCTGGTACGCCCGGTTCCGGAAAAACCAGCGTCGTAAAATACGTAATTCAGGAATTAAAGGCCGATTATAAACTATTTTTTGCAAAGTTCGATTGTCTTAAAACCGAAGATGATAGGTTTGTTGCCAAAAGGTACCTAATTCCGACGATGAAGAAATTGGCCGGCGAACTCTGCCCCGATCATTATACCGCTTTGGAAATTCCCAAAATTATTAAAGAAAATCGGGACAAAGACATCATTCTTTTAGAAACGGCCGGTTTGTGTCTTCGCTGCTCTCCTTATATTAAAGAGGGATTAGGAATTAACGTTCTGGATGTTATCTCGGGAAGTCCCGACAGGTATGGCCCTATTTTAACCGAAGCGGATATTGTGGCCATTAGTAAAGGGGATTTGATATCTCAAGCCGAAAGGGAAATTTTTAGAACCAACGTTTTAAAGGTTAATCCCGAAGCCAAATTAGCGGAAGTGAACGGCCTGACAGGCGAAGGAGTAATTGATATAGTTGAATTTATCAAAGCATCTCCGGAGATTAAAACGGAAAAATTAACCCTAAAACATTCCATGCCTTCGGCAATCTGCGGATATTGTTACGGGAATAAAGTTGTTGACGAGGCGGCGGTTCGGCAAAGATATTTGGCGGGCAAAGAACTGAAGAATTTAGTTCCCAATTTGAACTGCGGAAAATGCGGATTTAAATCTTGCAACGAATTTATCAGAGCGGTTTTGGGCGGAAAAGCGAAAAAGAATCAGTGTCCTTTTATTAAAAATAAATAAATTATCATTTATGAAATTTGAAGTTAACAAATCAAAATGCGCCGGGTGCGGAGTCTGTCTACGGGCTTGTACCCACGGAGCAATTAAAATAGGGGAGGACGGAAAAGCTCTCATCAATCAAAGCAAATGTAAAAAATGCGGAAAGTGTCAGAGAATTTGT
>Ga0209609_10002412_pt1 | contig 10697 bp, 7 predicted proteins | sample LakKivw325mmetaG_FD_184136 | JGI IMG/M metagenome (GOLD analysis project Ga0209609, IMG submission 184136) | Anoxic lake water microbial communities from Lake Kivu, Rwanda to study Microbial Dark Matter (Phase II) - Lake Kivu water 325m metaG... | ecosystem: Environmental > Aquatic > Freshwater...
CATCCCCAGTAGATCGCGTACAGAAGTGATCGAGTATTCGGTAACCACGGGTGACTCGGTTTTTGGGATTGCTCAAAGTTTCAACCTCAAGCCTGAATCAATCTTGTGGGCCAATTACGACCAGCTCAACGATTCTCCGGATATGCTCAGCCCCGGTATGGATTTGAATATTCCGCCTATCGATGGGGTTTATTATCAATGGCAAGAAGGGGATACCCTCGAATCGGTAGCGGCGAAATTCGATACCTCGCCAGATGAAATCTTGAATTGGGAAGGAAACGACTTTGACCTGACCAATCCACAGGTGGAACCTGAGCAATGGATCATGGTGCCGAATGGCCAGCGGGAATTTGTGCAATGGGTGGTTCCCACCATTGCAAGGGCGAATTCAGGGGTGTTAAAGTCAGTGCTTGGGCCGGGAGCATGTGAAGGCAACTACTCAGGTGCCTATGGCACAGGAGCATTTTCATGGCCGACGGCGGCGCACTATCTCTCGGGGAATGATTATTGGTCAGGCCATCTGGGTATTGACATTGCAGGCTCAGCAGGCGATGGTATATTCGCTGCCGATGCCGGCGTGGTGGTGTTCGCAGGCTGGGCGAACGGTGGATATGGCATCATGGTGATGATCGACCACGGTAATGGCTACCAGACCCTGTATGCCCATCTCAGCTCAGTAAGTGCCTATTGTGGCCAGAGCGTCTACTCGGGCACCTATATCGGCGCCATGGGGAGCACGGGTAACTCCACCGGACCCCATCTGCACTTCGAGGTGCGGTACATGGGCGGGTTTATCAATCCCTGGTACGTGCTGCCCTGAACTGGTGAATTACCATTTGCCCGCCTGGCGGATATAGAAATTAACTTGAAAGGGACTACCTATGACTGATCATGACATGGATTTCAATACACAGGTGCTGGCAGAGACCGATAACATGCATTTCCAGGCATGGAAAGCCGACGAACCAGACGGAGAGACGACTTACCATCTCGAGCTGAATAACATCACGGTTCACTTTTTTACCGAAGAATGGGACGAATTCTTGAAGCTGGCACGCTTATTGCTGAAGAAATAGATCCTTCTGTTGTTGGGCGAATTAAATAAAACAATCAGGGGGATGAAGTTACCTGGGTGACATAAGGGATCACCGTTTCACAGGCGTCGGTGAGATGAGCAGAAATGTTTTCCCAGGTCATTGGTTGGCGAGCAGCCCAGGTGGTGTACATGGCATACGAGAGGCACCCCGGGCCAACATGATAATCCGCGATGGTGAACTTCCAAAGGTCTTCATAAGAAGCAACCTGCCCGGCGATCTGACCGGTGGCATTATACATAATCTGCGCCACCTGGTCACAATCGGCTAGCAGGGTATTCGCAACCAGATCAATGCTGGTATCCACGCTGATCAGATCGATGCCAAACTCACAGGTCGAGCAATCAGCGTTGATGCTGGAAGCAAGCGCACCCCGCAGGATAGCCTGGTACTCTGCATCAAGCTTGAGGTAACCCACTGAGCACTGCTCGGCAGTGAGCACCAATGGGCAAAATTGATCGTAAAAAGAGGAATTCCACAACAACAGGGCATCTGCACCGTTGTCGGTGATCTGCCCCAGGCCGAATTCCAACGGTTGCCTGAATACGCCCGGCCAGAATTGACTCTCTTGGGCAAAGATATTTTTCAACAATTGGGCAGGTACTTTGATGTCGTTCGCTACCTGCAGTATCTGACCATCGAACTGGTTTTGCCAGATGAATACTTCGGGCATGGCCAGCTCCAGGCCACAATTATCAGCATAACCATTGGATAGCAAGCCGCCTCCCGGGCAGCTGGAAGCATTCACCGCTCCCGATGCGATCAAGCGGCCTGCCAGGTAAGAATAGGGCTCTTCAGTGGCCAGGAAAGCCACATCTTCCGGGGTGGATAACCATTCGGGCACGCCGCCGATGGGCGGGAATGCCTGCCACACCTGCGAGCAGGTAGCCAGCTCGTTTCCTGTCCACTGGCTGGAGATCACATCCACATACCAACCCCCACTCGTTGGGGTCGTTGCAACTCCAGTCTCAATAACTCGTACCATGGCAGTGAAAACAGCGCTTGAATCTCCGAAGCTGGAATCTGCCCAGAATTCCACCAGCTGGCCATCGATGCTGGTGGGCCTCATGGGCACATCACAGTTATCTCCTTCGCATGAGGTTTCAGTCTCCCCCATTTTTACGTGAATGGCGATAATTTGCTCATTGGGTAGAGGTTCCTCGCCTGCGAAATGGAGGCTTGGAATGGTTGGGCACAGGTTTTCAGGAGGTGTCGGTGTGCAGCCACTCAGAGAGACGTTAACTTTAGCAGCGGGGAGATCGACTTCGATATCTTTCTCGGCCGGCGAGCTGCCGATAAAATACAGGTATAGTCCAGGGCATCCAGAAGGCGGAATGTCTCCCTCACCTAATCCTGAGCATGCCTGGGTATTGATCCACTGGCTGTAGATGGTACCGCCACAATCTGTGAACACGTCATCAGGTGTGGGCCAGCCTTCGTGATCCACATACACCTGGCATTGCAGGCTATTATCCGACCAGCGCATTAACCACCACTCATAACGCGTGTAAGACACCACGAGGGTTGCTTTTCGCCCGATTTCAGCCCCCGGCACATCTGCGGCGCGTACAAATCCCGTCACGAGGAAAATTGCAGACAGGAAAATTAACACCCAAGCCAAACGGAAAAGTCGAGCCAGCCTTTCCATCTCGGACAACATTATCATGTATAGCCTGCCTTGTCAATATTCCTTGCCTGAGCGCTTATGGCGTGATAAACTGATATCTTGATGGATGCAAGAACGAAGACCGGAATGGATGAACATCACTGGCAACCATCCTGTACATTCTTAGCAGGCAAGAATATTCCACCACGCCCACTGCTATGCATCTGAATCCTAAACGAGCGTGGAAGGTTCACAGATCGAGCGGTTAATAGAATGCCTCCTGTCATCTATTTACTCGATGGACATGCCCTGGCTTACCGGGCATATTATGCACTAACCCGGGGTAGCTCCACAGCCTTTACAACGCACGGCGGCGAACCTACAGCCGGCGTGTTCGGTTTCACCTCCATCCTGCTACGCTTGCTCGAGCAGGAGCACCCTGACTACCTTGCAGTGACCTTCGATACCGGCAAGACTTTTCGGGATAAGCTATTCGCGGAGTATAAAGCCACGCGCGCCAAGATGCCCGAAGACCTGGTGCCACAGATGGAACGCATCCGCCAGATCGTGGATGCTTTCAATATCCCCCGCCTCGAAATGCAGGGATACGAAGCGGACGATATCCTGGGAAGCCTGGCCCACCACCTGGCTGACGAAGGATACGGCGTTAAGATCATCACCGGAGATCGCGATCTGCTCCAGCTGGTTAATGAGCGCATCCTGGTTAACCTGCCGGGTAAAACCCTTGCTGATGCGAAAGATTACTTTGCCAAGGATGTGGTGGCGCTGTTTGGAGTGAAACCCGAGCAGGTTATCGATTTTAAAGCCCTGGTGGGGGATAAATCAGATAATATCCCTGGTGTCGCTGGTGTAGGTGAGAAAACAGCGGCCATCCTATTGGAAAAATATGGCACCCTGGACGGGGTATACGCTCATTTAGAAGAGATATCCGACAGCATCCGCAAGAAGCTGGAAGCAGATAAGGAGAAGGCTTATTTAAGTAAGAAGCTGGCTACCATCGTAACGGACCTGGAGGTGGCGCTGGACCTGGACGAGGCACGTACTGAGAAGTTCGAGCCCGCCCATGTAGAAGCATTATTCCGCGAGCTGGAATTCCGTTCGTTACTGGGTCGCCTGACCGCCTTATATCCTTCGTTGGGAAAAGCCGTCCCCAGAAAGCAGGAACAGCTATCCTTATTTAAGAGCGAAGCAACCACATCCCGAGCGCTCGAGCAGGCTGGGGATATCATTGTTCACGTGGTCAACGACGAACCCGGGCTGCAGCAGCTATCAAAGCGGTTGAGCTCGGCAGGTATGATATCTTTTGACACCGAAACCACCTCCACCGACCAGATGCAAGCCAACCTGGTGGGCATATCCATGGCAGTCGATGGAAATGAGGGCTGGTATATCCCCGTGGGCCATGCACCCGGGCTGGGCAGGCAGCTACCTTTGGAAAAAGTCATCCAGGCATTGCAGAAGCCGCTGACCGACCCTCATATCAAGAAAGCAGGGCATAACCTCAAATATGATTTTGTAATGCTAGCCCGCAATGGCTTGCGCGCTGCGCCGCTGACTTTCGACAGCATGATCGCCGAATGGCTGACCAATCCCACATCGCATAACCTGGGATTGAAGAACCTGGCTTGGGTGCGCCTCGATCTGCGCATGACAGAGATCACAGAACTGATTGGCACTGGCAGGAAACAAATCACCATGGACCAGGTGCCAATCGAAAAGGCCGCTCCATATGCTGCCATGGATGCCATTGCCGTTCAGCGCCTTCTGCCGGACCTTGAAGGTGAGCTCAGAGAAAACTCCGCGCTAAAGCTGTTCGAAGAGATCGAGATGCCATTAGTGTCCGTGATCGCCGACATGGAGATGAACGGGATATCCCTGGATATCGACTTCCTCAAGCAAATGGCAGGCGAGCTGCAAGAACGCATGGACGCGCTGGAGAATGAAGTATTCGAGCAGGTTGGCATGCAGTTCAACATCAATTCCACCCAACAACTTTCCAACGCCATCTTCAACCGTTTGAACCTGGCGCCTCCAGATAGAACGCGCCGCACTGAAAGCGGTAATTACTCCACTTCCGCCGAAGTATTGGAATCGTTGAAAGGTAAACACCCGATCATCGACCTGCTGCTTGAATACCGCGAGCTTTCCAAGCTGAAATCCACCTACCTGGATGCCCTGCCCGAACAGGTAAACCCTGCCACGGGCCGCATTCATACTTCCTACAACCAGGCCGGCGCGGTAACGGGTCGGATTGCTTCCTCCAACCCGAACCTGCAGAATATCCCCATCCGCACCGAACTGGGCAGGCAGGTACGGCATGCATTTATTGCTTCTCCAGGGTTCAGCTTGCTATCGGTGGATTATTCACAGGTGGAGTTACGCATTGCAGCCCATATGTCAAACGACCAGGCGATGCTGGCTGCATTCCGCGCCGGGCAGGATATCCATACCGCCACAGCCGCGGCCATCCTGGGCAAGCCCCTCGATATGGTTACCAAGGAAGAGCGGCGTAATGCCAAAGCGATTAACTTCGGCTTGCTCTACGGAATGAGCCCCTATGGCCTGACTCGCAGCAGTGACTTGACCCTGGCAGAAGCCGAGGATTTCGTCGAAGCATATTACAAGCAATTCCCCGGGGTGAAGGCTTATCTCGACAATATGCGCCGGCTGGCTGCCCGTCAGGGTTACGTGGAAACCCTTCTCGGCAGGCGACGTTATTTCCCGGGTTTGAAATCGGGTGGTAACCCGGCGACGCGCGCCCGTGAAGAGCGGGAAGCCATCAATGCACCCATCCAGGGTACTGCTGCCGATATCATGAAAATTGCCATGAACCGGGTTGCACAGGCGCTCAAGGAAAATGCCTCGCGGGGTCGAATGCTGCTGCAAGTCCATGATGAGCTGGTGCTGGAATGCCCTGAAAAGGATTTGAAAAAGACTGCTCAAATTGTACGCACAATGATGGAAAATGCCTATAATTTAGATATTCCCCTGAAGACTGAAGCTCGTTACGGGCATAATTGGGGAGATTTATCCGTGCTGGAGGAGTGAGAAATCGATATGAGTGGTGACCAACAAGCGTTCCAAAATGCGATGAACCAGGGCCATTCTGCGGCTTGGGATCAAGACTGGAATACGGCTGCCAAGTTCTATCGCCATGCCCTCCAGGAATTTCCGCAGAATTACAACGCTCTCACCAGCCTGGCGTTGGCACTCTACGAGCTACAAATGTTCCATGAGTCCCTGCAGTACTACTCACGTGCTGCGCAAATTTCTCCCGACGATCCGGTGCCGCTGCTGAAAGTAGGTGAAATCCAGGAGCATCTTGGTGACCTGAACAAAGCTGCCAACGCTTATATGGGCGTGGCCGAGCTGTACGCCCGCAACAGGGATATCGAGAAAGCGCTCTCCAATTGGACGCACGTGGTGGCCTTAAATCCCCAGCACCTGGCTGCCCATATGCGCCTGGCGCTGGTCTATGAGCGCTTGGGCCGCACTTCAAATGCCATGATCGAATACCTTGCCATTGCCAGCCTGATGCAAAGCCAGGGCAATATGCCCAAGGCTGTCCAGACGATCAAACATGCCCTGGAAGTTGTGCCAAACAGCAAGGAAGCCAGCATGGCATTATCCATGGTGCTCAATGGCAAGATGCTTCCACCGCCCTCCCGACCACCAGGTGCGACAGCTCCCCTGATCATGTCGAAAGTACGGCAGGAAGAAACAGTGCAGGCAGAGCAAGCAGATCACCCTCGCATTGATCCCATTCAGGATGCGAAACAAAAAGCGCTGACCATGCTCGCCGAATTATTGTTCGAACAAGAGGAGATCCAAGATAACCATTCAGGCAGGATTCCGGGTGTAACCACCGCGGTATCGCTTAATGCCGAAGAACAAGGTTTCGACCAATCCAAGATGGTCACGCATCTGAGCCAGGCAATCGATTTGCAATCTAATGGTGATGACCGGGCTGCTGCGGATGAGCTGCAACGTGCCATGATGAGTGGGTTGGAAAATTCAGCTGCCTATTACATCTTAGGCTTCTTGCAGTCAAAGAATGACCAGCTGGAAAGCGCGGTAAACAACCTGAAAAAGACCGTTCATCACGAGCTTTTCGGCATGGGAGCGAGGCTGCTATCGGCATTGAACTTGTACAAAATGGAACAGGTGAAAGAAGCTTCGATTGAATACCTGCAAGCCCTACGGATCGCGGATTCCGAAAGCGTGGCGGCTGACCAATCGGAAGAACTGAAGCAGTTATATGACCCGCTGATAGAAGCATTTGCCCAACAATCTGATGGAAAAATCCAAAAACGGATCTGCGAAAATATCAGCAAAATGCTGATTCGCCCCGATTGGAAGCTGCAAACCCAACATGCCCGCCAGCAGCTACCCCTGCCGGCACCTGGCTCACCACCTGTGCCGCTGGCTGAGATGCTTACTGAAGCAACCAGTGCCTTATTGGTGGAATCACTGGCCAAGATAAACCAGCTGGCACGTGAAAATCACCTGCCTGCCGCCATGGAAGAGGCTTTCCACGCTCTGAAATTTGCCCCCAATTACCTACCTTTACACATCTGCATTGGTGACTTGCTTGCGCAGGAGAACCAGATTCCTGAAGCGGTGCTTAAATATTCCATCGTTGCCAGGGATTATAAAGTACGCGGAGAATCAAACCGCGCCATCAGCCTGCTGCGCCGGGTATGCGAGCTAAATCCAGTGGACATGGAGGCGCGCAATGAATTGATTGATCTTCTCACCGAAAGTGGCAAATCTCAAGAGACGCTGCAGGAGTATATCAGGCTATCAGAATCCTATTACAACCTGGCAGACCTTGCCATGGCGCGCAAAACTTACACGCGTGCCTTCCGATTTGCTCAGCAAGTCAATATAGACCGGCAAGCCAAGGTGAAGTTGTTACACCGCATGGCAGACATTGATATGCAAAGCCTCGATTGGCGCAGTGCGATCAGGGTGTACGAGCAAATTCGCACCATCGAGCCGGATGATGGCAAGGCTCGCGATATGCTTTTCGATCTCAACCTGCGCTTAGGACAGGAGAACCAGGCGATGACTGAGCTTGATAACTACCTGAATCACCTGATCAATGTCCAGCGGAGCAGCGAAGCATTGGATTATGTCAACCAAAAAATCATTGAAAATCAAGCCCAACCAGCTCTATACCGCCGGTTAGCCGATATCTATCGCCTGCTGGGACGCAAAGATGAAGCCATCAGCCAGATGGAGATTTCTAAGGATATGTACCTGCAAGCGGGTAACCGCCAGGCTGCCATCGAGACCTTGCTGGCGATATTGGCACTTACGCCTCCCAATCCTACGATGTACCAGCATATGTTAACCGAGCTGCAAGCCCAGGATAAAAAGGGATTATAGACCTTCAGGATATCATCCGATTCAGCGGAGTGGCATTACTCACCACTTCACTCCCAACCCCCTTCCAGGCTCCCCCAATCTCGAAAAACGATTATCACAAGACCCCAAAAAGCGGGATATAGGGGAGCAGTAATACTCCACCGATGCGCATCGATTAATCTCAATAAGGGCCTAAGCCATTGACGATGAATGTGTGTCCTTCCATGATCTTACATGGTAAGTAACAACCAATCACAGCCTTATTACGTTTAATAACCAAAATCAGGATTGATCCAATAAAATATCTGCCAGCTCGACTGTATTATTCAGAATCAGGTCTGCCCCGGCATTTTCAAGCTCGTGCCTTTCTCCAAAACCACATAACACGCCCACTGTTTGCGCACCGGCGCGCTTGCCGCTCTGGATATCCGGCACCGTATCACCCACCATCAGGCATCCAGCAGCGGGTATTCCCAGGCTGGTTGCCACCCATTGGATTGGATCAGGATAAGGCTTGGTATGCCGGCAGGTTTGACCCGTGGCAACTACACTGAAATAATTCGTCAATTTAAATTGCTGCAGGAATTGATAGGTGGTCCTGTGCCCACGAATGCTGATAATGCTGAGCGGGTAATGTTGGTGAAGGGCTGCCAGCATTTCCGCAGTTCCCCGAATTAATTGGAAGGGTGCTGGCGACCTTCCAATGCCCAGCCCGTATAACTGGTCGCCCATGGCAACCATCTTCCCATCCAGCCCAAGGCGGTCTGCCAGTCCATAAGTCCAATTCCCAGGCCCCTCCGTGAGCATGACCAGCCTGCGGGCAACCCGGCGAGCATCAAATCGATGATAAATCTTGTGCACCGGCGACAACAACCTGGTCAGTTTAACTACAAACTGGTCATCGGTATCACTCAATGTGCCGTCGACATCGAAGCATATAGCCTGGACGCGGGCTCGATCGATGGACATGGTGTTATGAACCAGCAGGTAGGTTGAACAATAATATCCCCGCACCAACAATGAATAGCATTAATATAAGAATACCCGCAACGATCAGGATTGTGGCACACGAAGCCAATATGCTGTTCTTGGGTTCCTTCATCGGCTACCTCGTCGATTGGATTGTAAACCTCAACTCTCTAGTGAGCAATGGTGTACGCCAATAATATGCGTTACAATAGAATTGTGGATGAGATTGCATTGATCCAGGCAGCTAGGGATGGAGATATTGATTCATTTAACCGTCTGGTTTTAGCGTACCAGGATATGGTGTACAGCCATGCATTCCGGATGATCGGAGAGCAGGAATCAGCCGATGATGCCACACAGAATACATTCATCTCCGCCTACAATCACCTGAAGTCTTTCAGGGGAGGTTCTTTTAAAGCCTGGTTGTTGCGCATTGTGACCAATGCTTGCTACGATGAGCTGCGCCGCCGTAAACGTCGCCCTACGATACCATTGGAGCCCCTGGATGACGCCGGTGAAGAGGTTGAATCGGCCCACTGGATGGAAGATCCAGTTGACCTGCCTGAGGAGCAGGTGGAACGGATGGAACTGCAAAAAGCCATCCAGCGTTGTTTGAATAACCTTCCCGATGAATTCAGACTTGCAGTGGTGATGGTGGATGTGCAAGGGATGGATTACATGGAAGCAGCTCAAATCATGGGTAAACCCATCGGGACGATTAAAAGTCGCCTGGCCCGCGCGCGTTTACGACTGAGAAATTGTTTGAATACATTTGCGGAACTTTTGCCCGCTGGATTTCGTCTGGAATAAGGGTAGAAGATGAATAACCAGTTTACCACACGTGACTATGAGCTAATCTCAGCCTACCTGGATAACCAGCTAAGCGCGAAGGACCGTGAGCAATTCGAGATTCGCCTGAAAGCGGAACCAGCGCTGCGCAAAGAGCTGCAGGAGATCGGCAAAACACGAACCTTACTTCGTAACTTGCCAAAATTGAAGGCTCCCCATAATTACTTTATTAAAGTTGAGCCCGTTCGTGCCAAATCCAGTCTCAGGCTGGCTCCCATATTCGGGGTCATATCGGCGATCGCGAGCATCATCCTGATTTTGGTAATCTTCGGCAGCACGCTATTTTCAGATGCCGGGCCGGTGGCCATGGCGCCTGCGCCTCAAAGCCAACCAACAACCCAGGTATTACAGAGTGAGACTGAGCGCAGCATGCCAAAAGTGGTCACTCCAACTTTAGAAGCCCCATCGGTCATGCTGGCAGCGCCTGGTTCAGATACGACACCGCCTAGCGCCAGTGAAAATTTAGCCAGCCAGACACCACCTGGCGAAACTGCTGCGCCAACACCCACAACGATCCATATTTACGCCTATCTGCCCACCGCCACACCTGAAAATGGATTAACCGGGGGAAAAGAACGGATTGTTACTACCCAGCAGGCTTGTGAAGCATATCTGAGAGGTGAAGGTTACCCCTCAGCAGCGGACCTGGCAAACTGCCTCACGCCTACAGGCGAAGTTTCGCAATCCCTGCAAGGCATCCTCTCCAGCAGCACGCCCACACCCACCATAACAGCTTCGCCAACCATCACGGTAACCCTGACACCTACAGAGACGCCTACCCCCACCGC